>Ga0310813_10001155_pt1 | contig 15958 bp, 8 predicted proteins | sample YN3metagenome_FD_203086 | JGI IMG/M metagenome (GOLD analysis project Ga0310813, IMG submission 203086) | Soil microbial communities from experimental microcosm in Duke University, North Carolina, United States - YN3 | ecosystem: Engineered > Artificial ecosystem > Soil microcosm > Unclassified ...
ACTATATTATGCTCCCCGGAACCAATTGTAAATATTTCATAATCTAAGTCTGGAGTCAAAATACCGTTGGCTACTTCATCGGATATGAATGTAGGGGTTACAGAAACCGAATTATTTGAAGTCTCTGTATAATCTGTTGTAATAGCTTGTAATAAGCCGTTTCTAAAGAAGTGAAGTAAATTATCACTAGGGGTATGAGTGATGGAGGAGAATGTGATACTGGATCCGCTTGGATTAATGAAATCTTCTCTGGTAAATCTTGTTATATCAGTCTTAATAAGAGTAATTCTTTCACCTGTGGGTAATGGGGATGAAAGAGTAATGTCACTATTTGTAGTTTCACTATAATCTAAGGAAACTGTTTGTAATACCCCATTTATAAATACCATTAATTCATTTTGGCCTGGGGTATAAGTAAATTCATTTAAGCTAACAACTGTTTGATTTAGCGTAGAAATTTGTTCTTCTCTACCAAGAATTGTAGGATTATCAGTTAAGAAACTTAATGTTGCTGTTTTTAATCCGGGGCCTCTTAAGGTAGGGAAATTACCTTCCATTGCGGAAAGACATGGACTTGCTGTGTTTGGTTTTGCAGTAAGTGTTTCATTGATAATATCTTTAAGATTATTAGCCAAGTCAGAGGTATAACTTCTATTTTCAAATATTCTGTTATCTACTAAAGTAAAATCAGAAACGGAATTTTCTCTAGTATTAGCTAATTTAAGAATATTTTTAATAGTAAGGGTATCATCTCCGATGAGCTTATCATCTATTGAAACGTCTAGCAATGGGTGAACTGGCTTAATACCATACGCTTTAGCAATAATATTTATCTTATCAACCATTTGGCTATAATCATCTGCAAAAATTGGTTCATTTTGATCAACAACATGATTAAATGTTAGTGCTGGAACATTAACTCTTTCATTAAATTTAAAGTTAACTTTGCTAATTAAATCCCCAACTTGAACATTCATATTCTTAAATTGGATTGAATTGGCAGACACTTCATTGTAGAAGAGATCTTTAGTTAAGAAAGTCCCATTATAGAAAACCCAATAATCAAAAGTATTATTTCTAAATGGATCATTAAATTTAACTTCGCTATTTGTTGATGTTAAATTAACTTCTTCATATTCAATTGTGAGACCATCTGTAAATTGAATTAAAGATAACTGATCAGTATTAGAGGCTGTTGATGCTAGGACTACCTTTCCATTACTTACAGTATAGTCGTATTCTTGTCTTAAAATGCTTCCATTCTTGAATACGATTACATTTTCTCTAGGAACGATAATTCCTACATTTAATAATCTTGTAGAGGAGGAAGGATATATATCAGTTCTATGAATAAATTCTTTATCTACTTTAAAAATAACAATTTTTGTATTGGCATTAATAGATGATTCCTTAAGGAAAGGAATTGTAGTACTTAGAGAAACGAGATTATTATCTTCTATTAAATCTACTGCATCTCTAACAAAATCTGAAGTTTTAATGTTAATAAAGACAATTAGATCACCATCTAATTTAGCAGAATTAAATATAATACTAGAGCCTGATTCTATATAATCCAAGTCTTTTCTTTGCAAAATTCCATTACTAAATACAAGAACTTTTCCTGGATTATAGGTGAAACCTGAATCAAAAATAACCTGATTATCTACGGCTGTGGTTTCTGTAAAATCATAATTAGTAATTTTACTTAAGTAAATGAATTGAAGAATATCCCCTTCTTCTAATTCCGAAATAAATTCAACACTAGTTTGGCTGAGCTCATTATAATCTATACCAGTTTGTTGTAATACCCCATTAACAAATACTAATAGATCATGGGCTCCTAAAGAGTAAGGATCTGTTAACGTATAAATTGATTGATTCGAATCTATTACTTCTTGAATATTAACAATATTCCCAGTTAGTTTAGCATAAATAGCATCGATTTGATCTCCCGCCAATAGATTTTTATTGAATAGGAAGTCTCTAACACCTGCTTTTTTATAATCGATACTTCTTGCTTGCAATACACCATTCAAGAATAATAATTCTCTTACAGAAAGATTAAAATCTAATTCTGTAGAAGAAATTTCTTCATATTGAATATTAGGAGAAATAAATTTTCCATCAATAAATATAAGTAATTCATTTGTTCCAACTTCATAATCAAAATTCTTAATAGTAACAATTGGAACAGAAGCTTCTTTTGTAACGAAGAAACCTAATGCCTTAACTTCGTCAGATACATCAACTCCATTATTTAATGTAAAGCTTTTTGTATCATTTTCTTTATAATCTTTTTTAATTCTTAAGAGATTACCATTCTTAAATAATAAGAGGGATTTATTTCCTAGGGCGTATACAAAATCATTTAAAGAAAATACTGTTTGGTTAGAAGTATTATTTAGATAATCTTCTTCATTAAAGGAGGCTGAAAGGAGAATTACTGGGTCTGTCACGTCGACGATTTCAACTATATCTCCATTTAAAAGGCCTGGGTTGAAAACAATCTTTTGACTGCTTTCTTGAGTATAATCTTTATCAATATATTGTAGTAATCCATTCTTAAATACACAGAATTGAGTAGAAGAAATGTCTGTTGCTTCTATAGAATCGGTTGGTGAAGTAATATCAAAGCGCTGTCTTTTGGCAAATTTACATTTAATTACATCAATAATATCTGTTATTGATGTACTAGCTGTAAAAGTAACAGAGGTAGGACTTGTCTCAGTGTAATCATTTTCAAGGCTTTGGAATAATCCATTTTTAAATACAAGGAGTTCTTCACTGCCAGGAGTATAAGAAAGAGTATTAAAAGTAACTGTGGTATTTCCGGATCCTTGAATCGATTCTTGACTATTCTCCAATGGCTCAATAACGGTTATCTCAGAACCGCTTGATATTGGAGTATTAAAACTGATAGTATATGGATTAGAAAAAACATAATCTGTATTTAGATTTAAAAGATTTCTATCTTTGAAAACTAAAGCTGATGTATTAACATTAAAGTTATCTAAAACAAAATTAGATACAGTAGAAGTAAGAATTCTAGATTCATAATTAGCGCGGAAATTATTACTACTTAAATGAATTAAAGTTATTTTGTCACTATTAGTTAACGCATCGGTTAACTGAATATTTCTTGCATCAATCTCTGTATAGTCAGATCCTAAATCTAATAAATCACCATTTTTAAATACAAGAAGTTTTTGTTGTCTTGGACTATGGGTAAATGTTTGGAAAGTAATATTTGTTTCGCCGCCAACGGGAATAAATCTTTCTTTAGTTACTATGGTTTCTGATTGAAATCCAATAATAGAAACCTCATCCCCTTGATTAATACTAGGGATGGTGATAGTATTTTCTTTTTCTGAATAATCAGAGCTATAATCGATTAATTTAAATACAGCATTATCTGTTTTTGGTCTTACAAAAACAAGAATGTTTTGGCTTGAAAATTCGAATGGAGTTGAGAAAGAAATATTAGTATCTAAGACATTTAAACTATTACTATATCTAGCGCTTTTTTGTGTTGCATTTCTAATAACAACAAAGTTATATATATCTGTTGCTTTTGGAATAAAGTTAAGTGCTATAAAATTGGCTTCTTGCTCTGTGTAATCTTCTACTGGTTCTAATAATTGACCATTTCTAAATACTAGTAGTTCATTATATCCGTTTCTGAATGGAGTAGAAACAGGAATGATTGGATTTACCCCAATTGCTGTTTTCGATTCAATATTAAAGGTAGAAGTATTTACTCTGATAAAAGAGAGATTATCATTGTCTTCTAAAATAACAGATGGGGAGAAAGTAATAACACCATCTTCATTAGTATAATCAGCGTTCTGAATCTGTAATTGACCATTTCTAAAGACTAGAAAATCAGTATTTGTAGAATCAGAAAAGGAAGGAACATATGTAATGACAGTATGATCTGTCACTTGGATATCTTGTCTTTCTAAATTATGATTATTAAATATTGAAATTAAAGATGGGTCGTTCAAAGGATTAAGTAGAGTGTACTGTGTATCTGAAGCCCTATCATAGTCAACTAATTGAGTTAATAAGAGACCATTTTGGAAAATTAAAGTCTTGGATTGAGGAAGTATAGGAATACTGATAGTATTAACAAATGGGTTACCATCCTCATCTATATTACATGGCATCTTAGCGGCATCACTAAGAATATGGATAATATCCCCTGTTGCTAGAGCACCATTATTAAATGAGACAGTAAAATTATCAACTGCAGTATAATCTACGCCTGGTGTTTGTAATTGGCCATTCTTATGGATTAGAACAGTGTTAATATCATTTACAAAATTAAAATCAAAAGTAGTTGAAATAATATTTGAGCTATCTGCAACTACTACTTCAAATTCATATCCAGATAATGAAATACCTGTAATAAAATCATTGTTTTCTGTTGCTGGAGATACCGTGATTGATTGAGCGGAAGTAATTGTATAGTCATCATTTAATCGTCTTAATAAACCATCTCTATAAACGATTAAATTAGATGTTGATATATTTGAAAAGTTACATACAGTAGTTCCTATTGAAAGATTTAATAAATCTTCTCTCTCAATAATTCCAGATAAGAGTCTTATAAATGTAACTTGATCATTTATATCAAGTGTAGATAAAATGGTTACACTGCTAGAGGAGTCTTCGGTATAATCATTACTATTTTGTAAAATGCCGTTTATGTAAACGAGAATTTCGCTGGCTCCAGGAGTATATGTGAATGAAGAAATTGTAAAAGTAGAGTTACCGGAAAATTGTTGATCTTCTCTAGTTAATACAACTTTTTGAGTTGGAGCAGGAATAACTGTCACTGAATTAATTAATGAAACAATATCTTGGTCAACTACTAAAGCATTAGTAAAAGTGATCGTGTTTGTTCCATCAATTGAATAATCTGTACCTAGGATCTGTAATTGCCCATTCCTAAATACAAGAATTTTATCTTGCTGAGAAATAAAATCATAATCTGTACTAGCAGTGATAGTTGTAGAACTACTTATAGTTTGAATTTCTAACTCAACATTAGGAATATCTAATACTGCTAATTTTTCATAATCATTAACTGTTGGAAGGTTTAAGGTAATAACTGTAGATAATGTTTCACTAAAATCTGTTCCTGATTTAGTTAAAAGACCATTTCTAAATACCAATAACTCTCCATTATGAGGAGTATAAGTCATAGTAGAAAAGTTAATAATATCTGTTCCACTAGAAATTGGATCTACGTCTTCTCTTTCAAATAACGCAGGATCTAATTTAATTAATGAAATTTTTGTATCAGCTGGTAAGGGTTGAACAAATTGAATAGACGTGTCTGATTCCTCTGTATAATCAACTCCAAGAATTTGCAGCAAGCCGTTAGCATAAACAACAAGGGATTTATCTCCGGGAGTATAACTAAAGGAATTAATATTAAAGGTTGTTTGATTAGAACTAGCGATTTTTTCTTCTCTGCCTAATACTAAATCAGCTGTCGATCCTGCGCATGTTTCTCCAAAATTAATATCTTCTCTTATGAAACCAGGAGAGCTTTGGAGGGCGGTTGTTACAGCAATTTCTTCATCTAATACCGGAGGAGTTGGATCATTTAATAAATGATTATCAATAATTTTAAATGAGACTAAACTAAAAATATCAGTCTTAGAAGGAGCTTGATTAGTAGTAAGTGAGAATGCTTCATCTTCCACATAATCAGAGGAATTTAATAGAATCCCATTTTTATAAAATTGAACACAATTCTCATTAATTGAGAAAGAAGTCTTCTTTGTAACAATATCTTTTTGGAAAATATTTGTTGAAAATTTAGGAACGTCTGTTGCAATAATTAGTGTTGAATTAAAATTAACTGCAGTAAAATTTCCACTTTCAAAGTTTTCAAATTCAGCAATATTGCCATTAAAAGTATAATCAACTTCTTTATTTAGAAGTTTTCCATTATTAAAAATTAAAGTATTGTTTAGAGGATGTGTAAAGGTAACTGTCGAGGAAGATAAAAGGGACTCAACTTTAATATAATTTTCTGGGAATGCCCAGCCTGAAATTATAACATCTGAGTCTACGGGAGTATTTAATACTATTGAATTAGAAGTTTTTATATATTCGCCAGAATCTAAAAGAAGTCCATTTTGGAAGACTAAAAGATTATCTGATTGAGGAATAAAAGTATCACTAAAGGTAACTGTATCTTGCCCATTTAAAATAGTAACTTCTTCTCTATGTATTTGGGCATTATTTACTACAGAATCACTATTAACATATCCTTTGATTTTTCTTTCAACAGGACCTAGAACTGAATCTCCGGATAATATAAAAGTAGTGTCTTCTTCAATTGTAAAATCCATTGACCCTATTGAGCTAGAGATGTTTATTTCAGTAGGGGTAAGTACCCCTAATCCTGATAAATCATCTGGAATAACCGTTAATTTAAGATTAGTTACATTAAAAGTAGACCATTGTAGCTGGAATGGTTCCCTTGCTTCAATAGATTGGGTTTTAAGATCTAGACTTATATATGGTTTAGATACTGAATCGGCTACGTCAAAAGTAATACTATCAATAGAAGGGGTTAATGTTTTTGATGCTTCTAGTGATATTTTCCATTTAAAGTATCTTTGCTTTAGTTCCTTAACATCAGATTTATTAAACTGAAATATACCATAAGGAGTTGATCTGTCTGCAAGTTGTAATGAAGCATTTGTTATTTTAAGTTCGGCAATAATAATATGATCATTATTAACTAATGTCTGGTCAAATCTAATTTGTCCAGGCATTTCCTGATAAACATCTTTAGGAAGCAAATGTCCATTTTTAAAGATTAATAATCTATCTGCTGCTGGTAAGTAATCAAAACTAAGATTAGTTGCAGAACCAGAGATTACAAGTGATTTTGTTTTAAATCTAGTTGGGCTAAAACATAATACTGTAAAACTATCTGATGGGTTTGGAGCATCAATTAAGAGAATCTTTTTATAATTAATTTCAACGTATTCAGCGTCAGAAAGAAGTACACCATTTTTAAATACTAAAATTGTATTAGTATCTACTAAATATGGAGTAGAAAGAATTAAATTATTACCATCGACAGTAGGCTGTTGAATAATTGTTTGTAAAGGATTATCAAACAGCATATCAGAATCCTTGGATGAGATAGTAGTGATAACATCTCCTACTTCTAAAGGATCAGTGAATGTTATGGAAGAACTTGTTGTTTCGCTATAGTCGATACCTACAACTTGATATATTCCATTTTTAAATACAAAAAGTTCATTATTCCCAATAGTATAATCTAAAGTATTTACCATAGATGATACCACTGTAATTTTTGTATCTTGTCTTGCAGTATTTTTAAAATTATCTGGAATAGTAAAATTCATTACTACGTCAATAAACCCGACAGGAGCAGATTCTTCGGTATCTATGACTGTAGAAATTGCTTCAGAATAATTTCTATAGAATGGTACTGTTTTATATAAATCCCCAGTTGGAATAAGTGCAGATGTATCATTTAAGACATCAATTCTAATTCTTCCGTTGCTTCCATCTCCACCTGCTACAGATATAACATTAAGAGTAGAGTTTGGATTTGGGAGGCTTTCCCCTCCTAGACCACCTGCTGTATTTAGAATTCCTGAACCAGTTAAATTAATAGCTTGGATAAAGATAGAACCGCCTGAACCAGCACCTCCACCTCCACCAAAGTTAATTCCGGTTTCACCATCTAGGCCTTCTACTTCAATTGCACCATTCAAAGTAATATAAGGGGCAATTAGGGCTATAGAACCGCCTCCTCTTCCACCTTCACCACCAATACTAAAGGCTTCCCCTGTTCTTGGAGCACCAGCTCCGCCTCCAGAACCTGCCTCTAAGTATTCAAATAATTTATTACCGAATACTTTTCCTCCGGTAATATCAAGTGAACTTGATCCTAAATTACTATGACCAGCACCAGATCCACCTTTACCACCTGTTGTAGCTATAGGACTTACTAAGGTGCCTGGCTTACCTCTTCCAGGGCCTTGACCAGCACCTGGATTTACTACCACCGTTGCTAATTCATCGGTAACTCCGCTTCTTCCGCCAAAATCTCCTAGGCCGTTAGCAACAATTTTAGAAGTGTCTAAAATAGAAATACTTTTAGAGCATCTTAAAATAAGTCCTAAATCTTGCTCAGAATAAGTAGCTACTGCATCATTCTGGAGAGTTATGGATGAATATTCAGTTTCGTCAAAAACATAAGGATTAGAGATATTAAATGGACCGCCAGAAATTATTATTCCATCCAAAGTACATAAATCTGGATTATTACCATCTAGTACTAATACTTTAGTTCCTTGCCCAAAGTTAATATCTAATGCTTTATTTTCAAATATAAAAAGACCATTAGATGCATCATTCATGTTAGTAAAAGCAAAATCTTCAAAGATTTTTGCAGGTTTAGTAATATTGAATGAATTAAGCGCGAAGATATTTATACTTTGAAGGATGTCATTACTTACTAAATCAATTCTTGATATAATGGTATTTTTTTCGGTGGCTAATGTTGGAATAACAAATAATTCGTTATTTGAATTAATTAGATATCCAGAAATACTTCCTTCTGGTAAAGTAATTACAGAAGAAAGATCATTATTAGCTAAATCATAAATATAAACAACGTTGTTTTGCTCACTCTCAGAATTTGGCTCTGTATCTGCATGGGAGATATAAAGATTACCATTTCTAAAAAACCAATCCTTGAGAGAATTTTGAGAAATATTAGTTAGTGGAACTACTCTGTTTATAGAAGTGGATAAGTCTGCTGGAAATCTAGTAAATCCAGGACTTGTTAAAGAATTATTTAGGACAAATACTTCATCATCTTTTGCAATAACTTTTTTTGGAATAATTGCATTTGGAGAGGTAATATTCCCTGAATATAAATCATGTGTAGCTGTAGTATTAGTATCTAAATTCAAATTATGAATTTGGTATGAAAAGCCTGATAATCCTAACGATCTAACTGTTATAAAAGCTAAATCCCTGAAATTATTACTAAGAGAAATATCTACAACTTCTTCATTAGGAATATTTGTTAAAAAGGGTGTTGAAGAAATTGCCAAGTCAGATATTGAGCACTCATAGAGAGTATCTCCAGCAATCCATGCTTTATTTAACCCTTTATGAAAAACTACTTTTTTAATTTTTGGGATGGAAATAGGGTTTTGTATTTCTGCCAACGTATTTAAATTTATTCTTCTTAGAAGATTAGAGGTATTACTAATTAAGAAGAGAGTATCTTGGGTAGGATCAAGAATAACTTCACTAATCTCGTCTTGGGCATTAAGAATAATATCATTCTTAAATCTTTTTCTTTTAGTATCAAAAATACCAATGGAAATATAAGGGGAGTTAGCTTGGTTATATTTGATAAAATATAAATTTTCTCTTTTGGAATCAAAAACACTAGGACCTACACTTGTAGAAACAGGTGTAGAAATCTTTTTAGCAAGACCTAATGTAGATAACGAGCTTTGAAGAACTCCATCAGCGGAATTCCAAAATGCTGTTGTTTTACTGTCTCTTTGCAGTAAATTATCAAATGATTCCTGGAATGCTTTAACCATCTGTCAATTGTCTATAAAAATAACCGTTCATAGTAATAATAGTCTTAGGATGGAGTTATGTTGGGATAATATTATTAAAACAGGGTAATTTTATGTTTATTACAAAAGCCGAACAACCGATAAATACTCCTCATACTCAAGGGAAAGTATCTATTACGCTTGAGATAGATGAGAATAATCAAGAATTTATTTCGGATGAAGCTATAGAAGATCCAATTCTTGTCGAAATGATAGATGATTTTCTAAAGATAGTTGCTGCTTTTATTACTAATATTTTACATTTTTATAAGAAAAGCCCAGTGCTAACTACCTATGTTCTTGGTGGAGCTAAACAAATAATGGCGGCACAAAATAAATATTTTAGGCAGGTATCAAAAAATTTACCAGAGTAATAAAAAAGCCTCGATTTTCTCGAGGCTTTTAAATTATTAATTATTTGTTATTTCTTGAAAAGAGCTTCTGTTTTATTATAAGCATCAATATATGATTTAATTGCTGCTTTAATTTCATCTACAGATGCTTTTTCAGCATATTTAGCTGGTAAGTATTTATAAGTAGAATCTACTAATTCGTCTAAATTACCTTTCTGTAAACCTGCAATTGCTTGGTTAATAGAAGTAAATACGACGAAAGCAAAAGCTGCTTTTTCAGAAATTGTCATTGCTAAGAATTTTGTGATAATGGAATTTAAGCTCATTTTACTGTCCTCATCCTAGTTATTAGAGTTACCCTTCCATATAAATAATAGTTAATTTTAGTGAGTTTGAAAGCTTTTTAATAACAAAAAAGACTCATTCTAATCATGAGTCTTTTGTGGCGGAGCTAAGGGAATTCGAATCCCTGTTTTTACTGTGACAGAGTAATGTCCTAGGCCTCTAGACGATAGCTCCATAAAATTTAGTTGTATATAAATTATAGCTTAACTTTCTTTTTGTTCCCCTTATTCCCGCGATTTCCCCATGTTGGTGTTTGAGAATGACAATTTGGGCATAAAAACCGTAGATTATTAGGTCTATGATCTCTATTATTCCCATTAATATGGTCTAGCTCTAAAACTAATTCTTTACTTTCCTTTAGGAATTTCTTTTTTACAATATAAACAAAATAAATGCTCCATATTTTATTATGGAGCATTTTTAATGATATTTATATGATTTTAGAATACGGCTTTTTGGCTGTCGTCAATAATATCTTCTAACTCTGTCACAAAATTACGAACTACATTAGTGACAAAATTATGCGGTAGGAAAGGATTTTCTTCATCGGTATTTGGCATGTTATACATATCATAATGTAGTTGCATTAAATCACTTAGGCTACTTACAGGAATTGGGGCTCCTTTACTCTCGACATTAATACCAAAATGAAATTTAACTAATCCTGGAGCGATACCAGCAATTGATACGGAAAATTTACGCCCATCTACAAATACATCATTACCATCTACCCTTACTACATCATTACCTAAATGTGTACGGATATATTCTGTAATATGTTTAGTCAATAAACGTTGAGCAAATACAGCCCAAGTAGCATCATTCATTGTGTAATAAGTAAAAACAAAGTGAAGCATAGAATCAGATCTAATGGAGAGATTCTCTCTTACATCATCTACATCTTTCATAAACTCTACAGATACATCTGTTGGAGAAATCCAATATACTAACGAATTACCACGAACGTTGTAGTTTAATCTTTCCCATCCTGGAAGCAATTCATTACCCTTATAGATTGGTTGTCCAGTGGCTTCTTTAGCTGAGAACTGTAAAACTTTAGTAATATCGGAAAGATCTACTTGTTGTGGTAATTGGGTTAAGTTTGCTGTCGTAGTCATTTCATTCTCCCTTAAGCTTTTTATAATTTTAACTGAAAACTGCTCTTAAAATTATAAAAACGAACGAGGAAAGAAATGAAGAATATAGCTTTTTGTGGGAAGATTGCAGCAGGGAAGACTTATATTTCCCAGAATCTAAGTTCTAGATATTCTGGAAGAGTTGAAAGTATTGCTACTCCTTTAAAGAAATTCGCTCAAGAAATTCTAGATACTATTCAAGATGGATTATTAGATAACTATAAAAAGATTCGCAAACCAGAACATAGAAATCTTCTTGCATTAATTGGAAATCGCCTAAGGGATCCTGAATTCAATCATCCTCGTTTTTGGGTTAATAAAATTAATATTTCTGGGAATCAGCCAATTTTTGTTGATGATATGAGATATCCTTCAGAGGAACATTATCTCAGATCCAAAGGTTTTTTAATTGTTAAATTGAATACTTCTGATGAAGAACAAGAGAGACGAGCCCTCGAAAGAGATGGTGCTTTTAATTCATCTATCAGAGAGCATTATTCTGAATTAGCTCATAAAGAGATCAATTGCGATGTCATAATTGACGTAGATGGAAAAACAGCACAACAAATAATAGACGAGCTTACAAAAAAAATTACTTTTAAAGTAAAAATGAAATCTTTTCTATTAAAAATCTGGTATAGCTTAGTGCTACAGATTAAAGGAAATTAATTTTGACTAATAAACTAAAGCTCAAAAAGGGATTCCAAACGGTAACCTTTACAAAAAAATATGATTCTCTTTTTTGGAATACAATTAAAGATTTAGAATATCAAGAAATTCAATTTGAAAAACCGGCTTTTGAGGATGAGGATAGCACTACTTTAAAGGCATACAGGGTAAGGTTATCTTCTCAAGAAGTTGAAAATATTGCTAAATATGCTAATGGACTAAGATTTGTTAAAGAGCAAAGTTCCGAGTGTATAGATGGGGAAAAAACTTCCTATGAGAAGGAAATTCCATATTATTTACAAGGCTTTATAGCCGAATATGCTTTTATAAAACTTGGACTTCATTTGGGTTTAAAAATTACATGGAGAGATCATTTGGTTTCTCATGGTAAAGGAGATGATGGGGATGCAAGAATCAATGATACAATCATTGACATTAAAAGCAAAAAATATAAAGTCCCTTATAAAGATCTTTATTATGATATCTCTACTTCAGGAAAAGCTTCTTATTTTGTATTTGCATATGTAGAAGATCAGGAAGATGGATCAACATATGTAGATATTTTAGGATATCATGATAAAAAATATATTAAAAATATTAAAAAAACAAGAGAGTATTCTCCTACTAGAAAAAGATACTACGAGGCAAGGAGAATTAAGTATACAACCCTTAATTCTATTGAGGATTTTTTCAATCTGTCATTCTAAGTACAGTATCACTATTTAATAATTGATACAGTATTTAGGTGGAATCTAATGGGATTTACTTTAATCAAGCGCCATCAGCTTTCTGATCAGATTATTACTGATGCTCAAGTCGATAATAATGCTGATATTGCTCAATCTAAAATTCATAATTTAGAGTCTGATTTAGCTGATAAACTTAATAGATCCGGCGATACAATGACCGGTCCATTAGTTTTAGCAGCTGATCCTGTTAATCCTTTAGAAGCTGCTACAAAGGAATATGTTGATAATCATTCGACTAGCCTTTCTACTTTAATTACTACTATGCCTTTTAGTTGGGTAGATTCTCATACTGTTAAAATTCCAGCCGGTTTTACTTGTTCTAATGACGCTAGTACTGATACTCTTCTATATACCGTAGATGTAATTGCCGATATTACTCAAAATGGGGCTGGCGGATTAGAATCCGGTTCTGTTACCCCTAATACTTGGTATTATTTGTGGGCAATTAAAGATACCACAAATAATATTGTTAGTGCTTTATTATCGACAAATTCTGTTAACCCTTCTTTACCTTTAGGGTATAGTGTTAAAAGACGTATCCCTATTGCCTTAAGAACAGATAGTAGCAGCAATATTATGCCATGTTATATCGAGACATTAACTGCAACCGATGCTATTGTTAAGTATTTTAATATGACTCTTAATAAGGTTGGTATAGCTCCTGTAGGTCTTACTTACCCTACTACTCTCCTATCTACTACTGCAAACTTTGCAAGCCCAACTGATCTTGATTGTTCCTCATTACTTCCTATTGAAGCTACCATTGGTATATTTAATTTTTCTTGTGAGGATGGTGCTGCTGGAGATTTAGTAGCTTACTTTAGAACTAAAGGAAGTACTACTGATGAGATTCTTATTGAGGCTAATTCCCAAGGCTCTAACGATACTAATAGAGATTCTTTAATTACAACTTTCAGAACTGATGCTTTCCAAACGATTCAATATAAAGTTACTGGACAGTCCGGAACTAGTGTTGTAGATGTTTCTGTTCTTGGGTTTTATATGCCTATAGATCTATTTATTATTCAATCCTAAGAGTGTTAAATAATGTCATTTACAAAGATAGATAGTGATCAACTTAAAGATGGAACTATAACAGATTCCAAAGTCTCTAGTAGTGCTGCTATTGATCCCCATAAAATTGCAAGCTCTTTAGGTAATTCTAGTTTATATGATGACCTAAATGCTACAAGTGGTGATGCCTCTAGTAAAGTTTCTAAAAGTGGCGATACTATGACTGGGCCTCTTATCTTAGCCGCTGACCCAACTCAACCTCTCGAGGCAACTACAAAAGAGTATGTAGATAATAATTTCTTAGATTTATCAGGTGGTACTTTAACTGGACCATTAACTTTAAATGCTGATCCAACTAATGCTTTAGAGCCTGCAACAAAACAATACGTAGATACAACTTTTCTTCCATTTAGTGGCGGTACTTTAACCAACACATTAACTTTAGCCGCTGATCCTACTAATGATTTAGAGGCAGCTACTAAACAATATGTTGATGCTGCTATATCGGGTGCGGCAGGAACAACAATTATTGCTGGGGCCTTCAGTGGACTTGCAATGGAATATATCGATGGTACTACATTTAAAATAAATATCGGAGAATGCGCATCAGATAACGCAAGTGCTCTTATTTCTATTTCTTCTCCCGTAACTGTCGATATTACAACTGTTGGAGTAGCCAATGGTTTAGATAGCGGTGTTGTTTCTCCTTCAACCTGGTATTACGTATGGGGCATTTTAGATACTACTAATGATATTTCTGCTGCTTTGGTTTCAGGAAGCTCATCTACCCCTACATTACCTTCTGGATATGATCAAAAAAGACTAATCGGTAGTATCTTTATTGACGGAACTAGTTCTATTGCTTACTTTACTCAAGTGGTAATTGAAAGCACAAAAATAACTCATATTACTGCTGTAGACATTACTGGAGCAGTTGGTGTAGTTGATTTACAGGCCTTAGGAAAAATCCCTTCTACTACTATTTCTGCATTAATAGATTTAGCGATTGATCCTACTTCTAGTGCTCCTTCCCAGGTAGTTATATCTGAGACCTTGGATGCCTCAGGAACAAAACTAATTAATAGAAAAACCACTTATGGTACTGGCAATGCCGGGGAATTCTGGGTAAAGTTATTTAGTGGCAAGCTAAACATGACTAATTCCATAGTAAATAGCCCATCTCATATTCCTGTAATCAACTTAGTTGGTTATATGGAACAATTATAAATCCCAAGAAAATCCTTTAACATATAATACTTGAAGCCCAGGGCCTCTGTATTCAATAGTTCCAGTGTTTCCTGTAAAAATATCACCTTCAAGTGTTCCGGCGGCATAGTTATAATATTTTTTCTTATAATAAGCATCAGATATAAAGTAAGAAAAGCTGCCGTTTGTTGCAGTGGAACCGCCTTTTCTTATAAAAGCTTCGCTTGTAACTCCAGCACCTACCAAAAAACGCATATCAATTGATACACATTTAGTTAAATCAAGTGGTGTATAACTAGATAAATTAATAGTATTCCATGGACTTGGTCCTGAGGTAGCGCCTGGTGCCTCAATCATATCTTCCCAAAATAATTTTCTATAAGACTGATTTCCTATAGTTCTAAATCTTAATAAATTGCTCGAACCATCTGTTCTAATAGCACCTATTAATTTAAATTTATCATACCCACTAGGGAGGGTTGGTGTCGTGCCGGATAAAGAAGCAATAGCAGAAAATGATTGTGTTGAACTATTAACCAATACGTGGATATAATAAATCCTATTTGCCTGGATTGCCCCTATGTCTAATCCATTAGCTCCTAACATTGTTAAGTCAACATTTAGACTATTAGTAAAATGATATAAAACACCATTGATCTTAATAGAACCAGAGGAAATACTGATTATTCTATTTCCGGCCCAAGTCATTTTTAAACCATAAACGGAGACGATAGCATCTAGCTGGCTTAATAAATTTCCTGACTTTAAGTCTACATATTGCTTTGGGGCAGCATGTAAAGGCTGAGTAGGATTAGCATTAAGAACTAATGGCCCACTCA
>Ga0310813_10001158_pt1 | contig 15950 bp, 11 predicted proteins | sample YN3metagenome_FD_203086 | JGI IMG/M metagenome (GOLD analysis project Ga0310813, IMG submission 203086) | Soil microbial communities from experimental microcosm in Duke University, North Carolina, United States - YN3 | ecosystem: Engineered > Artificial ecosystem > Soil microcosm > Unclassified...
GCGTCACGATCTCAAATCGGCACCCGTGACCACCCGCCACGTGTCCCGCGCGATCAGGAGCTCCTCGTCCGTCGGAATGACCCACAGCGCGACACGCGATCCATCAGCGTCGATCCGGCCTTCCCCGCCGACCATCTGCTCGTTCTTCGCGGCATCCAACCGAATCCCGAGCCAGTCGAGGTCCCGGCAGATACGCGCCCGAACGTCGGGCGAATGCTCGCCGATGCCGCCCGCGAAAACGATCGCGTCAGCGCCGTTCATCGCCGCCAGATACGCGCCGAGGTACTTCTTGACCCGGTACGCGAAAAGATCGATGGCGAGACGCGCCCGCCGGTCCGCGTGCTCCGACTCTTCGGCCAAGAGCTCTCGCATGTCGGCGGTGAGCCCCGACACGCCGAGCATGCCCGATTGCTTGTTCAGCATCGCGTCCACGTCGCGCGGTGTCATCCCTTCCTTCGCCGATACGAAGTCCACGATCGCCGGATCGATGTCGCCTGAACGCGTTCCCATCACCAGACCTTCGAGCGGCGTGAATCCCATCGAGGTATCGAGCGAGTTGCCGCCGACGATCGCGCACGCCGATGCTCCGTTGCCCAAGTGGAGGGTGATGATCTTCGTCGCGTCGCGTCGGATTCCCGTCAGCTGCCTGTACCGCCACGCGATGTATCGATGGGAGGTGCCGTGAAAGCCGTATCGCCGGACGTGGTACCGTCGATAGAACTGGTACGGGATCGCGTAGAGATATGCGATCTCGGGGAGCGTGTGATGAAACGCCGTGTCGAACACGGCGACTTGTGGCACCCCGGAACCCAGCACGGCGCGCGCCGCGGCGATGCCTCGGAGGTTGTGCGGATTGTGCAGCGGGGCCAGATCGATCAGATCCTCGATCGCGCGCCACACCTCGTCGTCCACGCGAACCGATTGCGTGAACCGCTCGCCGCCGTGCACGACGCGATGTCCGACAGCCTCGATGTCGGCGACGCGCGAGATCGGCGCCGCGGATTGGTCGCTCGCCAGCCATCCGATCAAGTACTCGACCGCGGCCGCGTGATCGCGCAGCTGGACCGCGGTCTTTGCGTCGGGCCGTCCGGCCGCGCTCAACGTGACGATCGCTTCTCCGCCGATTCGCTCGATCTGCCCGCCGGCCAACCGTCGATCCGTCGCCTGTGCGATCGACGTTTCGTCGGTGTCGATGAGTTGGAACTTGAGCGTCGACGAGCCGACGTTGAGAACGAGAATGTGCACGTCGCGCTAGCCGCCGGTTCGCGCGGCCCGCCCGATGATGCGATCGGCGTGGATCCGGAACAGCGTCGATCGTTGCGGCGTCGGGTCCGCCGCCGTCAGCACGTCCGCGTCCACCGTGCGCAGCAGGTCGAGCGCGGCCTCGTACGCTTCGCGTTCACGATCGCCGCCGCTGGCGTCGAGAAAGTAGATCGTCCCGTGAATCACCACGCTGCGCCAGTCGAACCGACTCTCGATCTCGTCGATCTCGAACGCGACCCACGGGTTGTGACGCACGACCTGCAGCTTGGTTCCCGGCGACGTCCGGGCGTAGACCCACTCGTCCCGGAAGAGATACGAGATCGGCTCGACGTCCACGCGATCGTGGAACGTGAACGCAATTCGGCCGACGTTATGGCGCAACAACATCTCGAGAGCGTCGGCGCGCGGAAGCTCATAAAAGACAGGCCGTCCGATTTTTCCCATTCGAGTCCCCTCCCCTCCCATCATGCCCACCCGCGCTATCGCTCGCCGCGTACCGGCGTCGGCGCCGCGGGAATGGCGAAGGTAAAAGTACTTCCCTGACCCGGACTGCTTCGAACCGAGATCTCTCCGCCGTGCGCGTCGACGATGCCTTTCGCGATCGAAAGCCCCAGCCCCGTGCCACGCGCGCGCGCTCCGCTCGACGATTGCCAGTACCGATCGAAAAGCCGAGCCTGATTCTCCAATGGAATCCCTGGCCCGGAATCTTGCACCGAAAACTCTACACGACCTCCCCCTCCGCCTCCCCCTCCCCCTCCCCCTCCCCCTGCCCCGCCGCGGCCGTTGACGTTGATCGAGATCCGGCCGCCGTTCGGCGTGAACTTGATCGCGTTGCGCAACAGGTTGCCCAGGGCTTGCAAGTTCCGCGCGCCATCCGCGTTCACTAACGGGAGATTCGTCGCGATCTTGGCGTCGAGCTGGATCTCATGCCCCGCGGCCTCGACCTCGAACATGTGGCGGGCCTGCAGCGCGAGCGGAGCGGGCTCCTGCTCGCGGAGTTGCAGCGTCAGTTTGCCGCTCTCGATGATCGCGACGTCGAGAAGGTCCTGAATGAGGCGGTTGATCCACTCCGTGGACTCGCGGATCGTCAGCAACAACTGCTTTCTCGCCGCCTCGTCGCCCGCCGGCGTCTCCTCGAGCGCGCGCGCGCACATCGCGATCGCGCTGATCGGATTGCGCAGATCGTGCGACACGACACCGAGCACGTCGTCCCGCGCTCGATTCGCGCGCTGCGCGATGCCGTACAGCTTCGCGTTCGCCAAGGCGCCGGCCGCGACCGCCGCGTACTTCTCGGCGAGCGCCTGCTGCTCCGCGCCGAACGATCGTCCGTCGACGCTGATCAGCGTGAGAGCGCCCAACGTCTCACCGCCGGCGACGAGCGGCGCGATGAGAAGCGCTCGGGCGCCGAGTCGTCGCCATTCCGGAATCAGCGCCAGTTCTTCGCTCGCCTCGAGCCATGCGTCGTCGACTGACGGCACGACGGCGGCGCGTCCACGTCGAATCACGTCGATGATCGGCGACGGCGAGTCGGCGGTGAGCGGAGTGGCCGCCAGCGCCTCCAGCGCCGGCGTAAGATCCGTGCGCTGCCGACGGCTCGCGACGCGGCGGTAGCTGTCGTCGTCCGCGCCGCCGAAGTCGATCAAACAGGCATCAGCGAGGCGGGGCACCGGTAGGTCCGCCGCGACGCGCAACGCCTCGTCGAGCTCCAGGGACTTCCCGAGTTCAGCCGACGCCCCCGAAAGAAACCGCTCGTCTTCCTCGGCCCGCTTTCGCTCCGTCACGTCGCGAAGCACTACGGTGTACAGCACGCCGCTCGGGATATCCAGCTTCGAGATCGACGCCTCGGCGGGGAATTCTTCGCCATTCTTGCGAAGACCGAAGATCTCGCGCCGCTCGCCCATTCGTCGCGCGATCTCGGGACCGGAGCCGAACCGCCGCATGTGCGCATCGTGCATCGCGCGCGTTCGCGGCGGCAGGAGCGTCGCGAGGTGCTGGCCGATCGCCTCGTCGGCGCGGTATCCGAAAATCTCCTCGGCGCCATGGTTGAAGTGCACTATTCGCTGCGACTCGTCCACCGAGATGATCGCGTCGGCGGCGATCTCCAGGATGCCCGAGAATTTCGCTTCCGAGGCACGGAGGGCCTCGTCGGCCGCCTGCTGGCTTCGTACCCGGGCTTCGAAGCCGCGCTGTCTCGAAAGTGCGGCGACGAGCGTCGCGCCAACGACGAGGAGCGCACCTAGGCGTAGCCAGGGCTGCGTGGCGTTCGTGCCGAGCTCACGGAGCGTGAGGGCGACGGGAATCAAAAGCGCGAGTAGCGCGACCGACAGCGCGACTCGGAATTGGCGGGCGTGGACGAGCGGCATTGGCGAAAATGTGATCGACCGCAGCCGGGCTCGCCAATCTTAAGCTTCCGCGAGAAGTCCCAGCTTCAGGGCGAACTGAACGTAATCAGATCGGTGGGCCAAGCCGAGCTTTTCCTGAATTCGCTGCTTGTACGTATCGACCGTCTTCGGACTGATGAAGAGCTTCTCACCAATCTCCGGCGCCGAGTAGCCCTGCGCCACGAGTCGAAGAACGTCGCGTTCGCGTTGGGTGAGCTTCTCGAACCGTTCGCGTTCGGTTTGCGCCGGATCCTTCTTCGTCAGGTTCTTCGCGAGCACACGGGCCGCGGCGGGCCGCACGTAGACGTCACCGTGCGCGACAGCGCGCACCGCGTCGACCAACTCGCGGTCGGCCGCGCTCTTCACGAGGTATCCGGCCGCGCCAGCCTCCATCAGCGGAACGAGGTAATCCTCCTCGGCGTGCATCGTCAACACGAGCACTTTGGCGCGAAGCCCCTTCTGTACGATCTCTTTCGTCGCCGCGGTTCCATCGACTTCCGGCATCGACAGATCCATCACGATGACGTCCGGGTTGAACCGCTCCGCCATCGCGACAGCTTCACGACCGTTCTTGGCCTCGCCGATGACCTCAATGTCCTTCGCGCCGCCGAGCACCGCCTTGAGGCCGGCACGAACGACCGCGTGATCATCGGCGAGCACCACTCGAATCATGTCTCCAATCATATCGTCTGCTCCTCCCGTTCCGCCGAACGAGCTCGAGTAAGCCTAATGCGCGACGGTCGGTACCGTCGCGCTGATCGCCGTTCCATCACCCGGTGCAGTTCGTATCGAGAGTTCGCCGTCGACGAGCGATACGCGTTCCCGCATCGACAGCAACCCCATTCCGGGCCGTCGCTGCTCGGCCTCTTTAAGATCGAATCCCTTTCCATCATCCAGGACGTCCAGCGTCGCCGTGTCGTCCCCCTGGTGCAATACGACATGCACGCGCCGCGGCGCCGCGTGGCGCACGGCGTTCCGAACGGCCTCCTGCGCAACGCGGTAGAGCACCGCCGCCATCGGATGCGGAATGCTCGCCCCGTCGCTATTCGCTTCCACATCGACATCGATGCCGGTCCCCGTCGACGACTCCCGCGCGAGCTTCTGAAGCGCCGGCACCAGTCCGAGGTCATCGAGCACTCGCGGGTGGACCGTGTGGGACAGTAGCCGAACCTCCTCGGTCACCGCCTCGGCGGCGTCACGAATCTCGGAGAGGCGCGCGGCGAGTTGCGGGTCGTTCGCATCGCGGGCCGCCGCGGAGATCTGAAGCATCAGCGCGGCCAGGCGCTGTGCGGTCGAATCGTGCAGCTCGCGCGCGAGCGCCGCGCGCTCGCGATCCCCAACCTCGATGACCTCCGCCGCCAACGCGCGCATCCGCGCGCGGTCGGCCGCCAAACCATCGAGCAGCAGGTTGAACATTGCGCCAACGCGAAGCACCTGATGGTCCGCGACTGCCGACTGCTCGACGCGGGCGCCGAAGTCGCCCTTCCAGACCCTCGACGCAACACCCTCGAGATCCTGGATCGGACGGAGCGCGACCGCGACCACGACGAGGTGGAGCACCAACACGGCGAAGATGCCCACCAGCACATCTAGGTTCATGGCGGCGCCCGACACGACCCACGCCACGGTAAGCACCGCCACCACGCCGAGGTTCGCGCCGACCAGTTTCGCGACAAGAGGCACGCGGAGCGCCGCGAGGCGGATTCCGCCTCGCGCGCCAGGCCGCGATTGGCTGCCCGCCCGCGTGAGCGGGACCGGTCGGTGCGCCGGGGTACCCTTCACTGGAAGCGAAATTGACATGGAACGCCGCCTGCCTGCCGCCGTGGTGCGCCCGCTGAATGCATTGTGGATTCTACATTTGCGGCCGCCACTACTCTGTCGGGGGGCTCGTGAAAAGACCGACGGGGAATCCCTGAAGTGCTGTCAGGAATTCCCCGACTAATCTAGCTGCTGGCCGCCGCAGGCCGGTCGTTTGGGAGGGGGGAGGGAGCGAGCCGGGCGCTGCGAGCGGTCCAGCAGCTTCTTGGGGCTTACGGCTGGCCGTTCGCGGCGGCGATGGCCCGGGCGCCCACGTTCAGCTCGAAGTTGACCTTCACTTCGTCGCCCGTCTTGAGGCGGCCGAAGATCGCCGTCGGCGGTTTGATGCCGAAGTCCGTCATCTTGATCGGGACCATTCCGGTGGCCTTTACGCTGCCGTCGGCAAGTCGGGTCGCGACCACGTCCATCGAGACCTTGTTCTCTTTTCCCGCGATGGTCAGTGTGCCGATGGTGTGGAGCATGAAGCTGTCCTTCGCTTCGCCTGGGACGGCTTCGAACGTCGCGAGGATATAGCTGATGTCGGCGCTCTCGTCGGCCTTGAGCGCCTTGTAGACGTTGTCATCCATCCCGCCGTGCCCACACTTGATCGACTTCACCGGCACCTTCACCTGCACCTTCTTCAGCGCCTTGGGCGGAGCAACATTCAATTGCGCCGCGGCCGCGGCGTCCAATTCGACTGCCGCATCGAGGGTGGTCGCCTTGCAGCTCCAGCCGTGGAGGTTGGAGGTGCCTTCGATCCACAGCTTGCTTTCCGGAGAAACGGCGACGCGGGCGGTTTCCTGGGCGCCGGCGGCCGCTACAGCGAGTGTGATGAGCACAACACCCGCGAATGACGTTTTCCTCATACTTCCTCCCTCGAATCTCGATGGCTTTCCGCGCCGGTCGGCATGCGGTCGTCCTTCGAACTGGGCTGAAGATCGGCCTTTTTGTTTAGGCCTTCTGTCGGGAGGAGGGACGAAGTTTGGTAGGGAGAGTCGCCCGTAACGGCCGAGGTAGGCGAGGCCTTTGCCTCGCGGCTACGTCAGGGGTTCCCTGATAGGCTTCGCGGCGTCAGCGACAGCACGATCGGACGGTGGCCGGTGCTCGCGAGAAAGACCTCGATGGCCTCGCGCGCCAGCACGAAGGTCGCGCTGTTCACCATGGGATGGCACCGCCAGCGCGGGGTTTGCCAAACGTCCGCGTCGACGTAGAGCTCGACCGCGCGCGCAGCGTCGACGAATAGCCCCAGTACCGTGACTGAACCCGGTTCCACGCCGAGGTGTTTCGCCAGGCGCTCCGGCGACGCGAAGCTGAGGTGATCGGCGCCGCACTGTTCGCGAAATGCTTTGAGGTCGACCGACCGCTCGCAGCTTGTGACGAGGAGGATGTGTCGCCGTCCTCGCTTGTCGCGCAGAAAGAGATTCTTCGTCTGCACCGCGTCGACATTCGGAACCGCGCGCTCGGCGTCTTCGCAGGTATTTACCGGCGCGTGGTCGTACCGTTCATACGAGATCGCTAATTCGGCCAGCCACGATAGCAGTTGCGGCTGAGCCGCCAGACCTCTGGCAGGCTCCTCACTCACGGTGCGCTCGCGGGAACCTGCTCGACGCGCGCGGTGAACAGAGCAATGGAGAGGGCGACGATCAGCAACGCCGCGACGAAGCCGGCCACGCCCTTCCAACCCGCCATGTCCCAGAACACGCCACCGGCCGATCCCGCCACGCTCGACCCGAGATAGTAGAAGAAGAGGTAAAGCGCCGCTGCTTGGGCCTTCGCTTGATGGGCACGCAGCCCAACCCAACTGCTTGCCACGGAATGTCCGCCAAAGAAACCGAAAGTGATGACGGCGATCCCGAACACGACGACGACCAGAGGACGCAACACGGTAAGACCGATCCCCAGCAGCATCAGGCCCACCATCATGAAAAGCACGCGCGCTCGGCCGACGCGATCCGCCAGCGACCCAATCCATGCCGAGGCGAAGATGCCGACGAGATACACGACGAAGATGAACCCGACGACCGTGTGACTCAGCCGATAGGGCGGCGCGATCAGGTAATACGTGACATAGTTGTACGTCGTGACGAACGCGCCCATGAGCAAAAAGCCGAGGGCATAAAGGCCGACGAGCCGAGGATTTTTCAGCTGGGACCAGAACAGGCGATATAGCGTCCCTACGTCGAGTCGTCTCGCCGTGAAGTGGCGCGACGGCGGAAGCGCCTTCCACGCGATGATCGCCGCGGAAACGCCGATCAATCCGATCGCGCCGAGCGCATATCGCCAGGAGAGCAGATCGGCGATCAGCGCCGTGAGCAGTCGGCCGATCATCCCACCAAGGCCGTTCCCACCGATCGCCAATCCCATCGCCAAGCCGATCGACGTCGGATGGATCTCCTCGCTGAGATATGCCATCGACACGGCCGGCAGCCCCGCGAAGGTGACTCCAGCGAGTGTGCGCAGCAGGAGCAACGCACCCCATCGCGGTGCGAAGGCCGACATGAGCATGAGGACCGACGACGCGAGCAACGACCCCACCATCATCTGCGTCCGCCCCCGAGACTCGGAGAACGTTCCGGCGACGAGCATCGCCGGCGCGAGAATCCCCGTCGTCAACGAGAGTGGCAAACTACTCTCCGCGGCACTCACCCCGAACTCGCGCGCAAACACGGGCATGAGCGGCTGCACGCAATAGAGCAACGCAAACGTCGCGAACCCGGCCGCGAACATGCCGAGGGTGGTAGCGCGGAATTCGGGAGTGCCTTTGTGGATGTGGGTGTCGCGCACGGGTCTGAAGCTAGGTGAGTATGCTTCGCTGCGCTCGGCACGCTCGCTGGCGCTCACTGTGGGTACGCTTCGCTGGCGCTCGCTGTGTGCACGCGCGCTGGCGCCCGCTGTGTGTACGCGCGGCTGGCGCCGCGCTGTGTGTAACGGCAGCGGAATAGGAAAGGGGCGCCGCTCTGCGGCGCCCCTTTGTTGTTATTCACAGCGAGCGAAGCGAGCGTCCTCACAGGCCGCGTCAGCGGCCCTTCTCACCGCGAAGCGTACTCACAGCGAGCGCCAGCGAGCGTACGCACAGCAAGCGCCAGCGAGCGCACTATCACGGTCCCCCAACCGCCATCCGAATCTGCGCCAATTTCTCAGGGCTCGCTTCGAACAGCCCATCGGGGTATCGCCGGTACTGCAGCATCTGGCTGTAAATCGGCCCCTGCTCGTACCGGTTCAAACCGAGTCCGGCCAGGAACTGCAAGCGGAGGTTGCGGTCGTGGTTGATCTGCGCATCGGCCAGCCACGGACGAAGCATCGGCTCGGTGCCGGCGAAGTTCGCGAATAGTTCGGTCGCCGAGTTGATGCCGATCTCGCGGAGTGACTGCGCCACCTGCGCATACCGGGGGGTCGCCAGACGCGCTTCGATCGAATCGATGTTGATCTTCATCGCGCCGCCGTTCTGCCCGACGAGCACGAGGTCGTAGCCAGAGCCGTTGTTCGTGTTGCCGAACACCACGCCGTTCGGGAACGCCTGGAAGAACGTCGCGATCTCGCTCTTCACCGCTTCCGGGCTGCTCTCATAGAGCTGCACGAACAGCGTCACGACGCCGCCCGGATTCAGGTGCTCCTTCACGACGTCGAAGAACTCCTTCGTGTACAGCGTCGCCGCGCCCTTCACCCACGGATCGAGCGGATCGGACGTCACCGCGTCGAACTTCTGCTTCGTCGTGAGAATGAAGTGTCGCGCGTCGTCGATCTCGACGTGCACCTTCGGGTTCGTCACCACGTTGAAGTTGTGCGCGCCGAAGTACTTCGACACCACCTTCGGCACCAACGGCTCGATCTCGGCGATCGTCTCGCTCTGAAGCGCCGGATCGATGCTCACCGCGCCCGCGGTCACGCCGGCGCCGCACCCGATCACGAGTACGTTGTCGGGTTTTGGCGGGAGCAGCGTCGTGAGGTGGCCGAGCATGCGCTGGAGCCGCATGTCCTGCGGCTCGCTCGACGCCTGCACCTTACCGGCGTTGTGGTAGTTCAACACGCCGTTCGAGAGCTGCGACACGGCGACCGACGCCGTCATGCCCTCGCCCATGTAAATGAAGTCGTTCGCGTTCTCGAGCCGCGTCGCGAACCAGCGGCCGTAGCCGACGAGAAGCGGCGGCACCGGCGGTACGGACTTGATGAGGAGACCGGCGAGTACGATGGCCGCCGCCGCCCAACCGAGCTTCTTCGAGCCTGAAGCGGCTTTCTCCGCGGCGTCCTTCGCCATCGGCACCAACGCGACGATCGCGCTGATCGCGGCAAGGGCGATGAGAATGCGTTGCGACATCTGCGTGCCGAGCCAGGCGATGATCAGCAAACTGCCGAAGAGCGCGCCGATGATTCCCCCGACGGTGTTCGCCGCGTACGTCACGCCGACGAGGCGGGCCGGATCTTTCGCGCCGCGACCAACCGCGGCGAGCGCCAGCGGGAAGCTCGCGCCCCAAAGCACCGCCGCCGGTAGAACGGACCACAAGCAGCGGACGAAATCCATCTGGAAGGTGTAGCTCGGCTTGATCGCCAGACCGGGGCTCACCGGCCAGTACGGAAGCATCGCCGTCATCGCGTACGCCGCCCAGCCGATCGTTACCGTCAGCAACAACTGGCAGACGCCAAGTGCGAAGCGTGGATTCTTGGAATTCCTCGCCACCGCCGCACCCGCCGTGCTGCCGGCGCCAAGACCGATCAGGAACGCCGCGAGAATGAGCGAAAAGGTGTACGTCGTCGCACCAAGCAGCAGCGAGAGAAGCCGCGTCCAAACAGCTTCCGCGGCGAGCGCCGTTGCGCCGGAGATCCCGATCGTAACGAGAATCGGCCACGCGCCCTTCGGGACGAGCGGCTCGGTGGACTGCGACGTCTCCGGTTCGTCTGCCCCTCGATAGAACGTCGACTTGGCGAGCGCCAATCCAGCCACCGCGACGACGATGTCGATGACGACGGCAGTGTAGGTCGCGAACGCCATGTCGTGATCGCGGAGAAGATAGAAGCCGGCGAGCAAGCAGCCGAGCACCGCACCCGCGATGTTGCCACCGTAGAAGAAACCCAGCCACGCTACGCCTTCCGGCGTCGTCTCGACCCACCGCGCGATCGCCGGGAGCGTCGCACCCATCAGAAGAGTGGGCGGCAGCAAGCAGATGGCGCAGAAGAGTCCGCGAACCAACAGGTCAGCCGTGCCGTGCAGCGCGAAGGCGAAATAGAGTCCGCCGACGTATGGAAGACCCCACAAAACGAGAAGCCCAAAGGCCGCGATCGCCAGCTCGAGGTAGGCATATACGCGCAGCGGGTGCTGCCGGCTCGAAACAAAGCGGGACAGGTAGAGACTTCCGATGCACATGCCGCCCATGAACGTGCCGAGCAGAACACCGAGTGAGACCGCCGACGAGCCGATGATCAGGCTGAGCAGCTGGAACCACACGATCTCATAAATCAATGCAGCGCAACCGCTTCCGATGAAGAGCAATACGAGCATCGGGAGGACGCGGTTGCTGACCGGCGAACCGGCAGTATCCGGCGTGAACGACGCGCGGGGCTTGGCGGTTTTTGTAACTGAAGGCACGGCTGGGCGGGAAATAGGGGGAAACCAACGGTCGATCGAGTAACTCGTTGGTTACGCTCACGATGAGAGGTATGTTGACGCCTGTCACGGGTGATGGGAAGGGCAAACACCTCAAACCCGAAACGGCGGATACACCCGAAACGGCGGATACGCCCGAAACGGCGGATCGGCCCGAAACGGCGGGTGAGCCCGAAGAACCGGGCAATCCCGAAACCGCGGCTCAAACGAAAACGGCGATGAGGTTCGATCCTCACCGCCGTTTCGTGAATTACGCTATTTCGGGCTCGTCCGGCGTTTCGGGCTTATCCGCCGTTTCGGGCTCACCCGCCGTTTCGGGCTTTCCCGCCTTTAATGACTTCTCGTTCTATCTCTGAACGATGTTCAAGAACTTCGACGGAGCCCAGAATTTCTCGCCTTCCGCGATCTCCAACGGCCCGCGGAACTGATTGCCTTCCCGCGCCGCGACCTTGGCATCGTCCAGGCTCTGCCGCGACACGATCTGATACTTCTTCGTCGTATCCGGCATCGGGATGAGATGCACTTCGCGCGTGTCGATCGCGCTGAACGCGTCGGCGGGAAGCTCGCGCGCCGGAACGAGCGTACGACCCACGCGCTTGATCAACAGATTCGCGCCGCCTTCCTTCACGATCACGCCCTTCTTCAACAGCTCGTCCTCCGTACCGATCACGTAGTACGCCTTGGCGTACGCCGTGCGGACCTCGGCGAGATCCTTGCCGAGATCGTCGAGCCGAGTCTGGAGGAGGGCGATCGTCTGCGCCTGCTGCTCGATGCTCGACATCATCGTGGCGATCCGCTGCTCTTCGGCGGCGAGTGAATCCTTGAGCGCCTTGTTCTCTTCGCCGAGCTTGGAGTTCTCGGCGAGGAGCTCGGCCTGGTGCTTCTTGAGTGCCGTGACTTCACCCGCCGTTTCCCGCGCGCGTTCGACGAGCGCGTCGACACGACGCAGCATGTCCTTGCGCGCGCGGAGCTGATCTTCGAGGCCGCTCTCAGACCCCTTCTTGGAATTCGACGCCGCGCTCAGACCTTTCACGCGCGAGATCGATTTGTCGATGTGGCCGATGAACACATTGGCATCGCCGAGCAGCTGCGAAACGGAGTCGCGCTGCGCGGAGAGCTTGTCCATGAGCACACGCTGCTGGGACACCAGGGCCTGCGCGCTGTCGGCGCGAGCCTTGTCTCGCGGCGATGAGCAGGCAACAGCGACGGACGCTAAACCGAGGAGGAGAAAGCGACGCATGGGGGACTCGGGAAAGAGGGGCAAACGAACGAGCCCAAAATCGTGCAAACATGAGGCGGAAGCCTAGGGCTCCCGGCACAGCCCGTTAGTGACTTTCCGCACCTCCTCTCTAGAAAGTTGTAAAAGCCGTTGTCTGCGGGCGTTCCTTTCCTTACATACCGCGCAGTAAACCCTTTCCAACCTCTCCCGACTCTAAGCCCGTGGATTCACCGCAGTGGCTCCCCAGTCGGTCGCAGTCTGAGTATCCGTAGGCTCCAAAGCATTTTGGTCAGCCCTACCCCACTCTAACTCGGGTCTCTCAGTGCGTTTACGTCGACTTTTGTCGGTCGCGTTCGCGGTTGCTGTTGGCGCGATCACGCATCCCAGCTCGCTCTTCGCGCAGACGGACGTCATCCGCGGCCGCATCACCGGTCCGGATAGCCTCCCGGTTGAGCGGGCGACGATCACCGTCACGTCCCTTTCGGGCAACGTGTCGCGCAGCGCTCGCACCGACAAGAACGGGCGCTACACCGTCACCTTTCCCGGCGACGAAGGCGACTACTTCGTCAACATCGCCGCACTCGGCTTCGCGACCAAGCGTTTCGAGGTCAAGCGGACCGGCGATCAGGAAATCCTCGTCGCCGACGCGCGCCTCCAGCGCGTCGCCGCGCAGCTCGACGCCGTGAAGGTCAACGCCGACCGACAACGCGTCGGCCGAAACGACGTCCCCGACATCAGCGGCAGTGAGCGGAGCGTGACGGGGAATCCCGTGTCGGCCGATCAAATGGGCGATCTCGCCGCCCTCGCCGCTTCCTTGCCTGGCGTTCAGCTCATCCCTGGCGCCGACGGATCGCCGTCGGGTTTCTCGGTGCTCGGCCTCTCGCCCGACCAGAACGCGACGACGCTCAACGGCATGGCGTTCGGCGGCTCGAATCTGCCCCGCGACGCGAACGTCTCGACGTCGCTCGCCACCAGTCCGTACGACGTGTCGCGCGGCAACTTCAGCGGCGGCCTGCTCAATGTGCGGTCGCGCGGCGGCAACAACTACATCATCCGGTCGACGAGCCTGAACGTCGACGCGCCGCAGATGCAGTGGACCGACGCCGCCGCGCGCTCACTCGGCCAGCAGTATCGCAATCTGTCCGTCGGCGGACTGTTGTCCGGACCGATCCAGACCGACAAGGCCTTCTTCTCCGTTGCGTATCAAGCGGGACGCCGCTCCCAGGATCTTCACAGTCTGCTCAATACTGACGCGCTTGGACTGCAGACTGCCGGACTCGCCCGCGACTCGGTCACCCGTCTCCTCAGTATCCTCGACCATTCGCACGTTCCGGCCACCGTCGCCGGCATTCCCGGCGCGCGCCTCAGCGATCAGGCAAGTCTCTTCGGCACGATCGACTTCACACCGCCTTCGTCGACCACCGGTCAGGCGTTCAACCTCACGTTCAATGGCTCGTGGAGTCGGCAGGATCCGTCCGGCATCACGACCACCGAGCTCCCCGCGCACAGCGGTGAACGCAGCAATTACTACGGCGGCGTGCAGGGCCGCCACTCGAGCTACTTCGGCTTCGGCATTCTGACCGAGACCAACGTCGGTGTGAACCGCATGCACTTCTCCGGCTCGCCGTTCGTCGATCTGCCGAGTGGATCCGTGCGTGTGAACTCTACGTTCGCCGACGGGCTCGCCGGTGTGCAGAACGTCGCGTTTGGTGGCAATCCTGGGATGAACATCAGCTCGACGACCACGACCGGGCAGTTCATGAACTCCCTCTCGTGGTTCAGCGAGAACAACAAGCATCGTCTCAAGTTCACGACCGAGCTGCGTCGCGATCAGTACGCGCAGGACTTGACGGCGAATCAACTGGGGTCGTTCAGCTTCAACTCACTCGCCGATCTCGAGGCCGGACGTCCGGCAGTCTTCACGCGGCAGCTCACGCCGCGCGCTCGCAGCGAGAGCCAGTGGATCGGCGGCATGTCGCTCGGCGATTCCTATCGTCCGACCGACGACCTGCAACTGCAATACGGCCTGCGCCTCGACGGAAACCGCTTCTCCACCGAGCCGCTCTACAATTCGTCCGTCGAGCAGCTTTTCAGCACGCGGAATGATCGTGTTCCGAACCGCGTTTACCTGAGCCCGCGCATCGGCTTCTCGTGGACGTACGGCACTGCGGCGCAGATCGCGGCGTTCCAAGGTGCGGTTCGCGGACCGCGCGCCGTCGTGCGCGGTGGCATCGGCATGTTCCAGAGCACGCCCACGGCGCAGTCCATCGGCTCGGCGCTCGACAACACCGGCTTGGCGAGTGCGGTGCAGCAGATCGCCTGCGTCGGCATCGCCGCGCCGACGCCGGATTGGGCCTCGTACGCAGCCAGCGAAGGCTCGATCCCGACGCGCTGCGCCGACGGCACGTCTGGTACCGTCTTTTCCAGCGCCGCTCCGAACGTCACGCTCTTCGCGAAAGACTACACGTCGCCGCGCGCGCTGCGGTCGAATCTCCAGTGGTCCGGAATGATCCTCGACAATCGGCTGTCGGCGACGGTGGACGCGACCTACTCGCGCAACATGAACCAGGCGAGCACGTTCGACCTGAACTTCAACCCCGTGCGGCAATTCTCGCTGGCCGACGAGGAAGGTCGGCCGGTCTACGCGCGCGCGACGAGCATCGTACCGACGACGGGCTCGATCGCGCCGGGCGAGGCACGCGTCGCGTCGGCGTTCTCGCGCGTCAGCGAGCTGCGGTCGGACATGCAGTCGGACGCCAAGCAGCTCAGCGTGCAGCTCCGCCCGTTCTCGTTCAGCTCGGGCTTCACCTGGAGCCTGTCCTACGTGTATGCCAACGCTCGCGAGCGGATTCGCGGCTTCAACAACACGGCGGGCAATCCGATCGAGGCGGCGTGGGGCCGGTCGAGCTTCGACTCGCGCCACCAGATCATCTACACCTTCAACTACAACGCCTTCGACTTCATTCGGCTGGGCTGGTACGGCGCCTTCCGCTCCGGCACACCGTACACGCCGATCGTCGGCGGCGACATCAATGGCGACGGCTACCAGAACGATCGTGCCTTCATCTTCAACCCCGCGGCGACGACCGACACGGCTCTTGCCTCGGGGATGCGCTCGCTGCTCGCGACGGGCTCCGGCTCGGCGCGCGAGTGTCTGGAGAGCCAGGTCGGACACATTGCGGCGCGCAACAGCTGTCAGGGGCCTTGGTCGACGACGGCGAACCTCACCTTCTCGTTCAACCCGGTGAAGGTGCGCATGCCGCAGCGCGCCAACATCTCTTTCCAGATCTCAAATCCGTTGGGCGCGGCCGACGTACTGCTCCACGGCGACGGCCACCTGCATGGTTGGGGACAGCAATTCGTCCCGAACAACCAGCTGCTCTACGTGCGCGGCTTCGATCAAACGACGCAGCGCTACAAGTACGAGGTCAACCAGCGCTTCGGCGCCACCGCGTTGGCGCAAACGGTGACGCGCACGCCGGTGACGCTCACGGCGATGATGCGCGTCGATGTCGGCCCGACGCGCGAACGGCAGGATCTCACGCTGCTCCTCGATCGCGGCCGGTCGTCGTCGGGTCAGAAGGCGTCCGAGCCGATGCTCCGGGCGTTCTACGGATCGGGCGGCGTCATGAATCCGATGGCGCAGATTCTTCGCCAGGCCGACACGCTCGAGCTGACGCCCACGCAGGCG
>Ga0310813_10001159_pt1 | contig 15945 bp, 15 predicted proteins | sample YN3metagenome_FD_203086 | JGI IMG/M metagenome (GOLD analysis project Ga0310813, IMG submission 203086) | Soil microbial communities from experimental microcosm in Duke University, North Carolina, United States - YN3 | ecosystem: Engineered > Artificial ecosystem > Soil microcosm > Unclassified...
CGAGATCCTGAAGGCGCTCCGCGCGCGGGCGGAGGCATCGCTCGGCGGGCCCGTCGACGGCGCGGTCGTCACCGTGCCTGCGTACTTCGACGATGCGCAACGCCAGGCGACGAAGGACGCCGCGACGCTCGCCGGCCTGCCGGTGCTGCGCCTGCTGAACGAGCCGACCGCGGCGGCGATCGCGTACGGCCTCGACAACGCGTCGCAGGGCACGTACGTCGTCTTCGACCTCGGCGGCGGCACGTTCGACGTGTCGATCCTCAAACTCACCCGCGGCATGTTCGAGGTGCTCGCGACCAATGGCGACTCGGCTCTTGGCGGCGACGACTTCGATCACCGCGTGTTCTGCTGGGCGCTCGAGGAGTCGAAGCTGCCGCCGCTCGGCGCGGCCGATGCGCGGCGCCTGATGTCGAAGGCGCGCGAGGCAAAGGAGATGCTGACCGGCCACGACGCGGCGCCGATCGTCGCGACGCTCGCCGACGGCACGCGCGTCGATGCGACGCTATCCGCGGCGACCTTCAACGAGATCACCCGCAACCTCGTCGCGAAGACGCTGGCGCCGGTGCGCCGGGCGCTGCGCGACGCGAAGCTCGCGCCGGGCGACATCGACGGCGTCGTGCTGGTCGGAGGCGCGACGCGCATGCCGCAGATCCGCCGCGCCGTTGCCGAATTCTTCGGCCAGCCGCCGCTCACGAACCTCAATCCCGACGAGGTCGTCGCGATCGGCGCCGCGATCCAGGCGAACAAGCTCGCCGGCAACCGCGAAGGCGGCGACGACTGGCTTCTGCTCGACGTGATTCCGCTGTCGCTCGGCATCGAGACGATGGGCGGGCTGGTCGAGAAGATCGTGCCCCGCAACTCGACGATCCCGGTGTCGCGCGCCCAGGATTTCACGACGTTCAAGGACGGGCAGACGGCGATGGCGCTGCATGTCGTGCAGGGCGAGCGCGAGAAGGTTTCCGATTGCCGCTCGCTCGCGCGCTTCGAGCTGCGCGGCATTCCGCCGATGACCGCGGGTGCTGCGCGCATCCGCGTGACCTTCGACGTCGACGCCGACGGGTTGTTGTCGGTATCCGCGCGCGAGCAGGCGACCGGTGTCGAGGCGTCCATCGTAGTGAAGCCTTCGTACGGTCTCACCGACGGCGAGATCGCGCGCATGCTGCAGGATTCGTTCGCGCACGCCGCCGACGATGCGAGCGCTCGCGCGCTGGCCGAATCGCGCGTCGAGGCCGAGCGCATCGTCGCCGCGACGCAGGGCGCGCTCGCGAGCGATGCCGACCTGCTCGACGGCGACGAACGCGCGGCGATCGACGCCGCGCTCGCCAAGGTCGCGCTCCTTCACGACTCCGACGATCGCCATGCGCTGAAGGCTGCCGTGGCGGCGCTCAACGCGGCGACGGAATCGTTCGCGGCGAAGCGCATGGATCGTGGCGTCGCCCGCGCGCTCGCCGGCAGGCGCGTCGACGCGCTGGGCTAGGATGAAGCGCACCTAGGATGACAGGTCTCGCACGCGCTCGCTCCGCTCGCTGCCCGAAGGGTCAGACTCGATTTTCTGCGGCGGCGCAGCGGCTGGACATCGCGGTCGAATTCATCCAAAGCGAAAATCCGGGCTGACCTGACTGACATGCCGCAAATCGTCGTTCTCCCGCACGCCGAGATCTGCCCCGAAGGCAAGGCGTTCGATGCCAAGACCGGTGTGTCCGTGCTCGACAACCTGCTCGAGCAGGGCATCGAGGTCGAGCACGCGTGCGAGAAGTCGTGCGCGTGCACGACGTGCCACGTGATCGTGCGTGAAGGCTTCGATTCGCTGTCCGAGGCGTCGGAGGACGAGGAGGACCTGCTCGACCGTGCGTGGGGCCTCACGCCGGTGTCGCGGCTGTCGTGCCAGGCGCTCGTGGCCGACGAGGACCTGAAGATCGAGATACCGAGGTACACGATCAACTACGCCAAGGAGCGGACATGAAATGGACCGACTCCCGCGAAATTGCCATCGCGCTCGCCGACGCGCATCCCGACGTCGACCCGAAGGCGGTTCGTTTCACCGACCTGTACAACTGGGTGCGCGCGCTCCCGGGGTTCGACGACGAGCCGAAACACAGCGGGGAGAAGATCCTCGAGGCGATCCAGCAGGCGTGGATCGACGAGGCGGAGTAGGGACTGACGAGGCGTCAGGCGAAGAGGTTGAGCACGGCGTCGAGTCCGCAGTGGTCGATCGCGTGCGTCGCGCGCGCACGCACCGCCGGCTTCGCGTGGTAGGCCACCGCGACGTCGGCGCGCGCCAGCATCGGCAGGTCGTTCGCACCGTCGCCGATCGCCACGCATAACCCGTCGTCGCCCCGCAACTCGCGTGCGAGCCCGTCGAAGCACGCGGCCTTCGCCTGTGCATCGACGATGTCGCCTTCAATGCGTCCCGTGAGGCGCCCACGCTCGATCTCGAGAACGTTCGACAGCGTGTAGTCGATCGCGAGGCGCGCCTGCAGCCGCTCGGTGAAGAACGTGAATCCGCCCGACACGAGCAGCGTCTTCGCACCGAGCGCCTGCAGCGCTCCGAAAAGCCTCGGCGCACCCGGCGACAGCCGCAGCCGCTCCGCGTAAACGCTCTCGAGCGCGTCGACCGGCAGGCCCGCGAGCAGCGCGACGCGTTGCTCGAGGCTCGCGCGAAAGTCGATGTCGCCACGCATCGCGGCTGCGGTGATCGCGGCGACCTTTTCCCCGACACCCTGCAACGCGGCGATCTCGTCGATGCACTCGATGGTTATCAGCGTCGAGTCCATGTCCATCGCGACGAGCCGCACGCGCTCGAGCGCGCGCACCTGCGGCACGAGCCCCCAGTCGTAGCCGGCCGCGGCGCAGGCCTCCGCGACGCCCGCGATGTCGTCGGGCTCGTGCAGCCGGTACCCGTCGCATTCGGCGCGCTCCAGCGGCTCGACACCGCAGGCACCCGTCATCAGCTGCAGAATCTCGAGCTCCTCGCGCAACACCTGCGGCGCCTGGATCACGAGGTCCGCCGCGCCCGGCGGATGAGCGTCGCTCATTGCGCTGCGTCGCGCTCGTCGAGCGTGAAGTCGATCTTCGCGCGCTCGAGGTCGACGCGTGCCACCTTCACGGTCACGCGGCCGGCGAGCTGGAACACGCGGCCCGTGTGCTCGCCGACGAGCGCGTGGCGCACCGCGTCGAAATGGAAGTAGTCGCGCGGCAGTTCCGTCACGTGCACGAGGCCGTCGATGTCGAAGCCGTCGAGCGTCACGAAGATGCCGAAGCTCGCTACGCCGCTGATCGTGCCGGGAAACGATTCGCCGACCTTGTCCTGCATGTAGTGGCACTTGAGCCACTGCAGCACGTCGCGCGACGCGTCGTCGGCGCGCCGCTCGCTCATGGAGCAGTGGAGGCCCAACTCGTCCCACGACGCGTCCTTTGGCTTGTAGCGCTTGCCGGCGAGCACCGCCTTGATCGCGCGGTGCACGAGCAGATCGGGGTAGCGGCGGATGGGCGACGTGAAATGCGCGTACGCGTCGTACGCAAGACCGAAATGCCCGACGTTGTCGGGCCTGTATTGCGCCTGCGACAGCGAGCGCAGCAGGACCGTCTGCAGCAGCGCGAAGTCCGGACGGTCGCGGATGCGATCGATCAGCGCCGCATAATCCATCGCGGTCGGGTCGTCGCCGCCCGTCAACGTCAGCGCCGAACCGGCGAGGAATTCGCGCAGCACGGCGAGCTTCTCCGGCGGCGGGCCCTCGTGCACGCGGTAGAGCGCCGGCTGCTCGTGCTCGGCGAGAAAGTTCGCAGCGCAGACATTGGCGGCGAGCATGCACTCCTCGATCAGCCGATGCGCGTCGTTGCGCGGCGCCGGGACGATCTGCGCGATCTTGCCGTACTGGTCGAACTGCAGTGCGAGCTCGGCAGTGTCGAAGTCGATCGCGCCGCGGCGCTCGCGCGCGGCGAAGAGCACGCGATACAGCGTGTGCAGCTGCGCCAGATGCGGCATCAGCGCGCGCGCGGCCGCGCCCTTCGCCTTGGCGGGCTCGAGCAGCCACGAGTATACGTCGGTGTACGTGAGCCGCGCACGCGAGTGCATGACGGCCGGGTAGAACGCGTACGAGCCGATCGTGCCGCGCGCGTCGATGCGTATGTCGCATGCCATGCACAACCGGTCGACGTCGGGTTTGAGCGAGCACAGCTCGTTCGACAGCGCCTCGGGCAGCATCGGGATCACGCGCCGGGGGAAGTACACCGACGTGCCGCGCTCGCGCGCCGTGTCGTCGAGCGCGTCGCCGTCGCGCACGTAATGCGAGACGTCGGCGATCGCGACGACGAGCCGGAAGCCGCGGCCGTCCGGCTCGCAATACACGGCATCGTCGAAATCCTTGGCCGTCTCGCCGTCGATCGTCACGAGCGGAAGATCGGTGAGGTCGTTGCGTCCCTTGCGGTCGAGCGGCCGCACGTCGGCCGGCAGGCGCTGCGCCTGCCGCAACGCGCCTGCACTCCATTCGAACGGCAGGTCGTGCTTGCGCAGGGCGATCTCGATCTCGATGCCCGGATCCGTCGCGCTCCCGAGCACCTCCTTGACGCGCGCGATCGCCTCGCCGTGCTCGCTCGGCGGCTCGATGATCTCGGCGACGACCACCTGCCCGGGCTGCGCGCCGTTGCGCTCCCCCGCCGGTACGATCAGATCCTGGCTGATGCGCCGGTTCTCCGCCTCGACGAACCAGACGCCGCGCTCTTCGTGGATGCGCCCGACCACCTCGCGGTTCGCGCGCGTGAGCACGTCGACGATCGCGCCCTCGGGCCGGCCACGGCGGTCGATGCCGATGCGCCGTCCCGTGACCCGATCGCCGTGCAGCACCTTGTGCATCTCGCGCGCCGACAGGAACAGATCGTCGCCGCCCGCATCCGGCACGAGAAATCCGTAGCCGTCGGGATGACCTTGCACGGTGCCGGTGACGAGATCGAGCTTCGCGACGAGGCAGAGCTCGCCCTTGCGGTTGACGAGCAGCGCGCCGTCGCGCTCGAGCGTCGCAACGCTTTCATCGAAACGGTGCTGCTGGCGTCGCTGGATGCCGAGCCGCGCGGCAAGCTCGGCCGGTGCGAGAGGGATTCCGGCTTGTGCAAGCTCCTGCAGGATCGCCTCGCCACTCGGCAATGCGTCGACCTCGTGCGTCGCCGCGCGCTTTTCGGCGGTCGTCACGCGGCGCCGGCTGCGCGTGCGCGCGCCATCGACCGGCGCGGGCTCGCGCGCACGCCGCGTTCCCGGGCGGGGCGCAGTCGCGGCACGGCGGCGGAGGGGAATCGATTTTGACAAGGGTCGTGGCGGCTTTTAAAATGACGGGTTGATTTCGCTCGCCCAGATGGCGGAATTGGTAGACGCACCAGGTTCAGGTCCTGGCGGTGGCAACACTGTGGAGGTTCGAGTCCTCTTCTGGGCACCAATCTCGGTGTCGGAGGTGCAATTCGCGGCGTGAACGGAGGTCATGCGCGCCTTGCTGCGCGAATTGCATCTGCGGCACCGATGCCTCCGACATCGATCTCCTAGCGTTCCGACTCCGATTCCGGCGTGCGCGTTCGCTCGCGGCCTGCATCGCCGGTCGCATTCGACGCCACGCGGCTCGCGAGTGTCGCGGGATCCAGGTCGTCGTACACCTCGAACGGCTGGTGAATCCACGGGCTGTCGGCGAGGTAGTCGACCCAGTAGTCAGGCTTGAACACCGAGCACGCCTTCCACCACAGCACCGCGGTGCGCAGCTCGGCGATGTGCGGGAAGCGCCGCGGCAATTCCTCGTATACGGCCTCGAGCGTGTGGCCCGAGTCGACCATGTCGTCGACGAGCAGCACGCGATCGCCGAGGCGCGGCTTCGTCATCGTCATGTGCTCGGCGATCACGAGCTCGCCGCGTATCGTGCCGCCGTCGGCCGTATACGAATGTGTCGACAGGATCGCGAGCGGCTGGTCGAAGATGCGCGACAGCACGTCGCCCACGCGCAGTCCCCCGCGCGCGATGCAGATGATCTGGTTGAAGCGGAACCCCGACTCGTAGACGTTGAGCGCGAGGCGCTCGACGAGCAGGTTGTAGTCGTGCCAGTCGACGTGCAGCGTCACCGCTCGCCCCCGAAAGGATGGTGTACGAGGATCGTCTCGTCGCGGTCGGCGCCCGTCGACACCATCGCGATCGGGACTTCGGTCAGCGTCTCGATGCGCGCGAGGTAGGCGCGCGCCGCAGCCGGCAGCGCGGAGAACGTCTTCGCACCGACGGTGCTCTCGTTCCAGCCGGGCAGCGTCTCGTAGACGGGAACGCAGCGCGCTACCTCTTCGGCACCCGTCGGAATCAGGTTCACCGTCTCGTTGCCGATCGTGTAATGCGTGCAGATGTCGATCTGCGGCAGCCCGTCGAGCACGTCGAGTTTCGTGATGCACTGGCCGTTCACGCCGTTCAGCTGGAACGAGCGGCGCAGCGCGGGGATGTCGAGCCAGCCGCAGCGGCGCGGCCGCCCGGTGACCGAGCCGAACTCGTTGCCGCGGCGCGCGAGCGTCGCGCCGACATCGTCGACGAGCTCGGTGGGGAAGGGCCCCGTGCCCACGCGCGTCGTGTACGCCTTGACGATGCCGAGCACGTAATCGATGAGGCGCGGGCCGATCCCGGTCCCAGGCGCCGCCGCGCCGGCGAGGCAGTTGGAGCTCGTCACGTACGGATACGTGCCGTGGTCGACGTCGAGCAGCGCGCCCTGCGCGCCCTCGAACAGCAGCGATTCGCCGCGCGCGCGCACGCGCTGGATCGCCGCCGCGACGTCACCGACCATCGGCGCCATCTGCTCGCCGAGCGCGAGCACCTCGTCGCGCATCGTCGCGAAGTCGACGGGGTCGGTCTTGTAGTAATGCACGAGCGCGAAGTTGTGCATGTCGAGCAGGCGCTCGAGCTTCGCGGCGAAGCGCTGCGGGTCGAGCAGGTCCTGCACGCGCAGCGCGCGCCGTCCCACCTTGTCCTCGTACGCGGGGCCGATGCCGCGGCCGGTGGTGCCGATCTTCAGCGTGTCGCCGAGCGCAGCCTCGCGCGCCTTGTCGAGCGCGACGTGGATCGGCAGCACGAGCGGGCAGGCGGGCGAGATCATCAGCCGCGAGCGCACTTCGACACCCGCCTGCTCGAGCTCGCCGATTTCCTGCATCAGCGCCGCCGGCGACACGACGACGCCGTTGCCGATCAGGATCGCGACGCCTTCGCGCAGCACGCCGGACGGAATGAGCCGCAAAACGGTCTTGCGCCCGCCGATCACCAGCGTGTGGCCTGCGTTGTGCCCGCCCTGGAAGCGCACGACACCCTGCGCGGTCTCGGTGAGCCAGTCGACGATCTTGCCCTTGCCCTCGTCGCCCCACTGCGCGCCGATCACGACGACGTTCTTCCCCATGTCAGTCGCGAAGGGCCGCCGCGAGCGACTGACCAGCCCTCTGGGGTGCAGCGAGCGATGCGAGCGTGGGGGGAAGTCTCATATCTTTAGCGCGAGAGCAGGTCCGCGACTTGTCGAAGGTCGAGCGTGAATCCGGTCGCGGGGCGCGCGCGACCGAAAGCCTTGCCGATGCCGTCGTAGCGACCGCCCTTGCCCACGGCGTTCGGCCCTCCCTTCGTGAACACCGAGAAGATCGCGCCGTTGTGGTAATGATAGCCGCGCAGGTCGGCGAGATCGATGTGAAGCGCCTCGACGAGCGGCTCTGCGGCCTGCGCGATCGCACGCAGCGACTCGAGCGCGTTGGCGATCGACGGAATGTCGGGGAGGCGCGCGCGCGCGTCGCGCAGCACGTCGGCGGCCGGGCCGTAGAGCGTCGGCAGCGCTTCGAGCGCATCGCGCCATACGGCAGGAAGATGCCGCGTCAGTTCATGCACTGCCGGCGCATCCTTCGTGCGCAACGCATCGTAGAGCGACGCGTCGTCGCCGTTGGCAAGCCCGGCGCCGCTCGCCACCGCGCGATAGACGCCCATGTGCCCGAGGTCGAGATGCAGACCCGCGAGACCGGCTGCCGCGAGCGACGAGACCGCGAGCGCGATCACCTCGCGATCACCGTCGCTGCCCGGCACGCCGAAGAGCTCGGCGCCGACCTGTACGACTTCGCGCGTCGCGCCCGCACCTTCGGCGACTGCGCGCAGCACGCTGCCCGCGTAGCAGAGGCGCGTCGCACCCGCTTCGTTCAGCAGGTGCGCGTCGATGCGCGCGACCTGCGGCGTGATGTCGGCGCGCACGCCCAGCAGGCGACCCGACAGCGGATCGACGACCTTGAACGTTTGCAGGTCGAGGTCGCGCGCGCTGCCAGTCAGCAGCGATTCGAGGTGCTCGACGAGCGGCGGGCGCACGAGGCGATAGCGGTGCTGCGTGAAATGATCGAGCAGCGTGCGTCGCAGCCGCTCGAGCGCCGCCGCCTCGTCGGGCAGCACGTCGTCGATCGCTTCGGGAAGGAGCCAGGTGCGCACGGGTGGATTCGACGGGCGTTATGGCTGTCGGCAGGCGATGCGCATCACGACCCTTGCACGAGGTAGAGGCCCAGCAGGCCGACGCCGACGGCGATCATGCCGACGAAGCGCAACTGGCCGTCGGTGAGCTCGGTGAGGTGGCGAAAGCCCTCGCGCCAAACGCGCGGCGCCGCGAACGGCAGCAACCCTTCGAGAATGAGCAGCAGTGCGAGCGCGGTCCACAGCGAATCCGGCACGCCGACGGCTCCCTTCGCTCCAGCGCGTCGCGCTATTTCGCCGGCGCGCGCGGCGTGGGCGCGACGCCGGGCTGCTTGAAATACTGGAAGAACTCGGCGCTCGGATCGACGACCATCAGGTCGCTCTTGTTGCGGAACGTCGACTTGTACGCGTCGAGGCTGCGGTAGAACGAGTAGAACTCGGGGTTCTGGCCGTACGCCTGCGCATAGATCGCCGACGCCTTCGCGTCGCCGCCGCCCTTGATCTTCTGTGCCTCTCCGTACGCGTCGGCGAGGATCACCTGCCGTTGCCGATCGGCGTCGGCGCGGATCTTCTCCGATTCGGCGCCGCCGAGCGAGCGCAATTCGTTGGCGACCCGGCGCCGCTCCGATTCCATCCGCTGATAGACGGGGCCGGTCACGTCGGGCGGCAGCTCGACACGTCGCAGCCGCACGTCGATCACCTCGACGCCGATCGACTTCGCATCCGCGTTCGCCTTCTGTTGCGTGACCGACGTGATCTTGTCGCGCGCCGACGAGATCGCCTCGTGCACGTCGTGCTTGTTGAACTCTTCGGCGAGATTCGCGCGCACCGTCTGCGCGAGGCGACGCCGCGCAGCCTCCTCGTCGCCCTGCACCGATACGTAGTATTGCCGCACGTCGGTGATGCGCCACAGCACGACGAAGTCGACGAGCAGCGGCTTCTTCTCCGACGTCGTCATCCGGTCGGGCTCGGGGTTGTCGAGCGTCAGGTTCACCTTGTCGTAGAACTTGACGTTCTGCACCAGCGGCAGCTTGAAGTAGAGGCCCGCCGTCGTCTTCGTCTCGACGACCTCGCCCAGCTGGAACTTGACCGCGTATTTCCGCTGGTCGACCGTGTACACCGACTGCGACGCGACGAAGAGCAGCGCGACGAGCGCCGCGAGGAGGGGCATGGAAAATCTCATGTCAGTCGCGAAGGGCCGCCCCGAGCGACTGACCAGCCCCCGCGGGGGGCAGCGAGCGGAGCGAGCGTGGGGGGATGTTCATCCGAGTCGCGAAGGGCCGCCCCGAGCGACTGACCAGCCCCCGCGGGGGGCAGCGAGCGGAGCGAGCGTGGGGGGTTCATCTGCCTTCCCGGCTGCGCAGCGCCTCGCGCGAGCGCGACGTGTCGATCGACATCGAGGCATCCGGCGGCGGCGTGGCGCGCGGCGGAGCCGCCGGAGTCTCGGTGGTGGCGCCCGGTGGCGCGGACTGCTGGATCAGCCGATCCAGCGGCAGGTACAGCAGGCTCGGGCTCTTCTGATCGACGAGGATCTTGCTCGAGTTGCCAAGCACCGATTGCATCATGTCGAGGTAGAGCCGCTCGCGGGTGACGGCCGGCGCCTTCTGGTATTCGACGAGCACCTGGTTGAAGCGCTGTGCGTCACCCTGCGCGCGCTGCACGACCTCGGACTGGTAGCCGTTCGCCTCCTCGATCAGCCGCGCGGCCATGCCGCGCGCCCGCGGCACCACGTCGTTGGCGTACGCCTGGCCTTCGTTCTTGAGCCGCTCGCGGTCCTGCCCCGCCTTCACCGCGTCGTCGAATGCCGCCTGCACCTTGTCGGGCGGCTGCACGTTCTGCAGCGTGACCTTCTGCACGAACACGCCGGTGCCGAAGCGATCGAGCATCTGTTGCATCAGCTGCTCGGTCTGCTTGGCGATCTGCTCGCGGCCCTCGTACAGCGCGAAGTCCATCTTCGCCTTGCCAACGACCTCGCGGATCGCCGACTCGGCGACGTACGCGACGATCTGGTCGGGCCGGCGGTTGTTGAAAACGTAATCCTCGGCGCTCTTCAGGTTGTACTGGACGGCGAACTGGATGTCGATGATGTTCTCGTCGTCGGTGAGCATCACCGCTTCCTTGTCGATCTTGTTCTTCGGCGTGTTGCGATAGCCCACCTCGATCGTCTTCACCTGCGAAAACTCGACGAGTTCGACCGCCTCGACCGGAAACGGCAGGTGCCAGCGTGGCCCGGGCAGCGTCGTCTCGGTGAAGCGGCCGAAGCGCGTGACGACGCCGCGGCGGCCTTCGTCGACGATGTAGAAGCCGCTCGCGAGCCAGATCACGACGACGAGCGCGACCAGCAGGCCGGCGCCGCCGAGCGGCAGGTGCATGTGCGGGCGGCCGCCGTCGCCGCCTTCCTGCGGCTCGCGCTTGCGGCCGAACAGCTCCGCCATCCGCCGGTTGACGTTGCGCCAGATTTCGTCGAGGTCGGGCGGTCCGCTGTTGTTGCCACGCTTGCCCCACTGGGGGTCGTTCAGCGACATACGAAGTTCACGTGGGCTGTCGACATGGAGCGTCATTCGCGGGCGCCAGGGCGCGCCGGTCAGCCGGAATGATCCGGCGCAGCAAGGTTTTCGGAAACAGGGGCTGGCGAGGCCGGGAAGCGTTCGGCCAGCGCGGCGCGCAACTCGCCGAGGCCGGCGCCGGTGACCGCGCTCACGCGGACCGAAGTGATGGTACCACAGGGGTCGCGCTCTACGCCCGCCGGGATCGCCGCGATGTCGCACTTGTTGAGCACGCGGATCTGCGGCACATCACCGGCGCCGATCTCCTCGAGCAGCGCGTCGACCGCGTCGATCTGCTCGTCGCGGTTCCGAGCGCTCGCGTCGATCACGTGCAGCAGCAGGTCGGCGTCGGCCGCTTCGGCGAGCGTTGCCCGAAAAGCGGCGACCAGGTCGTGCGGGAGTTCGCGAATGAAGCCGACGGTGTCCGACAACACGAGGGTCTGCGCGCCCGGCACGTGTGCGCGCCGCAGCGTCGTGTCGAGCGTGGCGAACAGCTGGTTGGCCGCATAGACCTTCGCGGCCGTGAGCCGGTTGAAGAGCGTCGACTTGCCGGCATTCGTATAGCCGAGGAGCGCCACCGTATGCACGGCCGCGCGGCGGCGGGCGCGATTCTGAGTCGTGCGGCTGCGCGCGACGCGCGCGAGGCGCTCGCGCAGCAGCCTCACGCGTTGTGTGATCAATCGCCGGTCCGTTTCGAGCTGCGTCTCGCCCGGACCGCGCAGGCCGATGCCGCCCTTCTGGCGCTCGAGGTGGGTCCAGCCGCCGACGAGGCGCGTCGCCATGTGATTGAGCTGCGCGAGCTCGACCTGCAGCTTGCCTTCGGCACTGCGCGCGCGCTGCGCGAAGATGTCGAGGATCAAGGTCGTGCGATCCACGACGCGGCATTCGAGCGCGCGCTCGAGGTTGCGCTGCTGCACGCCCGAGAGTGCGTGGTCGAAAATCACGAGGTCCGCGTCGGCTTCGCGCCGCTGCGCCGCGATTTCCTCCACCTTGCCGCGACCCGCGAAATACGCGGGATCGGGACGCGCGCGCCGCCCGCCGACGTCGCCGACGACCGTGGCGCCGGCCGATTCGGCGAGCGCCGCGATCTCGCCGCGATCGCGCGCGCCGTCTCGCCCGACGTCGAGCGCGACGAGCAGCGCCTTGTCGCCGTTGGCCGGGCGCTCGAACATCTCGGTCAGGCGAACCCGCGCGACGTGCGGCCGCGCGTCAACCGCGACGCTCGCGCCGCGGACGCGTTGCGAGGCGCGTCAGCTTTCGCTTTCGTGATGATTCTGATGCGGCATCGCGACGGGACGCGAAGGCACGACCGTCGAGATCGCGTGCTTGTACACCATCTGCGTGACGGTGTTCTTGAGCAGCACGACGTACTGATCGAACGACTCGATCTGACCCTGGAGCTTGATGCCGTTCACCAGATAGATGGACACCTGCACGTGTTCCTTGCGCAGGGTGTTGAGGAACGGGTCTTGTAGCATTTGCCCTTTGTTGCTCATCGGTGAGCTCCGCGCTTGTTATCCGCATCTTTGGCGCCGGGGTCAGAGACGGCTTGTCGCCCGAAGGGCCCCGGGGAGGGATCGGACGAAAAGTCGTCTCTGACCCCATCAGCGGCGTGCGGTGGAATCCGCGTAGGGATTGACGCCTGTCTTGAATTGTATCCTAAGGGGCGTGCCCCGCAGTTGGAACACCTCGGCAAAAAATCGTTCCAGGTAGCGGCGATACGAGTCGGGCACGCGGCCGAGCGCCGAGCCGTGCACGATGACGAGCGGCGGATTGACGCCACCCTGGTGCGCGTAGCGCATCTTCGGGCGCACGGTGCCTGCGCGGGGCGGCTGCTGCCGCTCGACGGCGAGCTGTAGCGTGCGCGTGAGCCGCGGCGTGGGCAGCCGCGCCATCGCTGCCGCGTAGGCCTCGTCGACCGAGCGCATAAGCGCGTCGACGCCACGTCCGTCGCGTGCGCTGATGTAGTGCTGGCGCGCGAACGCGAGGAAGCCGAGCTTGCGGTCGAGGTCGCGCTTCACCTCGGCACGCCGTTCCGCTTCGGCGGCATCCCACTTGTTGACGCCCACCACGAGCGCGCGACCCGCCTCGAGGATGTGGCCGGCGAGGTGCGCGTCCTGCTCGGTGATGCCGTCCTGCGCATCGAGCAGCAGGATCACGACGTTCGAATCCTCGATCGCCTGCAGCGTCTTGATGACCGAGAACTTCTCGACGGTCTCGTTCACCTTGCCGCGCCGGCGCACGCCCGCCGTGTCGATCAACGTGTAGCGCGCATCGCCGTGCTCGAAGTCGAGCCGGATGGCGTCGCGCGTCGTGCCGGGCTCGTCGAACGTGATGACGCGCTCCTCGCCGAGCAGCGCGTTGACGAGCGTCGACTTGCCGACGTTCGGACGCCCGACGACGGCGACCTCGATGCGACGCCCGCCCGGCGACGACGGCTCGTCGTGTACGACGCCGGCCGCAATCTGGACGCTGTCGAGCGCGATGTCGACGAGGTCGCGCACGTTCTCGCCATGCTCGGCCGAGATCGGAAACGGCTCGCCGAGGCCGAGCTCGTGGAAGTCGGCCACCGTGCGCTCGCGCGGCAGTCCCTCGGCCTTGTTGACGGCGACCACGAGGGGACGGCCCGACTTGCGCAACAGCGTGGCGATCGCCTGGTCCTGCGGCGTCAGGCCTTCGCGCGCATCGACGATGAAGACGACGACGTCGGATTCGGCGATCGCGGCCTTCGCCTGCTTCGCCATCTCGAACAGGATGCCCGATGTCGCGACCGGCTCGAAGCCACCGGTATCGACGACGAGGAACGAACGCTCGCCGGCACGCGCGCGACCGTAATGGCGATCGCGCGTGAGCCCTGGAATGTCGGCGACGAGCGCGTTACGCGACTTGGTGAGCCGATTGAAGAGCGTCGACTTGCCGACGTTGGGGCGGCCGACGAGGGCGATGGTTGGCAGCATCGCTCATCGCGCGGTGACCGCGAACACCGTGCCCTTCTCCGACTGCCACAACATCCCGCTTCCGAGCGCGACCGGTTGCGACGTGGCCGTGCTGCCGTCGGTCGCGAGGCGCCCGACGTACGCGCCGTCCTTGCGCGCGAGCAGGTGCACGTAGCCTTCGACGTCGACGACGCCGACCGCGTCGCCGATCAGTTGCGGGCCGCCGATGCGCCGCTTCGCGAGCACGTCCTGCTTCCAGACCGACGCGCCGTTGGTGCGATCGAACGCATACACGACGCCCTTGTCGTCGACGACGTAGAGCCGGCCCGCGTCACCGACGATGCCGGCAAGGCTCGACACGTCGCGCGTCCAGCGCAGCGCGCCGCGCACGATGTCGAAGCACGCGACGCGTCCCTGGTACGCCGCCGCGCACACCTCGTTCTCGTCGATGAACGGCAGGCTCGTCACGTCGGCGATCCGCTCCAGCTCGGTGGCGCCCTTGGGCGTGGCGACGGTGCCTTCCCAGCCGACGACGCCCGTCTGCGCGTCGATCGCGAGCAGGCGCCCGCCGGCGGTGCCCACGAGCAATCCGCCGCGCGACAGCACGCCGCCGGCCGCATTGCGCACGGTGAGCGACGGGTTGGTCCGCGCGTCGACCCACGCCGTCTTGCCGTCGGCCGCGGCGAGCCCGTAGATGCGGCCGTCGCCGGAGAACACGATCACCATGTTGTCGGCCACGCGCGGCGGCGCGATGACCTCGCTCGACACGCGCGCCGTCCACTGCGGCTTGCCGCTGGTGTCGAAGGCGAGCACGTCGCCCTTGTCGGTTCCGACGACGACGAGCGACGCGCTTGCGCCGGGACCCGCCGACAGCGAGCGATTCGCGCTCACCTTCCATTCGACGCGGCCGCTCGCCGCATCAATGCGCATCAGCGTGCCGTCCTTGGCCGCGACATATGCGCTCGCGGCGACGATCGCCGGCGCGAAGCCGGGTCCACCCTTGCCGACGGCTTGCTGCCATTCGACGCGCGGGGTCACCGTTGCCGTGAGCTGCGGCATCGGCCCCGGCTTGTGGCCGCCGCCGGTGAGCCAGGCGAACGACGGAACGGGCGGGATCCAGGACGACAACGGCGACTGCATCAGGCTCGCGCATCCGGCGCAAAGCAGTGCACCCGTGAGCGTCGAAGCGAGCGTGCGCGCGAGCCGCATCATTTCGCCGCTCCGCCTTGCGCGGCCGGCTTGGCGGGTGCTTCGCTCGCGACGGTGGGCGCGAGCGCGGGCGGTGTGCCCGCCGTCGCGGCAGCAGCAGGCGCTGGTGCAGCCGACGTCGCGGCGGCCGCCGCGCCGAGCGCGTCGTGCTTCACCTGCACGAAGTTGCGGTAGGCGGACTTCGCGTCGAGCTTCGCGAGCGCCGTCTCGTACGCGGTACGCGCATCCGCCACGCGCCCCGCGGCCGCGAGCGCGTCGCCGCGCAGGTCGGCAAACATGCCGTCGAACGCAGGCGGATGGACCGCGTCGAGCGTCGCAAGCGCGGCATCGTATTGCTTCTCGTCGACCTGCACCTGCGCGAGCCGGTAGCGCGCGATCGCCTTGATCTCGTCCTCGGCCGCGTGGTCGACGACCCAGCCGAGCTGCGTCTTCGCGCCGGCGCGATCGCCTGCGTCGTAGAGCATCTTCGCGTACATCAGCGCGGCGCGCGGCGCATACGCGGTGCCGGCGTAGCGGTCGGTGATCTGCGACACCGCATCCTTCGCCTTCGCCGCGTCCTTCGCGCGTGCCGCGTCGCTGATGGCGGTGTAGAGCACCGATGCGTCCTCCGCACGCTTGGCCGTATACCAGCGCCAGCCCTGGATGCCCGCGACGACGAGCGCGCCGAGCACGAGCGCGACGGTGATCGTGCCGCCGTAGCGTGCCCACCACGCTTTCAGATCGTCGATCTGCTCCTGTTCCTGGAGGTCATAGACACCCATATTCGTCCTTCGAGGTATTGAGCGCGGCGAAGCGCGCCGCGAGGTCCCGCACGGGTACGGCGACC
>Ga0310813_10001161_pt1 | contig 15925 bp, 15 predicted proteins | sample YN3metagenome_FD_203086 | JGI IMG/M metagenome (GOLD analysis project Ga0310813, IMG submission 203086) | Soil microbial communities from experimental microcosm in Duke University, North Carolina, United States - YN3 | ecosystem: Engineered > Artificial ecosystem > Soil microcosm > Unclassified...
CGAAGTTGGTCTACGGGATTTACTTTTGGGGTAAATGCTTGTACAATATATCTTGTATAGGGATAAAAGGCATCGCTTTCTTTAATATATATAATTAAGTACTGTTGTATAGGGATAATGAGAGTAAAAAGCGTTTGTCTTCATCGGTTTTGTCATCCTACAAGTCCTCTTGTACATAGATATAAGCAGAACAGCTAGAACAGGAATTCATTCCTAGTTCTCCGCGTGAACAAGGAATGTAAGTAAGGTATTGTTTAATGCTCTTGTATATAGATAGACCTATCCCTCTCTTTGTCCCTCTTGTATAGGGATACTGCTCCCTGTCCATCCACCTATATCTCCCCTTGTACATAGATAACTGGCGGATTATCCCTCACAATCTTCCTCTTGTATAGGGATGGCGTGCCCCTGAGTTGGTTAACGGGATTTACTTTGGAGGCAAATGATTGTACAATATAGCTTGTATAGGGATAAAACGCGATCGCTTTCGGAGTTATATGTGTTTAAGTGTTGTTGTACAGTTATAGTTGGAGTAGAAACCGTTTGTCTTTATCTGTTTTGTCACCCAACATATCCTCTTGTACATAGATATAAGCAGAACAGCTAGAACAGGATTTCATTCCTAGTTCTCCGTGTGAACAAGGAATGTAAGTAAGGTATTGCTTAATGCTCTTGTATATAGATAAGACTATCCCTCCCTTTAGCCCTCTTGTATAGGGATAGAACCCCCTGCCCATCCACCCATATCTCCCCTTGTATATAGATAATCGGGAGGCTATCCCTCTCACTGCTCCTCTTGTATAGGGATAGCCTCCCGCTGAGTTGGTCTACGGGATTTACTTTTGGGGCAAATACTTGTACAATATAACTTGTATAGGGATAAAGCGCGATCGCTCTCCTTCAGATATATAGCTAAGTGCTGTTGTATAGTGATAGTTAGAGTAAAAACCGTTGGAATTTATCGACTTAATTTTTTGCTTTACCCTCTTGTATACAGATGTGAGCAGAACAGGTAGAACAAGACTTCATTCCTAGTTCTCCGCGTGAACAAGGAATGTAAGTAAGGTATTGCTAACCCCTCTTGTATATGTATCCTACCCCACTTGTATCTGCTTTATTGCATCCATGCAATACCGACTTGTGTAGACATGAGCAACTCTAACGAACCCACTTGTGCATAGATAGAACTTACCCGATCGCATCTGAGCGACCCAATAGGCGCTCGCCACTGGAAACTTAGCGGGACTTAAACGAAAATCGACAAACAATAAAGGTATAATCCATGCATGGTAGATATTTCACATTAAGGCTTGAGTGATGAAAGAGACAACTCCCGCCGCCATGCCTCCTTGCTTCGATAGATGGTGTAAACGCTTTGATGATCTCTTTTCACATCAAGCCCAAAAAAGGGAGTTTAGGAACTATATCGGGGGATTATTAGGGGAAAGTGAACGAAAAAATCTGTCTCAAATTGCAAATAACGCTGTCGGAGTGACTTATCACCGATTACATCATTTTTTGACGGAAGCACCCTGGTCATCGCCAGAGGTAAACGAGCGCCGATTGCTGGTGATGAATCAGTGCAGCCAAACCCGAATAAGTAGAGGATTCACGTTAATCGTGGATGACTCAGGGCATAGAAAAAGCGGCAATTTCACAGCCGGAGTGGGACGGCAGTACATTGGAGAAATTGGGAAAACCGATAACGGGATAGTAGCGGTAACGACTCATCTATATGATGGCAAAAAAAGCTTGCCACTAGATATAGAGTTATATCAACACGCTAGTTCTTTACCTGAGGGAAAAAAAGACCTTGAATTCAAGAAAAAGCCAGAGTTAGCCTTAGCTTTAATTGACCGCAGTTTATCGAGAGGATATCGACCTGGTATTGTGCTGATTGATGCGGGCTATGGAAATAACACAACGTTTCTGCTTGAACTAGAAAAAAGGAGACTAAAGTATCTAGGGGGATTAGCCAAAAACCGCAAAGTGATAACTCAAATAGAGTCAAATGAACTCCAAGAGATTCGCCTAGACAAGTTAGCCGAAGCCTTGTCTGTTGAGGATTTTACTCCTGTTCAACTCAATCTAGATAAACCCAAAACTGTTTGGGTGGCAACGGTTGAAGTTGAACTATCACAGCTAGAAGGAACGAGAACAATTGCTATCGTCATGAATGCCTCAACCTTCGAGCAAGCTAGTGATGTTGATTATTTTATCACTAATGTTGGCTCAAAAATAGCCACTTCGGATTGGATAGTTACTACCTATACTCAAAGAAATTGGGTAGAAGTATTTTATCGGGAAGCTAAAGGCTGGTTAGGACTATCTGAATATCAAGTCAGAGATTATAGAAGCCTGATAAGACATTTCATTCTTGTGTTTTGTGCCTATACATTTATTCTATGGCACACCCTAACCGGAGGATTAAGACGGCGTTGGGCATCGAAACCTTTAAACACCTTTCCTGAAGCCTTAGAGGCGTTTCGTACAGCGATGTCTTTCCGTTTTATCAAGTGGCTGAAACACAATCGGGACGTATTCTTCGCTTACAAAGCTGCTTTGGGCTTTGTTTGGGCTTGAAATCTGTCTAAGTCCCGTTAGGAAACATCCTGGAAACATCCGACCCAACCTAACCCGGTGTGACCTGACCCCGCAAAATCGCCTCTACCGGATGCCACGATGATTCCCCCGTGCCTACCGCCTATCGTCGCTCACGGCTCAATATCAAGGGAGTGGCGATCGGGTGAGAGCAGCAGCGCTTCGCTATCACTTTCAGCCTCTACTCATCCCTACTCAATCTTCCAATTAGGCGTATAACCAGAAGTAATATCGATTCTCTTTAACTTTGGAATAAATGAATCCCGGAGAAGCAGAGGTTACAGCCTCTGATCTGTAGCAATCATTGGGGGAATCGATATAACTTGGCTATACATTTGCCAGACCGATGCAGAAATACGTCTTGAGAGTTTTGCGATCGCCATAGCGCTCTTGTAAAATCATTTTCAATTGTTGAGAATTCGCCCAGGAAAAAGTTTATGGCAGATATGTCCGGTCAAGACCCCTCGGAAATCATAATGGCAACGGTTGATGAAGAACGAAAAGGCGCAACTTTCAGCGGTACGATCATTCTTGGTATAGATCCTGAGGGTGGGGAAGCCGTTTCCTTTAGAGACTTTTTAATTGAAGATTATAAAGGCGAACTTACCGCTTATCTAGCAACAGATGGCGATATAACGAAAAGCATTGATTTAGGCAAACTCGATCAGAAAAACCCCAGTTTTAGGCTTCCAATTCCGCTGGGAACGGATACATCGCCCTACAATACAGTCGTGTTGAGCGACAAAAAAAGCAAGAAAAAAATCCTGACGATCGATCTATAAAATTTGTAACTTAGCTCGTAGTTCAGCCAAATTCGATTGCCCTCTTGTATAGGGATATTATCCCTCTTGTATATAGATGAGCAATCGCCACGACCGCTGACACCCCAAAACGCGATCGCATCCCTGCATCCCCAGCGACCCCACTCCTACCAGAATTGCCTACAGCAGTTTTCTACAATACAGCTTAATCTCTACCGTGCCTTCAGGACTCTCCTAGCAGGGTCTCGTGAGATGTGAGGCGACTAGACTATCCTTGTTTGCTGCAACCAATCTTGACTTCCCATGCTGCCCGTTATAGTAAGTCTCTACGTTGGCTGCTATTCAGCAGGCTCAGTCATTCTCAGGTCATTGATTTTTGATAAGTCAGGAAACAACTACCTACCACCAAACATTCGCCACAAACCATATCCAGCCATTCCTACTAAAGCACCAACTGCTATAACTGGCGCAGCACCAACACCAACAGCTCCCCCTGCCACAGCTAAACCCATATTGCCAACCATCCCTGCTACTCCTGCACCTGCTAAGCCACCACCTGCTACTGCACCCAGAGCTACAGCATCTCCATCTTTCACAGCCTTCACAGCACCATAACCAGCCGCACCGACTACGCCACCAGCAATTGCCACAGGAGCCATCCCTATTCCAACTCCTCCAAAGGCTCCGACTAGTCCCATATTGCCAACTGCTGCAACAACAGCAGCACCTGCGGTGGCTCCTCCGGCAACGGCGGCTCCTCCAGTAGTCAGGTCAGTATTATCATCTTCAGTAGCAGAGTCGGTATTCTCTGGTGAAGAGGAAGACTGAGGGTGCTGTATATTATTCTCACTGGTTGCAAAGCTTTTAGTCTCTTCTGGCTTAACACCTCCATTTTGGGTCTGTTCTAGTAGTCCTACTGGTTTAAAACCCCGCACTGGAATTGCTCCAGCCTTCGTTCTGACCAACTTAGGGGTGTAATCTGTTGTTTTAGTTACCTGTACAGGAGTTGATGAACTTTGAGGCTCACTAATTAACAGACAAAGAGTAACAAAAATCACTAGAAATAAAAATAGTCCAAACATGGAAAACCTTAATCTGGATACTCTTAATATGACCTACAAAAAGGCACTTTCCGAAAAAAGAACGATATCCCGGACTCGACAACCAGCCTACTGGTTAGGGCGAACGCTTTCCTACCTCTCCCACCGGAGCATCCCCCAACGACCTATGACTGGCGACCCGAACGGGCGATCATTACAGCGCTAGTGGCTCAGAAGGAATGAGCCACATCAGTTCTGCTTCATTCTGTTGTAATTCTGAGTTTGGGGCTAACTGAAGCCAATCATGAAAGTTTATTTCTAGTTTTTCAAGAGCTTGAATTTCTAGCTGATATGCTTCAAAACGGTGATATGTTTCAATCATATCTTCAATTTTCTTCACGACTTCGGGTATCTCTTTTTCCAATAGTTGAAGTATTTCTTCAGGGTTGGGATTTGAATCTTCTTCTGTGGGATTGGAATTTTCTAGAGCTTTCCTTATAGCGATTTCAGCTCCTATTCCTGCGATTGCACCTAATGTTCCTCCAACGCTAGCACCTACTATTCCTCCAAATTCCAATCCTAAAGCTCCTAGTCTTACTGGAAATACTCCGGCAGAGTAAGATGTCGAGCTTGTCGGGTAAGCTATCAATTTAATCAGATTTTTACGTTGAGCTTCCAACAAAATGTTTTTTTCATCCAAGGAAGTATCCAGACTAGAATCGAGCCATTGGCAAATTTTAACTAATCGAGATAAATCAATCGGACTACTTAAGTGACTTCCTCCCCAAGTGAGACCCTGAGCCTGAGTCCAACTGGGCGAAACGAAGGCTACAGGAGTAGTGCTAAGTAAGCCTTTAACATACTTCTTTATACGAGAACGTAGAAAATTAGTACCTTCTTGGAGGTGAAAACAAGCCGTTTCTGTTTCTCCTAATTCTAAGTAACAACGCGCTCTAACTACACATAATAAAAATAATGATGATATATATTCACAAGTTAGTTGAAGATCTTCTTCAAGTGCTACATCTAGGTAACTCATATAATTACACTGCACCTCAGCCAATCGATTGATGGCTAAATTTGCCATACTTAATCGATTTTCTGGCTTCTTCATTGTAAAAGCATCATGTGCCAAATCAAGTGCTGAGCCGAAATTAGCATAGATAAAAATGTCAAAATTACGACGAAACTGATTCAGAGCGTCTTGATTTTGCTTGAAGTTTTGTTCTATTTTATTTAATCTTTCTATAACACGATTTTCAATTCCTTTTAAGCGATTCATCACTAGAGCAAATCCCATAGCTGAAATGCCTAGATTGAGGATGCTGGAAATTGAGCCAAATTGAAAAAGTATTTTTGTCGCTTGACTGAGAATAGGCGAGGCTTCACGTAACATAGCAACTACTTGCTTCGTCTGGGCATCACGGATAACACCGCCAAACCGTACATAATGCTTACTCTGTAGTCCTTTCTCAATCCTATCGGGAACTGCAAATGTTGCTTCAACTGTACCCATAGCTCTTTCCCCTTGCTAAAATCCCAAGGCTGCGCTCTCATTCTTCTCAGGTGATACTAGGTTGATACTTTTGCCTTGAGTATCAACCTAGTATCAAGCTCACACCCGTAAACTATTTCAGAATAAACATTGAATAATGTTCAACAAGAAATTTCTCTAGTGCCTCCTTTCTCTCCCAAAGCGGTCTATCTTCATCAAAGCCGAATACAGCTTTTGCGACGCCCTGAAGATAATCGGTATTCAGCATTTCAACAGCACAATCAAACTGTTCTTCGTGAACTATTTTCTTGATTTTCGTATAGAAATAGCCAGCGGTGCTATCAGCAAACGGATAACAGCCACCGTATCCTATTACCGTTATGTCTGCTATTGTGTTTGGCTCTTTGAATAAAAATACTAGGTTTCTATCCGCGTGATTTAAACCCTCTGCGCTGGGTAGTTCAATCAACTTTGAATAGTCAACACCATATTTTTTCAAACGGGATATCCATCTTTTACCATCATAATCCGGGCAGTATTGCCAATGAGTAAGAAAGATTTTCACTTGAGTCCGGTAATTATGTGAGTTCCTGGAGTTTTAGGACTTTGCAACAGAGAAATTGAGCTGTCTTTGGTTTAGTCTAACCAAGAATCAAGCTATTCAAGTAGGCTCTTGTGTTCAACTCTCTCTTCTTTGCTTCTCCTTCTTCATCTTGAGAGCCTCAGCCTTATCTTTCTTACCCAGCTTGAGGAATTGCGGTGGCTCAGACGGTCGAGAACACAGTTGACTAAATTCCCAAGTATCCTTGTCAGGTCGGAACTTAGCTCGGATTTCCACAAACAAAGCTTTCCCCTGATGCTCTTTGTCCAGCTTGGGGTTAAATCGAAAGGGTCTCACGGGTGCGTCTCGCCATAGCAGGGGGACGTGGCTGGCTTTCATAAAGTTCGCTCTCTTGAGAGCATCAGACTCCTTAATGTGTGCCAGTCTCTCTTGTGTAAAATTTTTCTGCACAGTGATACAGGGGGTCTGGCAAACAGGGATGAACTGCCAAAGACCAGATAGTTTAAACTCTCCATCTTGCAACTGAGGCATTAGACCTTTACCGCTGACCCCATCAAAGGCAACGAGCTGAAAGCTAATGGAGGGTGGCTGGTCTCGTTTGGGATAATGGGTCACTCGCGGATAAACCAGCAGCCTCTGTCTCGGCTGCTCACTCTTTTTGACCTGCATTCTCAGAAATTCCAGCACCCTCTTGTTTGTTGAGACGTAATGCAATCGATAGGACTTTCCTTCAACGGTGATACTCGCTTCCTTACCGGAGAAGCTGACATCCCCAGTGATGATACCGATAGCCTGGAAGAGGGCATCTGGGTTTTCTGGTAAATGTGACAGGTCTAGGGCTGGAGCTTGTTTGCGTATCACAGGTTTAGCCGGACGTGCCGATGGGGCTTGAGTCGAGCTAGCGTCTGGCGTTGTTTCCACCTGAGCTGGGGGTGTTTCCGGCTGAGCTGGTGGAGTTTCTGGTAACTCCACCACAGCGGGTTGAGAATTAACTTCTGATTTCGGTTTGATGGAAACCAAATTAATTTTTGGCTTTGGATGTGGCAGCTCCTGTTTGGTTTTTTGCTTCTTGCTCATTGTTCCCTCTATTTTTTGCGCTACAAGCCGGAGACCCCAGGCTGGACACCGTGGGCTTTTGAGTTTCCGCCTCTCAATCCCTTACCTCCCAACTTATCGAATTAATCCCACACAGAGATAAGCAGAAGCCCCTTCTAGGTGCTTCTAGAAGGGGCTGAGAGGTGATGGGTAGCTTAACCTAAGCCGTCCGGGACATATTCAGCAAAGTTAAGGTCTTCGATTTTCTTGTCGCGCTTGCGATTGCTGTAGTCGTTGAGTCCGTAGGTCTGATTGTGAGTTTCGATCTCATCCTTATACTGCTCTAAGATTTTGCCGATGGTTGCAGGCTTTGAACCCGTCAGCTTGGCGATCGCACTTTGGGTGATACACCAGCGCTCGGCATTCTCAGTCGCCACATTAGCGTTGTAGTACTTGATTGCCTGGATAGCGCGTTTGGTTAACTCCTCTGCCCTACCTGGATGGGTATTGAAGGAAGGGTCATTGAGGAGTTTGTCAGTTGGCACGTTTGCCAGGTCTTCACCTCGCTGTTTGGTTTTGCCTGTGATGGTTTTGGCATAGACCATAATTGCTTTCTTGATGAACTGCGCCAATTCCATACCTGATTGCTCTAGAGCATTTTCCAGAATGGTTGTAGTCTCAGCGTCTAGTTCCAATTGCTCGATGGTCATATTCTCTAGGGTTAGTTGCTGTGTTGACTTACTTTGGACTTGCTGCGCTTTCCAATCAGCTCTGTGTTCACCACCGATATCGTCATAGTCGGCGCTATCGAGCTTCAAGTACTTGAAAATCAAGTGTCTCCATTTCCCTAGCTCAGCCTTGCCTGATGGGTCATGGTAGTAACCTTGAGCCTTTGTTTGCCTGTTAGGATACGTTTTGCGAATTTCCCGGCTCACGGACTTACGAGCATTTTCCCGTTTCGCAGGCGTCTGGCTTAATTCCTTGATTTGTTTAATAGTTTCCAGTGCTAGAGCCTTGATCGACTCCTCATCGCTGATCTTCTCTAGTTTTCCCGCGACTTCTCTCCCGACCTCTCCCCAGCTCACCATCTATCTACCTCCTTACTGTCTTGTCTATAGATTAATCCACGGGCTAGTTTATTACAAGAGGATTTGTCTATAGATAACTAGGTTATATCTGTGGCTTGTTAAATAAATAAGGAACTTATACAAAGTCTTTACCTCTTGCATCTCCTTTACTTCCTTGGTTACTTTTAAGGAATAAATTAATTAATAAAGGAAAGTAAGGAATGAGCCGGACACTTAAGACAACCGACGAATTGACCAATACATTCATAGAGCAGAGGGTAAGGATACTGATACCCAAGTTTGAAGCGCTGGCACCCTACAAACGGAAGCAACGGGAAGAGGGCATCAAGAGTGAAGACTTAGAAGGCTGGAAGTACCTGGCAACCAAGGAAGCTTCTATTCTCAAGGCGAATTATGAACCCATGACCTGTTTGCGACAGGTAACTGCGCTTAAGAAAGCTCTGAAGTCAGCAGCTAAGTCCCAAGTCAAAGACCACGCCAATTATCATCCCGTACTGACTATCATTGCCCACTTCGGTGATGCAATAAGCTTCCTGTTTTCTGAATACACAGTGGCTAAGAATGAGCGCTATCGAGAGGCGGTTGATGTGCAAACGGCTCCCGAAAACCGCATCGAGCTAGACCTTACTTCATTCCTTCAGCAAGCCAATGAGGTGCTAACTCAAGTGAAATGCGGAGCCACGAAGGATGATGTTGAGTGGAGAGATGTTTCTTGCGCCCTAGCGTTAGTCACTGGTCGTCGGATGGCTGAGGTTCATCTGTCTGGTGAGTTTAAGCAGGTGGGAGATTACGAGGTTAGTTTCAGGGGTCAGCTTAAGGGGAAAGCCCGGAAAATCAAACAGGACGGAAAGAAGGTTGCCTTGCGTGACTATGAGTTTACAATCCCCACTCTCGTAAGGGCTGAGTTGGTCGGCAAGGGTATCGAATGGCTTGACGCCAACGATAAACGGTTTGAACGTGATGAAGACCCTGAGAGGGTTAATCGTCGTTGGTCGAAAGTCCTGAGTGAGCGGGTTAAAGATGAGTGGTACATTTTCGAGGGCATGACCTACCACAAGTTCAGGGCAGCATACTTTAGGGCTTGCGTAGAGAATGCTTCCGTTGACCCCTACGACTGGGAGGATTTTTCCATGCGAATTCTTGGTGACGATGACTCTGCAACCATCAAAGCCTACAAGCGATTCCTCATCAAACCTGGCTCTACCACTAAAATTTGAGATTGACAGAATCTTTACACAAACCCTCTGGTATGTATCCGAGTCCAGCTAGGGAAGAACTATAGCCGTGTATAATTCTTCCCCTCAGCCCTCCAAACCCAAAACCCCGTCTAAAACCTAGGCAGGGCATCAGTTCGGCGGAAAGGGTCGATCGCCAACGGCGGTGTTTAAGGAGGCTATTACTAGCAACAGGAATCCTACCGTGCTAGCTCCATAACACTTGCCAACTTACCAAACAGAGCAAGTACAAATAATATTGTAATTAAAGGTAGAAGCAAGATAGAACAAGAAACAAAAAGAATGCTATATATTAATCCAAGCCATAAAGTACCTGTTAAAAAAAGTTGAATTATGAAATATAAGCAGATTGTCAGTGGACTCACAATAATACTCAAAATTAGAAATAAAATAGGCACGTACCAAATGTAATTTGCTCTTTTAAAATTTCCTTTTCTTGAATTAATAAAATCACCTATGGTTAATATCATCCAAAAGTGACCGATAATGCCTTTTAGATAAAACTTCGTCATATCCGGAAGAATTTTGTCTTTTTCAGCCATTCTTACAGAGCTAATACTTTCTGAATTTACATTGTCTTGGGTCAAGCTCTCAAAGTTTTTTATGTAATCATTAGACCTTGCTATCAGTCTTTTTAAAGTTAAATGGAGTGCGAGAACCCAAAGCATTGAAGTACAAATAAACACCTGAAGTATGTAAGAAATACAAGGGATTACACTTATCCATAACTGTCGAGACACCGACAAATCAATTAAGGGGACTTTAAAGGATTCTGTAGGAGGAAGGATGAGATAAGTGTAGAAAGCGATAATAGCAAACCCAATAATTAAGCTCAAGGCTCTGTTTGCCTCTTCTATGGCTTCTTTGTAACGGTCGCAAATTTTTTGATAAGCCTCTTTATTAACATATTCTTCATCAATTTTTCCCTCAAATAGTAAGTTTTCTACAATATAGTTTGGTAGACGGCGGACTACAATAGGACTCTGTATGATAAAAAGTGCTAATGTTCCTGGATCAATCATAAGTTTATAATCGGTTATTTTAATAGAGGTAAACTTCTAGAAAAAGTCAAAGTTAACTACATTAGAAAATTACCACTTTCCAGATCTAAAGATACGCCAAGACACCAAGAGTTTGGACTGTTCTCTTGGCAACCTTGACTTCCCATTGTGTCTTGGAGCCTGTAGGGTCGGGTGCAACAATACTCAGGGTCTGAGATTCTATAGAACTATTTTTATTTTGATTAAATACATAAACCTTTACAATAGTGTGCTAATTAATCGTGCCTAAATATTTAGAATATTTAGGAAGCTTCCCAAGATCGCTGGGCTGGTACAAAACAAACCACCTGAAACTGATATCAATTCCCCTGCCATGTTCCTGAGCTTATTCACTTCGATTGCCCCGTTTGCGGCTGGATCTACGACTCAGTTTGATTAAAAAAAAGATGGTTAAAAAGTTGGGCGTAAGTACGAGCTACCTAAACCCATCCCACGACCTCTACGATTTGAATAACTGCAAGCTCTCGATCGATATGCGACCGAGCTTTAGCTAAAGCCGTTTCCGGTGACTTGTACCAGTACTGCGCTCGCAAACAGACACCATTAGTCGTAAATATCTCCCAAGTACAGCGACCACTCACCACCACAAGCCATAGCTCACAATCGCGGATTTCCTCTCGTCCCCTTGAAGATAAGTTCCGTGTTTTCCCTCTTTGCGCCTACCTCCATCTGTCCTAGAAACTGAAGAAGCTAACCCAACTTAGAAATTAAAAAAAGAGACTTTTATTTCTTCTGTTGGTAGAGTTAACAGCAATAACTTTAGGAATTTACTTCACTCGAATGGTAGATTATGCGACCTTACTCTAGAACGGACAATACGTGGTGGAATTGCCAATACTAGAGAATAAATGAGTAAGATGTGCCGAATTATCTATTTCGGTTTTTATATAATAATCCATTTGCTCATTAAGATTAAATTGAGCAAATATTTGGCTCAATCGCTCTAATTTATTAGATTTTATTCCATCCATCTGATTAATTTGATCTAAACATCTTTTGTTGTAATGAAAATCTATTATTGTTTGCTTTTTATAATCATTTATTTTATCTAATGATTCCCTTGTCTCCGGCATAGAAAAAAATCCAAAATAATGAGATATAGGCTCTTCCAAAAAATCACAATATAAATCTTTACTGATACTTTTTTTATCATCTTCATCGTATATTAACTTTATTACTAACTTGATAATAGTATCGTCTAAAAAACCAAGTTCCCTACCCAAAGAAAAAGTAAATCTATCAACATCATTAGGTTTTACGGCTTGAGATATTTTTTTAGATAGAGAATAGGGTACTCGATCTATGATATCTATATTTATGTCATACTCCTGTGTAGAAATAACTGAACTTACAGGTATTGATTTAGCTTTCTTGTTTAAATACCAAATGTTTTTAATATCAAAGTCGGCTTGTTTAATATAGGCAACTTTTTCTCCTGTATTCCTTAGTTTTACATCTATTTTGCAGTTCTTGTATTGCTCCAGACACTTTTTGATTTCAACAAAACTAATATCTACTATCTTTACAGGAGAATCAGAAATTGGATTAACTTCTCCCTTAGAAGTAATATCATTATGTCTTGCTCCGTTAGGTAGAGAACTCAAGTGTTTTTGTGGATAAAAATCCTGCCAATCTAGGTTCAGGGCTTGACAAATTTCAATAAAATTTAAATTGCTGATAGCTTTTCCATTAAAAAAGCTGGTAATAGTGCTACGAGAAAGCCCTAATTCAGAGGCTAAGAATCTCTTACTAGGATAACAACTCAGCACTAGAGCTTTCTCAACTTGTGGAATAAGCTCTTGAGGAACTCGCATTGACATAAAGTAAGTCAGTCCTTTTTTTCTTACAACGATTCAGGCTACTAATTATTTCTCTTAAATCCAGAATAAAGTAACCCTAAAAAGCCATCAAAGATTCATTAATCCTTTACAGGAACTTTACTCAATATTCAAAGTAATCAAAGGTAACTCCGTCCGATGGAGTTGATCAGTAATAAAGTTTTTCGTTGTTGTAGCATCCATTGAATGCTACAACGGCTTTCTTTCCGCTCTCCATTCTCTCCATTGATTGCAGCCAGTGGCTTAACTTTGTTAGTTACCAATTACCTTGGACGCTTGACTGTCCAATTAACCTCTCGTCCTGTACGCTCACTACATTTGACGAATGTGAATCCCCAACGGCTCAGTTGGTCGTGTTTCACTACAGTGGTTGGCTCTAGTCCAATCAACTGAGCTAAGTCTGACGTACTCAAAAGCCATCCTCTTGCAGACGCTCTCTCCAGAAACTCAAAACGCTCTCTCAACTGGACGGCATTGCTTCCCTGAGTGTACTCAACTCCTCTTTCAGGCTGTCTTATTAGGTGTCCTGTCTGTTGTCTTATCGGTTGTCCTGTGGAGGAAAACCTTGATTCGCTTAGCTCTACAGCGCTTAACTGCCTCAAAAACTCATCGATTGTGCGACTGCTGTCTTCCACCAGAAAATCATGCAGGTCGTCTAAAAGCTCAAGTTGTGAAGCGCTGATATAGGAGCGATTGCCCTGTGTATGTGGGGTGATGTTCAACCGCTTCATCCTCACATACACAGCGCTGCGAGCAATGCTATACCTCTGTGGCAGTTCCTTGATCGGAAAATCAAACAGTTCGGCTTGGCTCATCTATTTGTCCACAGGACAGTCCTGTTTGTACTGTACAACGAGCTGGGCTGTTTTCAAGGCTTTTGAAGCGTTCATAACGAAGCGATCGCATTATTTCCAGCCTTCATGCAGTAGAGAGGATATCAATAAGGGCGACGGCAGCAGCAAAAAGGGTGGTAGTAAAAGTCCTCACTGGCGCAGGGGCTTTTTACGCAATCAACCCTATGGAGAAGGCAGACAGCAGCGAAAGTTAATATGGATTGAACCAGTTTTGGTGATGGGTTAAGAGTAACAATATGGATGATTTAGAAAAAAGGCTTTTGCTCTAGCAGAAGCATCCCATCAACACCAAAAGTACAGTCACAAACCTTATACTAAACACTTAAATGATGTCGTAAATTTACCCAGGTGAATTGAAATTTTAGCACGTCAAATTGTGTTAAAGTGAAGATAGCAACACAACAACAGCACCCGCACAGGAATCGTTATGGCACTAGAGCCGTCTACACACGAATTAGCTAAACAGTTTGCGAATGCTAAAATTGCTAGGATCGCAGAATTCAATGAATCAAAGTTGAGTTTTACAGAACTAGAAATTAAAGCCGTTAGATTAGCACTTGATGCTGGCAAAAACGTGTTTGCCTCACCCGAAAAGATTCGGGGATATTTAACAGCTAGCGTTAAAAATCCCCGTGTTTACTCATTAACCAGCGAAGAATTAATCAAAGCTGTCGAAAGCGTTATTGACAAGATTGACTGGTCGAACAGCGGCAACATTAACGCTCTCTACAAAAAGATTTACGCTTCATCCCGACCAGTTGAAGACGCCATTTTTCCAGACATCATCTAAGTTTTTCGCCGTTGATAGGCTCCTTGGATTGCTGTTTTGCAAGACACTACGATCGCTTCTTTGTCATCAGACTTTATCTTTGGTTGAGCTACTAGACAGACTCTACCCCACTGCTGTAAACCAAATGCAGAGGTGTAGGGTACTGGTAGTTGAAGCGAAACCGACACGGCAGGGGAAAAATACTTACTCAACAAGAGATCCAGTTGTTGTTTACTTCTGGGTTGCAAACAACTTTATACCGCTGTCTGTTCGCAACAGCGTTATTTAGTGCCGCAAGAATCAATGAAGTTTGCACGCTTGTAACTGAAGATGTTTTCGATCAACGTGGACGAGTGCGATCGCACTTAACAATCAGGAAGGGAAACACAAAAAGCCAACTGGGGACTCGTACCATCCCGATCATTGCCGACTTGAGGGCATTCCTGATTGCCTATTACCCAGAAGCGGGTTCTCCCTATCTGTTTCCCGGTCGCTACGACATAAGAGGACATCTTAACCCTGACTCTGCGGCTAGGGTGTTGAGAAAGGCTTGTCAAACAGTTGGGATAGAAGGCGTATCGACTCACTCGTTTAGACGCACAGCGCTAACGCAGATGAGCGATCAAAATATACCAATACGGGTGATAGCCGCCTATTCCGGGCATAGGGACTTAGCGCAATTAAATGCGTACTTGGAAGTGAGGGATGAGCAAGTGTTGGGGGCTGCGGCGAGTTTATCGATGCTATCTCCGGTGATGGGGGATGTCGGGAATGTCACTGAAGACGACATCCCTCACAACACCCCTCAAGCCTATCCCACAGCTAGAACCAAGAAACACCCCCCCAAAAAATCCTAGTTGCAGCGATCGCCTTTTAGTAGCTGAGCAAGAGAGATTGGGTTTGAAATGGAGAAGGTAACTCAGGATAGGAGAGGATAAAAGGGTGGAGGAAATAAGAAAACCCCTAATTGCTACTAAGCATCGGGGGTTTTGTGTATCGAGTACTGAGGTGAGGTTTGACTACTATCGTGGCAGTTTCAAAAAATCACTTTAAACATATTCACCAGCAATGCAATTACTAACGCGGTTCTGAGTGCCATTGGCTGACAACACCAAAAGTGAGCCAATCTCTGGGCATTATTAGGGTAGTTTTTCTGTTGCGATGGTCGCTTGAACCCGCTAAGAATGCCGTGAATTATCCAACGATGAATGAAGGGGTGTAAGGCTATCACATCAATCCACAGTTGCTCTGACCCCAAGTTTTCGTAATTCATGTGATGGATGGCATAACCGAAGTATCTGCCCTTGATTTTCTTACCGACTGGGAGGTATGAGAAGGCGCAACGGTAGTGCGATCGCTTGAGGAAACCTTTGTGCTTATCGCGCCATTCTTCTGAAACAATGTATGTAGCGTAATTCATGCCCAACTTCACCACATAGTAGATACACCCTGGATATCATCCCATCAATACATCAAATCCGATGGGACTTCACCTATGCACTCAAGGCATTGATCCCAGTAGGGAATCCGCTTCTGCCAATAGTCAAGATTTTGGCTAGCCTGGTATTCCTTTGTTAACGATTCCA
>Ga0310813_10001163_pt1 | contig 15904 bp, 15 predicted proteins | sample YN3metagenome_FD_203086 | JGI IMG/M metagenome (GOLD analysis project Ga0310813, IMG submission 203086) | Soil microbial communities from experimental microcosm in Duke University, North Carolina, United States - YN3 | ecosystem: Engineered > Artificial ecosystem > Soil microcosm > Unclassified...
GCGCGCGCTCCGGGCCTCGCCACCGCCATCCAGAGCCCCCACGTCTCCACGAGGACCCGGTGCCACCGGTCCATCGATTGGAGCGCCAGGGCGCCTGAGACGGGCCCGACCGCCGCCGTGCCGAGCGCGATGGCCCATCCCCATGGCCTCGCCACGAGGATCCCGATCGCCGTCCACGCGAGGGGAAAGGCGACGAGCGCGGCGAGGAATCCCGCGCTCGCGCGCCGGTCCGGCAGCGGACCCGCCCAGCGGGAGACGATCCACGACAGCAGATACGGGACGAAATTCGCCGCGATGCCGACCGCGAGGAACGGCAGTCCCACGGCGAGCAGGAGCGTGTTGATCAGCGCCGCGCGCACGACGCGGCCGACCGCATACTCGGCGCCGACCTGCTCTTCATTCAGCCCGATCTGGGCGAGCATCTGCTCGTATCGCATCAGCTGGAGCCGCAGGCGGTCGACCTCTTGGGGAGCCTTGTCTTGCAGCCGGCGGTACCGTTCGAGGATCAGCTTCTTGCGGTCGAACGCCTCGGCGGTCTCGTGCGGTCGCCCCTTCTCCTGCAGCGCCCTCATGCGCGCCAGCAGGTCGGCGAGCCGGAGCACCTCGCGCGTCTCGGCGGTGAGGATCATCTCCGACAGCCGCGCCTGGAGCTCCTCGGTGAGCGCCGCGGTGCCCGCGCGATTGTCCGCGCGATAGCGCTCGAGAAACCCGGCCGCGGCGATCGGCGGCCCGAGCTGGATCAGGACCCGGCCCCGGAACCCGCGGGACCGCTCGTAGTGAAGACCGACGAGCTGGAGGCGCACGCCGCCGCGGAGCGACTCGGTCTCCAGCGCGATCTTCGACGCGCCGTGCCGGAACTCGGCGAGGTGGGGCTCGCTGTGGCTCTTCCCCTCGGGGAACATGGCGAGGGCCGGACCCGCGCCCAGCGCCTCGGCCGCAGCCGCGTAGAGCTGCTCGTTCTTCTCCTTCGCGTAGCCGGGATCCTGGCTCCGGTACGCCGGAATGCACCGCCCGCGCCGGAGGAGCCAGCCCAGGATCGGGACCTTGAACAGCGGCGCCTTCGCGATGAAGCAGAGCGGCCGGTCCAGCATCGCCAGCAGCAGGAACGGATCGATCATGCTGTTGAAGTGGTTGGCCGCGACGATGCACGGCCCGTCGGGCGGAAGGTTCTCGGCGCCCCGGACCTCGATGTCGCGGAAGAACGCGCGGAGCCCGAGCCGGACGAGCCGGCGCGTCAGGCGGTAGAGCACGCCCCAGTCTACAAAAAAAGTTGGGGAGATTGGCCCATCGCCGGCGTCGTTCCCATGCGGGCGGGATCGAGATGCCGGGGGGACACGATGAAACCATTCGCGCTGGCGCTTCTGCTGTTCGCCTTCACCCAGGAGAAACCGAGGACGGGAATCGCGGTCTTCGATCTCGGCATCTCCGAGAAGGAGCCCCTCGCGCTCGGCGAAACCCCCGCGGCCTTCAAAGGCGACGCCGTGCTCTCCAACGGGCGGGTCCAGCTGGCCGTCCCGCGGAACGCCTCCGCGGCGGAGCTTCGCACCGGCGGCGTCGTCCGTGCCAGGCTCTCGCTGTCCGGAGTGCGGACGCTCGATCGCGTCTCGCTCGTCGAGCACGGCAAGGGCGCCGCGACGGCGGAAGTCGGGGGACGGAGCGCCGACGGCATCGCGGTCCTGGCCCGGATGCGGATCAAGAAGGGCGAGGTGACCGTCGAAATCCAGCCCGGCGCCGGAGCCGAGAAGCTTCGCGTGGAGAGCCCCGGCCGGTTCGTCGTGCTTCCCGACTTCTTCGCCGACGACATCGTCATCGATGCGGCCAAGATCCCCGTGGCGGCGGCGGAAATCCCGGCCGAGAATTTCCTGCTCCATCCCTCCCCGGCCGGCGACGCGATCGTCATGGGCGTCTTCGAAAGCCGGGACCAGGATGTCCGGCTCACGCTCTCCGGCGAGGGCGCCGCGCGGGTCGTGACGGGCTCGGAGATCCGGTTCGGCAAATCGGGGAAGATCTGGGTCGGAGTTCTGGAAGGGCCCCAGGTCTGCCCCGCCCTGTTCCAGGTGGGACCCGTCATGAAACCGGAAAAGACGGGCGTGCAGATTCCCTACCGCGGCCAGTGGCGGGTCGACTTCACGAGTCCGGACGGACTCGTGGCCAGTTCGACCCTGCTCCTCCAGGACGCGAAGGACGGGTCCTATATCCGTCCCAGTTTCACCGGAGACGTCCACTCGGGCGGCGCCCCGGAGAAGATCGCTCCGGACCGGGTGCAGAAGGGGTATCACGCCTGCTGGTCGGATCCCGATCGCCGGGTCACGCTCATGCCCCTGAGCCGGCAGATGGCCGCGCCGGTGCTGATGTATCCCCTGAACCGCACGGCCGACACGCCTCCCGACGCCTTCACGGTGGTTGATCTGGCCCGGAGCTGCCTGGGGACCGGCCCGTGCGATTACATCCTGGACCTCGAGGGCCACAAGGACCAGTACAAGGGCCGGGCGACCTGCGGCGTCCGCGACATCCTGGGACGGATCTACGCCTCGAAGCAGCAGAAGGCGAAGCGCGCCGAGGTCGAAAAGTGCCTGAACGACGGTCTGACCTTCGTCTCCCACATCCGCAGCCGGGTCCAGCTCTACATGGAGTTCCTGGCCGCGATGAAAAAATATCTGGCGGACCAGATCCAGGCCCAGCCGGATCTCGCGAAGCCCCTCTCGGAATTGGAGAAGACGCTCCAGGAAATGGACGCGCGGGTGGCGCAGCGACGGGAGAAGATCCAGAGCCCCGAGGTCGTCGCCCGGATGAACGAAGAATTCCGGAAGAACGTCCTCGACGACGAGAGCGCGGAGGCGCTCGAACGGTGCCGGGCGTACACCCATGCCCTGGTCGAGATCGGGGGCAATCAGGACGAGCTGGTCGCCGAGTGCCGCGGGGTCGTCAAAGTGCTGCGCCAGCGGGCGGGACTGATGCTCGCGACGGACTCCCGCCTGGCCACGGTGTGCGCGGAGATCCGCCGGCGGACCCACGAGGTGCTGCGCAATCCGGCCTGGCACGAAGGGACGCAGCACTAAGTCTACTTTTTCTCGTCGAGATCGTCGTCGTCATAATCCTGCGGCACGAGGCCGAGGGAGCGGGCGCGGTCCTCGAGGAACGTCTCCACGATGCGGTTGTCGATCGCGAAGTACTCGCCGTGCGTCGTGGTCGAGAAATCTCCGGTCTGGATGTACCGCAGGATGCCCCGGCGGTCGAACTCCAGGCGGACCAGCCGGAACTCCTCGGAGCCGACGCCGAGGATGAACGCGTCGGCCGACGTGCTGCGGCCCGGGATCGGGAGCGGCGCCGAGATGGAGAACTTGAACTGGAGCGAGTCCCACGAGACGTAGTAGAACCGGTCGAGGTCCTGGACCCGGAGAAGGACGTCGGGCGGACCCAGCCGTTCGAGAGCCTCGCGAAGCGTGGTCTTCCCCGCCTCGAGCTTGCGGACCTGGAGCAGCGTGCGAGGCAGGTTGTCGCGGCTCCCTTCGAGGGAGAACGAGAGGCATCCGCCGAGCAGAGGAAGAGCGGCCGCCAGGAGCGCCGCGCCGATCCGGCTCATCCCGCTAATCCCACGGCGGCCCGTATTCGGCCTCGTCCGCGGAGAACCGCGACCCGACCGCGGTCACGACGTCCTGCCGGTTGATGATGACGGTGACGGCGTCGTACTGCCGGTCGCTGCGCGAAAGGTTGAGGACGAGAAGCACCAGGCCGGAGTTCTTCTCCACCGGCGCGATGTACATGTAGGCCTCGGACTCGAGGAGGCGGATGATCTGCTTGGGCGGCCCGAGGAGTCGGAGGACGTCGGCCTTGGTGGTCTTGCCGACTTCGATCTTGGCGACGATCTCGGCGGCCCAGGGACGGTCGTCCTTCTTCTTGCTGACGTAGCAGCCGTTCAGCAGGACCAGAGCGGCGAGCGCGATGACGTTCCGCATGGAAGGCCCTCTCGGCGCGATTCTAAGCCCGACGGCGCCGTCTTGGGAATGAATTCCAGACGGGCCGGTCTCCCCGATCGACCTCAGGAAAAACCTCGCCTCCGGCTTGACAATGCTTCGGGTGATTCTAAAATGCACTTTCGTTCCCGAAAGATTGAAACCACCACCGGAGCCGACGGCGATGAAGAAAACCTGGGCGAGCCTGGCGATCCTGATCGTGCTCGGCGGCGGCAGCGGCGCCGCATCGCCGTCCGCCCCGGCCGCCCCGTATACGATGACGCTGGCCGCCTATGCCGGCCTCACCGGCACCGACGTGCAGATCCAGATTCTCGCGCCGGCCGGCCAGGATCTTCCCGCCCAAGCCGAATCCATCACGCTGGTGTCCGGGAGCTGGGCGCGGGTTTTTTCCCCGGCGCCGCTCACCTTCGGTCGCTGGACCCAGACGGTCGCCGGCCTGCCGACGGGCAGCGCGCTCACCGCGTACGTCAGCTTCCGCACGTCCTCCGCTCACGGCATCCAGCGTCTCCAGGCCAATACCGTGGTGATGTCGCTCCCCAACCTCCGGTTTTCGTCCATCGGCGCGCCGACCTCCGCCATGATCGGAGGCTGGGTGACCTTCCCGGTCGTGCTGCAGGAGACCGGGGGCACCGCGGGGGCCATGCTCGATCTGACGATCCGGGGCAGCGCGATCGATCCCGTCACCGCCAGCGGAATCCGGGTCGATGCGGCGGGGACGACTTCGGTTCAGGTGACGATCAAGTTCCTGGCGACCGGACTTCAGAGCGTGAGGATCGAGACTCAGGGGCAGGTTCCCGCCGATGCCGATCCTTCGGACAACAGCGTCACGATCAACGTCAATGTCCTCCCGGCCTCCGTGACTCCCACCCAGTATTACGGGGGCTACTTCCGCTCGCAGGGAACGAGCTTTGATTCCTATGAATTGCCCGAAGGCGGCACGGTGACGTCGGTGACCGACGGCCGCGGCGAGCAGTTGTACGTCAATGCGACGAGCAGCACGACCTTGACCTGGCCGATGGACTTCACGGCGCTCGCGCTGGCGGACGGCGCCCCGGTGATCCAGCGGGAGTTCTCGCTCATCTATCCGACCGACAGCTTCCCGGATGTGGGCGGGCTGACGGAGTACGTCTGGATCGTCGATTTCGTCGACTCTCAAGCCTTCCGATTCCTGACGACCACGGGATCCGTGCCCCAGACGGGGTATTACTTCACCCGCTCTGCGGCCGATTACAACTATCTGCTGACGCAGAATGGGGAGACGACGTCGTCCTACCAGCTGTTCGGAAGTTTCGTGAACGCCACCACCAATGTCTCGATGTACGGAAGCCTGCGCTCCGGAGCCGGTCGAATCGGCGGATGGACCCCGGTCCTTCCCATCACCCACACGCCCGCGCCGACGGAGGGCAACGACCTCCGCGAGCGGTGGGACGCCTACGGCTCCGGCTCGCTGACTCCGTAATGGCTTCCGGCAAATCGAGGCTGATCCGCGTCGCCGTTCCTGTCCTGGCCGTGCTGGCGCTGATCGGAATGATCCCCCGGATGCTTCGTCGGGCCGACCTCGCCCCGAAGTCGGAGAAGGGGGCGCTCGCTCCCGAGCCCCTTCCCGCTCCCCCGGCCGCCGCGGCTGCTTCTCCCGGAACGGTGCAGCGTCCGATCCGGGTCCGGGATCCGAAAGGCGATCCCGTCCGCGCGCGCCTCCGGGCCTCCGTCTCGAACGATCATTTCAAGACCTCGCGGCTGATCGACCTGGAGGCCGACGGCGCCGGTCTTACGGCGCTGGGAGTCGCTCCGGAAGAATGGGTCGTGCTCGACATCCGGAGTCCGGGATTTGCCGGCGTCTCCCGCCCGCCCGTCACCTGGAGCGAACTGGAGTCGGCGGGGCTGGAAATCCTTCTGGAGGCCGCCGTGCGAGTCCAGGGCGCAACGACGACCGTGAACGGCGCGACGTTCTCCGCCGTGCGGATCCAGTTCCGCCCCGAGTTTCCTCCCGGGGACTTCGCCGGCCAGGTCGCCACCCGGATGGGGATCGTGGACGAAGAGATTACCACCGACTCGCTGGGGCGCTTTTCCTGCGCGTCGCTTCGTCCGGCCGACTACCGCCTGACGTTCCCGGACCATCCGGACTGGCCGGTTCTTCGCCTGAGCGCCTCGGAGCTCCGAAGCCCGACCGTCCGGCTCCGGATTCCCTGGGTCTTCAAGCCCTGATCCGCCCTCAGAGCGAGGGCTAATCCCGCTGCGCGACCATGATCAGCTTCTGCCCGAACCCTACTTCCCCGTCGTGAGGAAGGTCGCGAACCGCTCCGACGTGAAGAACTCGTCGACCTCTTCGTGGCCCTTCCCCGGGACGACGACGAGCTCCATCGATCCGCCGAGCGCCTTGTAGCGGCGCGCGAGCTCGGCGGAATTCTTGTCCAGCGGGACCGCGGCGTCCTTGTCGCCGTGGATGTGCAGGATCGGGACTTTCGCCTTGGCGAGCGGCGTCAGCAGCTCGATGGGATTGTGCCGCGGAAGCTCCTTCGCGAGCTGCTCCGCCGTCAGCTTGTAGGCCCCGCAGGCCTTGTCGAGGCCCGGCCAGCTCCGCATATCGCAGACGGTGTAGATGCCCGCGATCCGCGACACCTTGTCGGGGTGCAGCGTCGCCCAGTTATAGAGCATCAGCCCGCCCCGGCTCTGCGGCAGGAGGACCGCCTTGGGACTGAGCTTGAACTTCGCGACGATCGCATCGTGGAAGCCTTCGAAGAGCCGGGTCCCTTCGGGGCTCCCGTAGGATTCGCCGACGTCGATCCCCGCGACGCCCATTCCCGCCTTGAGCGCGCGCTCGATCAGGAACGCGTGGCGGCCATTGGGATACAGGTCCTTGAAGGTCGGCGCGTACCAGACCCACCCTCTCGGCGCGGCGGGCGCGTCCCCCTTCGGCAGGAGGAGAAACGCCGGCCGCTCGTTGAACGTCAGCGCCGTGCGCCGTCCGCCGAACGCGTCCGATTCCTCCTGCAGACGGAGCCCGTCCTGCGGCGCGGCGCCGAGGAGCAGAAGAATCACGAGCGATCGTAGCATTCCGACCATTCTACCTCGTAGAATCGGCGCGTGGCCCTCACGGCGACCGTTTATCACGTTCAGATCGAGCTCTCGGACGTCGACCGCGGCGTCTATGAATCCCTCGATCTCCGGATCGCGCGCCACCCGTCCGAATCGATGCCCTACCTGCTGACCCGGACGATCGCTTACGCGCTGCTCTACGAGGAAGGCCTGGCGTTCTCGAAGGGCGGACTGTCGTCGGCCGAGGAGGCCCCGCTCACGGTGCGCGACCTGCAGGGCAATCTCCGGGTCTGGATCGAGATCGGCACGCCGTCGGCCGAGCGCCTGCACAAAGCCAGCAAGGCGAGCCCGCGGGTCGTCGTCTTCACGCAACACGATCCGCGCCTGCTCGTGAACCAGGCGGGAGAGCGCGAGATCCACAAGGCGGATCAGATCGAGGTCTACGCGCTCGATCCCCGGTTTCTCGATCAGCTCGGCGCGCTCACCGATCGCAATGTCCGGTGGACGCTGATGCGCAACGACGGCGTGGTGTACGTGACCGTCGGCGAGAAGACGGTCTCCGGCGCCGTGACCAAGCACGATCTGTCGTGACGGCTACCGAATTTCGGAGACCTCGCCGCTTCCCCTGCGGGCGATGAAGATCCGGCCTCCCGATTCGAAGACGACCCACGCGCCGTCCGTCGATAGGCGCGGGCGGACGCCGCCGCGAGGAATCTCGGCGGTCGTCACGACGGGAGTGGTCGGCGCCACCGGCGTGCTCGTCACCAGGCCGCCGGCGACCCCGGTCGGCGGAACCGGCGACCCCGTCACCAGGCTCGTCCCGGAGGCGGGCGGCTGGACCGGCGTGCTCGTCACCAGACCGCCGGTCACCCCGGTCGGCTCGACCGGCGTGCTGGTCACCAGGCCGCTGCCGGTCGCCGTCGGCGGGGTCGGCGTGGACGTCGTCAATCCGCCGGTGGTCCCCGTCGGTTGGGCCGGCGTGCCGGTGACCAATCCGCTCGCGGTCCCGGTCGGTTGATCGGGGGTCGACGTCACGAGACCGCTGCTGGTCCCGGTCGGGGGAACCGGAGCGCCCGTCGACAAGCCGGCATCGGCGGACGTCGGCGGCGCGGTCGTCGTCGGAGGCGGCGGCGGAGTCGCCACCACCGCCTCCGGCGTGGTGGGCGTGGGACTGGTGATCAGCTCCGTGGACCGGTCGTCCAGGTCCCGGACGAAGATGTTGGAGGTGCCGGGGACGACGGCATCGGTGGTCAGGTTCGTGGCGGTCGAGTCGAACGCGACCAGCCGCCCGTCGCGCGAAATCGCCGGATGGAGGCTGTCGCCGTCGGCGGCGACACCCGAAGTCAGCGGAACGCTCGCGACGGTCAGGGCGCCGGTCTGCACGTCGCGAAGCAGGATGTTCGACTCCCCCTGGAACGACGACGTGTCCGGAAAGGTGGGCGTCAGGTTGGTGGCGCGGGATTCGAACGCCACCTCGCGGCCGTCGAAACTGATGGACGGCGCTCCGCTCGGCCCGTTGAGCGCCGGAGCGCCGGCCGTCTGCGACACCGGCGACACCAGACCGGTCAGCGCGTTGAACAGGAGCACCTGGGCAAACTCCGTGCCGGACAACGGGCGGGATTCGAACGCGACGAACTGGCCGCTCCCCGAGATCGCCGGATTCACGTCGTCCGAGGGCGTGGCCGAGCTCGCCAGGCGGGTCGTTCCCGACGACAGGTCGTGGAGGAGGATGCTGTTCGACGCCCCCGATCGGGCCCCCAGGTTCACGGCGCTGGATTGAAAGGCGACGGCCCCCCCGTCGTCGGAGATCGACGGATTCGTGCTGTCGCCGTCGCCCGGCGTCTGGTCGGACGTCGCGCTGACCTGCGTGACGACGTTCGACGTGAGATCCTGGACGAACACCTGTCGGAACGAGCTGTCGGCCGGCCGGGAGTCGAACGCGATGAACCGGCCGTCCGGGGTGACGACGGAATTCGCGACGTCGCCGCTCGCCGCCACCACCTGGCTGGTGGCGGTCAGGCGATCGACGACGACGACTTCGCGCCCGCCGTTCGACGACGATTCGAACACCACGAGCTGTCCGTCCCGCGAGACCGACGGGTTGGCGTTGACGCGCGAGGTCGACGCGGGGCCGGAGGGAGGGCCGCCGCCGCAGCTGGGGAGGATCGCCGAGCAGAGAAGCAGGAGACCGATCCGGGCCCGGTTGCCGAGGTCGCGACAGCCCATGGCACTACTCCCATCCACCCGGGCGACAAAACGCACCGTCTGTTTTGTCGCCGGCTCACCGAGCCGTTCGGGCCTGCTATGGCGGTGAGCCCCGCCGGAGGGGGGATGTTATGGGAGGAGCCGATCGCCCTACTTCACGGCCGGAGGAGTCTCGATCCACTGCCGGTTCTCGACGCGGGTCACGCGGCCCTTCTCGACGGTGACCCAGAAGGTCCGCTCGGGAGCCTTCTGGTCCAGCTGCACGAAGTACCGGCCCGGCGCCAGCTTGCGCTCGACCGGGCCCTGCATCCGGACCCCGTGGTTGTCCTCATGAGCGACCTTGTGGCCGTCCGGGGTGTAGACCGTATATCCCGAGTAATCTTCCGGAACCCTCGGCGAAAGAACCAGGAGGCGGCCGGTTTCCACCTCCGCCTCCTTGGCCTCCGGCGACATGGGCGTCGTCTTCCCAAAGTTCGGATGATTCCCCGACGTGTCGATGGTCGTCGGTTGATCGGCGCATCCGCCGACGACCCAAAGCGCGAGACCGGCGATCATCAGACGATTCATCGTTCCTCCCCGGGTTGAATCGTCCCTATGATCCGGAACATCCCCGTCTGTTACTGCGAGCCTAGTCGATCACGCGCCGCTTCACTTCGGCGATCTTCCGCACGGTCAGCCAGGAACGGAGGAGGTAGCCGCCGCGCCGGAGATTTTCCTCGGTCGGCTCGCCCCCGGCAACGCCCGCCGTGAGGTGAATGCGGTCCATGAGCGACCCGAACCAGTCGTCGGGGCGCCGCGTCAGGATCTCGCGCTCCAGGTCGATGACCGGCACTCCCCGTTCCTTCGCGAGCGCGCGCAACGCCTCGTTGAACTGGCGCGTCCGCTCCAGCTGCGCCTTGAACGGGGGGATGGTGTTCGGAATGGGGATCGCGCCTCGGGCCAGGATCAGGTCCAGCGCCTGACCCATGTTCTTGCGGTAGTCCTCCAGGGATACGCCATCCTCGACGTCGTAGATGCCGCACTCGATCGTGACCATCCGGGGCTTGTACTCGTCGAGGATTTTCTCGAGGGGCGGCAGACCGCGCTTGCCGCCCGCGAGCAGCATCCCGGACTTGAGCCCGCTTTCGCTCGTGTACGCCCGGTAGTGTTCGACCTCGGTTCGGCACAACCACCAGCCGTCGGTGGGGTCGTTCTTCCCGGCGTGCATCCACGCCAGGATGGCCTGATCCTCGGCGGTCTTGCCTTTGCCGCTGCGTGCCCACGTCGTGTAGGGATTGGCGATGGTCATCGAACCGCCGACGTGGATGACCACGCCTTCGCGCCCGCGGAATCCGGCGGAGACCTTCTTCATGGGGGCCGCGTAGTCCCCCTCCTCGTTCTGGGCGACCGGCAACCAAGTCAGGCCAAAGACCGCGATCCGGACCAAGACGTTCACGGGATCCTCCTTTTGCGGTTCCAGCTACGGTACCGTTCCGGACCCCGGTTTTGGGGGGATAAGCCGAATGACAGGAGGATTGTAAAACTGTCAGTCGGAGGGTCGGAATGCACCGTCATCCAACGTCCATTCTTAAGAGGAGAATTCTGTGCCACCGAAAGCGATCTTTTCCTTCGTGATCCTCGCGGGATGCAGTTTTCCGAAGGTCCAGGAAGATCCCCAGGAGCCCTACTACGATCTTTGCTGCACCCCGAACCAAGGGCTCGCCGCCCCGGACCTGACGGAATACCTGGGAGCATACGGAATCGTCTGCCTGGCTGCAGGGGGCGACTTCGGCGGCACGGATTGGGTCATCCAGGGATCCCCGGAAACTCGTTTCCGCGCCCGCGAATTGGTGAGAGAGAAGGTCCTCGCGGGAGGATGGAAGGTGACGTGGCCGGCCGACCACATTGTCCTGATGAATGAATGGGATCAGATCGGCTTTGAAAAGGGACCCTGGATCCGTCTGGCGAGCGTTGTGCACCGGGTCACGCCCACCCCGACCCTCGTGCGCCGACTGCACGAAGCCGGCATTCAGTCCCTGTTTCTGTTCGGCGAGACCGTCGATTTCGTCTTCGTCAAGACTGCGGATGCTTCGGCGTCGACGGCCAGTCTTCAGAAAGTTCCGGACGCGGGCGTTCAGATCCACCATGCTTACACATGCGAGCATGTTCCGCCGCCGCTGATCCGGAAAGGGACTCCGACGGTCCTGAGTCTTTGGATTCCCGCCGTCGGCACTGGGCGGCCGTTGCGGGAGAGGGTGACGGATCCGACGTGTTCCTACCGGGTGCCGGGGGCGCGGCATATCGTGGGATATTCGATGAGCCTAGAGGAGCGTCCGGATGGAACGCTCGTCGCGACCTACGAACTTCCTCCCATCCCTTCCGATGTCCAAGGGTCTGTTGAGTACTCCTTCACGTTCGATCTCGATGCCCGCAGATTCTGGCACGGATCTCCCTCGGAACCTTTCCGTGTGCCGCTGAGATAGCTCCTGAGGATCTACTTCTTGAGCGCGGCGGCCGTTTCCTGGTGCTGCGCCCACGCGGTTTCCTGGAGCAGCTTGACGGTCTCCGCCGGGATGGCATCTGGAGCGGCGAGGCCGACGGCGCTGCGCCCGGTCAGCGCGGAGTAGATCATGCAGGAATACAGATAGGATCCCCACAGCCCGGGATGGGCCTTGTCCTTGGCGAACAGACTTTCGAGCCGCTCGGTCGAGGGTTTCTCCCCGAAGTACTTGAAGTACGCCGCGCTGGCATCGACGATCGGAACCCCGAGCTCCTTTCCCATCGCCAGGTGCAGTCCGTGCTGCCGATCGAAGCCCTTGGGATAATCGCTCAGGATCGACGCCGTTCCGAAGAGCAGCGTCCTGGACCCGGACTCCCGGACCAGCGCGTGAAACTGCCGCGCGGCGGGCTGGAACGCCGCTTCCTGCACGAAATAGATGTCCTGAAGCACGACGAAGTCCCACCCGCCGGCCGCGATCATCGCGCGGGCCGTCCCCTCGCCCGTCCCGGCATCCCAATGGGACCGGAGCGACGCCCCGCCCTTGACGCAGGCGCCGATCTTGAGGGGGCGGCCGCCCTTGTCCGATGCCGCCAGCTTCTCCAGGAACTGCTCCTTCACGATGGTGGGACACTGGCTGTTGCCGACGAGCAGGACCTTGAGCGGCTTGGGGTCCTCCTGAGTCATCGCCGCGACCGCGAGCGCCAGGGCAAGCATTTTCATCGTGAGAGTCCTCCCGGCAAATGTACACTCGGGGGACGATGAGACATTTGACTGCGGCGATTCTCGCGCTCCTGGCCGCTCAGGCCGAGTGGAGCCCGACCCGGGACGAGAGCCGGGCAAAGGACCTCGCGGCCCTCGGGCGGCCCTTCGACGTCTACCAGCACGACGCGAAGCCCGAGTGGGGCTACAAGGCGCCGCAGAAGGACGTCTTCGTCGTCGTCCATCCGAAAGCGGACCGCAAGAACGCCCCGCTCTACGTCGTCCTCCACTCCGCCGGCCACAACGTGATGTCCTGCGTCAAGTGCACGCCGGAAGTCGGGAACCACGACATCTACCGCTCGCCGGACGACTTCTACGCGCTCTATGTCGACTGCGCCGCCAACCGCGGGGACTGGTGGTGGGGCGGCATGCACGTCGGCGACGCGGGCCTGACGAAGAAAAACTCCGGCGGCGACCTCGTGCCCGCGGAGCGGCGCGTCATCGACACGGTGAAGTGGGTGATCAAGACTTATGCGATCGACCCGGACCGAGTCTACCTCTGCGGGAACTCCATGGGCGGAAGCGGCACGCTCGGGATCGGGATGCGTCACGGCGACGTCTTCTCCGCGATCAAGGCCAACGTCCCGGCCGGCATCGAGCACGTCTCGCAGCGCATGTACTTCGCGCCCCAGACGGTGCCGGCCACGGTGAAGCTGCCCGACCCTCCGGTCGTGGTGGATTATTCGGCGCCCAACGACGGCTGGTCGGTCGGCCACGAACGCTTTGTCCAGGCGATGAACGACCGGAAGTACCCGCTCTATTTCTACTGGGGCCCCTTCGGCCATGCGAACAACTCCAAGGTCATCCTGAAGGTGAACGACCTGATCGATTCCTTCGACTGGCTGAGCGTGCGGCGGAACGAGGCGTATGCGGTGTTCACCCATGCCTCCTGCAACAGCAAGCTTCCCTGGCCGGACCGGCTGAAGGAGACGGCGCCGGGTCAGGTCAACGCCTTCTTCCGCTGGAAAAATGTCAGCGACGCCAAGGACAAGGTCGAGATGTCGCTCTTCCTGGCCGACCTGAAGACCTCCTTCGACATCCCCGCGGAGGCGACCGCGGACGTCTCGCTCCGCCGCCTCCAGAACTTCCAGGTGAAGCCCGGGGATTCCGTGTCGTGGTCCTTCGGCCCCGCGAAGGGCGAGCTCCAGGCCGACGCGGAGGGCGTCCTGACCTTCCCGGGCCTGAAGATGACGGCCCGACCGGAGACGCTGACGGTCCGCCGCTAAAGGCAACGTCCTGTGGCAAGCCCCTTCTTGACTTCCCGAGGCCCGGGGATACGCTTGATCTGAATTCCCGGAGGCACTCATGGCCCTGATTGAATTCGTCCGCAACCACGAAGACCTGTCCACCGACCACGGCTACCAATTCAAGTTCTACTGTGACAAGTGCGGCGGCGGCTGGATCTCTGAATTCCAGACCTCCATCACCGGCTTAGGCGGCAGTCTCCTGAAAGCTGCCGGGGGCCTCTTCGGCGGCGTGTTCAGCCGAGCCGCCAGCAGCGAGTATGAGATCCGTCGCGCGATCGGCGGTCCTGCCCACGACGCCGCGATGAAGAAGGCCGTCGAGGAAGCCAAGGGCCGGTTCCAGAAGTGCAGCAAATGCGGCAAATGGGTCTGCCCCGAGACCTGCTGGAACAAGTCGAAGGGACTTTGCGAGGACTGTGCGCCCGACCTCCACGAGGCCGCGGCGTCCGCCCAGGCCCAGGCCGCCGCCGAGCAGATCAACGCCAAGGCCCGCGATATCGACCAGACGGGAGGCCTCGATGCCTCGAAGGGTCTGACGCTGCGCTGCACCCAGTGCAACGCCCAGATCCAGGGTGGAAAATTCTGTCCGGAATGTGGCGCGCCCGTCTCGACGAAGACCCAGTGCAAGCAATGCGGCGCGGAGGGCAAGGCCGGCGCCAAGTTCTGCCCCGAGTGCGGGGCGAAAATGCTCTGACCCAGGCTCGCTCGCGATCCCTCCAGGCCGGTCTCCTCCGATCACCGCGCTCATCTTGATCCCCCGGCCGGATCTGCTAGCTTGGACCCCCGATGACCGTCGTCGGAAGACTCGCCCCGAGCCCCACCGGCTCCCTCCACGTCGGGAACGTCCGGACGTTCCTGTGGGCGTGGCTCTCCGCCCGGTCGCAGCGAGGGCGCGTGATCCTCCGCGTCGAAGACCTCGATACGCCCCGGGTCAAAGAGGGCGTCGTCCCGAAGATGATCGACGATCTCCGCTGGCTCGGCTTCGACTGGGACGGCGAGATCGCGGTCCAGAGCGAACGGCGCGCGATCTACCGCGAGGTGTTCACGAAGCTCGACGGCCGGATCTACCCGTGCCGCTGCACGCGCGGTGACATCGCCGCCGCGCAGAGCGCGCCGCACGACGGCGACCAGGAGCCCCGCTACCCGGGCACCTGCCGGTCGTTCGCCGGCCCCGGCATCGCCTGGCGGATGCGCGTCGAGCCCGGCGCCGTCGAGTTCGAGGACCGCCTCTACGGCCGGCAATCGATCGATGTCGCGTCGACCGTGGGCGACTTCGTCATCGCCAAGACTCCGGACCAGCCCGCGTATCAGCTCGCCGTGGTCGCCGACGACCTGGCGCAGGGCGTCACGGAAGTCGTCCGCGGCGACGATCTCATCCCGTCGACCGCCCGGCAAATCCTCCTCCTCCGCGCCCTGGGGGCGACGCCGCCCGCGTACGCCCATGTGCCGCTCGTCGTCGGCGTCGACGGGAAGCGACTGGCGAAGCGGTTCGGCGACGCCCAGATCGCGACGCTCCGGGCCCGCGGCGTCCCGCCCGAGCGGATCATCGGCGTCCTCGCCGGCTGGTCGGGCCTCGGCGCCGGCGACGCCACGCCCGCCTGCCTCGTCCCCCGCTGGTCCTGGGACAAGGTCCCGCGCGAGCGGATCGTGCTCACCCCCGAGCGGCTGGCCGAGATGGGGTAAAAGAAAAAGCCCCGGCGGTTCCCCGCCGGGGCTCTTCGATTCAACCTGAGGACTAGGCCGTGGGCGCGGCGGGCGGAGGCGTCGCGGGAGGCGCGCCTTCCTTCACCTTCGCCTTCTCGATGATCTTGCTGAGCGCGAGGCCGATCTTGCCCTCGGCGGGCTCCAGCTTGACCACCTTCACCTCGACGATGTCGCCGGGCGCGAGGCCCGCGACCTCGACTTCCTTGTCCATCTTGGAGATGTGGAGCAGGCCCTCGAGGTCCTTCTCGAGCTCCACGAACGCGCCGAAGCTGACGAGCTTCGTGATCTTGCCCGACACGGCGTTGCCCACCGCGTAGCGCATCGGGATCGTGGTGTTCCAGGGGTTGTCGAGGAGCTGCTTGAGGCCGAGCGCGATGCGCTTCTTGTCCTTGTCGACCGTCAGGATCTGGACCTCGAGCACGTCGCCCTTCTTCACCACCTCGTTCGGATGGACCACCTTCTTCGTCCACGACATGTCGTTGATGTGGAGCAGGCCGTCGATG
>Ga0310813_10001164_pt1 | contig 15897 bp, 14 predicted proteins | sample YN3metagenome_FD_203086 | JGI IMG/M metagenome (GOLD analysis project Ga0310813, IMG submission 203086) | Soil microbial communities from experimental microcosm in Duke University, North Carolina, United States - YN3 | ecosystem: Engineered > Artificial ecosystem > Soil microcosm > Unclassified...
GGAGCCCGCGGCGGCCGGCCCGGGCCTCCCGCCGCTGCTCGAGGCAATGGGCCGCGAGGCGGCGGAGCGGGTGGCGGGTCGGGCGCGTCAGGAACTCTCCGCCCCGGCGCTGGAGGCCGTGCGCTCCCTGTTCCTGGATCCCGACGGCGGCCCGGCCTGCGAGGCGGCGGCCCGCGAGGGCATCTCCCCGGCGACGCTGACCCGGGCCATGCAGCGCCTGCGGCAGATCTCCGCCGAGGAGCTGGAAGGCTGTCCCGAGGAGATCCACCGTCCCTTCGCGTCGTCCTTGTTCGAGGTCCTCGGCTCCTAGCAGGGAGGCCCGAACCCCATGACTTCGTCCGATCTTCCCGTCCGTCCCGAGGAAAGGAGGCAATCCGATGACGCCGACCATGCTGGCAACCCTGAGCCCCACGCACATCATCCTGGTCGCCCTGGTGGTGGTCCTGCTCTTCGGAGCCCAGAAGATCCCGCAGCTCATGCGCTCGCTGGGCTCGGGCATGAACGAATTCAAGAAAGGGCTCAAGGAGGGGGAGGAGGCCGCCCGCCCCGAGGCAACGCCGCCTCCTGTCCCGGCGGAGACGACCCCGAAGGCCGAATGACCTTCGCCCAGCACCTGGACGAACTTCGCACGCGGCTGCTCCGCTCGATCGTCGCGCTTCTCGGGGCGGTGACGCTCGCGATGATCTTCTACAAGGAGCTCCTCGACGTGGCGAGCATCCCCCATCTCCGGGCGATGTCGTGGCTGGGGAAGTCCGGCGGCTTCATCCTGATCGATCCCACCCACGCGATCGGCGCGATCATGAAGCTGTCCTGCATCGTCGGCTTCTTTGTCGCCTCCCCCTACGTCGCCCGGGAGCTCTGGGGCTTCGTCGCGGCCGGCCTCTACCGGGACGAGAAGCGCTACGTCCGGGCCTTCGCGCCGATCTCCTACCTGCTCTTCGTATTGGGCTGCGTGTTCGGGTATTTCCTCCTGATCCCCTATGCGCTCTATGCGATGGTCGGCATGATGCCCCTGGAGAAGGTCCAGCCGATCGTCAGCATCGGCGACTACCTGCGTCTGGTGATGACCCTGACGATCCTGCTGGGGATGCTGTTCCAGTTGCCGCTGCTCATGGTCCTCCTCTCGAAGCTCGGCCTCGTGGCGCCGCCGCGCTGGCGGGCCTGGCGCCGCGCCGCGATCCTGGGCAGCGTCGTCCTCGCCGCGGTCCTGGCCCCGCCGGACCCCCAGAGCATGATCGTCTTCGCCCTCCCGCTCCTGGCCCTCTACGAGATCGGCGCCTGGAGCTCGCGGCTCAGCGAGGCGTGATACACTTCCGGCATGGAGAAGCAGAAACCCTGCCCCTATTGCGCCGAGCCGATCCGGGTCGAGGCCATCAAGTGCCGCTATTGCGGGACGATGCTCGACGGCAGCGCTCCCAGCGCGGCCTCGAAAGACGAGGACCACCTGCGATATCTGCAGCTCGGCCACACGATCGCCGCCGCCGTCACGGGGCTCTTCTCCTGCATGTTCCTCATGCACGTCGGCATGGGCATCGCGATGATCGTCGCCCCGGATTCGTTCTTCAAGGAGGCGCACGGGAAGGGGCCGCCGCCCGCCATGGGCTGGATGGTCCTCTGCATGGGCAGCTTTGCCGTTCTCTTCGGCTGGACGCTGGCCGGCCTCATGTTCGCCGCGGGCCGCTGCATCCGCCGGCGGCGGCGCCACGTGTTCTGCCTGGTGGTCGCCTGCTTCTCCTGTCTCTTCATGCCGTTCGGGACCATTCTCGGCGTCTTCTCCCTGATCGTCCTGAACCGCCCCTCGGTCAAGCTGCTTTTCAGCGCCCAGGAGCCGGACTAGCCGCTCGAATCTCTTTGATTGAAGGGGAGGGGTCCTTACAATCGCCCCGTGGCCAGCCCCCTCATGGAGCAGTACTCCCAGATCAAGGCGAAGCACGCCACCGAGATCCTCCTCTTCCGCCTCGGCGACTTCTACGAGATGTTCTACGAGGACGCCAAGACCGCCTCCAAGGTCCTGGGGATCGTCCTCACCTCCCGGAGCAAGGGCGACCAGCGCATCCCGATGTGCGGAATCCCGTACCATTCGTCCCAGTCCTACATCAACCGCCTCCTCAAGGCCGGCCATCGCGTCGCCATCTGCGAGCAGCTCCAGGACCCCGAGGAGGCTGAGGGCATCGTCGAGCGCGGCGTCGTCCGCGTCATCACTCCCGGGACGCTCGTCGAGGAGTCCATCCTCGAAGAGAAGAAGAACAACTACCTCTCCGCCGCCGTGAACGACGGCGCGAAGACCGGCCTCGCGTGGGTCGACCTGTCGACGGGCGAGTTCCGCCTCGCCGACCTTCCGGCGGATCGCCTGGTCGACGAGCTGGTGCGCCTCACGCCGAGCGAGACGCTGCTGCCGTCGTCCCTGATTGAGACCCAGGGGCCGCGGGTGCAGGCCGCGGCCGGCGGGCTGCTGACGCCGTACCACGACTGGACCTTCGACCGCGACAACGCGAAGCGCCTGCTCTGCGAGCACTTCGGCGTGAAGTCGCTGCGCGGCTTCGGCTGCGAGGAGCTGGGCCCCGCCGTCGCGGCCGCCGGCGCCGTGCTCGCCTACCTGAAGGAGACCCAGAAGGGACCGCTCCAGCACCTCACCCGCCTCGAGCGCTACGTGGGGGAGGGGCGGATGTTCCTCGACCGCCAGACGCAGGCGTCGCTCGAACTCACCGAGACGTTGCGCGGCGGCGAGCGGAAAGGGTCGCTCCTCTGGGTGCTGGACCGGACCCGGACGCCCATGGGGGCCCGGCTGCTGCGCGAATGGGTGACCTCGCCTCTGATCAAGGTCGAGGACGTCCGCGCGCGCCTGGGATCGGTGAAGGAGCTGGTCGAGGACGACGCCCTGAGGACCCAGGTCCAGGAGCAGCTGAAGGCGATCTTCGACCTGGAGCGGGCGCTGGCCCGGGTGGGGGCGGGGCGCGCGAACGCGCGCGACCTCGTCGGGCTGCGCACATCGCTGCAGCCGCTGCCGAAGCTGGCCGCGCTCAAGTTCAAGGCGAAGGGGCTCTCCTCGCTCCGGATCGGCATCCACGCGGAGCTCGCCGCGTTCCTCGGCAAGGCGCTGCAGGACGACCCGCCCCACCTGCTGACGGAAGGCGGGATCGTGAGGCGCGGCTTCGACGCCGAGCTCGACAAGCTCCACTCCATCGCGACCGACGGCAAAAGCTGGATCGCGAACTTCGAGGCCGAGGAGATCAAGCGCAGCGGCATCCCGTCGCTCAAGGTCGGCTACACGCAGGTCTTCGGCTATTACATCGAGATCACCAACGCCCACAAGGAGAAGATCCCCACCGGCTACGTGCGCAAGCAGACGCTCAAGAACGCCGAGCGCTACATCACGCCGGAGCTCAAGGAGTACGAGACGATGGTCCTCAACGCGGAGGACCGGCTGAAGGACCTCGAGTACGAGGTCTTCCAGAAGCTGCGCAACCGGGTCGCCGAAGAGATCGCCGAGCTGCAGCAGACCGCGCGCTCGCTGGCCGTCCTCGACGCGGCGGCGTCGCTCGCCCAGGTGGCGGGCGAGAACAAGTACACGCACCCGGAGGTCGACGACTCGACGACCTTCGACGTCCGCGACGCGCGCCATCCCGTCCTCGAAGCGATGGTCGAGGAGAAGGTCGTTCCGAACGACGTCCTTCTGTCGTCGGACAAGCCCGTCGCGCTCATCACGGGCCCGAACATGGCGGGGAAGTCGACCTACATCCGCCAGGCGGCCCTCGTCGCCCTTCTGGCACAGATGGGCTCCTACGTGCCGGCCGGCTCGGCGAAGATCGGCGCGGTCGACCGCATCTTCACGCGGGTCGGCGCCGCCGACGAGCTGACGCGCGGCCAGTCGACCTTCATGGTCGAGATGAGCGAGACGGCGAACATCCTGAACAACGCGAGCAACCGGAGCCTGATCATCCTCGACGAGATCGGGCGGGGAACGTCGACCTTCGACGGCGTCTCGATCGCCTGGGCGGTGACCGAGTTCCTGCACGACAAGCTGAAGGCGCGGACGCTTTTCGCGACTCACTATCACGAGCTCACCGAGCTCGGCAGGGTTCTGAAGGGCGTGCGCAACCTCCACGTCTCCGTGAAGGAATGGGGCGACGGGATCGTGTTCCTGCACCGCATCGTGGAGGGGCCGACCGACAAGAGCTACGGCATCCACGTGGCGCGCCTGGCGGGCATCCCCAAGCCGGTGGTCGAACGCTCCAAGGTGATCCTGGCGGGCCTGGAGTCGATGACGCTCGACCAGACGGACCGGCCGAAGATCGCCGCGCAAAAGCCAAAGCCCGGCGAGCTCCAGCAGCTGGCGCTCTTCTCGGGGCAGCCCACGCAGATGGAGCGCGACCCGATTCGCGACGAGCTGGGCGCTGTCGACTACAACAAGCTCTCGCCGATCGATGCGCTCAAGAAGCTCGCCGACTTCGTCGAGCGCTCCCGCCGGAAGAAGTAGCCGCTAGCGCCGGCCGATCCCCTCCAGCAGGGAGAGGAGCGGGAGAAAGAGGCAGATCACCAGGCCGACGGAGAGCCCCACCGATCCCAGCATCAGCGCGATCGTTACGGCTCGGGGCAGGCGCACCCGCCGGAGCCAGGCGATGAAGATGCCCACGATGAGGAGCGCGAGGCCCGCCAGTCCCGCCGCCGAGCGGAGGGCATCGGTCAGATTCAGGAAGAAGAGGGTCAGCGAAGGGAGGGGGACTCGCACCTGGCGGAAGATCTCCGTGAAGCGCGGGACGACGAACCAGCCCATCACGATGAAGAACACCAGGAAACTGACCGACATCCAGGCGTGCACGCCGCCGTCGGGAATCACGCGGCCGCCTTCCGGGGTGACGGCAGCCGGTCCCGGCCCGGGGAACTGGCGCGCGATCTTCTCCAGATCCCCCAGATCGGCGAAGGCCTGGCCGACGGCATCCATCTCTGGAATGCCGGCGCCGACCTTGGCTTCAACGGCGTCCTGCAGGTGGGTCAGAAGCTCCCGCTTCTGGTCCTCGGTCAGGCGTCCCGAGACCCTGGTGGCCTCGAAAATCTGACGGAGCGCTTCTTCCCGGTTTGACATGGCGTCCTCCCAACAAAATCATCAGAGATGACTCGGGCCTGATCCTCTCCATTGCCGCGGTGGACTACACCAAGCTCTCGCGAACGACGCGCTCAAGAAACTAGACGCCTTCGTCGAGCGTTCCCGCCGGAAGACGTAGCCGCTAACGGCGCCAGCTTCCTTCCAGGAGGCTGATCAGGGGGAGCGTCGCGGCGGCCAGCACCAAGGCGCAAAGGATGGAGCCGCTCAGCACCAGGATGCATTCGACCACCCGGCGCTGGCGGCCCGGGCGCCGCATCTGATAGAGCGCGATCCCCAGGACCAGGAGGGCGCCCAACACGAGGGGCCAGTTCGCCCTCATGAAGTCGGCGATCGTCAGGGAGAGGATGGTCAGGCCCGGCAGGGGGATGCGGGCTTTGGCGAAGACGAGGGCGAAGGACGGCAGGATCATCATCTCGACGAACGCGAAAAAGAGCAGGAGGATGTAGCCCATCTCGGCGGCGCCGCCCCACCAGAGGTGGATCAAGCCGTCGGGGGTCGTGAAGGTTGCGCCCGACGCCGGCGGCGGGAAGTCGCGGGCGATCTTCTTCAAATCGCCCAGTTCCTCGAAGGCCTGACCGACGGCGTCCATCTCGGGCACGCCGGCGCCGACCTTGGCCTCGACGGCATCCTCCACGTGCGCGAGGAGCTCCTTCTTCTGGTCGTCCGTGAGGCGGCCGGAAACTCCGGTGGCCTCGAAAATCCTACGGAGCGCTTCTTCCCGGTTTGGCATGCCGTCCTCCCAACAAGATCTCGGAAACGACGCGGACCTGCTCCTTCCACTCGGCGCGGTCCTTGGCGAGCGCGGTCTTTCCTTTGCGCGTGAGGGAGTAGTACTTGCGGTCCTTGCCGCTGGGGGCCTTGCGCCACTCGGAGGCGAGGAGCCCGTCGCGCTCGAGCCGGTGGAGCAGGGGATAGAGGGTGCCCTCTTCCCACTTCAGGTTGGCGCGGCGGCGGGCCCGCTGGACGATCTCGTAGCCGTAGAGCGGACGGCTCTCGAGGATCGCCAGGACGAGCGGGCGGAGCTCCATACCTAGATCACCTAGGTAAGAGCCTACCCGCCCGTCCTGGCGCGGTCAAGCAACTTCTTGCTCTCCCCGGGACCCCGCTTATCCCCCTCCCCAGGGCCTTCGGACGTCGTAGCGCGGCACGCCCGTCCGGGAATGGCGTGTCGTGCGGATCAGCTTCCGTTGCAGCAGAACTTTCACGGCGGCCTGGACCGCGCTCTTGGACAGGCCTGTGGCGCCGGCGACGGATTGATGGCTCGCCGGGATGCGGGCGATCGTGCCGCCCGCGCTGCGCCGCCACAGGTGAAGGTAGACCAGGAACGCCGACGGCTTCTTGTCGTGTCCCACCAGCTCCCTCATCAGGCTGTCGAGGATGTAGACGTCTACGGCGACCCGTCTCATGGGCCTATAGTTATTAGCACTATAGTTATTAAAAGTACAGAGGTTTCAACACGGTCGGAAAAAGTCATGTCGCGAGGTGGGGCTACTGCTTGATGTCCAGGCGCTCCTGGACTTCCTTGGCCAATTGCAGCTTGGCCTTGCCGTGCTCGCTGAAGTCGAACTCCATCTCGGTCTTGTAGGTCTTGAGGTCGGGCTGCTGCTCCGGGACCTTGTAGGCGATCTTGACCGAGCGCTCGTCGACCGCGCGGACCAGGCGGCCGTCCTTCTTGCCGACGTAGATCCGCAGGCTGCCCCGGGCCGTGGAGCTCCAGCGCACCTCGTCGGGCCGGGTAAGGAGCCGCTTCTCGACGGCCTTGTCGATCATCTTCTCGAGCGATTCCTTGAGGGCAGGGGCCTTGTAGTAGAGCACGTAGCGGCGGCACATCACGCCTTCTACCTCGCGGTCTTCGGGCTCGCGGCCCTTGTCGACGTCCCCCAGCAGGACCTCAATAATCCGATGCGGCGCCTCGGCGCCTTGAAGGGTGCGGACGATGTCGGCGGCGTCGGGGTCGATCTTCTCCGTCTTTTCGCCGAGGCGCTCCTCCGGCGTCTTCCAGAGGCCTTCGGGGCCCTTCACGAGGATCTTCTCGCCGTGGCGCGCGGATTGGTAGATCTTCATCCGGCTGGTGAGGATGCCGTCGGGGAGGACTTCGCCGTCGCGTTCGAAGCGGCCCTTCACCCGGTAGGCGTAGCCTTCGTCGCCCGCGGTCCGGAGGACCTTCTTGACGGCGTCCAGGTACTCGTCCTGGGGGACGAGGAGGCAAAGGGCGAGCAGCGCACGCATCACTGATCTCTTAGACGCCGCGGAAGCCTACTTCGAGGCGTCCGCCGCGTGCTTCGCCGCTTCCGTGCCCGCGTAGTCCCTGGCGAGCTTCTTGAGGAGCTCCTTGGCGACCGTCTTGTCGCCGGCGAGCGCCGCCTCGATCTTCACGTCGCCCGCCTTGGAGATCTCGTCCAGGGCCTTCTGGGCCGAGTCGATCTCGGACTTCAGGCTGCGGACGTCGTACTTCAGGATCTTGAGGAGGCGCTGAATCGCCGGCTGGACGTTCCCGCGCGCATGCTCGAGGATCGCCAGCAGCACTTCGGCCTTCACGCCGGGGGAGGTCGCGCGGTAGATCTTCACGAGATCTTCGAGGTAGTCCACGCCCATCTCGGGCGAGACGGCCGCGGCCAGCTCGCTCTTCTTGAGCGAGATCTCGGTGAGCTCGGTCAGCTTCGTGTGGGACTCGCCGACTTCCTTGTAGCCGGTCTTGCCCAGGAGGCAGATGTCGACGAAGAGCTTCGCGCCCTTTTCCTCGTCGGTCTTGACGGTCTCGGTCGCTTTCTGGAAGTCGTACTTCAGCTTGGCCTCGTATTTCTGGATCTCTCCGGGGGTGCCCTTGATGACCGTGCGGATGATGTCGATGGTCAGGCCCGGCATCTTGACGAACTCGTTGCCGTAGATGTCGCAGCCGATGCACGCGGGGCCGCCCTTGATGCCCCAGGCCTTCTGGTAGGCGTTTTCGGGGTCGGCGTCAAGGAGGACGAAGTTCCAGGCGCCGCGCGACGCCTCGACGGCGTCGGCGCAGTTGGCGACCTCGCGAGGCTCGGTGGTCTCGTCCTTGGTGCTGCGGATGTAGACGAAGATGTACTTCTTGTCGCTCGGCTCGATGCCCTGGATCTTGAGGCGCCGCTTCTCCAGGGGAGAGAGGTTGTCGGCGGAGCCGGAGATGGCGCGGTCCATGCCGCCCCGGACCCAGGGGATGCGGTCGCGTTCGCGCATGTCGCCCTTGCCGCCGAATCCGCCCTGCGCGTGGGCCAGTCCGGCCAGCCCGACGACGAACATGACCGCGAGCAAAGTCTTCATATCAACCCTCAACCCACCTTGCATTATTAATACACAGTTGGGAGCCCGCCGGATACAGGAATCGTAAGATTGGATTCCCCCGCAAGTACGGATATTCCCGATTTTCGGCAATGTAACAATAGAGGCATCCGAGGTGATACAGGATGAACAGGAGGATGCAGGCATGCGCACATTGGGAGCGGGAGCGGTCGTCCTGGCACTGGGGATGGCGGCCTGGGGGGACGATGAGTGGCCTCAGTTCCGCGGCCCGACGGGACTCGGCACGAGCTCCGAGAAGAACCTCCCCCTGAAATGGGGCGGCGAGCAGGGCGAGAACATCGCCTGGAAGGCGCCGCTCGTCGGCGAAGGCCATGCCAGCCCCATCGTCTGGGGCGGCAAGGTCATCGTCTGCACGGTCCGCTGGGCCGGCGGCAAGCCCGACCCCGCGGTCATCCCCGAGCACCACGTGGCCTGCTTCGCGGCGGCCGACGGGAAGCTCCTCTGGGACACCACGATCGAACCGGGCCCCTGGCGCCGCGAGGACTTCCGCAGCGGCCCCGGCGGCGGCTACGCGGCCCCGACCCCCGCGACCGACGGCAAGCACGTCTTCGTCGTCTTCGGCTCCTCCGTCATGGCGGCGCTCGACCTGGACGGCAAGCTCGCCTGGCGAGAGGCGATCAAGCCGCACAGCTTCGACGTCACCATCGGGACCAGCCCCGTCCTCTACGGCGAGACGGTGATCCTGCTCTGCGCGATGGCCAAGGCCTCCGACTCCCGGCTCGTCGCGTTCTCGAAGTCCGACGGGAAGCCGGTCTGGGAAACGAAGCTGCCCAAGACCGGCTTCGCCCATTCGACCCCGATCCTCATCGACGTGAAAGGGAAGAAGCAGCTCGTCGTCATCGCCTCGGGCATGGGCGCCAAGGACGAGGCGCTCCAGAGTTTCGATCCCGCCGACGGCCGTCGGATCTGGTGGTGCAAGTCGGCGGGGGATGCCTCATCGCCGGCCTTCGGCTCGGGAATTGTCTATACGGATTCGGGGAGGGGCGGGGTGGGCACGGCGGTCGATCCCGGCGGCGAGGGCGACGTGACCGCCACGCACGTGAAGTGGACGACGTCCGGGTCGATGCCCGAAGCGATCGGCTCCCCGATCATCGTCGGCGAGCACGTGTTCCGCCTGCAGGCCGGCGGCGTCGTGAGGGTGTGGAAGGTGGCGGACGGGCAGGAGACGGACAAGCAGCGGCTGGACGGGCTGGGCTCGTCTTGGGCCAGCCCGATCGCCGACGGCAACGGCCGCCTCTACTTCGCGAGCGGCGGGAAGAGCTACGTGGTGCAGTCGGGCCCGCAGCTCAAGGTGCTCGCGGTGAACGACCTCCGCGATCCGAACCACGCGTCCCCCGCGGTCTCCCAGGGCCGCCTCTTCATCGTCGGCCTGAAGCACCTGTATTGCATCGCCGAAAAGAAGTGACGGCCTGTCACAAAGGGGAAGCGGGGTACAACTAAGAAGAGATGCGTTGGGCGCTGCTGATCCTCTGCCTGCTGCCGGGCTGCGCCGCGGCGCCTGACGGGCTGGAGCTGCCGCCGCCGGACCCGAACCGGGGCGAGCAGGTCCTCGACCTCCTCGAGGCCCGCGCCCGCGACGTCCTGGCCGGCATCGACCATCCGACCGATCGAGCGACCTGGGAGAAAGAAACCCCCCGGCTGCGCAAACAACTCCTCGCCTCGCTCGGCCTGGCCCGCCTCCCGAAACCTCAGCCCAGCAAGCTTCGGAGCGTCGGGACGATCGACCGCGGCGATTACCGCATCGACAAGCTCGTCTACGAAACCCTCCCGGGAGTCGAGGTGCCCGCCCACCTCTACCGTCCGGCGACAGCCGCCGGCAAGGGCCCCGCCATCCTCTTCGTGCCGGGCCACTGGTGGGCCGACTCGAAAACCAAGACGGACTTCCAGGCCTTCTGCATCACCATGGCGCGGCGCGGCTTCGTCGTCCTGACCTACGACCCTTTCGGACAGGGCGAGCGCGGCATCTCCCAGCGCGACCACCGCCGCACCGAGCTGCTCGCCGTCGGCGTCGCCCAGCAGGCGATCGTCGACTTCGAGTCGCTCTGCGCGCTCGAACTCCTGCTGGCGCGGCCGGACGTTGACGCGTCCCGGATCGGAATGACCGGCGCCTCGGGCGGCGGCTACAACAGCTGGATCGTCCCCTCGATCGACCCGCGCATCGCCGTCAGCGTCCCCGTTGTCGGGACCAGCGAGTTCCTCGAGCAGCTGAGCGCCGTCCGCGAGCGCGACTGGTACGACGCGAAGGAGCACTGCCACTTCGTGCCCGGGCTGCTGCGCTACGCCAACAACCACGAGTTCGTCGCGATGCTCGCCCCGCGGCCCCTCCTCATCATCGCGGCCCACAACGACCACAGCTTCCGCATCCCGGGCAACCGCGCGGTCGCCGAGTACGGCGCCCGCCTCTACCACGCGCTCGGCGCGCCCGAGCGGGTCCGCTACGTCGAGGACGAGACCGAAGGCCACGGCTATCAGAAGAAGAAGCGCGAGGCCGCCTACGGGTGGTTCCTCAAATGGCTGAAGGGGGAGGGCGACGGCGGGCCGCTCGCCGAGCCGCCGACCGAGACCCCGCCCTGGGACGCCCCGGATCTGCGCTGCTTCCCGCCGGGCGAGAACCGGCCGGCCGGTCCCGGGCTCGTCGCGCTGGCCAAGTCGCTCGCCGCGCCCCCGCCGAAGCCCGACCCGTCGCAGCTCGCCCAGGCGCTGGGGATCCCGCTCCAGCCGCGCTTGACCGCCTCCTCGAAGCTGCAGCGGGGACCGGGGTCGCGCGTGAGCTGGGTCGGCCGCGACGGCCTCGAGATCCCCGGCGTGCTGATCCCGCCCTCGGGGGCGTGGACGGGAGCCGTCCTGGCCGCCGCCGACACCGGAAAGGAATCGCTGCGCGAGCAGCCGGAGCTCCAGGCCGCGCTCCGATCGGGCCAGGCGCTCCTGCTGGCCGACATCCGCGGGACGGGCGAGCTGGCCACGGGGAAGCCGGGCTGGACCTTCGCGGTGAGCCTCCTGCTGGGCGAGAACTTCGTGGGCCGGCAGGCGATGGACCTCGTGGCCGGCTGGCGCGCGCTCCGGGCCCTGCCCGAGCTCGCCGGCAAGCCGGTCCGCGTCTTCGGGTCCGGACCCTTCATGGCGCAGGCCGCCCTCTACGCGGCCGTCCTCGAGCCCCGCGTGTCGGAGTTCCGGAGCGTCGGCGGCTTCCGCTCCTATGCGGACTTCGTCGACCGCTCCGCGACCGAGTCGGCCTCCTACACCCTCGCGCGGCCCGGGGAGGAAAAGACGGTCCGGATCGACACGGAGCTCCCGGCGGCCCTGATCCCCTTCGACGTGCTGCGCCGCTTCGATCTCCCGGACCTGGCGGCGTCGATCGGCGCGCGGCCCGCGGGGATGCAGAACTTCTCCCTGCCGAACACGAACCCTTCGGAGATCCGGGGATCGGCGACGCTGCCCGCGCGCGTCCACGCGGTCGAGGACTTCGAGACCGACATCGAGCAGCGCTGGTGGATGGCGGGAAAGCTGGAGACCGAAAACGTCCCGCCCGGCAGCCGCCGGGCCTGCCGGGGGACGCTCGCGAATGACTTCGACGACTTGATGGGCGATCCCGCGAAGCTCTACACCGCCGTCATCTTCAACCCCGTGCCCGGGCCGCCCATGGGGAAGAATACCCGGCTCAAGTTCCGCTACTGGCTGAAGGGGAGCGACCGGCTTCGGGTCCAGCTCTATAGCCTCTCGAAAGGCTATCACCGGCACCTGACTCTGAACGGGCTGCCCCAGGGCTCGTGGCAGACGGGTGTCGTGGACATGACCGCGATGCGGCGGCCGGACGGGAGCGGCGGCCCGCTTTCCGACGGGGAGCGCATCGACGACATCCAGTTCTACGCGGACGCCTCCTCCGAACTGATCATCGATGACATCGTTCTCTACGAGGCCGCCGGTCCGGACGAGGCTCGGCCGTTCCCCTCGCACGTCGTCTTCGCGGCGGGCTTCGACACCGGCCGCCAGGGGAAGGACTGGCCCGGGGACTTCGAGATCGTGCCCCACGAGCCGCCGCGGACATGGAAAGCGGCGCGCTCGATTTCCGATCCTTCGGGAGAGGGGAGCGGGCTCCGGATCTCCCTCCGGGGCCGGCGTCCGCTCCTGGGCGGGGAACTGTATATGCGGTTCTCCTTCCGCCTGACGGAAGGGGCCTGGTTCGAGGTGGCCCTGGGAGCCGGACCCTGGGTCCGTATGCCGGTGAGCATGAACAGCTGGAACGTGTGCTGGGGGACCATCGATAGGGGCCTGGCCGAGGTTTCCGAGATCCGTTTTCGGGCCCCGGGCAAGGGCGTCCTCTGGATCGACGATCTTCTGCTCTACGAGCCGTAAAAAAATTGGCCACGGAGTTCGGGCTCCATGGCCAACGGATCCGGGATACCGGTTTGCGCTCTCTTCTATTGCCTCTTTGGTGGCAGCCCCGCCCGCAAAAGTAACCGGACCAATACCGCTTGACCTCCCGGGGGTCGGTCCCTATAATTTCCCTTCCTATGGCACATAAGAAAGGCGGCGGCTCGTCCAAGAACGGCCGCGACTCCCACTCCAAGCGGCTCGGCATCAAGGTCGGCGACGGCCAGGATATCCGGGCAGGCGGCATCATCGTGCGCCAGCGCGGCGCCCGCTGGGTCGAGAACAAGAACGTCGGCACCGGCCGCGACTTCACGCTCTTCAGCCTGGTCGACGGCAAGGTCAAGTTCGAATCGGGACGGCGGATCAGCGTCTACCCCGCCGGCACCGCGGCGGCTCCGGCCAAGGCGGCTCCCGCCGCGGCGAAGCCGGCCCCCGCTCCCGCGAAGCCCGCGCCTGCCCCCGCCAAGAAATCGTAGTTGGAAGGATCGCGAGAGGCCGATGAGTATCGAGACGGTGATCCGGAGCCTCCCGCTGGGCCTTACCCTCCTGCTTACATAGGGGAACCTCCAGGGGTATCCCTGGTGCGTTCCCCGAACCCCCTTTCAAACTCCCCCGGTATTGGTAGACTCGAGGATGGCCATGCGGAAAATCATCGTTTTTGATACGACCCTGCGCGACGGCGAGCAGTCGCCCGGCTTCTCCATGAACGTCGCCGAGAAGGTCTCGCTCGCCGAGCAGCTCTCGCAGCTGGGCGTCGACGTCATCGAGGGCGGCTTCCCGATCGCGTCGAACGACGACTTCGAGGCGGTCCGCCAGGTCGCCAAGGCCGTCAACAATCGCGCGACCGTCGCGGCCCTCTGCCGCACCAAGGACCAGGACCTGGACCGCGCCGCCGAGGCCCTCAAGGGCGTCGGCCGCTCCCGCATCCACACGTTCATCGCCACCAGCGACCTCCACCTCCAGCACAAGCTGAAGATGACCCGCGACGAGGTGATCGACACCGCGGTCGCCGCCGTCAAGCGGGCGCGCAAGTACACCAACGACGTCGAGTTCTCCGCCGAGGACGCGACCCGCAGCGACCGGGACTACCTCTGCCGCGTCGTCGAGGCGGTCATCAAGGCGGGCGCCACCACCGTCAACCTGCCCGACACGGTGGGCCACACGATTCCCTGGGAGTATTCGGCGATCATCAAGGACGTGCTGACCCGAGTGCCCGGCGCGTCGAACATCGTGATCTCGGTCCACTGCCACAACGACCTGGGCCTCGCGGTGGCCAATTCGCTCGAGGCGATCCGTGCAGGCGCCGGGCAGGTTGAGTGCACCATCAACGGCATCGGCGAGCGCGCGGGCAACGCGGCGCTCGAGGAGATCGTGATGGCGCTCAAGCACCGCCACGCGGACTTCGATGCCGAGACGGGCGTGCGCACCGAGGAGATCATCCCGACGAGCTCGATGCTGGTGGAGATCACCGGCGTCCCCGTGCAGCCCAACAAGGCGGTGGTCGGCTCGAACGCCTTCGCCCACGAGAGCGGCATCCACCAGCACGGGATGCTGTCTCACGAAAAGACCTACGAGATCCTCCGGCCCGAGTCGGTCGGCGCCAACAGCCGGCTCCACCTGGGCAAGCACTCCGGGCGCCACGCGTTCCGGCGCAAGCTGGTCGACCTCGACGTCGACCTGGACGAGGCCGCGTTCGAGGCGGCCTTCCTGAAGTTCAAGGAGCTCTGCGACCGCGTGAAGAACGTGACGGACGACGACATCCTGCAGCTCGTCGGGTCGAACACGGAAGCCGTGCACGCGGGTCCGTTCATCCTCGAGCACCTGCAGTTCACCAGCGGCACCGACATCGTGTCGCATGCGACGGTGACGATGAAGGTCTATGAGGAGACGGTCATCCGCTCCGCGTGGGCCTACGGTCCGATCGAGGCGGCCTGCAAGGCGATCGACCAGGCCTGTTCGATGACGGGCAAGCTGCTCGACTACACGGTGAAGGCGACCTCGGCCGGCAAGGACGCCGTGGGCGAGGTGCGCGTGACCGTGGAGCACGAAAACCGCAAGGCCGAGGGCCGCGCGTCGAGCGTGAACGTCGTCGAGGCCAGCGCCCGCGCTTACGCGCAGGCGCTCATCAAGCTCGCCAAGATGACGGGCAAGATCGCGGCCGGGAAGTAGGGGCAGGCCCCCCGGGCATCAACACCGAGGCAAGCGGCGTATAATGCCTGGAGATGCCCATTCTCCCGGTTCTCCTGCTCCCGGCGCTGCTCTCCCTTCAGGAGAAGGGCGAGGGTCCCGATCCGGCCGTCGCCTTGCGCAAGCACTGGAAGCCCATCACCCTGTCCCGCGACACCACGTCCGCCCGGGAAATCCTGGAGGAGATTCTTCGGGACAGCGATGAGAAATTCGAGCTGCCGGACGATTGGCAGCCGAAACCGATCTCGGTGAAGTTCGACGGCGCCACCTTCTGGCAGGCCGTGGACGAGGTCTGCCGGCTCGACGGCGCGCTCGGGCTATCCCTGGATCGCGGCCGCTTCAGTCTGGTCAAAAAACCGGCGAGACCGACGTCGATCGCCTATGCCGGACCGCTCCGGTTCTCGGTTCATGACGTCACCCGGGTCCGCGAACTGAAGGATGCCGAGCGGAGGGACCGCACGGAGCTGACGTTGCGGGTTCATTGGACCAAGGGGTACCGTCCCATCCTCGATCCGTGGCCGCAGCCGGGGTCGATCGAGGTTCTCCGGGCCGAGGACATCCGCGGGCGCTCCCTTCTGCCGCCGGTGGACGTGGAGGCCACCTTCGTCCGTTCCGCCTCGGGCACTTCCGAGAGGAGCTCCGTCTGGCTGCTGAGGCTCCAGCCCGTCGATCGGGACCTGAATTCCATCGCCCGCCTCGACGTCCTTTGGAAGACCCCGTTCCCGGAGGAGCTCGAAGACGTCGTCTTCGACACCCCGACCCAATCGGAAGGCGTCTGCCATCGCGTCGGCGATTTCCGGGTGACGCTCGAGAGCTGCAAGCGTGATCCCAAGGGAGGGTCCTCGCTGCAGGTGATTGTCGTCCTGGAAGCCGACCCCTCGAACCTGTCCCCGGCCGTCCGGCGC
>Ga0310813_10001165_pt1 | contig 15894 bp, 12 predicted proteins | sample YN3metagenome_FD_203086 | JGI IMG/M metagenome (GOLD analysis project Ga0310813, IMG submission 203086) | Soil microbial communities from experimental microcosm in Duke University, North Carolina, United States - YN3 | ecosystem: Engineered > Artificial ecosystem > Soil microcosm > Unclassified...
GAACGTGAGCCGCGGCGCAGCCGGAACTCGTACGTGATGCCGTCGGCGTTCTCCTTCCACGACTCGGCGAGGCTCGGGCCATGCGCTGGCCGGGCCGCGGTCGCACGAGCGCGTCCTGGCGCGCATTGCGAGGGCGGGCGTGTGGGCGCCCGTATCCTTACCATAACCTTTTTGGGGCCGAGATCAGAGACCCTCCCTCTCCTGCCGCCCACGCTACGATGAGCTCCAATCTCATGACGCCCGACGAGCTCACCCGGTGGAGGCAGTCAGAGCGGCGGCGACTGCTCGCCGCGCGAGAGGCCCTCGACGCGGGCACCCGCGAGCGCGTCCGGCTCCGTATCGACACCCATCTCGAGCGCGCCTTTCCCGGGCTGGTTTCGGCGCGGCTGGCCTTCTGCTGGCCGGTGCGGGGCGAGTACGACGCGCGGCCGCTCACGCAAGGGTTGCGCAGTCGCGGCGCGGTGACGGCCTTGCCGGCGGTCATCGCGGCCGGCCGTCCACTCGAGTTCCGCACATGGCAGCCCGGCATCGCGCTGGCCGCGGGTCCGCTCGGCATCCCCTACCCCGTGGCCTCGGAGCCCATCGTTCCCACGGTGATCCTGCTTCCCCTGATCGGCTGGGACGCCGCCGGCCATCGGCTGGGTTATGGCGGAGGCTACTTCGATCGAACGCTCGGCGCCGTCGAGCCGCGCCCCACCACGATCGGAGTGGGTTACGAGCTAGGCCGGATCGCAACCATCCATCCGCAGCCGTGGGACATTCCCATGGACTGGGTAGTGACCGAGCGCGGCGTGTACCGGCGCGACGGCGACGCGCTGGCCTTTCTGGGCGCGCCGCGCGGGGGGACGCCCGGCGCGCTCGCCTCCCCCGTCTGCTACGCGGACGAGATCGAGCCCAGCTAGGCGCCCCCGCTCAGACCCCGAGATACGCCCGCTGCACGCGGGGATCGGCGAGCAAGGCGTCGTGCGAGCCGGCCAAGGCCACGCGGCCCGTCTCGAGCACGTAGCCTCGATCGCAGAGCTCGAGCGCCTCCACCACACGTTGTTCCACGAGCAGGATGGTCAGGCGGCGAGCGGCGCGAATGCGGGCGATCGCCTCGAAGATCTGCTCCACGATGCGCGGGGCGAGGCCCTGCGAGGGCTCATCCAGCAGCAGGAGATCGGGCAGCGACATGAGCCCGCGACCCAGGGCCAGCATCTGCTGCTCGCCGCCGGACAAGGAGCCGGCGAGCTGCGCCCGCCGCTCCGCGAGCACGGGGAACAGCTCGACCACGGTCGCGAGGGTGGCGCGCCTCGCCGCGCGCGCCGCCGAGCGATAGGACCCCAGCTCGAGGTTCTCCAGCACGGTGAGCGAGGGAAACACGCGGCGGCCCTCGGGCACGTGCGCGATGCCGAGGGCGGCGCGCTGATGCGACCATAGCGGCGTCATGTCGCGGCCGCGGAGCTCGAGCCGGCCCGCCGTCGGGCGCACCGAGCCGGAGATCGTCTTCAGCAAGGTGCTCTTGCCGGCGCCGTTGGGTCCCACGATGGCGACGAACTCGCCCTCGTTGACGTCGAGGGAGACGTCCTCCAGCGCGCGCAGACCGCCGTAGGCGACGCTAAGGCCGGAGATCCGCAGCATGGGGAGTGGCCGCGTGACGGGCGAGCCAACGTTTGCCCAGGTACGCCTCGATCACGGTGGGATCGCGGGTCACCACGCCGGGCGCGCCCTCCGCGAGCCGGCGGCCGTGGTCCAGCACGACGAGGCGGTCGGCGATCTTCACCAGCGCCTGCACGGTGTGCTCGATGATGACGACGGTGATGCCGTCGGCGCGGACGCGCCGGATCATGGCCGACATGATGTCGATGCCGTCGGCGGAGAGGCCGGCCAGCGGCTCGTCGAGCAGCATGAGGCGCGGCCGCGTCGCCAGGCAGCGCGCCAGCTCCATGAGGCGCAGCTCGAGCGTGGTGAGGGCGGGCGGGAGCGAGTCGGCCCGCGCCTCGAGCCCCACGCGCACGAGCGCGTCACGGGCCCGGGCCGCTGCCGACGCGGGCGTGCCGCCGTGCGCGAACGCCCCGACGATGACATTCTCCCCGACGGTCAGGTGCGGGAAGAAGCGGACTACCTGGAACGTGCGACCGATGCCCCGGCGGCACACGGCGTGCGGGGGCAGCCCCGTGATGGGGTCGCCCTCCCAGTGGACCTGGCCGCCCTCCGGGAGGAGGAAGCCGTTGAGGACGTTGAAGAGCGTGGTCTTGCCCGCCCCGTTCGGGCCGATGATGCCGAGGATCTCGCCCTGGCGCACGTCGAAGCTCACCTCGGAGAGCGCCTGCAGGCCGAGAAAGGCCTTGCTCACCCCACGCACGTCGAGCAGGACCGCGCCGGGGACCACCGCCGGCGGCGCGGCCTCGCGCTCCCGATCGGCCGGCGCCGTCCCGGTTGCCGTCGCCACCGCCGCGGGCGCGCGCCGACGCCGCAGGCGCCAGAACAGCCCCTCGGGGGCGAACATCATGATGGCCATGAGCGCGGCGCCGTAGACCACGCCCTGGATGCCGGGAAGGCGGTCGCCCACCGAGCCGTCCAGGATCTCGCTCACCGGGATCATGATCGCGGCGCCGATCACCGGGCCCCACAAGGTGCCCACCCCGCCCACGAGACAGACAACCAGCGTCTGCACGATCACCAGGACGCCAAACACCGCCTCCGGCGTGACCACGAAGAGGATCGCGTGCGCGTAGATGGCGCCGGCGAGCGCGGCAGGCGCCGCGCTCAGCGCGTACGCCGCCATCTTGCAGCGGAAGGCGTCCACGCCCATGGCGAGCGCGGCCTGCTCGTTCTCCTTGATGGCGCGGAGCGAGTAGCCCAGGCGCGACCCCTCGATGAGGCGCGAGAGCACGAGGGTGGCCCCGAGGAGGGCGAGGGCGAGGAGATCGAAGGAGCGTGGCTCCTCGAACTGCATGAACAGGATGGGATGCTCGCGCACCATCGGGATCGCCACCTCCTGGAAGCCGAGGTAGTCCATGACGATCCGGAAGATGAGCGGATAGGCGAGCGTGGCCAGCCCGAAGTAGATCCCGGCGAGACGGAAGGTGGGCGTGCCGATCAGCACCGCGGCGAGCACCGCCACCCCCGCCCCCACACCCATGCCGAGCCAGGGCGTGAGCTTGAGCTTGGCCGCCAGCAGCACGGTGGTGTAGGCGCCGATCCCGAAGAAGGCCTGATGACCGAACGAGATCTGCCCCGCGTAGCCGCTGATGATGTTCCACGCGAGCCCCATCGCGGCCCATAGGAACACCAGGGTCAGGATGCGGTGGTGGTAGCGCTCGGTGAGAGCGAAGGTGAGGACGAGCCCGATGGCGAGCACGCCCGCGATGCCCAGCCAACCCCGCGCGCCTTCGCGCATCTAGACGGCGCGCGCCCGCCGGCCGAAGAGCCCCTGCGGCCGCACGTAGAGCACGAGCAGGAACGTCACGAACACGCCCACGTTCTGGAGCTGCAGCGGGAGCAGCAGCAGCGTGAGTGACTGGACGAGCCCGATCACGAGCCCGCCCACGAAGGCGCCGGGGATGCTCCCGAGCCCGCCCAGCACCACCGCCACGAACATCAGCACGATGAAGTTCACCGCGACGTTCGGCTCGATGGGGTGATACGTGGCGAGCAGGCCGCCCGCGGCGGCGACCAGCGCGATGCCCAGGCCGAAGGCCGTGCCGTGCATCACCCGCACGTCGATCCCCTGATAGCCGGCGGCCTCGGGATCGTCGGCGGCCGCGCGGAGGGCCCGGCCGAGATCGGTGCGCGTAAGCAGCGCGTAGAGCGCGGCGGCGAGGGCCAGGGCCATGAGGAATGCGTAGGAGCGCGCCTGGTTGAGAAGGAGCGGCCCCACCGCGAACGCCTTGGAGGCATAGGGGGCATTGATGCCGCGGGGCATCGGCGACAGGACCATCGTGGTCGCGTTGGTGATCACGAGCGAAAGGCCCAGGGTCAGGATGAGCTGGGCGTCCATCTCGCGGTTGGGATCGCCGCCGCCGGTCACGCGCGCGAGGAACGTCCGATGCACGAGCAGGCCGAGCAGGAAGAACGGCGGAAGCGTGAGCAGCGCCCCCAGCAGGGGGTCCACGTGGAAGCCGATCGCGTAGTAGTACGTGAGGTACATCCCCAGCATCATGAAGTCGCCCTGCGCGAAATTGACGACCCGCATGACGCCGAAAATGAGCGCCAGCCCGATGCTCATGAGGGCGTAGACGCCCCCCACGAGCATCCCCGTCACCACGTACTGGGCGAGCTCGCTCGCGTGCACGGCGAGCCGGCGCGGCCGCCGCTACTTGTGCAGGACGATGGGGCGCGTCGCCACCGCCGTCGGCACCACGGTGTACGGCTCGCCGTCCTGCCACTGCACGATGATGGGGCTGGCCCCCGTGCGGCGGCCCCGCTCGTCGAACTTGATGCGGCTTGGGTACAGCGACGAGGGCGCGGGGCCGCTGGTGAGGTCGATCTTGGCCATAACCTCGCGGATGGCCTTGGGGTCGGCGGACTTGGCCTGCTCCACCGCTTCCTTGATCAGCCACACGTGGGCGTACGTGCAGAGCGGGTCCTGGGTCATGAAAGGCTCGCCGGTGCGCTGCTTGAATTTCTTCACCAGCTCCTCCTGGCCCTTCATGGGATGGGCGGCCACCACGGTCTGGATGCCGTCCATCGTTTCCTTGCCGATCGTCTTCACGTACTCCGGAGTGACCAGCCACGCCCCCACGCCCTGGATGGCGGTCTTCACGCCGAACTCCTTCACCTTCTGGAGCACCTGGACGGAGTCAGGGAAGTTGGTGGCGCCGTAGAAGACGATGTCGGGCTGGGTCGCGCGGAGCTTCTGCACGATGGAGGTCGCGTCGGCGAGCGGCGGCGTCCACACCTCGTCGGCCACCAGCTCGATGCCCTTGGCGGCGAGGAGCTTCTCGCGCAGCGGCTTGAAGAAGAACACGGTGGCGGCGGTGTTGTCGCCCACGAGGGCCGCCTTCTTGATGGGCCGGTTGTTCTTCCTGCCGACCTCGACCACGAGGTCGAGGGCCTGCTCGGCCTGCACCGACGAGACCGGCGAGGTCTGGAAGGTGTACTTGAAGCCGCGCTCGGTGATGTTGTCGGCGTAGGAAAGGGAGAGCCACGGCACCTGCAGCCGCTCCGCAACCTCGGTGACGCCGAGGGTGAACGAGGAGAGCCACGAGCCGATCCCGGCGCTGATCTTCTCGCGGGTGAGCACCCGCTGCGCCGCGCTCACCGCCTTCTCCACGCTGTCGCCCGCGTCGGCCTCCCGCAGGACGAGCTTGGCGCCCCCCAGCGCCTTGATGCCGCCCTGCGCGTTGATCTCGTCGATGGCCATCTCTGCGCCCATCTTCTTGAGCTGGCCCTGGCGCGCCCAGCGTCCGGATAGCGGCGCCACGAGCGCGATCTTCACGTCGTCGGCGGCTCGGGCGGGCACGGGCAGGAGCGCGAAGGGAGCGAGGAGCAAGCACGCGAGGACGACGGCGACGGGACGGATGAGGCGGCGCATGCGATGGATCCTCCGGCGTTGGAGTACGTGCGAGCCAGGAGCGAGCGGCGCTTACTATAGCACGCTGAGTTATACTTCCGCCGCATGCGAGCCGTGATCTGTCGCGCCTGGGGCCCGGTCGCGAATCTGAACGTCGAGGACGTCCCCGCCCCCGCGCCCGCGGACGATGAAGTGTTGATCGACGTGCAGGCGACCTCGGTCAACTATGCGGACTCGATCATGGTGGCGGGCCAGTACCAGACGCGGCCGACCTTCCCGTTCAGCCCGGGGCTGGAGACCGCGGGGGTGGTCTCGCGCTGCGGCGCGCGCGCCACGCGCTTCAAGCCGGGCGATCGCGTCATGGCCACGCTCGCCTGGGGCGGCCTCGCCGAGCAGGCGGTGGCGAAGGAGGCGGAGACCTTCTTCATTCCCGACGGCATGCCCTTCGAGGAAGCGGGCGCGTTCCCCATCGCGTACATCTCGAGCGACGTGGCCCTCCGCTGGCAGGGGCGCCTCGAACGCGACGAGACGCTGCTCGTGCTCGGCGCGGCGGGCGGCGTGGGGCTCACCGCGGTGGAGATCGGCAAGGCGATGGGCGCGCGGGTCATCGCAGGCGCGAGCACCGCGGAGAAGCTCGCGGTGGCGCAGGCGCACGGGGCGCACGCGCTCGTCAACTACGCCACCGAGAAGCTGACCGAGCGCGTGATGGCGCTCACCGGCGACAAGGGCGCGGACGTGTGCTTCGACCCCGTGGGCGGCGCGCTCGCCGACGCCGCGCTGTCCTCGCTGGGCTGGGGCGGCCGCATGCTGCTGGTGGGCTTCGTGGGCGGCGTGCCGCAGATCCCCGCCAACCGGCTCCTCGTGAAGAACCGCGCCGCCCTGGGCTCCTCGCTGCGCCACTACCGTTTCAACGAGCCCGACAAGCTGCGCCGCTCGGTGGAGGCCCTCGTCGCGTGGTACCGCGAGGGCAAGCTCCGGCCACTCATCAGCCACCGCTTCCCGCTCGAGCGCACGGTCGAGGCCATCACCCTCCTCACCGACCGCAAGGCGCACGGCAAGATCGTGGTGCTTCCGGGGGCGCGCTGAGGATGGAGATCCGCGCGGAGCCGCACGGCCGCCACGTGGTCGTCGTCACCATCGATCACCGTCCCCGGCTCAACGCGATGACGCGAGAGATGCTGGCCGAGCTGGGCCGGCTCTGGGACGAGCTCGAGCGGAGCGCCTGCCGCTGCATCGTCCTCACCGGCGCGGGCCCGCGCGCCTTCAGCGTGGGCGCGGACATCAGCGGCGACCTCAGCGCCTCCGCGGAGACGGCGCGCGTGGTCAGTCACGCGCTCCTGAAGTACGACGCCTTCACCAAGCCGATCGTGGCCGCGGTGAACGGCGACTGCGTGGGCGGCGGCGTCGAGCTCCTGCTCTCGACGGACATTCGCGGCGCCGCACCCCACGCGCGCTTCGGGCTGCCCGAGGTGAAGTGGTCGATCTATCCCTTCGGCGGAGCCACCGTGAAGCTCATCCAGCAGATTGGCCACGTGCACGCCATGGATCTGCTCCTCACCGGCCGCCTCGTGGACGCCGGTGAGGCCGCGCGCCTGGGGCTGATCAACCGGGTGGTGCCGGCGGACGAGCTGATGCCCTGGGCGCTCGCCACCGCGGAGCAGATCGCCGCCAACAGCCCGTCCGCGGTGCAGGCGGTGAAGCGCCAGATCAGCGCGACCATCGCGGACCACGCGCGCACGCGCGAGCCGCTGGAGCAGACGCTGGGCGATCAGGTGCGGGCGAGCCCGCACTTCACCGAGGGCGTGACGGCGTTCCGGGAGAAGCGGCGGCCGGTCTACGAGTAGCCGCCGGCGGCGAGCCGCTCGGCGAGCCGGAACTTCTGCACCTTGCCCGTGCCGGTCACGGGCAGATCCTCGCGCGTCATCACGTGGATCTCCCGCGGCACCTTGTACGCAGCCAGCGCGTCCTTGCAGAGCGCCCGCAAGGCGTCAGGATCGGCCACCTGCCCCGGCCGGGCCACCACCACCGCGACCAGGATCTCTTCGCGCCGTGGATCGGGCACCCCGACCACGTAGGCTTGCTCCACGGTGGGGTGACCCAGCAGGACCTCCTCCACTTCCACCGGCGCCACGTTGATGCCGCCGGTCTTCACCATCTCCTTGATGCGGCCGCGGAACCGCAACCGCCCGTCCTCGCCCAGGAAGCCGAGATCGCCCGTGATGAGGAAGCCGTCCGCGTCGAACGCCGCCGCGTTCCGCTCGGGGTCCCCGTAGTAGCCGCGGGTGAGGAGCCCGCGCACCAGAATCTCCCCCACCTCGCCGTCGTTCAGCGGGCGCCGCGTCTCGCGATCGACCACGCGGATCTCCATGCCGGGCAGCGGGTAGCCCACGGTGGTCCGGCGGACCTCCGCGGCATCGTGCGCGTCGGTGACCGAGCAGTTGCCGTAGCACTCGGTCAGCCCGTAGACGTTGCAGATCTCGCGCGCGCCGAGGTCCATGACCATCTGCATGGCCGCGGGCGGGCCGATGGCCGCGCCGGTGCGGAGCGACGAGAGGTCGCGCCGCCCGCGGTCCGGGTGCTCGGTCAGCGCGAGCGCGATGTTGGGCGTACCGTAGTACACGCTGCAGCGCTCCCGCTCGATGAGGGCGAGGGCGGCGCCCGCCTCCAGCCGGGGCTGCAGCACGATGGTGCCGCCGTGGGTCATCACCGCGAGCAGCGCATTGGCGCAGCCGAAGCTCCAGAACAGCGAGATGCCCATCCACACGCGATCGGCGGGCGTGAGGTGCTGGCGCTCCCCGATGCTCCAGGGGTTCTCGATGAGCCGCCCGTGGCAGAGCTGCACGCCCTTGGGCGTGGAGGTGGTGCCGGAGGTGTAGAGGATGTACGCCACGTCCTCGGCCCCGACCGCGCGCTCGGCCGCATCCAGCGCCGGCTCGGGCACCCGCGCGCCGCGCGCGGCGACCGCCTCGAGGTCGGCGAGCCCGTCGGGGGCGGCGCCGCCGGCCACCACGACGCGGCGAAGCTCGGGGAGACGCGGGGCCGCGTGACGGACCGCGCCGAGATAGTCCTGCCCGCCGAGGGACGGGACGGTCACCAGCGCGCTGGCCCCGCAGTGGCTCAGGACGAACTCGAGCTCGCGCGGGCGCGACCACGTGCTCAGGGGCACGAGGGTGGCCCCGAGCATGACGACGGCAAAGGCGACGAGCAGCCACTCGGGGCGGTTATCCATGAGGAGCGCGACCCGGTCGCCTCGCCGCACACCGAGATCGAGTAGGCCGCGCGCGAGCTGCCGCGCCCGCTCGCGGGTCTCCGCGTAGCCGAGCCGCTGTCCGTCCTCGCCCACGAGCAGCTCGTGCCCGGGTTGGCGACGGGCCAGCTCGTCGAGGAGCGCCGGTAGGGTGCGGCTCGCGGGCGGGGTCACGCGAACGCGCTCAGGTGACGACGCGGCGCAGGCGGTCGATGGCCTCGCGCGTCTCGTCGACGAGGAGACGCACGAGGTCGGCGGCGGGCAGCGGGCGCGCGAGCGAGCCCGCCTGCCCCGACCAGGCCGAGTAGAAGTCCGCGGAGCCGGCCTTCGCGCTCGCCTGGCGCAGCGGCGCGGTGAGCTTGCCCTGGGCGGGGAACGGGAGCAGCGGCCAGGTCTCGCGCTCGGCCGCCTCGGTGAAGCGGTTCCGCACGCCGCGCGCGGGCTTGCCGGAGAAGGCGCGCGTGATCGTGGTCTCGTCGCCGTCCATGGCCACGATCGCCTTGCGATGCACGTCCGGCGCCGCGCTCTCGGGGCAGACCACGAAGGCGGTGCCGAGCTGGGCGGCCTGCGCACCCAGCGCCAGCACTGCCGCGATGCCCGCGCCGTCCATGATGCCGCCCGCCGCCACCACCGGCACGCGGACGGCACGCACGATCTGACGCACGAGCGCGAGGGTGCCCGTCATCGCCTGCTCCCACGGGCCGAGGAAGGTGCCGCGATGGCCGCCCGCCTCGCCACCCTGCGCGATGATGAAGTCCGCGCCCAGCCCCTCGAGGTAGCGCGCCTCGCGCACGGAGGTCGCCGCGCTGCCCAGGCGGATGCCGAGGCCCCGGATGCGCTCGAGCATGGCGGGCGGGATCTCGCCGAGGTGAATCGTGAAGACCGGCGGCCGCACGTCGCACACCGCCTCCAGCTGGCGGTCCAGCTCGGGGGCGTAGGGCGGCGGGACGCGCGGCGGAATCGCGATGCCGTACTGCTCGAGCGCGGGGCGCATCGCCCCGATCGCCTCCACCTGCTGCGGGAGCGGCGGCTCGACCGGCTGCGGGGCCGCGAACAGGTTCACGTTGAAGGGGCGCGTGGTCCGGGCGCGGACGGCGGCCGCCTCGGCGCGCATGGCGTCGGGTTGCGTATAGGCGTGGCCCAGCGAGCCCAGCCCGCCCGCCTCGCTGACCGCCACCGCGAGATCCGGCGTGCTCGTGCTCGCCATCGGCGCCTGGATGATCGGAACCTCGATGTTCAGCAGCTCGCAGAGCGGGGTGCGCAGGGTCGTCATACCGCCATCCTACCTCCGGCTCAGGTCGCGCGGCGCACGGGCCGGCCGGGCCGCGCGCCGAGCACGAGCGTGCCCCCCTGGATGAGCGGCTCCCCCGCCACCACGAGATGCCGGACGCCGGCCGACGGCTGCGTCGAGGCCTCGTAGGTCGCGCGGTCAACGAAGGTCGCGGGGTCGAAGACGACCACGTCGGCATCGGCGCCCACCGCAAGCGTGCCCTTTCGCACCGTTCCCCCCGCCGCGGCGCCGAGCAGGGCCGCGGGCAGCACGCTCGCGCGCCGGATGAACTCGGCCACGCTCGCGCCTCCCTCGACCACGAGCCGCCGATACGAGCGGGCGAAGGTGCCCGCCGTGCGCGGGTGCGTGAGAGCGGCCGGGGGCAGCGGCCAGGTACGGTCCGCGGCGGGGCCCATCCAGGTGAGCGGCATGGCGTCGCTCGCCACCATCGTGTCCTCGTGGATCAAGGAGGCCCGCATGACCGCGGCGTCGGCGGGATTCTTCTCATCGAGGAAATGCACGATGCAGAGCCCGCCGGGATCGATGGCGCGGAGGTGGCGGAGATGCTCGACGTCGCGCACGCGCTCGTTTCGTGGCGCGTAGACGAGGTCGGTGGGACGAAGACCGCGCTCGGGCAGCCGCTCCGGCGAGAGGAACGCGGCGCCGATCGCGGTGCTGCCCGCGCCGTAGGGGTAGGCCTCGGTGGTCACGACGGAGCCGGCACGGCGCACGCGGTCGACCAGGCCGAGCACCCGGTCCACGTGGCGCAGTGACGTGCTGTTCACGTGGCAGTAGTGCATGTGCGCCCCCGTCTCCGAGGCGGCGCGCACGAGCTCCTCCGCGCCGTCCATGCGCGCGTTCGGCGCGAAGTCGACGAGGTCGCGCACGTGCGTGTAGGTGGGCACGCCCGTCGTGGCGGCGAGCCGCGCCACGCGCAGATATTCGGCCGGACTCGTGCCGGGGGCGTAGCCGATGAGCACGCCGATGCCGAGGCCGCCCGCGGCGAGCTCATCCTCGAGCAGGCCGAGGATGCGGTCCTCCTCGGCGGCGCTCGCCTCCCGCTGCCAGCCCGGGTCGGCGAAGCGGGAGAGCATGGTCGTCGCCTTTCCATCGCCGCGATGGCCGGTGAGCACCTCGATGCGCGCGGCCGCCCAGGACACGGAGTAGCCGTAGTTGAGGGGCCGGCCCTCGACCGTGGCCTGCGCGTAGGCAGCCGCGACCGGGACAGCGCCCGCCTCGAGCTCCAGCGTGGTCGTCACCCCATCGAAGGCCTGGAGGCGATGTCCGCCCACACTCTGCGCGTGGCTGTGGAGATCGACGAAGCCCGGGGCGACCACGCAACCCGACGCGTCGAGGACGACGCGGCCGCGCAGGCCGGAGCCGACCGCGGTCACCCGCCCGTCCTGGATCCCGACGTCGCTGACCGCGTCGAGGCCTTGCGCGGGATCGATGACACGTCCCCCGCGGATCACCATCGCATGCTCGGTCATGGCGCTCCCCTCAGGCCACGGGGCGATACACGCGCGCGGCGGTGTCATGGAACATCGCGGCGCGCTCAGAGGGCGAATAGCCCTTGGACAGCCGCTTGAAGGCGTTGTACAGCACCGTATACGAGTACGAGACCTTGTCCACGGGGAAGTTGCTCTCGAACATGGCCCGGCTCGGCCCGAACTGCTCGATGCAGTAGGTCATGAAGGGCGCCATCGACCGCGCGAGCTCCTCGGACCCGATCGGCGTGACGCGCGTGTGCCAGTCGAAGCCGGTGCGCGGCATGCCGATGCCGCCGAGCTTCACGACCACGTTGGGGCAGGAGGCGACGGCGGCGATGCCGCGCCGCCAGGCGCCGAGCACCTCCTCGTCCCGGTCGGCATAGGGCCCGTAGCGCAGGAGCCCGCCGATGTGGTTCAGGACGATGGTCAGGCCGGGCACCGCCTTCGCAAAGGCCGCCAGCTCGGGCATCTGGGGGAAGAAGAGCCAGGCCTCGAGGGACAGGCCCATTCGCGCGAGGACCGTGGCCCCCTCGCGGAACGCGGCGGTGGCGAGCTGGCCCTCGATCTTGTGGGCGGCGGTGTTCTCCACGTCGGGGTGCGGATCCCACGTGACCGAGTGGCGGATGCCGCGGAAGCGGTTCGGGCTCGCCGCCCGCAGCGCCTCCAGCACCGGCGCCACGCGCGCCCCGAGGTTCAGATTGGCGTGGCCCACGATGGCGGCGGCGGCGCGGGCCGGCCCGTAGAGCCCGCTGGCGCTGGCCGCGGCGAGTCCCTGCACGAACTCCACCTCGCCCACCGGGCGGAGCTCCTCGGGGCCGTCGAGTCGGTACATGGAGCGCGCCTCCACGAACACCGTCGAGCGCACGTCGTGCCCGCCGCCGACGTCCTCCGCGAGCTCATGGAGGAGGTAGCGCTGATAGGGGATGCGCGAGGTGCGGAAGTCCCAGAAGTGATGGTGCGGATCGCAGATGGGAATCTCCGGCTCGAGCGCCGGCTCCCGAGTCAACGCGAGCCAGTCATTGCCTCCGAATGGCACGATGAGCCTCCTCCGGCGCCGTGTGATACGATCCGGGCGCCCCGACCCAGGAGGATTACATGGCCTACGACCTCGTCGTCAAGAACGGACTCGTGGTGGATGGCACGGGGGCGCCCGCGCGGCGCGCTGACGTCGCGGTGGCGGGCGGCGCCATCGCCGAGGTGGGCCGTGTCGGCGACGCCGCCGCGACGGTGATTGACGCCTCCGATCTCGTGGTGGCGCCGGGCTTCATCGATCCTCATACCCACTACGACGCCCAGATCTGCTGGGACGGCGCCGTGACGCCGTCGTCCTGGCATGGGGTCACCAGCGTGATCATGGGCAACTGCGGGGTCGGCATCGCCCCCTGCAAGCCCAAGGCGCGCGAAATCGCCATGCGCGACCTCGTCAACGTCGAGGCCATCCCGTTCGACGTGCTGAACATGGGGATCACCTGGGACTGGGAGACCTTTCCCGAGTTCCTCGCCGCGGCGGCGCGGCGGCGTCCCTCGCTGAACCTCGGGTTCCTGGCCCCGCTGACGCCATTCCGGCACTACGTCATGGGCGAAGCCTCCATGGAGCGGGCGGCCACGCCGGAGGAGACGGCGCAGATCACGGCGCTCCTGGGGGAGGCGATCGACGCGGGCGCCTTCGGCTTCTCGACCACCATCCTCAACCAGCACGTCGGGTTCCAGGGCCGGCCCCTGGCTTGCCGCAACGCGAGCCGGGACGAGCTGCGCGCCTACGCCAACGCGCTGCGGGAGCGCGGCAAGGGCGCCATCGAGATCGCGCTGACTCGGAAGACGGCGGTCCTGGACGACGAGGAATACGCCCTCCTCGACTTCCTGCTCACCGAGAGCCGCCGCCATGTGACCTTCCTCGCCCTCTTCGACCGCGACGACATCCCCGAGGCGGTGCGGGAGACGCTCAAGAAGGCCGCGCCGTTGATGACGCGCGGGGCGCGGCCGCAGACCTCGCCCCTGCCGCTCACCCGCGACATCAACATGCGCAACCCGTTCTCGTTCGCGGCGTTCCCGAGCTGGAACCGGGTGTTCGTGGACAAGTCCAAGTCCGCGCAGGCGGCGGTCTACCGGGATCCCGCCTTCCGCACTCAGTTCCGCGAGGAGCTCGAGAACCCGATGGCGTTCGGCAACTGGGCCCGCATCACCGTGCACGAGGTGCGCTCCCCCGCCCTCAAGGCCTTCGAGGGCCGCACCGTCGCCGACATCGCCCGCGAGCAGGGCAAGGACGGGGTGGACGCCTTCCTCGACCTCACGCTCGCGGACGATCTCGATCTCGAGTTCACGATGGCGTCGTTCAACACCCGGGTCGACCGCATGACGGAGATCCTGCGCGACCCGCGCGTGCTCGTGGCGCTGGGTGACGGCGGCGCGCACGTGGACATGCTGTGCGACGCCGGCTATCCGACCTATCTCCTCGGCACCTGGGTGCGCGAGCGGGGAGCGCTCACGCTGGAGGAAGGCGTCCGCCGGCTCACGTCGGACCCCGCGGAGGTGTTCGGCGTGCGTGACCGGGGCCGTCTCGCTCCCGGCCTCGCCGCCGATCTCGCCATCTTCGACCCCACGCGCGTGGGCTCGACCAACCGGGGCGAGCGACGCTTCGACCTTCCGGGCGGCGCCAAGCGCATGGTCATGCCGTCGCGCGGCGTCGAGTACACCGTCGTCAACGGCGCCGTCACCTGGGCGGACGGCACGCTGACCGGCGCCGCGGCGGGGCAGCTGCTGCGGTCCTAGATCGCTTCGCGAGCTCGCCTAGGGCGGGACCGCGTGGGATGGATCGTCCCGGCCGGGCACGGCCGGCAAGACCAGATGGACCACGGCGCCCCCCTCGGGGGCGTTCTCCGCCCAGATCTTGCCCCCGTGCGCGCGCACGATCGTGCGGCTCACCGAGAGGCCCATGCCCATCCCGGTGGATTTGGCGGTGACGAACGGTTCGAAGATCGAATCCACCTTGTCGACGGCGATGCCGGGGCCACTGTCGGCCACGTCGAGCTGCACCCACCGCCCGGCGAGCGTGCGCGTGCGCACGATCAGCCGCCGCGGGCGATCGGACTGCTCTCCCATGGCGTCGAACGCGTTCATGACGAGATTGAGCAGCACCTGCTGCAGCTGAACGCGATCGCCCGGCACCAGCAGCAGGCGGGGCTCCAGATCCAGGCTCACGCTCACGTTGCGGAGCACGGCGTCGTTCCCCACGAGAGAGATGACGTCGTGGACGAGGTTGTTGAGCAGGAGCGGGCGCCGCTCGACTTCGCCTTTCTTGAAGAGCGAGCGCATGTGCTGGATCACCTGACCCGCGTGCCGGTCCGAGTCGACGATGTCCTGCAGGATCTCGACGAGCTCCTTCGTGTCCTTCTTCCCCGAAGCGAGGAGGCGCAGGCCGACTTCGGCATTGGTGCGGATCGCCGTCAGGGGCTGGCTGAGCTCGTGCACGATCGCGGCCGTCAGCTCGCCCATGGTCGCCACTCGGGAGATGTGGGCCAGATCCTGTCGCAGGCCCTGCGCCTCGAGCTCGGCACGGCGTCGCGCGCTGATGTCGATCACCGAGGCCACAACGAACAAGCCCCCCTCCATGGTGATCGGATTCAGGCCGATCTCGACGGGCACCTCACTCCCATCTTTGCGGCGACCGAAGAGATTCCGCCCGGCCCCCATGGCCCGGGCTTCGGGATTGGCCTGGAAGGCGCTGCGCCACCCGGAGTGATCGCGATGAAGGTGCACCGGCACCAGCGCCTCGATGGTCGCTCCGGTGAGCTCCTCGCGGGTGTAGCCGAAGACCCTCTCCGCCTCGGCATTGACCAGCACGATCCGGCCGTCCTCATCGGCCATGACCATGGCGTTGGGAGCCGCCTCGAACACCTGGCGGAACTTCTCTTCGGCGCGGAGCCGCTCGGTGATGTCCAGGCACGACCCGATGTAGCCGGCGAAGCGGCCCTGCGCGTCGTATCGCGGCACGCCATGATTCGAAACCCAACGGTACTCGCCGTCATGGCGGCGGAGCCGATACTCCAGCACGAACGGCCGTCGCGCGTCGAAGGCACACGCATAGCCTTCCACGCACCGTGCGACGTCGTCGGGATGCACGCTCGTGGTCCACCCATCCCCCATCTCGTGAGCGGCGGGGCGGCCGGTGAAGTCGAGCCAGGGCTTGTTGAAGAACGTGCACCCCTTGTCCACCCCGGCCATCCAGATCAGCACCGGCGCCGAGTCGGCAACGGTTCGGAAGCGTGACTCGCTCTCGAGGAGGCGCTCCTCCCCCAGCTTCCGGGCGGTGATGTCCACCGAGGCCCCGCTCCAGTGCGTCGCGGTGGAGTCGGGGCCGCCGTCGTGGCGGCCGCGGGTGGAGATCCAGCGC
>Ga0310813_10001166_pt1 | contig 15893 bp, 17 predicted proteins | sample YN3metagenome_FD_203086 | JGI IMG/M metagenome (GOLD analysis project Ga0310813, IMG submission 203086) | Soil microbial communities from experimental microcosm in Duke University, North Carolina, United States - YN3 | ecosystem: Engineered > Artificial ecosystem > Soil microcosm > Unclassified...
AGTGAGACCGACGTGACGATTGTGGCGATGGGATTTGAAGGTGTTCGTCCATCCGTCGAAGACGAGCGATGCGGCGATTACATCGAATCGTTGTTGATGCTAAGCGCCGGCGCAGAGACCCTGGTAGGCGCCGGCGGTAGCGAGACGTACGATCATGTACACGCAATCTGGGAGTGCATGCACGATCCGGAGATCGCCGCCAGCCTGCGCGGTGAGCACGATTACCGGCCGAGGGAGGACATTTTGCTCGCGCTGCAGCGCGATCTTTTCGACTTCGTGATGGTGGGTCATCTCGAGGACGGACACGTACGTGTGACGCGCGAGAATATCCCTCGCTTCGTTCGTTAGTTCGTGCGCGGAGCGGCAGCCGACAGCAGCGAGTAGAACTGCAGGAACACGTTGTCGCGTGCTGCGTTTGCCACATGGCAGCTGTAGCAGCTGGCCTTTGGATTCGGCATCGCCGTCGCGGCGCCTGGTTGCGGCGACTGTCCGAACCCGTAGTACCCCCATCCTTCAGGAAGACGACCGCTGTCCTTGACCGCCATTTCGACCGCCTGAACGGCAGCCGCGTACTGACCGTGTTTACTGGGCGCCGCTGCCTCCTGAGGATCGTGGACGATGAGCGCCAGCATCGTTCCATCGCGGAACTGACCGGTCCGCACGAAGTGCTGATATGCAGTCGGCTCGATAAGCGTTTCGTGAAACGTCGGATGTGCCGGCGCGCCTTCGGCGTAGCTCAGACCGAGCGAACTGCCGGCCAGGATCCACTGCCGGTAATCGGCGGGCAGGATCAGCGCACGTTGCGCGTTGTACTTCGGCATGACCGGCGCGGGCGACGATGACTGTGCGCGAGTGGCCACGACAGCAACGAGGATCAGCGACGCCGCGACGATCGCTCTCTTCATAGTAGCCCTATCTTAATTCCAGACGATCTGAATCCGATCGTCGACGCGATCGGCGAACTGATTCTGCATCGACGGGCGTGTCGATCCGATCCACCGGTAGCCGAGGCGCGGCAGCGTTTCGATGTAGCGCGGCGACTTCGCATCGTCGCCAAGCACCGCGCGCAATCGCTTCACTGCCGCGTTGAGGCTGTGCTCGTAATCGACGAACGTTCCCTGCGGCCAGAGGCGGTCCCGCAGCTCCTCGCGTGTAACGACTTCGCCGGCGCGCGCGAGCAGGAGCTGCAGAATCTGAAATGGCTGCTCCTGCAGGCGCACGCGCGTAGTGCCTTTCAGCAGCTCCCGCGACGGCTCGTGCACTATCACGCGCAGCGGGAGGCCCTGTCTACTTTCCCTTCCTGACGTATACGTTTCCATTGAACGTCCGCATCTCGAAATCGGGTCCACCACCGTTAATCGAGCCATAGATCGCGTTGTCGATCTCGACACGCCGCCGTTGCAGGTCCGCACGTTGGCGGTCGATGTCGCGCCGGAGTCTGTTGCGGTCAATGTCGACATTCGGGTTCGGGTTCTGGTTCGGATTTGGATTCGCCGCGTCCTGCCGAACCTGCTGCAGGTCGAAATCCGTATACACGTCTCCCTGATCGCTCCTCAGCTTCAGATTCGCCTTCACGTTTGCCGGCAGCGTTACGTCGACAGAGCCGTTCAGCGAGGTGAACGCCATCGGCTGCTGCGGCGTCGCGCGCGCGATTGTCGCCAGCAGCTTGCCGTTCACCGTGTGGGCAACGACGGAGCCGCCCACGTTCGTCAACGTCACCGCGCCGTTGACGCTTTCGATTTCCAGCTCGCCTTCGATCCCCTCTACGGTCACCGAGCCCATGACGGTTTCAACGTCAAGGTTCGTGCGCAGCGGAACCTCGATAGTGAAGTCGATCGAACGGGTCGGAGCCTCGACCTCGATGCTCACTTCGTTTCTGTCCTCTTCCACGGTGAACGGCGCGTTTTGTGTCAGGCGGCGAAGACCGGGCGGCGGCGGTTCGTCCTGCGCGCGCCGGTTGCGCGGGAGGCCGACGACCGAACTGCCGCGCGCTTCGATGAGCATGTCCTTTCGATTGCTGCCCTTCACCGTGATGCTGCCCATGACGATGTCGACCTGCAGCGATCCGGGACGGCCCGGATCGCTCAGCGGAATCGTGATGCGCTGCGCCTGGGCGTCGGGCTGCTGTGCCGCGAGCGGCGCGGCCAACGCCGTAAGGAGGAGCGTGCCGAGAATGACGTGTCGCATGTCTACCCCAGTTGCTGCAGGCCCCAGGCGGCGCGTGCACGCACGGCCTCGTTGACCTGCGGATCCATGGCGAGTCGCTGCAGCGTCGGTACCGACTCGCGCTCGTTGGTCTTGACCATGAAATCGATGAGTGCGATCTGCACCAGCGCCGACGGCTGCTGCTGCACGGCCTGAATCGTGCCGCGGCGGACGTCCGGACGCGAGGCGAAGCGCTCGAGTGCGTCGATCGTCGCCAGCCGAACGTTGACGTTCGGGTCGTGTATCAGCGCATCCAGCAGCGCGGTGACGACCTCGCCGCTCGGCTGATCGAGCTGCCCGGTCCACGTGACCCCTTTCAGCCGTTCGGTCGCCGATTGCTGTTGCATGAGCGACAACGACACCATCTCCCGCAGGTCGTGCATCTCGGTCCGCATCGCGGCAATCTGCGTCGTCGCGTCGTTTGACGTAGGCCGGGTGCCGCCGAAGGCGGACCCGTCGGAACGCGCAAACCAGCCGATGCCGATGCCGATCACGAGCATCGCCGCGGCGGCAAGGCCCTGCAGCACGTAATGTCGACTGGTCTGGCGCTTGCCCGCCGTAGCTTTAGCGGAGGGGGGTGTGTGTTCGAGCGCATCAATCACTGCGTCGATGCGCGCGCGCATCCGTTCCGAATTGGGTGCGGGCGATTCGATTGCGCCGAGCATCTGCCACGTCGCATCGAGCTCGTCGGCCTCGCGTGGATCTACGCCGTCGGGTAAGAGCCGACCGAGTCTGTCGTGTTCCATGATTCGCTTTCGTCCAATCGAAGAAAGATATCGCGGAGCTCCTTGACCGCGCGGTGCATCCGCACTTTTACGGTGCCGACTTCGACGCCGAGAAGATCCGCAATCGCATCCAGCTTCATGCCGCGGTAACGGGCAAGCACGATCAGCTCCCGCTTGTCGTCGCGCAGGAGCATCAGCGCGCGCTGCAGCCGGGCGACCTCTCGATTACGAGCGAGGGTCTCGCTGGCCAGAGGCGCTGTTGAGGGATGCTCCGCTGCCGCGTCAATCGGCGCGTCGGTGCTGCGGTTTCTGAAATAATCCACGCGCGCGTTGCGCGCGATGCGGAACAGCCAGGTGTCGAAGCGGCCCTCGTCGCGCCACGTCGTGCGGTACTTGAGCACCCGCACGAACACGTCCTGCACCAGGTCCTCCGCCGCAGTGGCGTTGCCGGTCACGCGCACGAGAAAGTCGAACAGCGTGCGGTGGTACCGCTCGAAGAGGATTCCGAGCTTGCCGACGTCTCCGTTGCGTACCGCGTGCATGAGTGTCTCGTCGGTCACAGTTCCGTCGTCTCTAGAAAACTGCGGCACTCCGAAAAGGTTACGCTTGGCCTTCCAGCCGAGGTGGCGTGCTTATTGCCCGAACCGGTCCGTATGCGCCTGTTCCGCGCGATTTTCGTAGCCGCTCTGTGCACCGCGTGCGGCTCGCATCCGACCGCACCGTCGAACCCGACCAACCCCACGGATCCGGGCCCCCGGACCTCGGATCCCGGAGTAGGCGTAGTGCTTACGGACGACTTCGGCGGCCGCCAGCTGTTCCCGCCCGACAACTGGTGGAACCAGAACATCGCGACCGCGCCGTTGGACGCGCAGTCCGACGCTTACATAAATTTCATTGGACGTACGCGCACGGCGCATCCCGATTTCGGTCCGCCGCCGTACGGCATTCCATATGTCGGCGTCGGCGGCAGTCAGCCGCGCGTGTCGGTTACGTTTGTGGATTACGGGTCGGAAAGCGACCAGGGTTATCGCGGCGAGAACGGTTATCCGGTTCCCGACGCCGCCAGATCGCAGCCCAATTACATCGAAGGCGGCGTCCCCGGAGGGGGATCGAATGGCGATCGCCATCTGCTGGTCGTTGACCGCGATCGGTGGCTGCTCTTCGAGCTGTTCGCGGCGCGATGGAACGCATCGCTCAACCGGTGGGAAGCGGGATCGGGCGCGATTTTCGACCTGTCATCGAACACGCGGCGCCCTGAGGGTTGGACGTCGGCGGATGCCGCGGGCCTGGCGATTCTTCCGGGCCTCGTTCGTTACGACGAGGCGGCGCGCGGTCCTGTCCGGCACGCGTTCCGTCTCACGGTGCACAGCACGAACGGCTACGTCTGGCCGGCGTCGCACCGCGCCGGGAACACCGCAGGTGCGCTGCCGATGGGCGCGAGGCTTCGCCTCAAGTCGTCAAAGGATCTTTCACGGTATCCCACGTACATCCAGAACATCTTCCGCGCGATGCAGACCTACGGCCTCATCGTCGCAGACAACGGCAGCGATATGTACGTCACGGGATCGATGGACGCTCGGTGGAATAACTCGGAGCTGAACCCCGCCTTCGCAAGCCTGAGCGCGTCGGACTTTGACGTGATTCAACTTGGCTGGCGCTGAACCGAACTGCCTACCGCACCCACTGAACCTACTGAACCTTAGATTCCTGCAGCATCGAGTAGCACTCATACTCGAGCAGTTGCACATTGGCTTCTTTGCGTCGATAGAGGGGCATACTCATCTTCCAGGGACGCGTGAACACTTTCGGGTCTTCAATCGTCGCCTCGTACTGGATGTGGTCGCGGTCGGTCGGCGTGTAGCGCTCGACAACGTGCAGCTGCTCGCTGTTGAAATTGCCCGCGCGATCGAGCCACGTCTGATCGGTGAAATGAATCACGTCCACCACGAGTGTGTCTCCGTCCCACCGCGCCCGTGAGTCGCCCATAAACCAGTTGTCAATCGGCCCCTTCGGATGCGGCGAGCCGTCGACGTAGATGTGCCGCGTCACGTGGTTGTACTCGTAGAGCACCGCAGTGTAGTCGGGTGTCTGGACGATCTGAAACGGATACGGCATGTAGGTGATGCGTGGGACACCTGGCTGATAGCACTTCGTTTCCGGATCGGCCGTGCGCCGATTCGCGAAGTTCTCCTTCTTCTTCTGCAGTGCCCAGGTCTGGTAGGGAATTTCGTTGCCCTCGACCACACCCTGTCCGGCGGGAACACCGAGCGATGCCGAGTGATCCTGAATATCCCAGGCCGCGGTGTTGATCACCTGCCAGATGCCGGAAAGGTCCGGCTTGCCGTCGGCCGCGCGCGGAATCGCGGCCTGGCCCTGCGCGCCCATTCGCGCCACCAGCAGCATCGATCCGAACACGATGAATGCGACGCTTGTGAGCCGACTCGTCATTGAAGCGGCGGCACGATATCACATTGACAGCGGCGCGTAACCTTTGCGCGCCGCGACGGTTTATAACGTGAAACCGGCGCGGCGGACCTTCCGTATAGCGCTATGAGGTGACGTGATGAAGGCTGTACGACTGCTGACGCAGATCCTCGTCTGCGCGCTCACGGTTCTGGTCACCGCGGCGTGTGACCTGTATGCCGGCGCGCCGGTCGAAGGACGCTTCGAACGGACGTTGAGCGTCACCGGCCCTGTCGAACTTGACGTTCGCACGGGCTCCGGCGGCATTCGCATCGAGTCTGGGCCGGTGAACACCGTTCACGTGGTCGCGCGCATCCGCGCCAGCGACTGGTTCGATGACGATGCGGCGCGGCGCGTGAAAGACATCGAGGAGCACCCGCCGATTACACAAGAGGGACAGGCGATTCGCATCGGACCGACGGGTGCAGATGACCGCTATCAGCACGTGAGCATCGGCTACGAGATCACGGTTCCCGAATCGACAGTCGTTCGCTCGTCATCGGGTTCTGGCGGGCAGACGATTCGCCACGTCCGAGGATCGATTTCCGCGACCACCGGATCCGGCGGCATCCGCATCGACGATACGCAGGCGGATGTGCGCGTCACCGCCGGGTCAGGCGGCATCCGTCTCACCGGCGTTCGCGGTCCGGTCGTCGCACGGGCTGGCAGCGGCGGCATCATCGTGTCGCTGGCCGATAGCGCCGGCTTCGAGCTGGATGCCACCGCCGGCTCTGGTGGGATCGCGACCAGCGCCCACCTGACATCCACTGCTACCAATTCGCGGCATCGCGTTCACGGCATCGTCCGCGGCGGCGGACCGCGCCTGGAGCTGTCTACCGGCTCCGGCGGAATTCTCGTCGAGTGACGTGATAGAACATCGGCATGCCGATATCGAATTACGCCCGTCGTCTGCGGGCGAAGGTGGGCAACGAACTTCTGCTGATGCCGTCGGTAACGGCGCTCGTCTTCGACGAAAGCCGCAGAGTGCTCCTGGTTCGTCCAACGCATCGTGAAAACGTGTGGGTCGCACCCGGTGGTGCAGTGGATCCCGACGAGCACCCGCAGGACGCAGTGGTGCGCGAGGTGTGGGAGGAAACGGGCCTGCTGGTCGAACCGACGGAATTGCGAGGCGTGTTCGGTGGCCCCGAGTATCGCGTGTGGTATGCGAACGGCGACGAGGTCGGCTACATGATGGCCGTCTACGAATGCCACGTCATCGGCGGAGGCCTGAGGGCCGACGGTGACGAGATCTCCGAAGCGCGGTACTTCTCGCCGGCTGAACTGGACAACGTCACTCTGTCGCGCTGGGCACGCATCGTCGTCCCGTACCTGACGGCGACACACGGCGCACAAATACCGCCGGTCACATGGCGCCCGCCATCTTCAATCGCGAATCGTTGATTACTCATCACAAATCGAATCCGACCTGGTCTCCGATCGCGATCTCGCCACCTGTGACAACTTCGGCGAACACGCCGCCGCCCCAGCGGTCACGCATGGACGTCTGTAATCCTGGCAGTGCTTCGTCCATCCGCTCGCATGGTCGCGTTTCGCCGACAATGTGAAGCCGTGTTCCGCCAACGCGCAATGTCTTGCCCCGGCTGTCGAAAAGATCCAGTGAATCGATGACCAGGTTCGCCCGCCGAATGCGCGGATCGATATCGGCACGGAGGAGATCCATAAGCTCCTGCCACCGCTCCAGATCCACGATCGTGACCTGTCGCTTCCCGCCCTGATCTGCATTGCCGACGATGCCGCGACCTGTAACGAGGGTCGCACGATTTGCTGCATCCATTGGCCCGCGATGGACACGCTTAATCCAGATCTGGTGCAGCACAGCCATTGCTTCAGCTTACAACGGGCATTTCGTTTGAGTACAACGCCTGAGCATGCCCGACAGACCAGCTCGGAGCCACCTGCGGATCGCCGCCATGGGCGACCTGCATGTGTCGAAGAACTCGCAGGGGGCGTTTCAGGCGCTGTTCAGCCAGATCAGCGGGGCCGCGGATGTGCTGCTGCTGTGCGGCGACTTTACCGACTATGGACTGCCCGACGAAGCGCGCGTTCTCGTCCGCGAGTTGAATGCGGCGTTGAAGGTGCCCGTCATCGCGGTGCTTGGCAACCATGATTTCGAAGGCGGAAAGCCACAGGAGATCCGGCAGATTCTCATCGACGGGGGTGTCACGGTCCTGGACGGCGAAGCCACTGAAATACACGGTGTCGGCTTCGCGGGGGTAAAGGGTTTCGCTGGTGGATTCGGCCGCGGCGCGCTCGGACCGTGGGGCGAACAGGCCATCAAAGCGTTCGTGCAGGAAGCTGTTGACGAGGCGTTGAAGCTCGAAGCGGCATTGGCGCGGCTGCGCACGCAGAAGCGCGTTGCGCTGCTGCATTACTCGCCGGTGCGTTCAACCGTTGAAGGCGAGCCGCCCGAAATCTTTGCCTATCTCGGTTCGAGTCGGCTCGAGGAGCCGATCAATCGCTATCGGGTTAGTGCCGTGTTCCACGGCCACGCACATCGCGGTACCGCTGAAGGCCGCACGTCGACCGGCATTCCTGTGCATAACGTCTCGATGCCGCTCCTGCAGCGCGTCAACCCCGATCGCCCGCCGTTCCTCATCGTCGAAATGCCGCTCGATGAAGTTGATACCGCTGTTGCGGTCGAGCCGCGTGGCCAGCCGCTGGTCAAATCGGCCTGATTCCTGCACAACCCGACGGGGACTGAATCGCGTGATAGACACCGACACACCGCTGCTGACGTCGCCCGATACAGCGCAGCTGTATCGTGACGCGCTTGAGATGCTGAATCGCTGCGGCGTGCCGTATCTCGTGGGCGGGACGTATGCGTTTCAGTACTACGCGGGCATTGCGCGTACGACGAAGGACTTCGATATTTTCGTCCGTCCGCGTGACGTGCGGCGTGTCCTCGATGTGCTCACGCGCTGCGGTTTCAAGACGGAGATCGCCTTCGATCACTGGCTGGCCAAGGCGCATCACGGCGAGAAGTTTATCGACGTGATCTACAGCTCCGGCAATGCCGTCGCCGAAGTCGATGACGAGTGGTTCGCCCACGCGGTCGACGAAACCGTGCTCGGCACTCCGGTCAAGCTGGTGCCGGCCGAGGAAATGATCTGGACGAAGGCATTCATCATGGAGCGCGAGCGGTATGACGGCGCCGACGTCGCGCACATGCTGCGGCATTGCGCGGGGTTGATCAACTGGGAGCGCCTCGTCCGGAGATTCGCAGCGCACTGGCGCGTTCTCCTCAACCACCTCGTTCTGTTCGGCTTCATCTACCCGGGTGAACGCTCGCTCATCCCCTCGGCCGTGATCAAAGACCTGCTTGGCCGCGTGCAGGCGGAACTCGAAGTTCCGACGCGTGACAGCAAGGTGTGCCAGGGCACACTGCTGTCACGCGCGCAGTATCTCGTTGACATCGACGACTGGGGTTATGAGGACGCGCGCCTGACGCCGCGCGGAGCGATGACGCCGGAGCAGATCGCTGAGTGGACTGCTGGCATAGACAAGTCTCACTAAGTCCAAGTTCCAAGCTCCAAGTTCGAAGTTCGAAGCTCAAAAAAAAAGAAGCTCCAAGCGCGTTCACGCTTGGAGCTTGGATCTTGGACCTTGGAGCTTGGAATTTGGAACTTGAATTTACCAGCCGCCCGGCGCCGTTCCGTCGCCTGCGACCATGATTTCCTGTTCTGCCTGTGAGCGCACCGAGCTGTTCGAGAGCACCTGCGCGCGCAGTGTGTAGCCGCCGGCCGCAAGGTTTCTGAACTCGATGGTGTGCAGGCGCTTTTCACTGGCGCCCTCGAGTTCCATTTCGGTTGCACGGAACATGTTGTCGCCATCGGCCTCGACGCGCAGCCTGCGGTTCTCAGCGTTCGGTTCAACACTGACAACGAGCTGCACCGTCGCCGGCTCCGAGAAGAACCGTCCATTGAGCCTGATTTCGACGTTGTCTTTGGCGGATCCCACGGTGCCCGTGAGCGCGAGCAACGGGGCGATGAGTGCAAGTGATCGGATGATGTTTCGAGCCACGGTACTAACCTCTGGCTCGGACACAGCAACGGACGTACCAGCCTTCCCCGTTTCGTCAGATTGGGATGGCAAGCCACCGGTCGCAGAGCGCCGGTGTGACGGCGAGGGTCGACTACTGCTGACGTTCCAGAATCCAGCAGACCGGCTCGACGAGTTTTTCGAGCGCCGGCCTTCGACCCCATTCCGAAAGGGTTATTTCATCGGATGCGGCCAGATCCGACTCGAAATCGCGGCGCAGGCGTGTAACGACGGCGGGCTCGCGGAAGGCGACGTTGATTTCATCATTGTGTTCAAACGAACGATTGTCGACGTTCGTCGTTCCCATCACGGCCCAGACAGCGTCAACCATCAACGCTTTGACATGGATCATCGCGGGCCGGTACTCGAACAAACGGATACCGCCGACCAGCAGCTCGCGGTACATGCGGCGGCTGGCCAGCCGGACGAGCCGCTGATCCGTGTACTTTCCTGGCACGATGACGCGTACCCGCACACCCCGGCGGGCAGCGCGGACGAGCGCCCGGCGCAGAGCCCTGTCCGGCAGAAAGTACGGTGTCTGGATGTCGATGCAGCTGACCGCGCCCTCGATGAGCATCTGAAACACCATACGCGAGGTGGTCGACCGATCCGACGGGGAGCTCTTCACGAGCATGGCCTCGGCGCCATCGGCTTCGGGCAGAACCGGCCAGTGACGCGGGTCGGTGAGGATTTCGCCACAGCACTCGAGCCAGTTCTCGGTGAATACGCCCTGCAGCGCCGCGACGATCGGACCTTCGATACGCGCCATCGTGTCGCGCCATGCGGCGCGGCGGCGATGTGGCTTCAACCATTGATCGGCGACCCCCGCGCCGCCGCTGAAGGCGATCCGTCCGTCGATGATGAGCAGCTCGCGGTGCGTACGATTGTTCAGACGGTGCAGCCGGTACCACGTCGGGCGCTGGTAGAACTGCACCTTACAGCCCGCCTCGCGCAGACGCCTCACCGGCGCACCGAACGCCATGAGGAAGCTGCCGACTGCGTCGAGCGTCAGCCGCACTTCAACCCCGGCGCGCGCACGATCGATCATCGCGTCGATCAACATGTCGGCGGCATCTCCGCGTTTGAAGATGTACGCCTCCATATTTACCGACGACTCCGCCGCGACGATTGCGTCGCGCATCGCTGGATAAAACTGCGCGCCGTTGGTGAAGACCTCAACCTTGTTGTTGAAGTGGATCGCGGCCTGGCATGTGGACTGGATGACGTGCAGGAACTCGTCGCTATCCGGTCGAAGCGGATTCGACACCTTGAAGTCGATCCTCGGCGTGAAGAACAACACGAGGACGAACCAGGTGATGAAGCCGAGGCCGATGATCATCCAACCCACGATTACATTGTCTCCAGGAAGGCGACTGGGAATTGCGAAAATGCGTCGGCGGCGCGAACCCACCGCCGGCCGTCCTCCTCGACGACGGCCACACAGGTCGCCGTGAATGCCTGCTGGTAGCAGCGCGGGCCTTCATCCGGAACGGCGATTCGCGTCTCGCCCCATATGTCGCCAACCGGCGCGCCGCCATCGGGTTTCAATGCGGCCACCAGACGCGGCACCGCGACGATAACCTGGCGTGTGCCGTGAACGCGCGCGAAGGCGAAGATATGATCGCGCGCGCCGCCGTCGACGGCCAGCGCCTCATACCGTCCGCATCTGAAGACGTCGTGCGCCGCCCTCCGCGTTCGCAGCATCGTCGCGGTTGCAAAGAGCTTTAGCCGGTCGTCCTCCGGGTGGGAGAGCAGATCACGGACGAAACCCGCCTGTTCGGCCGCCGCAGGATCGAGCAGCGCATCGAGCAGCTCGCGGCGCCTCTTGTAGTCGACGGCACGCCGGTTGTCGGGATCGACGAGGCTGAAATCCCATAGCTCGGTGCCCTGATAAAAATCGGGAACACCCGGTGCCGCGATCTTGATCGCCAGCTGCGCGAGCGAGTTGTAGATGCCGTAGCGCGCGACACGGGACGCCAACTCGAGAAAATCACGACGGAACGCCACGTTGGCGGGTGAGAGAGCCGTCTCGACGAACCGCGTCATCGCGTTCTCGTGCGGCTCACTCGGGCTCAACCAGCTCGTGAACACCTTCGCCTCGCGCATCGTCTTCAGCATGTATTCGCGGATGCGCCGTAGATACTCGCGTTCGTCCTCATCGCTCATCTCGTGCATCGGCCAGGTGCCGATGAGCGTCTGGTAAAACAGATACTCCTCGTTGCGGCTCGGGTAGGATTCGCCGTCGATCAGCGTCCGCGCCTTGCGATTCAGCCGCGCCCATCGCCCCGCGGCTTGACGCCATTCGGATGGAATCTCGGAGAGCGCGTTGATTCTCGCGCGGACGTCTTCGCTGCGCTTGGTGTCGTGCGTCGACATCGCCGAGAGCGAGTGCGGCCACCTGCGCGCGCGATCGGCGAGCCAGGCGTGCAGCGCCTCGGGCGTCACGCCGAACTTGTCGGGCTCGCCGCCGACCTCATTCAGCGACACGAGGCGGTTGTAGATGTAGAGCGCCGTGTCTTCGATGCCCTTGGCGGTGACGGGGCTCGTCACCTGCTGAAACTTGCTCACGAACTTCAGGTGTTCGCCGCGCTCTTCTTCGGGGATGTAGCCCGCATTCTTCAACAGGAGACTGCGCACAAACTCGAACACTACGCCTGGATGACGAGGGTTGCGACGCTTCGCCTCGTTCACGGCGTTATCGATGTAGCGACGATCGTGCGCGCTGACGTCCGGCTCGCGTCCGTTGACATAGGTGCGGTAGACCGGAAAAGACGCGATGATCTCGCGCATCGCATACACCAGCAGGTTCAGCGTGAAGTCGCGCGAGTGGCGGTTGCGTTCGGAGAATCGATTCAGACCGTGTGCCAGCACCTGCAGCTCACTGGCCATGCTCATCCGCAGGATCAACTGTTTGCTGCGGTAGGCAAACTCGCGGAAGGGCGCACGTAGACGCGTGAAGCGCTCGAACGCCTCGTTCACCGCACGCTCGTTGCGTCCGTTGACGAATAGACCGTTCACGCGCACGAGAAAGTCGTAGCCAGTCGTGCCTTCGACGGGCCACGCCGGCAGCCATTCGTCGAGGCCGAGGATCTTTTCGACGATCAGATACATCCGCTTGTCGTCGGAGAACAGGTCCGGCCGCACGTCGCGCGCGCGCGCCTGCAGGCGATCGAGATAGTCACCCGGGTCGTACAGACCATCGACATGATCGATGCGGATTCCGTCGATGCACCCGTCGCGCAGCAGCTCGAACGCGAAGGCGTGCGTCCGCTCGAACACCGCCGGATCTTCCATGCGCAGGGCCGCCAGATCGTTGATGTCAAAGAAGCGCCGGTAGTTGATTTCCTCCGCGGCGACGCGCCAGTAGGCAAGTCGATAGGGCTGCGCAGAGAGCAGCGCATCCAGGCGATCGAAGCTGCGCGGATCGTCCTTCCTGCCGTTGAAGGTCGTCACTGAGCCTTCGATGTGCGCCAGCACGGCGGCCGATGCGGCGGTCAGACGCGCCAGCCGCTTCTTAATCACTTCTTTCTCGCGATTCCGCTCGGCACGTGTTTGCGGCGTCTGCGCAGCGCGTCCGGGAAGGTTGCGAATCGCGGTAATGATGCTCAGAAACTCGAGGCCGTCATCGGTCTCGCCGATCTCCGCCAGCAGCGTGTCGTCATCGAGCTCGAGGATGCGATCGTAGGTGCCCGGTGCAATCGGTAGGACTGTCTCGAAATAGTGCGCCGTGAAGGCGCCGTTCGTGTAGCGCAGCTGAATCTCCTGCCGCTCGAGCACGGCGCCATACGAATCGCCAAGAATCGGCAGCAGGACCTTGTTTTCGAGCTCCGGTTTCAGCGGGTGCCAGTCGATGTCGAAGTACGACGCGTACTGCGAGCTGGGGCCGTTCTCCAGCACGTCCTGCCACCAGGGATTCGCCGACTGGGCGATACCCATGTGATTCGGCACCATGTCGATGATGTGACCCATGCCGTGGCCGCGCAGCGCCGCCACCCAGCGGTCGTAGCTGGCGCGGTCGCCAATCTCGGGATTGAGGCGCGTCGGATCGGCCACGTCGTAGCCGTGTGTGCTGCCCGGCACCGCCTTGAAGTAGCTCGATGCATAGCAGTGCGAGATTCCAAGACGGTCCAGATAGTCGACCACCGCCGTCCCGTCGTCGAACGTGAACGATTTGTTGAATTGCAGGCGGTACGTTGCTGCGGGAACGATCGCGCGAGACATTGCCGAGGTACCTGAAACCAAACCCGGTGCCACTGGAACACCGCTTGCTGAGCAGGTGATGTGCTTGCGCGATCGACCTCAGCCGTAGCGGTGTTGGCGCTCGCGGCGTTTGCGTGTGGCGGCGCGATCGAGATTAAACCGCCCGAACATCCGCCCTCGCCCGACGCCATCAAACAGCTTTGGGTGGACCCCGGCAGGGAAGCGCGCGACCTCTTCTGGGGAATTGGTGGCCAGAAGTACGCACCAGACCCCGAAGCCACTTACTCGTTCAAAGAGCGCGACGCAACCGGCTTCAGCGCCAAGTACGAGGTCGAGGGTCCGCATGACGTCGAGTGGAGCGCGAAGATCGGCCCCGAGGCGCAGACAGAGGTCGTCATGTCGCGCATTCTGTGGGGCCTCGGTTATCACCAGCAGCCGATCTACTACCTGCCCTCGTGGACGCTCGATCGCGACGGCGTGAAAACGATCGAGAGCGAAGCGCGTTTTCGCCCGAAGCTGAAAGAGTTCCATCGACTCGACGAGTACTGGTGGTGGCAGCAGAATCCGCTGGTCGGCACCCACGAGCTGAACGGGTTGCTGGTCGTGCTGCTGATGTTCAACAGCACGGACCTGAAGAACGACAACAACAGCATCTACAAATTTGACGAACCCGCTGAAGGCGCGACGCGCTGGTTTGTCGTACGCGATCTCGGCGCCGCCCTCGGTGAGACCGGCAAGATGTACCCGCGCCGCAACTGCCTCGAGTGCTTCGAGCAGCATGGATTCATCACCGCGATCAACGGCGATCACGTCGAGTTCGATTATGCCGGTCGCCATCAGGAGCTGATGGCGATGGTTCGCCCGTCCGACGTGCAGTGGGCGGGGCAGCTGATGACGCGCCTGACCGACAAGCAGTGGCGTGACGCCTTTCGCGCCGGGAACTACTCGGACGGCGACGCCGATCGGTATATCCGGAAGTTGAAGGAAAAGATTGACGACGCCGTCGCATTGCGCGCGCGGCCGGTGGACCAGGCGACGCGCTGACGACATTTCGACTTCGACACGACACGACGACATGCAACCACCCCCGCCCGAGCTCGCGCAAACGTTGCCGCAGGTCCTCGAGTCACATTTCGACATGGTCGAGCGGGCGCTGCTCTCACTGCCGATTGCAACGGTGCTTGGCGCCGCGCTGGCATTCCGGCCGCGACGCCGCGGCACACCGCCGCGATCGGCGCCCGTCATCGAGACGCAGATCGTGCTCGCCGTTGTCGGTGCGACCGTGATGCTCGTCGTCGGCTCCAGCCTTGCGCGCGCTTTCGGCATCGTCGGCGCGGCGAATCTCATTCGCTACCGCGCGAAGATTGATGACCCCAAGGATGCGGTCGTGATGTTGTCGACCCTGAGCATCGGCCTGTGCTGCGGCGTGGAGTTGTACGGGCTGGCGGTCTTCGCCACCGTCTTTCTGCTGGCCGTGTTGTGGGCCGTCGAATCAATCGAGCCCGAACTGACGAAGCACTTCGAGCTGAAGGTCTCAACCGGCGATCCCGCCGCGCTGCGGACGGACATCGAAGCCATCCTGCGGCGTTATCACGTCAAGTTCGAGCTGCGAACACTCGGTCAGAAGGAGGTCGTGTACGACACGGAGCTGCCGTTGCACACGCGCACCGACCGCATCGCTAATGCCATTCTCGGCGTCGGGAAGAACGCGGAAACGGAAGTCGCGTGGGACGAGAAGAAGACAAAAAAGTAATTACCCGCGGTAGTTGCCGAACTGCAGTGCAACGCCGAAGTCCTGCTCGCGCAGCAGCCGCATGGCTTCCTGCAGGTCGTCTCGCGACGGCGACGTGATGCGCAGCTGGTCGCCCTGAATCGACGCCTGCACCTTCTTCATCTTCGAGTCTTTGATGAACTTGACAATGTCGCGCGCCTTTTCGGTGGGGATGCCCTGCTGCAGCGCGATCTCCTGGCGGACGGTGCTGTTGGCGGCAGGCTGCGCCGTGCCGCGGCTCAGATTCTTAACAGGGACGTTGCGCCGGACGAGGCGGGTCGAAATGATTTCCCAGAGCGCGTTGAGCTTGAAATCGTCGTCGGCAATGAGGATGAGCTTCGACTCTTTCGTGTCGAATTCGATCGAGGCCTTCGCGCCCTTGAAGTCATACCGCTGGGCGACTTCCTTTCGAGCCTGGTTGAGTGCGTTGTCTACTTCCTGAAGGTCGACATTCGAAGTGATATCGAAAG
>Ga0310813_10001168_pt1 | contig 15882 bp, 15 predicted proteins | sample YN3metagenome_FD_203086 | JGI IMG/M metagenome (GOLD analysis project Ga0310813, IMG submission 203086) | Soil microbial communities from experimental microcosm in Duke University, North Carolina, United States - YN3 | ecosystem: Engineered > Artificial ecosystem > Soil microcosm > Unclassified...
GCGCCCGCTGCCGGTGTATGAAGTCGAAAAGTTCGAGCGCTGGCAGCGGCGCCGGATGTCGATGCGTCCGGGGATCACCTGCCTCTGGCAGGTCATGGGGCGCAACCGGGTGACCGATTTTACCGAGTGGATGAAGCTGGATCTGGAGTACGTGGATCGCTGGTCCCTGCCGCTCGACCTGAAGATCCTGTTGAAGACGGTGCCGGCGGTGCTCGGCGGGCGAGGGGCGTACTAGGTGCTTCGAGGAGGCAGGGGGCGAGCATGGGGCTGCTGAAGGACGTCCTGGCTCGGGTCCAGCGGTTCATGTCGCGGGACGACGCCGCGCTGATGCTGCTGGGCCAGCAACAGGCCGAGCGGGTCGCCGCGATGCCGTCCTTCTCCCGACTTTCGGACGTCGAGTTCCGGGTCTACTCGCAGTGGGGCGAGGACGGCATCATCCAGCACCTCATCCATCGGATCCCGATCGAGAATCCGGTCTTCGTGGAGTTCGGCGTCGAAGATTACCGCGAGTCCAACACCCGCTTCCTGCTCCGCCGGAACAACTGGCGCGGTCTGGTGATGGACGGAGACCCCGCGAACATCCAGACCCTGAAGAAGGATCCGATCTACTGGAAGCACGACCTCCGGGCGGTCGCGTCCTTCATCACCAAGGACAACATCAACGCCCTGATCCAGGGAGCCGGCATCTCCGGGGACATCGGTCTGCTGAGCGTCGACATCGACGGCAACGATTACTGGGTCTGGCAGGCCATCAGCGGGATTCAGCCCCGGATCGTCATCTGCGAGTACAACAGCGTGTTCGGGGGGAAGCATCCCGTCACGATCCCGTACCAGGCCGACTTTCAGCGGACGCGCGCGCACTCGTCGAACCTGTACTGGGGAGCGTCCCTGCCGGCGCTTTGCGAGCTGGCCGCCTCCAAGGGGTACGAGCTCATCGGCTGCACGAGCGCGGGGGTGAACGCGTTCTTCGTCCGCCGGGACCTGGCGGGCCCCTTCCGGAAGCTCAGCGCCGCGGAAGGCTATGTGGAGAGCCGGTATCGGGAATCTCGGGACGCTTCCGGGGCGCTCACGTTCGTCTCGGGGCCGGATCGCCTCCGCCTCATCGCGGACTTGCCGGTCGTCGACGTGGTCCGGCAGACCACGCTGCGCCTGGGAGACCTGTCGTAGACCTCAGGCCCGCGGCGCGCGAGGAAGGAACACGCTCCGCCCGGCTTCGCGAAGCAGCACGGTCAGGAAGAAGCCGTTGGTCGAGAAATAGCGCCGCCAGAGCCGGCCCGGATCCTGCGCCAGCCTCCACGCCCATTCCAGCCCCAGCCGTTGCAGCCCGCGGGGGGCCCGGGAGAAGCGGCCTGCGATGATCTCGAACGCGGCCCCAACCCCGGCCAGCACGGGCACCTTCAGCCGGGACTTCATCCGGTGGATCCACTGCTCCTGCCGCGGGGCCCCGAGCGCGACCCAGAGGACGCCCGCGCCCGAGGCGTTGATCCGCTCCAGCATCGCGCTCTCCTCGTCCGCGCTCAGCCTGCGGAACGGGGGGGAATAGGAGCCGGCGATGCGCAGGCCGGGAAGTTCCGAGCCGAGGCGGGCGGCCATGAGGGTCAGAGTCTCCTCGGTGCCTCCCAGAAAATAGTGGCCGACGTCCGTCCCCGCGGACTGGCGGAGAGTCTCCATCATGAAATCGTGGCCGTGGGTCCGCGGGACGCGATGCCCGCCCCCGAGGCCCGAGGCCCAGGAGATCGGCACGCCGTCCGCGAAGACCAGGAAGGAATCGCGGAGAATGTGATCGTACGCGACGCTGCGGCGGGACTCCGTATAGGTGTGGACGTTCAGGGCGAAGATCTGGCCCCCGCGGCGGGCGGCCGCGGCCCGAAGCACCTCCCGGGCCAGGGCGCGGCAGTCCAAGTCGGCGACCTGGACGCCGAGGACCTCACGCGTTTCGAAGGGCCGGTCCGCGTCGGTCATGGGCGGGAGCAGCTCCGAAGAATCTGCACGAGTCTACGTCCAAATTTCTCCGAAGTCCATTCGAGGGACCTCTGGCGGCCGCGCTCGACCAGCGTGCGTCGCAGGTCGGGCTGCGACCGCAGCGTCCCGATGGCTTCCGCGATCCGGTCCACGCGGGTCGGGTCCGCCAGCAGGGCGGCATCGCCGGTTTGCTCGCGGACCCCGGGCATCTCCGACGTGACGACGGGAACCCCGAGGGCGAAGGCTTCCATGATCGGGATGTTCGTGGGGCCGAAGAAGGTCGGCATTACGAGCATCGACGACGACGCGTAGAGGGGCGCCATATCCTCCGCGGGGATATAGCCGAGGAACCAGGAGCGGCCGGGCAGGAGTTCTTCCGCGCGCCGGCGGGCGTCCTTCGCGGTCGAGAAGGGGACCTGTTCCGAGCCGCCCAGCACGAGCGAAAGCCCGGGATGGCGGGCGACCGCCTCGATGAGGCGCAGGTGGTTCTTGTGCGGCCAGAATTGGGCCGGATAGAACACGTACTCGTCCGGGAGCCGGTAGCGGGCACGGACGCGGGCCTTCTCCTCTTCGCCGACGGAGCGCGCGAGCGAGGAGGGCGGGACCGTCGGGAGCGGGTGGACGCGCGCGGGGTCGGCTCCGTAGAAGCGGACCACGTCGTCCCGGCTGGTAGCGGAGTCGGTCAGGACGGCGGCCGCCTTGGGGGCCGTACTTCCGTAGACCGCCTCGCGCCGTTCGCCCTCGCCGTCCGCCGAGACTTCGGGGAATTCGGGGTGGAGGCGGTACTGAATGTCGTGGATGGTCATGACGTACGGCGCGCCGCAGGTGAGGGCCTCGGCGGCCGGGTTGGGGAAGAGCATCAGATCGATGCCGTGGCGCCGCACGGCCCGGCCCACGACGTTCCGGCCCAGCCAGCCCCGCATGCCCAGGCCCGTCTTGGACGCCCCGACGGCGCGGGTGGTGCGCGGGAGGCAGGCGCGAATCATCTGGAGGAAGCGGTAGGAGCGGAGGAGGACGACCGTGAAGCCCGGGCCGCAGCTGGCTTCGATCTCCGGGTTTCGGGCGGTCTCCAGGACGACGACCTGGTCTTCCGGGGCGTACTGCTGCAGGCTGAGCAGAATCTGCTGCGTATACTTGTGAACCCCTCCCGTGAGACTCTCCGAGAGGATGAAGACGCCAATCCTCACGAAGGCTGTCCCGCGGCGCGCGCGACCACGGTGAAGTTCCAATCTTTCAGGCCCGGCTCTCCCTCGGTCTTGAGGAACGGGACCATGCAGGCGACGTCGAAGCCCGTCTTGCGGAGGAAGTAGGCGAGCTCCTGCGGGAAGAAGTAGCGGACGGGATGGGACTCCCGGAATTCTTCCACGACCTTTCCGTCCTGGATCTTCCGTACGGTGATGTGCGTGTGGACGACGTGCCGGAAGGGGTCGAGCTCGGGTCGGACATGGCGCTCGATCGTCTCCCCCGCAGAGGTCCCCGGGAACGATTTTTCACGGACCTGGGGCGCCTCGGAGAGGACGGCCGGCCCGTGCCAGGCGTCGAAGACGAAAAGTCCCCCGGGGGCGACGTGGCGGCGGGCCACCAGGAGCGCCGCCTCCAGATCCTCGTTCGCCGTCAGGTACCCCAGGACCGCGAACATCGACGTGACGGCGTCGAAGCGCCGGCCCAGGTTCAGGCGCCGGATGTCCCCCTGGGCGTACTCCACGCGGACGCCCTCCTGGACCGCTTTGCGACGCGCCTGCTCGAGCATCGTCTCCGAGAGGTCGATGCCCGTGACGGAAATGCCGCTCTTGGCCCAGTGGAGGTCGTGGGAGCCCGTCCCGCATCCCAGGTCGAGCAACGTCTTGGGCATGGTGCTGCCTTGCCGCTCGATCAGATTCAGCACGTACGCGCACTCGGCGACGTAGTCCTTCTGGCGGTAGTAGACGTCGTAAAACGTCGCGTATTTCTGGAAGACCTCGCTCACGCCTTTCCCTCCTGGACGGCGGCTTCGAGCGCGCGGCAGACCTCCCGGATCTGAGGCTCGGTCAAGGTGAGGCCGGAGGGGAGGTAGAAGCCGCGCCGGTACGCCCGCTCGCTGACCGGGTGGCGTTCGCCTTTGAGGAGCCCCAGGTCGTGCAGCGCAGGCTGCTCGTGGAGGCCCAGGAAGAACGGCCGGGTCGCGACCCCGCGCCGCTCCAGCCGGCGCATGGCCGTGAGGGCGTCGAAGGGCAGGCTCTCGTCGAGCTCGACCGCGTGCATCCAGAAAACGCATCGCATGTCCGGTCGCTCGATGGCGGTCCGGACGCCCGGAATCGTCCGGAGCAGGGCGTGATAGAGCTTCGCTTGGCTCCGCTTGATGGCGACGAAGTCCTCGAGCCGCTCCGTCTGCGCGAGCCCCACGGCGGCCTGCACGTTGGACATCCGGAAGTTGTAGCCGATCTCCGTATGGAAGAAGCGGCGTTCGGGTTTGAAGCAGAGATTCCGGTAGGAGCGGGCGCGTTCGGCCACGGCGGCATCGCGGGCGGTGACCATTCCGCCTTCTCCGGTGGTGATGATCTTGTTGGCATAGAAGGAGAAGGCGGCGGCATCCCCGAGCCCGCCGCAGCGCCGCCCCCGGTACTCCGCCCCGTGGGCCTGGCAGGCGTCCTCGACCACCTTGAGTCCCCTCCGCCGGGCGATCTCCAGGATCGCGTCCATCTCGGCGGGGTGTCCCCACATGTGGACGGGCATGATCGCCTTGGTCTTCGGGGTGATCCGAGCCTCGATCTGGGACGGATCGATGCACCAGGTGTCGGGCTCCACGTCGACGACCACGGGTCGCGCGCCGAGGCGGATGGCGGCGATGGCGCAGGAGATGATCGTGAAGGAGGGCATGATCACCTCGTCGCCGGCCCCCACGCCTACCGCGTAGAGGGCGGCCTCGAGGGCGGCGGTGCCGCTGCAGACCGCCACGCCGTGGGGAGCCTGCATGCGGGCCGCGAAGGCTTCCTCGAACTGACGGATGAAGGGGCCGTCGGAGGAGACCCACCCGGTGTCGATGCAGCGGGCAAGGTACTCCTTCTCGTTCCCGTTCAGCAGCGGCTCGTTGACGGGGATCATCCGAGGGGCGTCCTGAGCCATGGCGCCTTTCCGCCTATTTCTTCTGAGCCGCGGGGCTGATCTGGATACGGAACGTATCCGAGTCGTAGGCGTTGTTCTCGCGGGAGACATCGGTCATGTCCAGGAACTCCGTGTCCTCCAGCGCGACGATCGCGTGGACGACGTTGGGCGGCTCGACCGTGAGGGCGCCGGGTCCGAGAACGAACGACTCCACGACCGACGACTGGTCGCGGAGATCCTTCCGGTAGTACTCGACCTTGCCCCGGAGGATGTAGGTGTACTGGGTGGCCTTCTTGTGGTAATGGTTCCCCCGCACCGCGCCCTTCTTGGACGAGATGAGCCCGACGTGCTGGATGGTCTTGCCTTCGACGAGATCGGAGATGGTGCCGCGCGCATCCTCGAAGACGGGCTTGATCTGCTGGATGGTGGACTTTTCCATGCTCAAATGACTCTCGGTTTCGGAATCGGAATGATGAATTTCCCGCCTCGCTCCTTGAACTCCCTCAGGTTCGCCATGATTTCTTCGGAAAAATTCCACGCCAGGATGAGGGCATAATCCGGCTGGTCCTGGAGCAGCTTGTCATCCCCGTAGATCGGGATATGGGTGCCGGGCGTGAAGTAGCCCACTTTCATCTGGGCCTTCTCGGTGATGTAGTCCAGTTGCGCGTTGGTGATCCCGCAATAGTTCAGGAGGGTGTTGCCCTTCGCGGGCGCGCTGACGCCGACGATCCTCTTGCCCTGGCCCTTGAGGTCGCGGAGCAGCTCGACCAGCAGCCGCCTCTGCTCCTGCACCTCGGCGGCGAAACGGCCCAGGCGCTCCGGGGAATGGATCTCGCCCTGGCGCTCCAGGGCGAGGACCGCTTCGACGTTCGGAGACACGGGGTAGCACCCGCGGCGGCCCGTATAGATGCGCAGCGAACCCCCGTGGATCTTGATCCGCTCCACGTCGAAGAGTTCGAGGTCGAACTTCTTGAAGAAGGACACCAGGGGCTTCAGCGAGATGTAGCTCAGGTGCTCGTGGTAGATCGTGTCGTACTCCACGTGGTTCACGAGCTCGAGGAAGTGCGGGGCCTCGATGACGAACACGCCGGTATCGGTCAGCAGGTCCCCGATCCCGGACATGATGTCGTCGAGATTGTCGATGTGGGCGAAGACGTTCGTCGCCGTGATGGCGGAAGCCCGGCCGTACTTTTTCGTGATCTCGCGGGCGAGGCGGCCCGTGAAGAAGTCGTTGATCGTCTCGATCCCCGACGTATTCGCAACCTCGGCCATGATCCGGGCCGGGTCGACCCCGAGGACGCGAACGCCCTGGGCCCGGAAGCCGGACAGGAGAACGCCGACGTTGCTCCCGAGGTCGATGGCCAGCGACTCCGGCTTGAGCTTGAAGCGGGTGCTGAGCGTCTTCGCCATCTCGAAGAAGTGGGCCCTTCCGGTCCTCGTCGTGGAGGATTCGTAGGGGTAGTTCTTGCAGTAGAGGAGATCCGGCGGGACAACGTACCCGAGTTGGACCCCGCCGCAGTCCACGCAAAGGTCGACGTCGAGCGGGTAGCGAGGCTCGGGCCCTTTCAGCTGATCCCGGTTCAGGAAGGCGTCCGACGGGGGGTGTGATCCAAGATCCAGGAATTGCTTTAGATTCGACCCCTTGCAAAACCTGCAAACGGTGGATTTCACGAGGGGAGATTATGGGCTGGGGGCACGCAGAACACAACAGATAATTTGGGGCCGCGTCCGGCTCGGGCGTTCGGCTGTTGATCGATTCCGAGGAGAACGGTATAGTCGTGGGTCACGTCCTCGCAGCTATGGGGAACGATCGAAGCGGGCGGTTGTCCAAGGATTCCCTGACCCGGCGCATGCCGGTCTGGCTCAAACCCTTGGCTCAGGCGGTCTACCGGAAGTACCTGACGGCCGTCCAGTATCACCGCTACCAGCACCTGCTGCTGCCCAATCGGGAACTTCGGACCCGGCACGCCGACCGGCGACGCTGCTTCGTGATCGCGAATGGGCCGTCGATCAAGACCCAAGACCTCACCCTGCTGCGCGACGAGACGACTATCGCGGTCAACAGCTTCCACTTCCATCCGGAGTACGCCCGGATCTCGCCGAAGTACCACATCGTCGTCGACCCTCTCCACGTCGCCGACGCCCCCAACACGGTGGCGTGGCTCCGGGAGCTCGAGAAGATGGAGACGTCGACCACGTTCGTCTTTCCCGCCCAAGGCGCCGCGCTGTTCGAGAAGTACGGACTGTTCAAGGGCAAGACGGTTCGCTACGTCCTCTTGAGCGAACAGCGCTGTGGCACCGGGAGCGTGAAGGGCGATCTGGCGCGGCCGATCTCCGGGGTCCAATGCGTGTCCGTCGGCGCCGTTCTCCTGGCCTGCTTCCTGGGCTTCCAGGAGATCTACCTCCTGGGCTGCGACCATGACTGGCTCGCCCATCCGACCGTCGACACCCACTTCTACGACTCGAATCCTCACTACCCGGACCTCATCTCGAGCCAGACGTACGAGATTCAGATGGAGGCCATGCTGGAGCTCTGGCGGGAGTACCGTCACGTGCGAGAGTTCGCCCTGGCCCGCGGGAGCCGGATCTACAATGCGACGCGCGGGGGCTTCCTGGACCTGTTCCCCCGGGTGACGTACGAGAAGCTGGTCGAGGGGAAAAAGCGCGACGCATCTCCCGTGCTCCCGTGAGGCCGCCCTTGCCGATATCCTTGTTCATCGCATGAAAGATCTGAAGCCCCTGCTGGTCCCCCCGACGGCCACGGTCAAGGAGGCGATGGCGCGCCTCGACCAGAGCCACGAGCAGATCCTCCTGGTCGCGGGCAAAGGCCGCGCCCTGATCGGCACGCTGACCGACGGCGACATCCGTCGCCACATCCTGGCTGAGGGCGACCTGAAAGACCCCGTGTCGATCGTCTGCAACAAGAATCCCAGGACCGTCGAGGCGGGCGCTCCGGCGTCCCAGGTCCGGCAACTGATGCTCGAGAAGCGGATCCGCCAGGTCCCCGTGGTCGACGCGCGGCGCTGCGTCATTGATGTCCTGCGCTGGGAGGACATCCTGGGCAACGGCTCGGGCCCGAAGGGCGATCCGCTGGGGGTGCCGGTGGTCATCATGGCCGGCGGGAAGGGCATGCGCCTCGACCCGTTCACGCGGATCCTGCCCAAGCCGCTCATTCCGATGGACGACAAGCCGCTGGTCCAGAACATCATGGACCGCTTCCGGGACTTCGGGTGCACGCGCTTTTACATGACGGTGAACTACAAGGCGCAGATGATCCGGTCCTACTTCGACGGGGACGAGACCCGCGGCCTCTACGACATCCACTACGTCCACGAGAAGGAGGAGACCGGCACCGCGGGCAGCCTGGCCCTCCTGGCGCCGAAGCTGCGCGGGGACTTCTTCCTCTCGAACTGCGACGTGGTCGTCAAGGCCGACTACGCCGACATGCTCAAGTTCCACCGGGAGAAGGGGAACGTCATCACCATCGTGGCGTCGATGCAGTCGGTCCGCGTGCCCTACGGCGTGATCGAGCTCGAGAAGGATGGGGGGCTGAAGCAGCTCCGCGAGAAGCCGGAGTACGATCTGCTCGCCAATACCGGTTTCTATCTGCTCAGCGAGAAGGTAAAGCGCCATTTCCCGAAGAAGACGGCCTTCGACATGCCGCACCTGATCGCGGCGGTCCGGGCCGGCGGAGGCGCCGTGGGAGTCTATCCCGTGAGCCAGGGCGCCTGGAACGACGTGGGGCAGTGGGCGGAGTACTTCCGGAACATGGTCGCGGCGAAAACCCATCCGGGCACCTGAGATGAAGAACGTTCTCGTGACGGGAGCTGCCGGCTTCATCGGCAGCCATCTGACCGAAGCGCTGGTCCGCCGCGGCGACAAGGTCGCGGCGTTTGTGCGCTACAACTCGTCGAACTCCTGGGGCTGGTTGGACACGGCGCCCGCGGAAGTCCGCAAGCAGCTCGAGGTCGTGAAGGGCGACCTGAAGGACGCCGACGCCGTCCGCAAGGCCGTGAAGGGTCGGGACGTCGTCTACCACCTCGGCGCCCTGATCGCGATTCCGTACTCCTACGTCCATCCGAACGACTTCGTCCAGACGAACGTGAACGGCACGGCCCACGTCCTGCAGGCCTGCCTGGAGGCCGGCGCTCGGCTGGTGCACACGTCGACCAGCGAAGTCTACGGAACGGCGCGGCGCGTGCCGATCGACGAGGAGCATCCCCTGCAGGGGCAGTCGCCGTACTCGGCGAGCAAGATCGGCGCGGACAAGCTCGCGGAGAGCTTCCACCTGTCCTTCAGGCTGCCCGTGACGACGCTGCGGCCCTTCAACACGTATGGCCCGAGGCAGTCGGCGCGGGCGGTGATCCCGACCATCATCAGCCAGGCCCTGACGGGCGACCGGGTGAAGCTCGGCAGCCTTGATCCGGTGCGCGACCTCACGTTCGTCGACGACACGGTGCGGGGTTTCCTGCTGGCGGGCGAGAAGGAGGAGGGGATCGGCCAGACCCTGAACCTCGGCACGGGGCAGGCGGTGACGATCGGCGACCTCGCGAAGAAGATCATCGCGATCATCGGCCGGCCGATCCGGATCGAGACCGACGCGGAGCGGATCCGCCCGCAGGGCAGCGAGGTGATGCGGCTCCTCAGCGACCCGTCGCGCGCGAAGAAGGCGCTGGGCTGGGAAGCGCAGATCGCGCTCGACGAAGGCCTGCGTCGGACCATCGACTGGATCGGCAAGAACCTCGACCGCTACAAGCCGGAGATCTATAACTTGTGAGCGTCGCTCCGTGAAGCTTGCCCACGCATTCCTGCTGAACCTGTTTTCTCGAGAAGCCACGCTGCTGGCGAGCTTTGCAAACGCCGCCATTATCGGTCGGACGTTGGGGCCCTCTGGACTTGGAAGCTATTTCCTCGTGGTGGCGATCTCCAATCTGCTGGCGCAAGGGTTCTCTCTCGGACTGAACTACTCGAATGCGATCATGGTGGCGCGTAGCCCCCAACAGGCGGGAAGCCTCTTCACTTTGTCGGCCGCTCCTCTCGTGCTTTACGTGCCGATCGCCCTGGCCGCCTGGCTGGCGGGTCCACAGGCCAGCTCCTGGCTCGTGGCCGACATGCCGGAGCCCCACCGTGCCTTCCTCCTGATCGGGACCGGGATCATCGTCTACACCTCGAACGTCGGGGGGGTGGTCTTCGGGCAGGAACGCTACCGCGAATACAATCTGGTTCTGATGGTTCCGAGTATCGGAGTGTGCCTGACCAACATTGCGCTCTTCCTCTTAGGGGCGATGTCGGTGGAGCGTGTGTTGCTGGCGTGGACGGCCTGGGGCCTCGTCGGGGCCATGCTGATGACGGGAATTCTCGCGACGAGAAGTCGTCCCGTGTTCAGGATTGAAAAGGGGTTGTTCCGGCAGCTGCTGGCCATGGGCGGAAGAGCGCTCGTGTGTGCTATTCTCGGCTTTACCACGACACGTGCGATGCACATCTTGTTGAACCGCCACCAGGGCACGGGGGCGGTCGGGCAATACGGGGCCATGGTGGCATTCTCGGATCTCCTGGCCCACGCGCCGGGGATCTTGAGCTGGATCCTCATCAACCGGGCGTCCGCCGAAACGGTGTCGCCGGCCCAGGTGGCAAGACTCCTTCGGTTCCATTCCGTCGTGTCGCTGGCGGGGGCCCTGGTGCTGGCGGCGCTTGCCCCGTTCGTTCTCAAACGTGTCTTTGGGGAGGGGTTCTCGAAGACCCCCGTCGTTCTCTGGATCCTCTTGGCCGGAAGCTATAGCGTGGGATTCTGGAGCATTTCTTCGGGGTACTTCACCGGCAAGCAGGGGTATCCCGCCATTTCCATCGCCCTGGTCGCGCTGTCCACGGGCCTAACCCTCGGTCTTGGAGTGCTGCTGATCCCCAAGCTCGAACTGGTCGGTGCCGCCGTCTCCTGGTCCTCAGCCTCCCTGGTTGTCGCCGCGTTGTCGGTCGGAGTCTTCTTCGCGCAGTGCCGGGCGGACGTGAGGTGGAGGGACATCCTGCCGCGCAAGGACGATCTGCTCACCGTGCGGGCGGCGCTGTCGGGACTTCGGTCGTCAGGGTCCAGCGGAATCCCCGGGAAGGGGCTCTGATGGCCATCCGGATTCCCAGATCGCTCTACCGGATGGCGTATTGGCTCCACTCGCTCAGCCTGAAGCTGGACTATCTGAAGCCTTGGAAACTTCCGAGGATCTGCAAGGCTGTCCGCGCCGCGCGGCTCAACCGCCGGCGGACGCCGTCGGGTGAGGAGATCGTCTTCGTCACCGACCAGCCGACACCGAGAGACGCCAAAGTCTCGCAGGCGCTTCGGGACAGGGGCTGGCGAACCGTTCTGCTCCTGCGGAAGACCCCCTTCTTTGATCCGGCTCCTTTCTTCGACCAAGTCGTGACGTTTCGGGACGCCTGGGACGCGCTGCTGAAGGCCTCCGGGTTTACCCCGCTGGCATACCACGTCGTTGCGTGCTGGAGCTTCCGGACGGCCGCGACGCTGATCCGGTATCGGCCCGGAAAGATGGTCTTCGACAACACCGACCAGCTCGGGGGAATGGTCCGGCCGGAATACTTGCGATGGACCTTTCCATGGCAACTCGGCCTCGAGCGGGTCTGCATGGAAAACGCGGATGGCCTCCGCTGCCGCGACTTGGCACCGGCGTTCGCTCGCCGAATGCTGGGTTACAAGATCCGGGGCAAGACTATCTATTTCCCCGATTTCGGCTGGGGCAAGGGAAGCGGCGCCTCCGAGCGGCCGCTCGACGGCCGGGGAGTCAGTGTCGCTTTTTGCGGCGGCATGGCCGTGGAAAAGGTGTCGAAGGAAGACCGCTACAACCTGTATCTGGGGATCGCCAAGGCGATCAGCGCCGGGGGGGTGCCCTTTCACTTGTACGCGACGGTGGGGCTGACTCCCGGGGGCTTCGAGGACACGTTCTCAGACTATCTGGACTGGTCTCGACGTTGTCCGGATCTCCACGTGCACCGACCGGTGCCACCCCAATCCATGGCCACGGAACTCAGCAAATACTCCTTCGGTCTCTACGTCTGGGGCGATCCCCTGCACCTGGGTAAGGATAGCCCCATCCACATGCCGTGTCGGAAGGACGTGACGATGGGGAGCCGCTTCTACGACTACGTCGAGGCCGGCATGAATATCGTGAGTCACGATGGCCGGCTGGCGTCCTGGCTGGTGCGACGCTACGGCCTCGGGTTCCAGGCGTCCGGTGAGCTCTTTACCCAGCCCAGGACCTGGCTGATGGAGCAAGCAGGACGATTGAAGCGGCGCCCAGGGATCGAGCAGGAATGGGTCATGGCTCGACATATCGGGCGGTTGGAGAAATTCTATCGTTCGTTGTGACGTCGGAGCCGTCTGAGAGGGTTCTTGCTGACGATGGGAGACGCGCTGTGAAATGCGATCAACGGATTACCGTCCACCATGTCGGCGGACGAGGGGGAGGGGGCCTGTTCCCGACCCTGAAGGCGTTCCACGGGGACTTCGTCGAGGTCCTCTACGACGCCGACGCGGATTGTCTGGAGCAGGTTCGGAAGAATCTCCCTGCGGGAGAAAAAACGACGCTTGTTCTGCCGCACTGCATCTCCAATCGACGCGAAGCTCGGACCATCAACCTGAACTTCGATCCCTATACGAGTTCCCTCCTGGACCCGGATCCGGCGTTCTCCTCGTTCTACTGCTACTACCACGATCACGACTATCTGTTCGCCGAGGCCGGAAAAGCGATGGAGCGCCGGTCCGTCGAAACCGTCACGCTGGACAGTCTTGTGGAATCGCCCGACAAAAGCATCCCCGCCCCCGACGTCCTTTCCCTGGACACGCAAGGATCCGAGTATGAAATCCTCGAAGGCGCCACGCGCGCGCTGCAGTCCGGAGTCGTCGCCGTTGTCCTGGAAGCCGAATTCATTCCGTTCTACAAGGGCCAGAAGCTGTTCGGGCAGCTGGCGGAATTGCTGAACGGGCTGGGATTTCAATTCTGCCGCTTCCTGAGCGTGCAGGAGTGGAGGCCCTTTCGGGCGCCCCTTGGGCTCCGGGGGGACGGATTTCAATCCGCCTGCGACGCTCTGTTTCTAAGACGGGTGGACCAGATCCCGGGCGAGGGCCAGGGTGTGCGGGTGATTCTGCAGAAGTTGGCGTTTGTCTCGATTCTGTTCCATCAGATCGAGTATGCGATGCGATGCCTCGAGGAGTTGCGACGTGGAGAGGAGGCTTCGCCGGGAGTGGAGGGGGCCGTGCCCACCTATGTGCGCTTTCTACGCGACTTCTCCGCCGCCGCGGAAGAATTGCCGAAACGGTATCCGGACAGCTTCGCAGGGATTTACACCTACGAGACCAGCAAGGCCAGGTTCGCCGCGGAAGCGACGTCGTGGTCGGGAAAGGCGAAGCAGGCGTTGAAGGCGCATCCCCTTCTTTACTCCATGCTGAAGGGAACCAGGAGGGGGTTGAAGGGCCTTTCGGGGGTCTGGAGGACCTTATGGGGAGCCTTGATGGGGTCGACCCCGCCGGAAAGAGTCTTGCGTCGATACGGATTGCGGGATCAGGCACGGCTATTGAAGCGGAACCGGCTCGCCCAGACGTCCAGCGCAAGGAAGATCCTGCATCCGCCGTCGACCGCATCGCCCAAGCGGGCTCCGTGACGCGCGCGGGGAGGATCCCCGCCTGCGACTCAGTAATCTGTTGAGGCCGGGAACGTCTTCTGCTACGGTCGCGGCGGCCGTATGAACAAGAGAACGCACGCAATTGTCGTGGGTGGCACCCGGGGCATCGGGCGGGTCATCGCCCGTCGTCTGCTCGAGGACGGCCACGCCGTCTCCGCGTTGGGCGCGCACGGACAGCCCGGCCCGAAATTTGCGGTCGAGGGCGTGCAGTATCGGGCGGTCGACATTCTGGACTGGGCGGCGACCGCCCCCGCACTCGACGAACTGATGGGGCTGCAGGGGAAGTGGGGGATCCTGGTATTCTGCCAAAGATTCCGCGGCGCCGGAGACCCGTGGTCCGGGGAAATCGATACGACGCTCGCGGCGACGCAGCGCATCATTGATCATCTTGCCGGCCGGTTTGACGGGAGCGTGGCGGGCTCCATCGTCGCCTTGACGTCGGTTGCGTCGGAGTTCGTCGCCGAGGAACAGCCCTTGAGCTACCACGTCGGCAAGGGTGGACTCGACCAACTCATCCGGTACTATGCCGTCGCCCTCGGGGGGAAAGGGATCCGGGTGAACGGCGTGGCCCCTGGTCTCGTGCTGAAAGAGGAAACCAAGGAGTTCATCCTGAAGGACGCAGATTTGTGCGAGCGGTATCGTCGATTCACTCCTCTGAAACGTCTGGGCACGTCCGAGGACATCGCGGGAGTGGTCTCCTTCCTCTGCGGGCCGGATTCCGCCTTCCTCACCGGGCAAGTCCTTACGGTGGACGGCGGCCTGTCTCTTCTGACCCACGAATCGCTCGTTCGGCGGGGACTCCGCCCGGGATGATCGGGAGGAGGAAGTCCTCTCCCCTGGGACATGCTTAGCGGGGACCCTCGTAGTTCTCCCGGCTCACGGTCCGGATGTACGGCTGGAACAACAAGAATCGGCCCCCGTTGTCCAGGTACTTCTGTTGACGGGCCATGATGGGTTGGGCGTACTGCCACGCGAGGAGGATCACGTAGTCCGGTCGATCCTCGACCAGACGATCCGAAGAGTACACCGGGATGTGCATGCCCGGGCTGTGCAAGCCATGGCGGACCGGGTTGTCGTCGACAAGGTATTCGATGAGGGAGCGATCCAGTCCGAAGTTGAAGAGCACCCCGGTCACGGTGACCGATGCCCCGTAGCCGGCGATTCTTCTCCCCTTGGCCTTCAGGTGCTTGATCCGGCTGCCGGTTTCTTGAGCCATCTGCCGGATTCGACCCTCCAGCGTCCGGTAGGTCTCCAGGTCGAAGAGGTCGACATCGGCCTCCGTCTGAATCTGCACCGCGACCGTGGAAGAGACGGGGCGGGGGCCTCGAGCCCTCTGGGCGCTGCAGCGGATGGAGCCCCCCTTGGTGGGGACGCGGTGGACATCGATCAACTCCAGGCCGTTCGCGGCGAGGAAGGCGCGGGCAGGCGTGACGGCGAAGTAGCTCAGGTGCTCGTCGTAAATGTTGTCGAAGATGACTTTCTGCACGACGTCCAGCAGGTACCCGGTCTCGAAGATGAAAACACCGTCGGGCGCGAGCAGTTCGCCGACCCCCCGGACGATCTCGTGAAGGTCGTCGATGTTGGCGAAGGCGTTGTTCATCGTCACTAGAGACGCGTGGCCGTGCTGCCGGACGATCTCGCCCGCCATCCGGGCCGTAAAGAATTCCGGGTAGGTCGGAACTCCGGCGGCGGTCGCCTCCGCAGCGATTTTCGCGGCCGGGTCGACTCCGACCACCTTCATCCCGCGGGCCTGGAACGCCTTCAGCAGGGATCCGTCGTTGCTGCCCAGGTCGACCACCAGGGAACCCCGGCCCAGCGGATTCCGGGACAAGGCCCATTCCGCGTAGCGGTCGAAATGCTGGACCAGACCCATGGAATGAGTGGTCTTGTAGAGGTACTGCCCGTAGAGGACGGAAGGGTCGATCACGTGACTCAACTGAACGTGACCGCATTTCCGGCAGAGATTGATTTCGACGGGGTACCGCTCCTGTTCCACGCCGAGGGCTTCCGCGGGGATATAGGCTTCGCCCACCGGCGTGGAGGCCAGCGTCAAGGCGCTGGAGAGTTCCGAGGATAGGCAGAGCCGGCAGGTGCTTCGGGCCTGGATCTTGGAGGTCATGTCGCGCGTTCTCCCCGGGTCAAGCGACGGCACCGGCC
>Ga0310813_10001169_pt1 | contig 15880 bp, 17 predicted proteins | sample YN3metagenome_FD_203086 | JGI IMG/M metagenome (GOLD analysis project Ga0310813, IMG submission 203086) | Soil microbial communities from experimental microcosm in Duke University, North Carolina, United States - YN3 | ecosystem: Engineered > Artificial ecosystem > Soil microcosm > Unclassified...
CGGGCCCCGTGGGTGAACTCCACGAAGTCCCCGAGGGTGCCGAACGCGGGATTCACGCCGTAGTAGTCGGAGATGTCGTAGCCGTCGTCGCCGCCGGGCGAGGTCTGGAACGGCATCAGCCAGATCGCGGTGACCCCGAGTCCGTGCAGGTAGTCGAGGCGCCGCATCAGCCCCTCGAAGTCGCCGATCCCGTCGCCGTTGGCGTCCATGAAGGTGCCGACGGAGAGGCAGTAGATGATCGCGTTCTTGTACCAGAGGTCGTTGATCGCGGGCGCCGGCCGCGTGACGTTGGCGCTGCGCGCGCTCACCCGCGCGGCCCGCGCGCCGCGAGCGCGGGCTACCCGTTCCACATCGTGCTCCGCCGGGGACGGCTCATGAGCGCTCTTCCACCTTCGCGCAAGCTCAAGCAAGGGCAATGCCGCTCGAGGGGCTCACGACTCACATCGCGTGAGACCGCAGGATTTCGCGGGCGCTTCGGTGTTCCCGATCGCAACCGCCCGCGCCCAACGGGTCGCCGATCGGTCAGCGGTCGGAAGGGATTACCCGGTCACGCCGCCTTGCCCGAGGCCAGCCAATCTTCCCGGTGGGCCGTACGCGGCGATGACCATGCCGGTTTCACCGCCTCGCGACGCCGGACGCGCCGATGGGCCGCTGGCACGTCGGTTGCTCCCCTCGTCGTCGAGAGGACGAAGAGGGAGGCGACCATGTCAGCGGTCTACACGCTGGAGCAGATACTGAGCGCTCAGAACGGACTGTCCGAGAGCAGCCGCGCGTTCTGCGAGGCGTTGCTCACGTACGGAGAGGTCCTCGCGGTGCGACTGAGCTACTTCCCGGAGGCCCTGGTGTGGCTGGTGACGTCGCCCATGCAGGCGCGCGTCATGCGCGCGCACCGCCCGGACGCGGTGATCCTGACCCTGGCCGAGTCACGAGATCTACTGACGACCCTGGGCGACCCGAGCCCGACGACGCTCATGGAGGTCGCGGGCCAGCTCGCCACCGCGGCGCCGGGCGCGCCTCAGTGGTCGGAGGACGGGGACGCCGACGGCGATCCCGAGGAGTGCGGGTAGGCCGGACCCCGCTCCACCACGGCGCGCCAGCGGCGGGTGGGTGCTAGCGCGCCGGCGGGGGCGGCGGGGCCGGCGCGTTCGGCACCCAGACCCACTGGTAGGCCTGGCTGACCCCGTCCCCGTACAGCACGTACTTGCCGTGCGGGTACACCACCTCCCGCTGCACCGCGGGCGGAGCCGGCGGAGCATAGGCGGGCGCCGACTGGTAGACCACGGTCGGCGGCGGCGCCCCGTAGGCGTAGTACGGCGGATAGGTCGCGGCGGCCGCGGCGCCGAGCGCCAGCCCACCGATGACCGCGCCGGGTAGCCACCAGCCGCCCCAGCAGCAGCCGCGGTGGAAATGACGACCGCCCCACGCCTCGCTCGGAACCACCGCGATCGAGAGCAGCAGCACGCCGACCAGCGCCAGAACCCCTAGATTCTTCATGACCCGTATCCCCCTGCTGAATCGTAGCCGGGAGCGAGGCCGTCCGCTAGACGCGGTGTGTCGTCGTGTAATTTGTAGAAACTACACGACCCATCTTTCTCCCGATGGGCGCCCCCCGCGGGCCATCCTCGCGCCAGATTGGGCTTCCCGCCGCGGCACGGGCGTTGCGAGCGTGCCGCAGGGGAGGCCATCGCCATGGACACGAAGACGCGCGACATCCTCGGCTCAAGCTCGCTCGAGCAGCCGTGCCCGCGATGCGGGCGCCTTCTGAAGGCCATCCACACCGTCACCCAGTACGGCCACCCGAGCGTGGCCCTGCTCGAATGTGCGCGCTGTCGCTACGTGTGCCAGACGGTGGTTCCCGGGCTGTGGCCGGAGGAGGCGTTTCCGCGCGCCCCCGGCTCCGGCACTCCCGATCACTCGTACCAATCGCACCCGAGGTGACATCATGGTGCAGCGAAAGACCTTCCCGGCCCCGGGCGACTACACGATCAGCGTGGCCACCGAGCGCATGAAGGACGGCCGGTGGTCGGCGGTCACGACCATCCACCACACCACCCCGAGGAGCGAGCGCAACATCGACCTGCCGATCGCGGCGGACACCCGGTTCGGCAGCGAGTCGGAGGCGGAGAGCTTCGAGGTGAGCCGCGCGCTGGACTGGATCCAGCAGAACGCGGCGACGATCTAGCCCGGAACGACCGGCAGCACCACGCGCGACGCGCGGCCGTGCTCGTGAAACACGGTGTTGTCGGCCACCACGCGGCGGCGCTCCCGCCCGATCGCCTCTCCCGTGTTCGGGTTCACGTCGAAGCGGGGGAAGTTCGAGCTGGAGATATCCAGACGGATACGGTGGCTCATCCCGAACAGGTTGCTGGTCGGGTACAGCGTGATGGTCAAGCGCACCGGCTCGCCCGGCGTCACCAGCTCCCCCCGCTCCCGCCCGTTCCGGTACCGGAGCCGCGCGATGCTGTCGGTCAGGTTGAGCGCGTACCCGAGCGGATACCACGGGCTCGACGGGTAGACGTCGATCAGCTTGGCGGTGAAGTCGGTGTCGACCGCGGTGGTGGCGACCCACAGGTGCACCTCGATGGGCCCGGTCACCTCGACCGCCTCCGGGAGCGGCCCGGTCTGGAACACGACCACGTCGGCCCGTGAGCCGAGCGGCAGGTAGGGCGCGCGGCAGCCGTGGAAGCCGGCCGCCTCCCGCTGGTCGAACCCGCCGGGCCGCATGAGGTCGACGGTGCGCTCGGTGCGGCCGGCGTAGCTCGGGTCCGCGATGCCGGGAGGCAGGACCCGCATGTCGCGCAGCGAGGAGACGCTGCCTCCGATGGACGGCACCGGCCGCGAGGGATCGAACCGGTACGTGGTCGCGGAGCTGGCCTCGCGGGGAGCGTCCGTGGTCAGGGATCCGTCGCCGTGGAGATAGAAGTCGGTGAAGCGGGTCCGGGCCAGCGGCCACTCGTGCTCGTCGCGCCAGCGGCCGCCGTGCACCAGCCGGCCCGCGCTCGAGCGGCGGCCGGAGCCGCCCCCCATCACGAAGATGCGCAGCGGGGCCTCGGCGTCGAGGCCGTTGTCGACCCCGCGCAGCCACCGGTCGAACCACCGCAGGTGCAGCTCGTCGAAGCTCGGCAGGGCCGCGTCGTGGCCGAACTCGACGTCGCCCGCGTACGAGAGCTCCATGGTCTTCGATCCGTGCGTCCACGGGCCCACCAGCGCGCGCGCCGGCCGGCGACCGCCCGCGCCCAGGCCCACGAAGTTCTGGAACGTGGCGCGGGTGTAGGAGTCGTACCAGCCGCCCACGAAGAGGACCGGCACCTCGGGCACCCGGCTCCAGTGCCGGCGGAAGTCCACGCTCGGGTGCTTCCAGTAGTCGTCGTAGTCGGAGCGGCTCTGGATCTCGAGCACCCACTTCTCGTAGGGCGGCACCAGGGCCAGCTGGGTCTGGCCGGGCCGGAGCGGTAGGCGCTCGAGCCAGTCGGAGAAGCGCGGGGCGCCGTGGTTCAGCGCGGCCTGCACGTGGGGCTCGGCGGCGAGCCCGGCCCGGGTGTTGTAGGCCGAGTGCCAGAAGGCCCAGGCCAGGAAGCGCAGCTCGAGCGCGCCGCCCTGGCGCACGCTCGACTCGTGGGCGTCGGCGCCGCTCATGTTCGGCACCATCGCGGCCAGCCCCTCCGGGCCCAGCGCGGCCAGCGCGGTCTGGGTCCAGCCCGACCACGAGGTACCGAAGGTGCCGACGGTGCCGTCGCACCACGGCTGCTTGCGGACCCACGCCACGGTGTCGGCCCCGTCCTCGGCCTCGGGAATCAGGAAGTTCACCTCGCCCTCGGAGCCGAAGCACCCGCGGCAGTCCTGGTTCACCACCACGTAGCCGCGCGCGGCGAAGAAGCGGCACTCGCCCCCGGTGGCCTCGGTCTCCGTCTTGTTGTAGGGCGTGCGATGGAGGAGGACCGGCCGGCGATCGTCCAGGGGCCGGCCCCCGCGGGCCGGACGGTAGACGTCGGTGGCCATGCGCACGCCGTCGCGCATGGCGACCATCACGTTCTCGGTGAGGTGGACGTCGTGCTCGGATGTCGAGGGCCGGGCCGCGGGGTCGAGGCGCTTCATGGAGGACGGGGCGGGCGTCAGTCGGTCTCGATCGGCAGGCTCGGGTCCCTGGCCCACTCTCCCATCGAGCCGTCGTAGAGCGTGAGGTCGTCGAAGCCCAGCTGGTGCAGCAGGAACAGGTCGATGGTGGCGGAGATGCCGCCGCCGCAGTACGCGATCACGCGGCGACCCGGGTCGATGCCGGCCTCCGCGAAGCGGGCCAGCGCCGCCGCGGGCGCCACGAAGCGCTTGGTAGCCGGATCGACCAGGCTCGCGGCGGGCACGTTGACCGAGCCCGGCACGCGGCCGGGCCGGCCGTAGCGCGAGGGCTCGAGCCCCCGGTGGAACTGCGGGCCGAGCGCGTTGACGGTGACGGTGCGCGCGTCGTCGATCGCGGCCCGCACCGCGGTCTTGTCCACGAAGCGGCCCGGCCGCGGCCGCGGGGTGAAGGTGGCGGGCGGATAGCCGCCGGCCTCTCCGGTCTCGACCGGCCGGCCCTCCGCCTGCCAGCGGTCGAAGCCTCCGTCCAGCACCGCGGCACGATCGAAGCCGAGCGCCCGCAGCATCCACCAGACGCGGGTGGACCACATCATGCTGCCGAGGCTGTAGAGCACCACGCGGCTGTCGTCGCCCAGGCCGCGGCGGCCGAACGCGCGCGCCAGATGCTCGGGGGACGGCATCATGAACTTGAGCCGGGTGTCGGTGGCGGACAGCTCGCCCTGCAGGTCGAGGAAGTCCGCGCCCGGGACGTGGCCGGCCAGGAACGTCTGCCGGCCCGACACCACCGAGTAGGGATCGTCCGAGCCGGCGGCGGGCGGCTCCAGATAAGTCGTGCAGTCGTAGATCCGGAGCCCGCCCTCGCCGAGGCGGGCGGCCAGGGTGTCGGTCGAGATCAGGGCGTCGGGATCGCGCATGGGAGCCTCCGGCCCTGGAGTCTGCCACAACGTGCCTTGACGAGGTCCGCCTTTCGGCGGATCCTCCCCCGCATCGTGACCGCCGCGTGAGTCCGCCGCGAGCCCCTCTCGAGGAGATGACGAGGACGCCGATGGGGTGAATCCGACCGACGGAAGGGGAGGTGCCCCACCGTGCCCGGCACCCTGGAGGATCGCAAGCGCCTCCGCCCGATCGGCCGGAACAACGAGCGCTACCAGCAGATGCTCGACGAGCTGCGCAAGCTCGCGGTCTTCGCGGACGACGCCGGCTTCGACGTGCTCGCCACCACCGAGCACCACTTCCACTCCGAGGGCTACGAGACCTCGGTGGCGCCCCTGCTCATCTACGCCGACCTCGCCGCGCGCACCGAGCGCATCAAGTTCTCCCCGCTCGGCCTCGTCCTGCCCTCGTGGGACCCGATCCGCGCCGCCGAGGAGCTGGCCGTCCTCGACCATCTGACCAAGGGGCGCATCTACGCCGGATTCGCCCGCGGCTACCAGGACCGCTGGGTCAACGTGCTGGGCCAGCAGTACCACGTCACCGGCGCGCCGATGGACGGCTCCTCGATCGACAACCACAACCGCAAGGTCTACGAGGAGACGGTCAAGGTCATCAAGAAGGCGTGGACCGAGGAGGCGTGGGACTACGACGGCGAGTACTACAAGGTTCCCTTCCCCTACAAGGAGGGGATCCGGCGCTGGCCGGTGGCGGACTGGACGCGGCAGTACGGCGCTCCCGGCGAGATCGACGACGAGGGCGTGGTGCGCAAGATCTCGGTGGTGCCGCGGCCCTACCAGGAGCCGCATCCGCCGATGTTCCAGCCGTTCTCGGTGAGCGAGACCACCATCCGCTACACCGCGGCGTCGAGCATCGTGCCGTGGATCCTGGTGGCCCACCCTCCCGACTTCCAGCGCCTCTGCACCGTCTACCGGGACGTGGCGGCGGAGAACGGGCGCACGCTCGGCCTGGGCCAGAGCGTGGGCGCGTTCCGCGCGGTGCACTTCGGCAAGACCGAGGCCGAGGCGGTCGGGCTGCTGCGCGACACCAACTACGCCGGCTTCCGGCACTACTTCGGCGGCTTCGGCTTCTGGGAGGCGTTCCGCACCCCGGAGGACGCCGCGAAGTATCCGCTCGATGCGGGGCCGGCGACCTCGAGTGGTTCGGCTGGTTCTTCGACCAGGGCTTCATGCCCTGGGAGGAGGAGGAGCGCCAGATCGAGCTGTTCGCGAAGCACATCATCCCCGCGTTCCGGTAGCCCGCTATAATGCCCAACCGGAGGATCCCCCATGACCCAGACCGGAACGAACACCCCGCAGACGCGTGGAGCAAAGGTGCCGCGGGCGCTGGCCGAGACCCGCCGCTGGGCCGCGCCCGGCTCGAAGTCGGCCGCGCTGTTCGCGCAGGCCCAGGGCGTGATGCCCGGCGGCAACACCCGCACCACCGTCTACATGGCGCCCTACCCGCCCTACGCGGCCTCGGGCGACGGCTGCTGGATCACGGACGTGGAGGGCGATCGCCGGCTCGACTGCCTCAACAACTACACCGCGCTGATCCACGGCCACGCGCACGCCGAGATCGTGGAGGCGGCGACCCGCCGCCTCGCCCTCGGCTCCTCGTTCCCGCTGCCGACGCCGGAGGAGGTGGAGCTGGCCGCGCTGCTCTGCGACCGCCTGCCCGGGGCGGAGCGCGTCCGCTTCACCAACTCCGGCAGCGAGGCGGTGATGATGGCGATCAAGGCCGCGCGGGCCTTCACCGGCCGGCCCAAGATCGCCAAGTTCGAGGGCGCCTATCACGGCTCCTACGACTACGCGGAGGTGAGCCTCGCCTCCTCCCCCGACAACTGGGGCACGCTCGCGGCGCCGGCCAGCACCGGCTATTCGCGCGGCGTGCCGCCCGCGGTGCTCGACGACGTGGTGGTGCTGCCGTTCAACCACGCCGAGATGGCGGTGGCGCGCATCGAGCGCGAGGCCAAGACCCTCGCGGCGGTGCTGGTGGACCCGATCCCGAACCGGGTGGGTCTGATCCCGGCGCAGCGCGACTTCCTGCGCGCCCTGCGCGAGGTGACCGCGGCGCACGGCATCGCGCTGATCTTCGACGAGGTCATCACCTTCCGCGTCGGCTACCGCGGCGCCCAGGGCGCGTTCGGCGTGACCCCGGACCTCACCACGCTCGGCAAGATCATCGGCGGCGGCTTCCCGGTGGGCGCGGTCGCCGGCCGGGCCGAGGTGATGGCGGTGTTCGATCCCACCGGCGGCAAGCCGGCCGCCCCGCACGGCGGCACCTTCAACGCCAACCCGGTCACGATGGCCGCGGGCCTGGCCGCGATGCGCCTGCTGACGCCCGAAGCCTTCGCGAAGCTCGACGAGCTGGGGGCCAAGCTGCGCGGAAGCCTCGAGGCCTGCTTCAAGCGCGCGGGCGTGCCCGGCGCGGTCACCGGCCAGGGCTCGCTCTTCCGGGTGCACCCGACCGATCGGGAGCTGGTCGACTATCGCAGCACCCGCACCACGCCCGAGGAGGAGGCGCGCCTGCAGCGGCTGATCCGCGGGCTCATGGAGCGCGGGGTGCTGATGTCGATCACCGGCCTGGGCTGCCTCTCCACCCCCATGGGCGACGCGGAGCTGGAGGGCCTGACCGAGACGTTCGCCGCGGTGCTGGAGACGGAGCGCGCCCCGCGGTGACGACGGGCGACATTCATCGGACCGACGCGCTGACCCTCGCCCGCCAGATCCGCACCAAGGAGGTCTCCCCCGTCGAGGCGGTGGACGCGGCGCTCCGTCGGATCGAGGCCCTCCAGCCGACGGTGAACGCGTTCATCACCGTGACCGCGGACGAGGCCCGGGACGCGGCGCGCCGGGCGGAGACGGCGGTGATGGCGGGCGAGCGGCTCGGGCCACTCCACGGCGTGCCGTTCTCGGTCAAGGACCTGCTGTTCACGAAGGGCGTCCGCACCACCATGGGCTCGGTGATCTTCGCCGAGCAGGTGTCCGGCGAGGACGCGGTGCCGGTTCGCCGGCTCCGCGAGGCCGGCGCCATCCTGATCGGCAAGACGACCACCCCCGAGTTCGGCCACAAGCCGCTGACCGACAGCCCGCTCTTCGGTGCCACCCGCAACCCGTGGGATCTGACGCGCACCGCGGGCGGCTCCTCCGGCGGCGCCGCCGCCGCGGTCGCCACCGGCCAGGGACCGCTCGCGCTCGGCACCGACGGCGGCGGCTCCGTCCGCCTGCCCGCGGCCTGCTGCGGCATCGTCGGCCTCAAGCCGACCCTCGGGCGTGTCCCGCACGCGCAGCAGGCCGATCTCTTCTCCTCGACGTCCTACATCGGGCCGATGGCGCGGAGCGTGGCGGAGGCGGCCGCGTGCTTCGACGCGATCGTGGGCTTCGACGCCGGCGACCCCTACTCGCGCCCGGAGCCGCCGGACGATCCGCGCGACGTCGCGGTGCGCGGACTGCGGCTGGGCTGGCTGCCCCGGGTCGGCAACCGGCTGGTCGATCCGGAGGTGCTCGCGGCGTGCGAGGCGGCGGTGCGCCATCTGGAAGACGGGGGCGCCCACGTCGAGACCCTGCAGGAGGACGTCTCGGCCTTCGAGCGGACCTTCCTGATCTCGCTCCAGGCCGGCCTCGCCGCGCGCGTCGGCCCGCACATGGCGAAGTTCGGCGACAAGGTGGCCACGAGCCTGCGCGAGTCCATCGAGCGGGGGGCGCGGTGGTCGGCGGTGGACTGGGCGAACGCGCTCGGCCAGCGGACCGCGGTCTACCGCCGCGTGCAGGCGCTCTTCCGGCGCTTCGACTTCCTGCTGTCGCCGACTCTGTCCCGGCCCGCGCTCGCGGTCGACCACGACCCGTACGAGCCGATCACGATCGCGGGCGAGCCCGCCGGCTCGATCCGCGGCGCATGGTATCCGTATCTCTGGCCCTTCAACCTCTCGGGCCACCCGGCGCTCTCGCTGCCGTGCGGCTTCGCATCCGACGGGCTCCCCATCGGACTGCAGATCGTCGGGCCCTGGTACGGCGACCGTCGTGTGCTGGCCCTCGCCGCCCGCCTCGAGGGCGAGCGTCCGTGCGCGCGCCCCATGCCCCTCTAACCTCTCGTCCCGGAGATCCGTCATGCCGCTCTCGCCCAAGGGCTTTCCTGTTCTGTTGACCTTCGACATCGACGCCGAGACCATGTGGACCGCCCGCGATCCGAAGAACGCCGAGCGCCCCATCGTGATGAGCCAGGGGGCCTACGGGTGGAAGGTGGGGATGCCTCGCATCCTCGACCTGCTCGCCCGCTACGGCCTCCGCGTGACGTTCTTCGTGCCGGGGCTGGTGATGCATCAGCGCCCGGCCATGGTCGAGGCGATCTTGAAGGCGGGCCACGAGATCGCGCACCACTCCTGGTCGCACGCCTGGATCGTCAATCTCTCCCTCGAGCAGGAGCGCGAGGAGATGGACAAGGGCATCGAGATCATCGAGCGCATGACCGGGCGGAAGCCGGTCGGCTACCGCTCCCCCGCGGCCGAGTTCAGCCCCCACACCCTCGAGATGCTGGCCGAGTACGGCTTCGGCTACTCCTCGAATTACTTCGACGACGACTCCCCGTACCTGCATCGGATCGACGGCCGCCTCACCGACATCGTCGAGTTCCCGTTCGCGTGGGTGCTGGACGACGCGCCCTTCTTCCAGTACTCGATCACCTTGCCCGGCCGCACCATGCAGGCTCCGTCGGCCGTGTTCGAGGCCTGGCGCCGGGAGTTCGACGTGCTCTATCGCGAGGACCGCTACTTCTGCCTCGCCATGCATCCCCAGATCATCGGGCGCCCGTCGCGCATCACGCTGCTGGAAGAGCTGATCCAGCACATCCTCGGCCATCCGCGCGTCTGGCTCGCGCGCTGCGACGAGGTGGCCGACGCGGTGCGGCCCGCGCTGCGCGCGGAGGCGCGCGGGTGAGGCTCCGTGGTCGCCGGGTGCTCGTCACCGGCGCCGCCTCGGGGATCGGCCTCGCCACCGCGCGCCTCTTCCGGGGCGAGGGCGCCGGGGTGGCGATGCTCGATCGCGACGAGGCGGCCCTGGCGAAGGCGTCGGTCGACGGCGCGGTGCCGCTCCGGTGCGACGTGGCCGACGAGGGGCAGGTGCGGGCCGCGGTCGCCGAGGCCGCGTCCGCGCTCGGCGGGCTCGACGGGGTCGTCAACAGCGCCGGCATCGACCTCATGCGGCCCTTCGAGCAGATGACCGCGGCGGAGTGGGCCGCCGTCATGGCCGTCGGCCTCACCGGCCCCATGCTGGTGTGCCACGCCGCGCTGCCCGCCATGAAGCAGGCCGGGCGCGGGACCATCGTCAACATCGCCTCCGGCGCGGCCCTGCGTCCCCTCGAGCAGCGGACGGCCTACTGCGCCGCCAAGGCGGGCCTCGTCATGTTCGGCAAGACCCTCGCGGTGGACCTCGCCGCCTACCGGATCCGCGTCAATGCGATCTGCCCCGGCATCATCGACACCCCGCTCTTCCGCTCCTCGTGGGCGGCGCGCCCGACCCGGAGGCCGAGCTGGCCCGCATCCTCGACCGCTACGTGATCAAGCGTCCCGGCGAGCCGGAGGAGATCGCGCAGGCCGCGCTCTATCTCACCGGCGACGAGTCGTCGTTCGTCACCGGGGCGGCCCTCGCGGTCGACGGGGGGCGGACGTTTCACTGAGGCCACGCCTGCGGGCTCGCCCTGACCGCCCCTCACCTGATCGCCCCTCACCCTGCCCTCTCCCCGGAGGGGAGAGGGTCACGAGGGGAGGGTGGAGGGGGGTCAGATCATCCAGCGGCCGCCGTCGATCAGGATCGACTGCCCGGTGATGTAGCGGGCGTCGTCGCTGGCCAGGAACGCCACCACCCCGGCCACGTCCTCCGGCTCGGCCACGTAGCCCATCGGCACGCTGTTGCGCACCTTGTCGATCACCTCGCGCGGCAGCCGGTCGTGGGCGCGGGTGCGGATGGCGCCCGGACACACCGCGTTGACGTTGACGTGGAAGGGGGCCAGCTCCCGCGCGAGGGAGCGGGTGAAGCCGACTACGCCCATCTTCGCGGCCGCGTAGTCCACGAAACCCACGTCGCCGTAGAAGGCGGACTCGGTCGACATGTTGACGATGCGGCCGCTCCGCCGGGTCCGCATCTCCTCGACCGCCAGCCGGGTGGCCCGCATGGTGGCGACGAGGGAGACCTCGATCACGAAGCGCCACGTCGCTTCCTCCGACAGGTGGAACTCGCTCGCCCGCTCGCGGGCGCTCTGGCCGACGTTGTTGAAGAGGACGTCGATGCGCCCGAAGCGCTGCCGGATCGCCGCGAAGGCCTCCTCGACCGCGCCCGGATCGGTCCAGTCCGCGGTGATGGCCAGGACCCCCCGGCCGGCGGCCTCGATCTCCCGCGCCACGCCGTGGAGGGCGTCGCCCTCGCGGTCCACGACCGCGAGATCGGCGCCCTCCCGGGCGAGGCGCAGCGCGCTGGCGCGGCCGATGCCGTTGGCGGCTCCGGTGACGACGGCGATACGGTCGGCGAGTCGGCCTGCGACGGCGGCGGCCATGGCATTCCCCTCTCTTCCGGGCGGGTCAGACGAAGCGGTGGAACCCGATCCAGCGCTCGGCCACCGCGAGGCCGACGCCGGTGAGCACGATGAGCATGGTCGAGACGGCCGCGATGGACGGATCCACCCCGTACTCGATCGCGGTGAAGATCTTCACCGGCAGCGTCGTCTGCCCCGCGCCCAGCAGGAAGATCGAGACCGGCACGTTGTCGAACGACACGATGAAGGAGAACAGCGCGCCGGCCGCCACGCCCGGCCGGATGAGGGGCAGCGTGACGGTGAAGAACGCGACCGGCCCGCTCGCGCCCAGGACCCGCGCGGCGTGCTCCAGCTCCGGATCGATCCCCTGGAGACTCGCGGTCACCGCCCGGACCACGTAGGGCACCGTGATCACCATGTGGGCCAGGGCCAGCCCCGCCAGCGTGCCGTTCAGGTGGACCATCGCGTAGAACTGCAGCAGGGCCACCCCCACCACCACGCCCGGGAAGACGAGGGGCGCGTTGAGCAGCGCGGCGACGCCCGCGCCGCCCGCCACCCGGCGCCGGAGCAGCGCGAACGACGCGGCCACCCCGGCGCCGAGCGACCCGATCGTCGCGACGAGCGCGAGCACCACGCTGAAGACGATCGCGTGCACGTACTCGGGATCGCCGAGCACCGCGGCGAACCAGCGTAGCGTGAGGCCACGGGGGGGCACCGTCAGGTACGACGTGCGGCTGAAGGAGGCGAGCGCGATCACCACCACCGGCAGCATCAGGAAGCCCATGACCAGGGCGACCCACCCGCGCAGCAGCCACGCGCGCACCCGGGCCGCGGTCACGCGTGCGCCCCCGCCCGCCGCGCGAGGCGGCCCGAGAGGTAGACCAGCGCCAGCACCATGGCGGTGAGCAGCAGGGACTGCGCGGAGCCCGCCGGCCAGTTGAGGCGCGAGAGGAACTCGTCGTAGATCAGGGTGGACATCACCTGGTAGGTCGGCCCGCCGAGCAGGCGCGGCGTCACCAGCGCGCTGATGGTGAGGACGAAGACCAGGATCGAGCCCGACAGGATCCCGGGCGCCGACAGCGGCAGCGTGACCCGGAGAAACGCGCTACCCCACGAGGCGCCCAGCACCCGCGCCGCGTCCTCCACGTCGCGCGGAATGTTCTGGATGGCCCCGATGAGCACCAGCACCATGAACGGCAGGAAGATGTGGGTCAGGCCGATGAGCAGACCGGCGAAGTTGAAGAGCAGCTTCACCGGCCCGTCCACCACCCCCAGCGCCTGGAGTGCCTGGTTCACGAGCCCGTTCTGGGCCAGCAGCGCGATCCAGCCGAAGGTGCGCACCACCAGGTTCAGCATGAGGGGGAAGACCACCAGGATGGTCAGCCAGTTCCGCCCGCGCGAGCGGGTGCGCGCCAGGAAGAACGCCACCGGGTAGCCGATCACCAGCGTGGCGCACGTCACGGTGAGGCCGAGCGCGAGGGTCCGGCCGATGATCTCGAGATAGTAGGAGTCGGTCACCAGCCGGGTGTAGTGACGGGCCGTGAAGCCGCCGGTGATCCCGACCAGCGGGACGTAGGGGCGCAGGCTGGTCGGCACCATCATCCCCACCGGCACCACGAACGCGATCAGGAGGAGCAGCAGCGCGGGCGCGAGGAGCCGCCAGCCGGAGCCGGGCTTCACCGCGCCCCCCCCGGGAGCAGGATCACGTCCTCCGGGCTCCACGCCACGTGCGTGCCGGATCCGCGCGCGAGCGGCGGCGTCGCGCCGGGGGCGGCGACCTCCAGCTCGCGCCCGTCCCCGAGCTGGATCACGTAGTGGTGGGCCTGTCCCGCGAAGGCGTGAAAGACGATGGTCGCCGCGAACCGGTTGGGGCCCGCGGCCTCCGCGCCGGCGGGCTCGAGGCGGATGCTCTCCTGCCGGACGACCACGCTCACGGGCTGGCCGGATACCAGATCCGGGCGGGAGGCGGCCACGACCGAGAGCCGGCCGCCATCGAGGGCAACGACGATGCCGGTGGCCCCGATCGTCGCCACGGTGCCGGGGAGGAAGTTCGCGCGGCCGAGGAAGCGCGCCACGAAGGCGGTGGCCGGGCGGCGATAGACTTCCTCCGGCCGGCCGATCTGCTCCACGCGCCCGGCCTCCATGACCACCACGCGGTCGGAGAGAATGAGCGCCTCCGCCTGATCGTGGGTGACGAAGATCATCGTGGTCCCGAGCCGCTCCTGCAGCCGCTTCAGCTCCACCCGCATCTCATCCCGCAGGAGCGCGTCCAGGTTCGACAGCGGCTCGTCGAGCAGCAGCACCCGCGGCTCGGTGACCAGGGCCCGGGCGAGCGCCACGCGCTGCTGCTGGCCGCCGGACAGCTCGCGCGGGGGCCGGGCCCCGAGCGGGCCGAGGCGCACCAGCTCCAGCATCCGCTCCACGCGCGGGGCCAGCTCCGGCATCCCCACCCCGCGCCGGCGGAGCCCGAACGCCACGTTCTCGAACACGGTCATGTGGGGGAAGAGCGCGTACGACTGGAAGACCAGGCCGAGGTTGCGGCGATGGACCGCGACTCGCGTGATGTCCTCGCCCGCGAGCACGACCTGGCCCCCGTCGGCCTCGACGAGGCCCGCGATCATCCGGAGGAGGGTGGACTTCCCGCAGCCCGACGGCCCGAGGAGCGAGAGGAACTCGCCGGGCGCGGCGTCGAGCGAGACGTCGTCGACCGCGACCACCGGACCGAACGACTTGCGGAGCCGGCGGACGCTGAGCGCCGGCGCGGCGCCGCTCACCGCGGGAGACGCGCTCGCCGCCACCCCGGGATCAACGCGCGATCTCGCGCCCCCAGCGCTCCGACCACTCCGGGAACTTCTTCGCCACCAGGTCGGTGTCGGGAAAGAACATGCGCTGCACGAGCGGGCCGTACGGCACGAGCTTGGCCAGGTCGGCCGGGAGCTGCACCTTCTTGTTGGTCGGCCCCGCGAACTGGCTCTGCCCGAAGCAGAGCTGGCCCTCGGGGGAGAGGAGGACCGCGATGTACTTCTGCGCCAGCTCCCGCTTCTGGCTCGCCTTGGGCACCGAGACCGTGGGCACGATCCCGATCGCGCCCTCGCTCGGATAGGCCGCCGCCACCGGCACGCCCTTCAGGGCCGCCGCGCCGGTCCGATCCGTGTACCACACCGCGAGCGCGATGTCGCCGCGCTCGAACAGCGGGATGATCTGGTCCGGCTGCGTGTACATCATCTGGATGTTGGGCTTGAGCTTCTTGATCGCCTCGAAGCCGGGATCGATGTTCTCGACCGAGCCGCCGTTGATCCGCGCGGCCGCCATCAGGAACTGCTGGCCGGAGGTGCCCGAGATGTCCGGGATCGCCAGCTTGCCCTTCCACTCCGGCTTCCAGAGATCGGCCCAGGAGGTGGGCGGCGTCTTCACCAGGTTCGTGTTGTAGGTGATGATGGTGCCCGCGAACATCATGGAGACCCAGTAGGCGTCCTTGTCGCGGGAGGCGTCGTAGAGATCGTTCCACTGGGGGATCTTCGCGGGCTCGAGCGGCTGCAGCAGCCCCTCCGCCTTCGCCTGCTTCACGATCTGGCTGTCCATGTACGCCACGTCGAGCTCCGCGCGCCCGCCGGCGGCCCGCAGCTTCGCCATGGTCTGCACCGAGCTGCCGAGCACGTACTTCACGGTGGACCCGGTGGCCTTCTCGAAGGCGGCCGCGTGGCACTTCTTCGAGTTGTCGACGAAGGTGCCCCCGAAGGTTCCCACCACCAGCTCGTCGGCGGAGACGGGCAGCGCCAGACCCACGAAGAGCAGGCACGTCAGCACCATCGATCGAAGAGTGGTCATGGTCGCGGGTCCTCTCGGGGTACGGGGTGGCGCGATTATTCCCGAGCCGCGCCGGGCAGTCAACCCTTGACGCTTCCGTCGCTGCGGGCGAGTATGGCGCTCGGCAGTTCACCGGCAGCCCAGTGAGCGGAGGGCGGCATGACCGATCGCATCGAGGACTCGACCCGGCTCCAGCCCGGCCCCACCCGGCGCGCGTTCCTCGGAGCGGGAGCGCTCACCCTGCTGGGGCTCGCCGCGCCGACCGTCCCGCCCGCCCGGGCCCAGACCCCGAAGCGCGGCGGCACGCTGGTCGTCGCGGCGGACGTCAGCCCGCCCGGCCTCGACCCCCAGAAGTCGGCGGCGGCCCACAGCTGGATGATCGCCGAGCACGTCTACTCGACCCTGCTGCGACGCGACGCGAAGATGAACCTCGTCGGCGACCTCGCGGAGTCCTGGCAGGTGGTCAACGACACCACGTTCGTGTTCAAGCTCCGGAAGGGAGTGGGGTGGCACCACGGACGCGACCTCGTGGCCGACGACGTGA
>Ga0310813_10001172_pt1 | contig 15859 bp, 26 predicted proteins | sample YN3metagenome_FD_203086 | JGI IMG/M metagenome (GOLD analysis project Ga0310813, IMG submission 203086) | Soil microbial communities from experimental microcosm in Duke University, North Carolina, United States - YN3 | ecosystem: Engineered > Artificial ecosystem > Soil microcosm > Unclassified...
AGTCCTCAAGGAACGCCATGCGCCGGGCGACGTCGTCGCTCCTGAGCCCTCTGGAGACCTGCCACGCGCCCGCGATCTCGTCGGTCCAGACGACCGTCTGGTCCTCGTCGAGCTCGCCCACCATCGCCCACGCCGACTCCGGGCCCGGATGCCCGTCGTCCAGGCGGTCGATCACCGCGCCGAGCGTCAGGCCGCCGCGCAGCTCGATCTGGCACCGTGCCAGCGCCGCCAGCACCAGCGGCGTCTCGTAGGTCGAGAGATGCTCCACCATCGCCGTCGCCGCGGCTTCGGAGAGGTTCGATCCCGTCAGCTCGGCCGTCACCATGACGGCCTTGACGACCTCGGCCTTAAACGCCATGTCGGCTCTCCTCGTCGGCGCGCTCGAGCAACCGTTGCGCAATCCCGCCGCGCTCCTGATGCTGGTCGGCGTGCCGCGCCCCGGTCTCGGTGATGCGGCGCCCCGTCGCCCATTCCGTGCGCAGCTTCTCAGCGTCGTAGAGCAGGAGCCCCACCGGATGCCCCGCGCGCACGTAGCGGCCCGCGTTATGGCCCACGTAGAAGGCGGCCACGGCGGGGGCATCCTCGGCCTCGAGCCGGGCCACGAAGGCTTTGAGCTGGCTATTGACCTTCGCGTTGCGGACGGGTTCCGCTTGGTAGCGGCGTTTGTAGGCCGAGGCGTAGGCTTCCCAGGCCGGCCCTGTGGCGGGGGCGACGGCGGGAGCCGGCGCAATTCGGTCTCGGTCTCCTTCTCGGTCTCCTTCTCGGTCTCGGTCTCCTTCTCGGAGAGCCAAGTTGGGATAGGTCTTCGATGGCCCTTCGAAGGGCCTTGCGAATTGGTAGTAGTCACAAAACCTTAAGACGATGTCGAGTTTCGGCAGCTCCGCGAGGTGCCGTTCGATGGCTTTTCGGTGCTTCGGGTCGCTCAAGCGCACGCTCGGGTCGTACCGGAGCCCGTTGCGAACCCACAGGATGACCCCCTCGCGCTCGATCCAGGCCCCGCGCTCCAGGGCGACCAGCGCCGCCTCCAGCGCCTTGGGCGCGAGCCCGGTCTGCTCGGCGAGCACCACGGGGTAGTACCGGAAGATGGCCGCGGGGCCTGCCTGCTTGCAGAGCCGCACCGTGTAGAAGACGAGCCGGGCCGACGGCGGGAGCCGCTGAAAGTCCGGGTCGTCGGGCAGCGCACTGAAGATGCCGCGATAGACCCCCCGGGATGACACGCCGGCTCAGACAGTCGCGTCATCGGCGGGAGTCCCCATCGAATCGGCCAGGGCGTCGAGCGCCGAGGCACCGCCGGCCGCCTTCTTCCCGAGGGGCGGCGTGGGCGTATCGAGCTGGCGCAAGACCTCCTCGAGCGAGATTTCCCCGTCCTTGAGGGCCGTGAACAGCCCGCGGAGCTGGACGAGTTCATCAGTGCCGATGTCGTCGGCCCCCGTCTTCCCCGCGAGCCGCCAGAGGATATCGGGCGTCAGGGCGGGCCAGAGCTTCGCGAAGGCCCCGACGCACTTGGCCCGGCTCTGCTCCATCGTCAGCCCCTTGCCGAGCGAGACGAGCTTCGCCGCCTCATACACGTCCTTGACGATGGCGAAAGGCACCACGCGGAAGACGGCGTTCCTGAGGGCGATGGACATGGCCGCCTGCGCGGTCGTGTTCACCATGTCGTCCGAGTACCGCTTGCCCATCCGGTTCGTGATGCGGCGGGAGACCTCGACGGACGCGGCCACGTTCTTCTCGAGATCGAAGCAGGCCCCCTGCCCGATGACGGCGCGGTCGGTGATCTCGATGATGCGGGCCCCCACGCGGAGGTTGCCCCAGGTGGACGCGACGATCTCGGCGAGCCGGATGGACGGCCCCTCGATGCGCTTGCCGTCGCGCGGGAGGGCGTAGAAGCAGGCCCCGGCCGTCTCCTCGTCCAGCGTGGCGAGCTCCATCGCCTGCTTCTTGAAGGCGACGATGGAGCGGGGCCACCGCTTCGCCGTCGCAATCTGGATGTCGATCTCGGCTCGGCTGAGGGCCGGGAGCGCCGAGAGATCAGCCGCCGAGTCGGTGATGATCTCGGTCGGCTCGGCGCCGTTCTTGTCCTTCATCGTGGGCAGCGTGTCACTCATTGAAGTGTTCCCTCCTTACTAGGCTTGGGCCCAAGAACGGTTCCCGTAACTCACAATCGCCTTGCGCACTCTGTCGGCGCGATCTCTCAACATGCGCGTCTGGGGATGCACGGCCTTCTTGCGCTTCGCGATCTGCGTGCGCGTGATGCGTTCGCGTCGGCCCATTTCTCGGAGCTGTTGCGAGGGTGGTACTGCGCCGAGGACAACGGGGCCGGATGTCATCGTGCCGCGCTCATCAAACACCGCAGTGCGGACTTGAGCGTCCTTCCCAAGAACATAGCGGGTGACTTCGGTGCCGTGGATCAGATAGGCGAAGTTCCGTCCAATCATGCCGCCGAACCCGCTACGCCTCGCGCATTGAGCGACGGCACACTCGGCGGGATTCTTCGGCGTCCCGGCGCGCACGTCTCCGTCGGTAATGAGCAGCATCTTGTCTTCTTTGGCATCGACCACGGTGCGCGCATCGGGGAATCGTTCAAGAAGTTTCCGCATCGCGATGCTATACTCTGCGACCGTCGCGACTCTGTGTGCCTCCGTCGCCTTGTCCTGGCGCCTCTTCGCGGTCTTCGTGCCCATGCTATTCTCCTGATTTAGAGGGGTTCACTGCGCTAGGCCCCGGTGCCAGCCGGGGCAGTCTTCTGCTGCGCCTCAAGGATGGCCGCCTCGATCTGCGCCCGGGTGTAGCCCGGGTGCTCGCGCATCAACTGCGCCATGAGCGCCTCGTAGGTGTGGGGCCACCACGCCTTCTTATCCTTTCGCTTCTTTCCGCCGGAGCGTTCGGACGACCGTCGGCGCAACGGTGTACCCTGCCCTTTCCGCGGCCTTGTAGGTGTAGGTCGTGCCGTTCGGGAGGACGCCGGTCTCCGCTTCGGCCAGCGCCGCGCGCAGCTTGTTCTCGGCCTCGTCCTTGATCTCGCCCCACCGCTTGAGCTCCGCGAGGGCGTCGAGCCGTTGCTGGTCCCACTCCATCGCCTCGCCGGGCAGATTCACCACGAGCCCCGGCGTCTCGCGCGGGTAGAGGGCGCGCAACACCTCGCGCGTGGCCGTTGTCGCGTCGGCGGGCGGATGCGCCTTCGTCCGCAACCGCTCCATGAAGGCCGCTTCCGCCGGGATGAGCTTGGCGATGAAGTCGTCGTGGCGCGGCACGACGAAGCGCCGGAACGTGTGGTAGCCGATCAGCACGGTCACGGCCGCCCACGTCCAGCCCGTCACGGCGAGCTGATGCTGGACTTGCACGAGCACGTCGACGGGCGGCTCGTCCTCCCACGCGCCGGGCTTGACGTAGCTCCGCAGCTTCATCTCGAGCACGGCCGGGACGGCCTGCCCGTCCGCCTTGACGATCTCGCGGTCGAGCGTGGCGACCATCCACGGCACCGTGCGCGAGCGCCGGAGCGTGTAGCGGCCCGGGTCGCGGAGCGCGTGGCCTGTGTCCCGCACATAGCGGTCGGCCATCTTCGGCTCCATCGCCAGGCCCCACTCCTGCGCCTCCGTCTGCGCGTCGGGCTCGACGAGCTCGAGCTTTTCCGCAAAGAGCGACATGGGCCCCTTGTACGGCGAGACGCCGAGGATCACGGGCGCCTCGCTGGCCCCGATGGCCGAGCGCCGCACGGCGAGCCAGTCTTTCTCAGTCGTGTGCTCCTCGATCTCCGAGGCGTCCTGCGTCGGGACAAGATCCAGTTGGGTCGTCATTCGTAGAGCCTCCGCAGTTGCGCGACGATGGCCTGCGTCTCCGTCACGGCCTGGAGAAGCGTCGCGGTGCGCGCCTCGAGCCGGCCCGTCACCCATTCCATGTAGTCGAGGGCGCGGTCGGGGTTGCACGTCGCGCAGAACCACGTCGCTTCGTTGACCTCGATCACCGTATGGCCGTAGTGCGGGGATGCCGTATCGGTCGCGATGCCGCTCAGGGGGTCGCTCATCGCGGTAGCTCCTCACGCAGGTCGATGAGCGGACGGCATTCAATCCCCTCGGCCTCGCGAGCGTCGCGGAAGAACGACGCGCAGCTCGAGCAATAGACCGTGTATCCCATCATCTGCATGGCCTCGGATAGCTCGCCCATCAGGTCGTGGTCGAACATTGGGAGGTCTCCTCGGGCGTCAGGGGCGGTTCCTGTCGGTCGCGCGTGAGGAGCGCGGCGGGGACGCGGGGCGGGTTCGCGGCGTCCCACGGCATCAGATGGCACCCTTGCCGGAGCGCGCAGACGACGACCATATCGACGGCGTTCACGCCTTCGGCTCCCAGTACAGGCCGTTCGGGCCGCACGGGCCGTCCGGCTTGCGCGCGTCGCGACAGAGGATGGAGAGGACGCCGCCCTCCACGAGGTCCGTAGGCGCGACGGCCGGCGAGACGCAGAGCGCCCACGGGGGCGCGAGCCCGATCTGCTTGGGGCGCGCGTACCACGCGCAGTCTTTGCAGAGATGCACGTCGGCGCTCATCGCGTGACCTCGGTCGCCCCCATGAGCCGGATGCCCGGCGCGAGGACGCCGATGGGCGGCTGGCGCAAGCCGTGATTCTCCGCTTCCAGGAAGCCGATGCGCTGCCGGAGTGCGGCGTTCTCCGCTTCGAGATGGGTCACGCGCTCGGCGAGGTCGCGATTGTCCAGCGTGCGCTCGATGTGAATGGTCAGGCTCATGGCTTGGCCTTGGTGATGGCGGCGCGGGCAGCATCCACTGCACGGGTTACTGCTATGTCCTCGCCGCGGATGAATCCGGCGCGCCCAAGGTCGAGCAGGTCTTCCAGCGCCGCCAGCAACTCCGGCGCGGCGGCAATGAGACGGGCGTTGTGAGGACGAACCCAGCCGACCGTGTAACCGTTCTCGGCCCCCAAGACTCGCGCGTCATACCCATCGGCTGGAATACCGTTGGGTGGCTCCCACGTCCACGGCCCCGGCGTGTGCTGGCTCATCGCCAGCCCCCGAGCGGGCGCGCCTTCACGCCCAGCCGCGTCTCGATCTCCAGTTGCCGGACGATGCGCTGGTCCGTGCGCTCCAGCCACACGCCGAGCGCCACACCCCCGAGAATCCCGCCCGCGATGAGGCCGAGCCCGATCAGGAGGGGCATGGGCCTAGATCCCGAGGAGCGTGATGGTCACGCCCCAGACGAGGACAGCCAGCACGGTCGCGACGGCAGCGAGCAGGGCGTCTCTCATGATGGTGTCTCCTCGTAGACTGCTAGGAATCCCGCGCGTGCGCTCCATGTGTTACGCCGAGATGCGCGGACCATGCTGATGTAGGACCGCCGTCGCCTTCATGTGCGCTTCCATCAGCGGCGGTGACGAGACAATCATCAGCGCCAGCATGGTCAGATCCCGCACGAATGCGGATGGCTCCGTTCCCCGCTGGCGCGCGGCCTCGCTGATGGCCGCCCATTCCGCCGACCCAAAGCGGATACTCTTGGGCTCACGAGATTCCATCGCCGCCAACGGCTTCCCCGCCATCACGCGCTCTGCGACTCGAACTCGCGGAGGTCGATGCCGTAGTACTCGGCAATCCGGTTCCGCGTCAGCGGGCGGGGCTTCGTCAGCCCCCGCTCGATGTAGTTCAGCGCCTGCCGCGAGATGCCGATCTCCACCGCCGCGCGCTCGAGGCTCCAGCCCCGCGCCACCCGGGCGTCCTTCACGGCTTTGCGAAAGACTTTGCTGTTCATGTCTTGCTTATAGTCTGCTAGGAACGGCATGTCAAGTGGAATTGTTGACAGTCTGCTAGGAACCCATTATGCTCGCGCCAACAGGGAGGGCGTATGAACCCCAAGGTCGCGGATTTCCCGGCGCTGATTCATTGGATCGCCGACAAGCATCATGGCGGAGCCATCCATCCCATCCATGAAAAAGTGGGCGTCTCCCCGGCCCTGGTCCAGCTCTGGGCGAAGGGCGGCGTCAAGAACCCGAGCCTCGAGAACCTCGACCGGCTGTGCGAGGCGTACCACCTCGATTTCGCCTTCGTGCGGAGCCTGCTCCGGCGCCGACTCCACCCCATTGCCGGGGGTTCCGGCGGGGCTGGTACCCCACCGCTCGCGAAGCTCGCGGAAGTACTACCTCTTATCAGAAGCTGGCTCCGCGCCTGGGTCCAGCCCTTGCACCCCTCATCGGTATGCGCGTGACGATGCCGCCGCGAGGGGAGGCGCTGCACCCTGCTCGAGCTGCAGATCCAGATCGACAAGTGGCAAGTTTTCCTACGGCCGCACCACGTTATCCGGGTGTACCGGGCGGGGCAGCTGGAGGCCGCCGTCGAGCTGCCGCTGCCCCTCTTGGTCCAGCTCGTGAGCCACTATCTGTCACAGGCCGCGCTCACGGGCGAGATTCAGGCGCTCCGGCCCGATCCGCGCCGCCCCCTGGCCAGGGTTCCACCTCGGGCGCGAACCCTCCCCCTAGGACCGCCCAGCGCCCCTCAGCGGGCCTCACGGCGGGCTGCGCGGCGCTCGCGGCGGGTCTCCTGATGCTGGCCGGCTGCGCCCCGTCCTACACGAAGCTCGGCGTCAGCCCGGAAGAGGGCGCGCGGGACGCCTACGAATGCCACTACCAGAGCCAGGCGCTCCCCCGGACCCCCCAGGCCGTCGCCGTCACCCCGAGCGGGGCACCCCTCTACGCGGACTGGTCGCTCGGGCTCGGCGACCTCGCCCTGCAACGGCAAATGCTCGACGCCTGCATGCGGGCGCGGGGGTACACGCGGGACTAGGCCGTCACTCGACCGGGGGCTTCGCCGTGTTGACGGTCATCCCCTCCATCGTGCAGGACACCCGCCCCTGCGAGAGCCCCGTCCCCGAGATGCGGATGTTCGCGTAGATGCTCGTGCCCATGAAGCACCACGACCGATCCGAGCTCATCAGCGTGCGGAGCACGTCATCGGAGGGGGCCAGGGAGCACCCGGACAGCGTGGCCAGCGCGGCCAGGAGGACCGCCGCGGCCCTCACCGGACTCTCCAGAGCGGCACCGTGACGGGCCCCACGAAGAGACGCAGGAGAACGATCAGCAAGAGCACGCCGACCAAGATGTAGGCGACCATCCGAATCGGCTCAGGAAAAAACGTGTCGATGACGTACTTGGCGAGCCACGCCACCGCGAACATGATGACCAGCGTCAAGAGCAAGGAAACCAGGTCCATAGCCCCTCCTATCCCCACGTTATCCACCGGTAGAACCAGAGCAGGTAGAGCACGCCCGTGATGAGCCCGTAGACGAGCAGGACGAGCACGCAGCCGGCGAGGAACCCCGCCCCGTCCTCGGTCGCCTCGGCGCGATAGCGCCTCACGCCACCCCCTGCGCGAGGCGAAGATGGCCTTCCCAGCCGCAGAGGAGACAGTCCACTTCCGGTGCCCCGGCATAGTGGCGGAGACACGGGTTCTCGCACCGCGGGCAGGCGGCCGGGACGCCCAAGAGGCGCGGCCCCTCCTCTTGCGTCCGCCGCTGGGTCTCAGGGGCCGGGAGTTCGCGAATCAGGGTCAAGGCCCCGGTGCGCCAACGCACGTGATAGCACGTCGAGCAGTAGCCGCGGCCGAAGTGGCGGCGCTCGGGATGGCAGACGGGCACGCGGGCCACGGGGGCTTACTCCTCGACCATCCACGAGCACCAGAGCTTCCAGGCGCCCGGCCGGTACTCGAGGCGAAAGCGCGAGCGTTCGTCCTGCGACATCGACAGCATGCACGTCGTCCGGTCCTGGGCGCGCCGGAGGGTCAAATGCTCCTCGTTCGCGTGGTCATGCGTGAGGCGGAAGGTCTGCTCGAGGCGATAGCTCGCGTAGTGCTGGGAGGCGATGATGGTGACCCACATCAGGAGGACGACGACGGCGGCCCCGCGCGCGGCCACGGTCGCCTTGCCCCACGAGATGCTGAGGGCCGAGCCCTCGGAGCGCGCCCCCTGCGACTGGAGCAGGAAATGCTCGATCTCCTCCTTGTCGAGCGAGCGGAGCCGCCGCTTCCGCCAGGCGTCCTGGTCGTCGCCATCCCCCTCCCGCCGGAAGTCGGTCACCGATTCAGCGTGGTCGGAAGGTCGCGGAGCTTATCCACGAGTTCTTGCGTCATCCCGTGGAGATCGGGGCCTTGGTACTGCGGGCTCTTGGGATTCGTGCGCGGGAGCAGCGGCTTGATGGCCTCCCGCCGCTGCGTCTTGATCTGCTCGCCGAGGGTCGGGCCGGGGCCGAACCGCTCGCCTTCAAGCCGGGCAATGGCCTTGTCGCGGTACGAGGTGTAGGTGGTCTCGAGCATCAACTGGCGCCCGCCATACTTGCCCTTTGACTGGTCCTGATACTTCTTCGACGCCACGAGGTGCTCCAGCTCCTGAAAGAGCGTGCGGCCCGCGCCGTTCTTGACGACCTCGGTCTGGAGGGTAACGAGCCGGTCTTTCTGCTCGGCGGTCAACTTGACGCCCGTGGGCGGCGCGCCGGCCTGCATCTGCGGCCCTTCGGCGGGCGGGCGGCCGATGTGGTCGGGCACCGGGGGGAAGTTGGCCTCGTTCTCCTGGATCTCTTTCCACACGGGATGGGTGTTGATCTTCGTGACGAAGATGGGCGAGACGATGTCCGGCCCCCAGCCGGGCGCGTACTGGATCGTCTCGCCGGTGACCGGGTTGCGGGCGGCGGGGACGGTGGACGCGAGCCCCGGAATCCCGCTGATGAGCGCCTCGCGGATGCTCCGCACTTCGCGCAAGGTGTTGTCGTCCACCTCGCGGGCGACCTCGCGCACGCCCGCCGGGATGATGCTCTTGGAGAAATTGCTGAGGAGTTTCGCCCCGCCTGAGCCGGGGTCGCGCTGGGCGTCGAGGACGTTCCGCAGCCCCGTCATCCAGTTCTTGCTCACCGCCACCTGACCCGTCGCGCTCACGATGGCGAAGCCCCAGGCCCCCCACTCATCGAGCGCCTCTTGGTTCTCGGGGATGCGGCTGGTCAACTCCACGTAGTCGGCAATCGCGCCCATGTAGGCGCCGACGGGATCGAGGCGGCTGTAGGTGTAGCACTCCTCCGTCCAGCTCGGGCAGATGCTGTACGGTGGCTTCGTGCTCGTCTTGGGGTCGCGCTGGAGCGCGGCCAGGTTCTTGTTCGCCGGTCCCCCGCCCGTGATGGTGCCGTTCATGACTTCCACCGCAATTGCGACCGCGGCGGCGTTGCCGAGCGCCGTGCGCGCGATGGCGCGATCCCGCAGGGCCCCGCCCGCCATCAAGTCCGACCAGTTCTGGTAGGACACCCACGAGAGGAACGGCAGCCGCTGGCCGACCCACTTGAAGCTATTGCCCGGGGTCCGCATGAACGGGAAGAGGACGCGCCCCCCGGGGATAGCGTTCGCCGCGCCCATGAGCCCGCGCCCCACCGTCCCGAGCTCGCGGTTGAGCGTGAGGAGCACGGCGTGGTCCTGCGCGCGCTGCACCATGTCAGCCGTCGGATGCGCCTCGAGGTCTCCGACTTCCTTGGCGAGCGCCGGGCCCTCCTTGCCGCGTGAGAGGGCTTCGCGGACGGCGAGCGCCTTGATCTCCATGTCGTAGGCCACGCCCTTCCAGAAGGCATCTTCCGCAATGAGCCCGCGCGTGGGCATCCCCTTGGCGCGGAGGGTGTGACCCATCACGTCGATGGTCTGGCCGAACCAGCTCTCGGGGCTAAAGCCGTAGGTCTCCGCGGCGATGCGCGGGTGCTCGGTCGTCTTGCCGATGGCGAAGGGCTCCTCGCCCGTCTCCCACGCCTTCACCATGAGCCGGATGCCGGCCTGATGGGCTTCGGCCCACGCGCGGAGCTTGATGCCCGCCTCCACGCGCTGCACGCCTTCCGGGTCGCGCGTCAGGATCTTGTTCACCCAGCCCGCCGCGTAGGTCTCCGCGATGTCCCCGTAGACGATGAGCCCGGTGCCGCCCATGTTCGCGGCGTGCGTCTTGGGGTTGCTCAGGAGGGCCTGAATCCACGCGGCATGCATGAGATCGCGGCCTGCGCGCAGGCCCTCGTAGACCTGCCGGAAGAAACTCCGCTTCTGCGCCTCGGAGAGTGCGGCCACCCGGCGATACGCAAGCAGCGGGTCCACCTCGCTCTCGCCGAGCTTGCGGCTGACTTCGAGAATCTTGTCGGGGGCCATGCGCCCCGCGGCCCGCTGGCTGACCGCCATCTCTTTCCGCATCTCCAGCCCGCGCCCGAGGTTCCGCCCCTGCGCTTCATCGAGCGCCGAGAGCTTCACGGCGACCGCGAAGGCGTCGTTCAACTGCGCCATCGCTGCGGCGTCGCCACCGAGTGCCCGCTTGCCCAGCGTGTCGTAGAACTCAGCCGCCGCGGCAGCGGTATCGCGGAGCCGCAACGCCTTCGCTTCATCCACCAAGATCGTCTCGGGGTCGTGGCTCAACATCTGCTCAAGACTCCACCGTCCCGCTTCCGCTTCGGCGATGGTCTCGGCGTGGGGCTTCCGCTGCCGATGCTCCTTGAGAAACTCGCCAGCGAACTTGTTGAGGTCGCTGATGGTCTGCTTGACCGACTCCGGGGCGGCGATGCGTTCGAGGTTGATGCGCGCCACCGAGCCTTCGGGCGGCGTGGGCGGGCCGGTCGGCGGGGCGGCATCGCCTGGGCCGAGTTCTCGGGGTGGTGTTGCGAGTTCCGGCGGGGCGGTTGGCTGTTGTGGGCTCGGGGGGCCTTCGCCCATCGCCGGGCGCGAGAGGTAGCCGCCGAGCCGGTCTCGCGCCTCATTGGCTACGCGGGAACTTATGCGCCCGTTCTCATCGAAGAAGTCAACCCGGAATCGCTGGAGGTCGCCCCGGAAGCCGCCCGTGATCTTGGACACGCCGACGTGGAGATCAGGGAAGATCGATTTGACCGCCTCGACCGTCATCGGCACGCCCCGGTGGAACTCCAGGCGAAGGACCCCACTTGTGACCGGGAATACGGCCGCGAGTTGCGGAACCGACCCGCCGCTCGGCGTCCTCGCAACCGACCCCGCCCCCGGCGGCGGCTCCGGCCCGACCGCGCCCCGATCGAACATTGAGGGTTCCGGCGGCGGGCCGATGCTGCCACGCTGCGCGCCGGCCGCCTTGACCTCGGCGACGCCAGCCTTGAGCACCCGACCCATCTGCGGCAGACCCGGTGCCACGAGCGGCCCGAGCGTCTCGACGGCCTCGCGTACCGTCATCGGCTGGCGCATGGCCTTGACCTGCTCGGGCGGCATCGACACGATGGCGGGCGCGCCGGCCATGAGGTGCCGTACCGTGAAGCCGGCCTCAGCGTCGAAGAGCTCGGCGTTGGCCACCTCGGGCGCGAGGTTCTCCACGCTCTGCCCGACGCTGGTGAAGACGGCCGTGAGGGGCGAGAACAAGACGGGCATCAGGCCCTCGACGAGCACCTGGCGCGCGCCCTGCGCGGGCTCGGTCGGGAGCCGACTCAGGCCCTCGCCGACCCGCTGAATCCCCTGCACCACCGACGCCGCGCCCGCCTTGAGCCCTTCGAGAAACATGCCCGGGAGCATCGGGCGCTTTTCCGCGCCGCCCTCGGCAGGCGTGGCCGCGGCAGGCTCGGGCGCGGCCCCGGGCTCGGCGGCTTGGGCGGCCGCCGCGGCGTTCATCTCCTTGAGCAGCAGCTGCCGCCCGGCCTCCTCGTCCTTGTTCTCCACCACCGTCGCATCGAGCGGCGCTTGGTAGACGTTGCGGAACGTCATCGGCACCGGGGCCAACGGGCTCCCAGCGGGGGCCGTCACAGGGGGACGCGGCTCGTCGGCCATCAGCGGAGGTTCGCCGGCGGCGGCGCGCCGAAGCCGGGGATCATGCCCTTGAGTCGGTCGAACATGCCGGGCGCGGGCGGCTTCTTCTGCGCCGCGGCGGCCTCCTGCTGCTTCCGAGCCTCCTCGACAGCCCGGTCGCGCTCGACGAGCAGCCGACGCTGGGACTCATAGTCGGCCGGACGCGGGCGGGCCGCGTTGAGTTCCGTCATCGAGTTGTACCGGACCAAGCTGTTGAGATTCTCGACGCTCTGATTCACGCGGTCTCCCAGGAGCTTCTGATAGCGCGGCACGATGTCATCGCTGACCTTCTCGGGGCTCTCCTTGCCGCGCGCGCCCGCCGCGCGCCGGTCGTACTCATCCAGCGCCATCGACCACGCGCCCATGCGCGGATCGTCCGCGCGGTCCATGATGTCGGGGATCCCCAGCGCGCTCTTGATGCGCTGTTTCCCCTGCGCGTAGGCGCGCTCCGTGTCGGACTTCCCGAGGCTTTCGAGATGCTGGATGGTGCTCCGTCGATGGTCAATCGCGTTGAGGGCGTCCGTGGTATTGAGGGCGCCGGTCTTACTCAAGTCGTTGATGGTCCGCTCGCTGAGGGTCGGATATTGCGAGTGAGCGTCGGCGAGGACACGCGCGCGCGTGGTCGGATCGGAGGGCGCTTCCTTCGCAGGCGCGGTGAGGATGTTATAGACCCGGTCCAGCTCCGTCGCCTTCCACTGCCATTGCGAGGCGTTCCGCTGCAATTCCGGGATGGTCAGCGTCTTGTCTTGGGCGCGCTGGGTGTACTCGAGAATGTTCTGCTCCTGCTCCCGCTCCCACCAGGCGGTGAAGCGCGTCGCGTCCACCTTCTCTTGCTCGCGCATCTGCGTTTGCCACGTGTGCGCCCGGTCCATCTGCTTCACGGGGTCGACGTACTTGAGTTCCCCGTTGAGCATCTGGTCAATGACCGCGGCCCGGCGCTCGGGGTCTTGGAACGCCCGTTGCGCGCGGCCGAGCGAGATGTCCTCGAGGATCTTGGTGGTAGTAGACGCGCCCTTGCCCTGGTCCCAGACGCCAGTCGCGACGAGGCTCCCGATCCGCTTGTTGATGCGTCCAATCGCCGCATCGCGCACGGCGGGGTCGTCGGCGAAGACGGCGGTGTTCGTGTCCTCGGCATTCTGGACTTCCGAGAGCACGCCGATGCGCGCGTGCTTGAGCTTCAGCCCCTCGTACCGCTGCTTGATGACGCCTTCGGTCAGGAGCTGGTTCGCCTCGCCCTGGAACTTCGCCGCGCTCGCCGGATAGCGAAGATCGCCCGACACCTCCGCGATAGCCGCTTGGCCGCGCTGGCGGAACGTCTCGGGGAGTGTCTCGGGGTCCACGCCTTCCTCGCGAAGCTTGATGTCTTCTTCGGCGAGCCGATCCTTGACCCGCATCAACTTGTCTTCCACGTCCAGCTTCATCTCTTCTTTGGTCAGGGCGTCGTTGATCTTGTTGTATTGCGCGCCCGCCTTGGCGAGGTCGGACGCGGCGCTGGCGAGGGCGCGCGCGGGCAGCGCGCTATACTCCGCGACGTCGTAGGACGCGCGCGGCGTCCCGCCGAGGTCCGGCGTCTGCTGCGAGACGACTTGCGGGATACGAATGGGCATTAGGGGAGATTCACCGCCCACGTGTTGCCGGCGTTCACGGTCGGGGCCTGCGTGCCTTGGTACTGGCGATACCCCGTCGCCGCGCCGCTCAGGAGGGTCGTGCCCGCCTGGATCGCGCCCGCCGTCTCGATGCCGCGCGCGGCACGGCCCCGGAAGGACTCGAGCCCGGCCTGCGCCTCGAGACTGCTCGCGCGCGCCTGCCCGCCTGACTTGATGATCTGGGCGTCGAGCTCGCCCTGGTAGGCGCTATCGGCCTGCACCATGAGCGGCGAGCCGAAGTTCTCCTCGACGCCCGCCGTGCCGTAGAGCGCCCGCTGGCGCGCGAGCACGCGGCGGGTGGCGGCCCGCTGCTGCTCGGCGGCGAACGCGGCGCGGTTCCGCTCCGAGATGGCCTGATTGGCCGCGACCTCGGCGTTATAGTCGGCAATCTTCTTGGTCGTCTTGGCTTGCGCCTTGGCCGATTCGTACTGCAACGTGGCGCTCAGGGCGGCAACGAGAACGGTGACGACGATGCTGACGGTAACGGCCATCTAGGCGACCTCCCCCGCGTAGAACATCCCCTTGCTGCCGTCGGGATAGGCGTTCGGGATCGTGTGCGTATGCTTCAGGCCCTGCCGCTCGAAGATGGCGCGCATGGCCCGGTTTCCCGGCTGCGTCATGCCGAAGAAGAGCGGCACGCCGAGGGCTTTCAGCGCCTCATGCCGCGCCTCGGCGAGCGCCCAGCCGTAGCCGTGGCCGCGCGCCCCCGGGTCCACGTAGACCCCATGGCCCCAGCCGACTTCATACTGATCCGCGCGTGCGAGCGTGGCGAGATCCGGGGCCGGGGCGACGGTCACGGCGAACGCGGTGGCCCCGCAGACCGCGCCATCCACCTCGAGCACGAGGGTCGGATGCGCCCACCAGAAATCGACGGGCTTCGCGGGCCACGTCGGATGACACGCGGCGTAGAGCGCATGGACGGCGGCGGTATCGGCATCGACGGCGCGACGGATCTTCATGCGGACTCCTTGGGAATCAGGGCGAAGCGAATCATGTCCTCGCCGCGGGGGCCCTTCTTCCGCATCACGCCCTCGTCCTCGAAGTGCATCGTGCGGAGCCAGCGATGGGCGGCGAGGTCGTCTTCGAGCGAGTCGGCCTCCACGCGCACGAGGCGATAGTCGCGGATGAGCACGCGCAGGAAGCGCCGCACGCCGCGCGCGATGAAGAGGCCGTGTTCCCGGCCGAGCGGCCCCACGCAGACCCATGCGCGCCCGACCGGGGCGTAGGTGGAGAGGACGATGCCGGCGCAGCCGGCCACTTGACCGTCAACGGTGGCGGTGAACGCGGGGCCGAAGGTATCCCCCGCCCACGGCGCGGTGCCGACCGCTTCGTAGTCGCCGGGCTCGAAGGCGCGGATGACGAGCTTAGGGGTCTTCAATCTGGATCGCCCCCGTGATGCCGAGCACCGTGCAAGGTTTGGGCTCGATGCGCTGGAGGATGTGCTGGCCCTCGCGGTTCCACCCGAGGTTGAACTTGCGGAACATGTCCCCCGTGTAGGGAGTGGCGGGCCCCACGGTGGCGGCGACCTCTTCGGGGTACTCGATGGGCTCGCCGTTGAGCGTGAGGGTGCCGTGCGTACAGGCCACGCGCACCGTGACGTGGTTCCAATGCTTCTTCCGGCCCTGCGCGGTGCCGACGGCCGTCGAGAGCTCGGGCCGGAGGGTCTGAATCGTCGCCGTGAAGTGCAGGCCCACTTCGATCTCCGTCGTCGTCACGCCTCCGGGGAGCGACACCTGGCCGCCCGCCACGATGAGGTCGTACACGGTGCCGTCGGCGGTGATGGCCTTCACGGTCTGGCCCTCGAGATGATCGAGGCCGGAGAATGTCCCCGCCGCCGCGCCCCCGTAGACGCGCCCCGCGTCGGTATTCATCGCCCCGTCGAACACCTCGACCCCGCGCCGGTCAATCACCGCGTCGAGGGCCCAGTAGGGCGCGGCCCAGTAGGTCGGCGTCCAGTACCCGGTCGCCCAGTAGTCGCCGATCTGCACGGGCCGCACGACGCTCGTCCACACCTCATCGCCGGTGCCGCAGTTGTTCGGGATGACGCCGACCGACTCGAACAGCCCCTGCGTGTCGTGGTGCGCCCAGCCGACGACTTGCTCGGGGCGCTCGTAGGTGAGCGTGAGGAGGATGCCGTCCGGGCGCACGCAGAAGAGAATCGAGTCGGGCGAGGACGCATAGGCCATCTCGACGACGCCCGCGCGCAGGAGATGCTCGGCGATGATGGCGAGATCCGGCGCGACGTAGGCGTTGACGTTCACGAAGTCGAAGGCGAACTCGCGCACGCGAAGGGCCCCGCGCTGGACGAACAGGACGACGTTTGAGATGCGGATGGCGTCCACGGTGTAGTCCGAGCCGTAGGTCGTCTGGTCCTTCACCGTGATGGCGGTCGGCGTGATGGGGCTATCCGTCCCGCCCGTGGCGAG
>Ga0310813_10001176_pt1 | contig 15832 bp, 40 predicted proteins | sample YN3metagenome_FD_203086 | JGI IMG/M metagenome (GOLD analysis project Ga0310813, IMG submission 203086) | Soil microbial communities from experimental microcosm in Duke University, North Carolina, United States - YN3 | ecosystem: Engineered > Artificial ecosystem > Soil microcosm > Unclassified...
ATAAAGTGCAAATTCAACTTTTTGTTGATGAAGAAGTTGATTAGTAATTTGATGAAATCGTCGATAGATTGATTTATTCTTATTGTCTTGAAATTCTTGATGAATAAGCATTTTATTCTCCTTATGGGTAAAGCCGGTTCAGGTATCTTCTGGCAAACCAATAGAAGGCATCGTTGTCATTAAGAATCTTCTCAATCAGTTCATCTTGAGAATTACAACCAAGATGATGACATCGAGTTATACCGTTCATGTTCATGAAGAAGAGATTATCCTGTTGGATGATAAGGTTCTCTTCTGTGTCATCGATCAAATAGACAATCTTCTGATCAAGATGGATAAATGGTTGGGTTTGGTTAGTTGTTGAGAAAAAAGAGTTAGCGATGACAAGGTATTCTTGGAGTTTCTTTTCACGATCTTCAACATAAGCAGCATAAGCAGCAGCAGCAGCATAAGCAGCATAAGCAGCATCAGCAGCAGCAGCAGCAGCATAAGCAGCATCAGCATCTGAAAAACAAGAATTATTATTTTTCAAAATTTTTAATACTTTTTCAATTGATTTTAATACATTTGTGAATTTTTTATGATCAAATGTATTAATAACTGACTCTACTATAATTATGAGAAAAGGTATTTTTACTTTATCTAGATCAACGCCAATCGGAATAGATTGTAAGAATTCAATAGGAAATTCTTTAGCATCTTCATTGCATAGACCTTCAAATATTTTATCTTCAACTTTTGACAACCATATAGGTATTCCTATTTCAATGGGGTATTGATTGTGATCATAGTTTTCTAAAGTACACCCTACTGCACACCCTTTTCCATTTTCCCAGCCAGTTCCTTGAATAATATTGTCTTGTTCTTGATGATGCTTAAGTCTATTAACATATTTATCTTTTATTTCTTGTGAATTATGAAAACTTAATAGTGGCATTTTTTACTCCTATTTAATTTTTAAAAGTTGCGGAGATTATTATTATTCCCAGCTCCGCTCCGGGTAGTGGCTACTATTTCTCTTGTTCTTGTCTGAAGATAAAATCATCCTTTGATGCTAATATATGATCTATGCAATCTGTAATGCAATCTCTGAAATCATCTATATTTTTTACTACTTCAAATATATGTGCGTCACTATCTAAACCAAGACTTTCCAATATATTTCTCTCAAAAACTCCTGTGAACAATTCATCAATAGAATCGCTGATAAAATCTCTATCATTATCTTGTTTTGTTAGATAATCAAATTTACATAGTATGTGCTTTCTTACTTCTTCTATATTTATGATCGCTATATTGTTATTTATTGTGAACATTTTAAATTCTCCTTTATCTCAACCAAACTACTATTAAATTTATCCCAATCTAATGTAGATCCTGATTCATAACACAAAGTGCTAAATATCCGCAGCCATTCAGATTCAGTATGTATCTCTTTAGTAATAAGACATTTAAATTTTTTAGTATTACTTACATTACATTTCATTTTAAACTCTCCTGCTAATGCCAGATAAACCATAATTAATATTTTCTTGACCCGGAAGATTGTCAATTTGTATTTCATAGTTATCATACTTATCTGCCAATTCTAGTGCCTCATTTTCGTTTTCGCAGAACGCAAGCACGCTATTTTGTCCATAATCTTCACTTTCTATAAATTTTTTTGCATCATCAGCAGATATAATTTCAGCATTACCTTCTTGGACTTTATAAAGCAATCTCATTTTAAATTCTCCATCTTTTAAATTGTCGCTTAATCTTTTGCGCTCTTGTTATGATGTTAGTATTACATTACTAATTAACATTGTCAAGCTAATTAGTAATGTAATGTTAATGTTTATTGAAATATTTTCAATACATCTGATAGAATGCACCCTTTTTAAGGGTTTACCCTGTATTGACACATGTGTTTTTTAGAGAGAGAATGATGACTGAGTATTTAGTGTGTGGATGGTGCTTAGGACAAGGAGCACGGTTAATAAGTGATAATGCTGTTATAGGCTGTGAAGAATGCGATGAGAGAGGCTATAAACGTGTCGGAGAAGAGCTTGAAATGTGCGACATGCAATGATGAGGCTTTGTTTTATTACATGCATGAAGTGTTTTGTGCTGATTGTAATGATGAATGTATATCAAGAGCTAAAGAAGAACCAACGCTTACTGAACAAGAAGAAGCTTATTTAAGAATAGTATTTAGTAGAACTAAATCATTGGATGTAAGAGATTTGCTTAATAAAAATTCGATGATAAAAGCAAGAAGAATAGTAAAAAAATAGATATTAAAAATGGCATTAACTGAAGAATTTAAAAAAGAAGCTAATAAATTTTTTGATGAACTTAAAGAGCTACAAGATAAGTTATTTACAGAAAAAGAACTAGCTAAACTAATTAAAGATAAAAATGAATTATGGCTATAAAAATGGGCGAGTGATTGTCAAGTAGGCCTTTCGATGTATTCACTCTAACCTGTGGTGCCCGACGGGGATATAGCCACCATAAAATTTAATGGAAACTTTAAATACAAGGTTGTATTTTTTTAAACAAATTGGTTGTAAAAAACAAAGGGTAAGCAATGAGCATTTTCAGTCTTTATTTAGTAAGTATATTAGACAATGTAAGGGTCATGTTATTCGTGCTTCTTACCATTTCTTTTGCATCAATTATTGTTGGTCTTCATCGTTCTTGTAGTACAAAAAATGATGATAATGATCCTGGATGGCATATTGCAAAATTTGGATTTTTAATATTTATTTTAATTGGATTTTTACTAGTAATTACTCCTAATACTAAGAGTGCTGTTGCTGTAATTGCTGGACATACTGTTCTAGAAGTTTCTAGTGGAGATAAAGCTAGATCTATAGCATCAAAATCATATGAAGTGCTTGATAAATTTTTAAATGATCAACTACATGATAATAAGGATTAAATAATGGCATTTAAAAAAGGACAATCAGGAAATCCAAACGGTAGGCCCAAAGGTGTTTCTACGCGTACTACTATGATTTCAAAAGCACTGCATGAGCGCAGTGATGAGTGGGTAAATAAAGTGATTAATATGGGATTAGCGGGTGATACTGTATGTCTTAAGTTGTGGGGAGATAAGATAATAGCAAATGCTAAAAAAGATATGGAAATTTGTTTGCCAAACCTGGTTGGTAAAACTCCAGAGCAGCTTGCAAGAATTTTATTTGAAGCAATGAGTGGTCAAAGCATGAGTTTAGAAGAGATTAATTCTGTGCTTGATATTATCAAGAAATTTAAATCAAATGATGATAGTGCGGCAATACAGGAAGTTATTGATAAGAGCAATACAATATTAGATGAGTTGAGGGCTAAAAATGAACGAGAATACTGATGAAAAAATATTTGCTAAAGCAGCATTTATAGAATACTTGCATAACATTGATTTACAAGTATTTAAAGACGTAGCAGCTGATCTTGACTATCAGCTAAATGAAGATGTAGGTGTTATGTTTGCTGATGGTGGTAAGCGTTGTACAGAGATGCGAGATGAAGTTGATGAGCTTATATATAGATTCGAGCAACTACAAAAAAATGATTTGAAGTTTTACGTAGAATTTACGGAGTAAAAATGAACGAGAGTATTAATACTAAAATAGATCATTTAGATGAAATTATATGTGAGCATAATATTAAAATAAATGATGCTTTAGAATTATGTTTTGCATACGATTGTGATAACTCAGAAGCAATTGAAAAGAAATTGCTAGAAATAAAAAATGATTACTTCATAATTGACGAAGCTATTTGCTTTATAAAAGAATCTTGTGGTTACTATACTAAGGCTAAAAATGAACGAGAGTATTAAAATATGGATTCTTGGTAAATGCTATGATATTTATAATAATTATAATTTTGTTATACCCAAGTTTATGTGTGAATATATTGGGGGATTAAGATGTATTGATTATTTGCAAAATCCAATATTTCATAAAACATCCAATGGTAGATATGCTATCAAAGGTATTTCTGAGGACTTACTTTCATTCGAAGATATACCAGCCGGTGTTAAAAAAAAATTGACAGTATGGGAGTGTATGTAATGAACGAGAGTATTAATACATTCGAAGAATTGTCTAATTGCTTAAAATATTTTAGAGAGTGCGGGCAAACTCTTGACTTTAATGATTCATTGTATGTTGATGGCAAGAAAGTAAAAGACATGTCTATAGCAGAGATTGAAGATTTTTTAGTCCAGTTTAGAGGTAATAAATGAATGACGTGATTACAGGTGATGTAATAATATATGACTTGGTATCGATGGATGAAAATCATAATGAAAAAAAGAAGAGTTATAAGATCATGAACAATAATACTAATAATGAATTCGACTATATTTACACTAAATCACTTAATGAATTAAATGATTTTGAGATTGAGATACTAAGGCTTAATAACTTAATAAAATCAGTGTTAGAGTTTAGTGAATGCTTATCGCATATTTCTTTACATAGTAGCTTTGTTGATATACAAAAGTATAGAGTTTTAAGTAATGAATTTAAAGATCGTTTAATTTTTGGGGAAAAATAATGAACAATTATAGCAAAGCAGTACTGGATAGTCTTACTTCTGTGCAAGTATTAGAAGAGCATATAAATGCAGTAGACATTAAAGTCTACGGTAAATATTTGTCATTAGTTGCAGGTCCGAACGGAAACTTATTGGTCTTTATTTATAAAGATAAAGAAAGTCAACTAGCTGAAACAGATTTTAATATACAGATCATTGATCCAGACGAGCTTAAAGCCGTGAGAATTGCGTTGGGGGCTAATGAATGAAAGAAGAAAAATATCAAGATAATCATGAACAGTTAGAAGATGCGTACGGAGCTTATATATTAACTGAACGTGGCATGGTTTATAAACGATTTGAAGAGATGAGTATTAGTGAGCAGTTGTTGGGTTTTAAGTTGTGACAGCATTTATTATTCAGCTGATAAAAACAATTGTCTCAATCATAATTGTTAAAAAGATAATGAAGGATAAGGTATGACATTTTCAAATGTAGTTATAAATGATATCAGACATGAACTTATGAAAACATTATGTAATGCTGAGAATAGATTAAAGATGTATGATTTACATGGTACAACATCTAAACTCTGCGGATGTCCTCACCCTTCTATCACGATTAATCGTGATTTATACGAAGAAATATTTAAATGTCTTAATAGCAGAGATGAATATAAGCATGTATCCTTGAATGATTTTATAGAACACTTATTAAAGATAGGCATGGATAATATAGTTGCAGTTGAATCTATTAAAAATATAATTAATGATAAGTAATGAAATATGCAAAAGTTAACAATATTTCAGTTGATAAAAACAGTTATCGTGTCAATTATATCTAATAAGATAGTCAATAATAAACCACCAGAATAGTGTTTTTTTATTGACAAAAAACACGCGTGTATGTTATAGTTCAGTTAAAATTATTGGAGAATAAATAATGAAAGATTTTATTTGCAGTGATGAATTGATAATTTGTAAGAAAAATATACTTTTTATTGAGCTTGTAGATATAAAAATAGTATTTAGATTAGTTGGTGATATAAAGTTATCTATAAAATATGATTCTCATCAGAAAGCATTGGAAGAATTTTCCATTATCAAGAGGAACATAAATGAATAATGAATTTTTACCAGAAAATTATCTTATCATGTCAGGTATTAAGAATACATTTATTGGTACAGAAACCAATTATAAAGATAGTATTATAATTGGTACTGAATGTCTTAATTCTAAGAATAATGATTCATTAGCTCGAAAGGTATATCCTACTAATGTAGAGTGTGCCGAGTTCGATTCTCGGCATGAATCAACTGAGTGAGATTTTATGAAAATTAAAACTTTAAGTAAGTTTATTTAAAAGGATATATTCATGGCTAACTTTGAAATAGAAAAAAATACTCAATTAAAGTTAATTACAACTAACATTTCATGATAATGAAGATATTTATTCTATAGTTAACGCATATTATGCTGATGGATTTTCTCAATTAGGACGATCTCAATACTCAAAATCAGGAAGAGTTTGTGAAATGACTTTATATAAGTATGTTGGCGCATATGAAAATAACATATTTAAGAGGATATTTGCATGGCTAACTTTAAAATAAAGAAAACTTTAAAGTTAGTTAAGTCATTTTCTAATACCTATAAATTTCTTAGGAATCAATATCCTTATGGTTCTGTATTTTATTGTTCAGGATGTAATATTTATATTGTTTATGTAAGGCTTGGAGATGCTAATTTTAAAATATGGTCAGAATCATCTAAAATTGATTATGACTTAGATGATTTTGACTATGATATTGAACCAAGGATTGCAATGAGTGGAGTGGATTATGTCAGAATTTGAAAAATCATTATTAGAAGACATAGCGTTTTCTGATTTAAAACTTGCAAATGAAAAATTCTTTGAAGCAAAAAGGATAGAAAAAATCAATAAAGAACTTTTAAGTAAAATTAATAAAAGTTTTGTGTGGAGAGATGCTAATATAGAAGAGTTTAATTTATGGGATACAGTTATATTAAGAATAGTTAACTCTCGTCCATCTCGTGTTTTTTGCATTCCTAAAATTAGCTATGTTATCTATGAGGGAGATGATTACTGTACAAAAGAAACATTGAAAGAAATTATTGATGGATATACTTTTGAAACAGAATCAGGAATAATTTCTGTTGGTAAGTTAACTCATTGGGCATATATACCGGAGTATGATAATGGCAGACTTTAAAATAGCAGTTGCTAAAACCATTAAGAATGAAGGCGGTGATAAGTATACCGAGACTGAAGGTGATCGTGGTGATGCGACTAAGTATGGGATATCTGAGAAAACAATGTATGTTATTGTTCATGATAGATATCATCATCTTGAATGCAGTACTTACCTAAAAGATTTGCTTTCACCTATTTTAAAAATAGAGTCTGCTAAAGATAAAGTAAAAAGATTAACTATGGATCAAGCAAAAGAAATTTATAAAATATTCTTCTGGGACGCCAACCGATACGGAGAAATTAATGACCAATCTATAGCTGAGAAAGTATTTGACATGGCGGTTTTGATGGGTGCTCCACAGGCTAATAAGTGTTTGCAGAAATTTTTTAATTGGGATCATATTGGAAATGGAATACTTGGAGTAGATGGAATTATAGGAGATATAACTTTAGAATGTCTTAATGACGATAGATGTCTTAATTTTGTCTTAAATGAATTTAAGCTTAATTGTACAAAATACTTCATCTCAATCTGCAACAAAGACAAATCACAGTCTAAGTTTTTATTAGGTTGGTTGAATAGGATAATGTCATGATTGATGTAATTAAACTTAAAAAAAGCATATGCGAACCCTACGATACTTTTAAAAGATTAGATGATGGATCTTTAATAATTGCTGGTATTACTATGCCAAGTACTAAAGACATACTTGAATGGAATCCAAAAGCAAAAATAACTGGAAATGTATTTTCTGATACTGAAGGTTATTATCAGGATGAGTCAAACTATAAGTATTTTGATATAGATAAAAAGGTTAGTTATAAAAGACATGAATTAAATATAGTTGGTTAATTATTAGGTTATTATCATGAGCATCTTAGAATTTGTAGAACAAGCATTTTATACTTCTGGTGTAGTTTCAAGAGACTTTGAAACTATAAGAAAGTCTCAACTTGAAGAAGGATTGCAGTGGTTGATGAATAGATGGAAATATATTCATGGAATATATCATTTTATTGATCTTGATAAGGATGTTAAGGAAAAGATGTTTGATGAATTAGTTTCACACATTTGTTATTGGTATAAAGTTGATAGGCCAACTGTGAAGGATAAATAATTAATGAATGAATCAATATTTGAAAGTGAATTTTTTTGGACTATATTATTAATAATAGTTTTAGTTTTTTTCTTTTTTCATGATAGAAATGAAAATAAAAAATGGGATAAATTTAAAAAAGAGCATAAATGTAAAATTGTGTCATACATAGATGGTGACACAAATGTAGGAGTAGGAATAGGATCAAAAGGACCTATTCCTACTCTATCAGAAACGCCTGATAAAGCTGGTTGGCTCTGTGATGATGGTATGACATACTTTAAGGATAAATAATGGAATATATAATTGCAACGTTAATAGGACCACCATTAGGGTATTTTACTGCAATGCTTATACATAAAATTTTTATTTGGATTAAAGATAATGTTTAATATTTATAGATGAAAACAAGATAAAATAAGGTTATACTATGAGTTTAAATATAATAGGGAAGACTAAAATGCCAGGGATACTTTCTATTATATTGACAATCGGTGTGTTTTTCTGGGGATATTTCTTGATGATGAATGATATACCAGAACAAAATAAGTCTATATTCTTTACATTTCTTGGTTCTTATATGACAGCATGGATGATGTCTATAGGGTACTATTTTGGTACTACTTTTGCGTCAGGAGCTAAAGACAGTATGATTTATAACAGTACTCCTGCTAAAAAAGAAGATGAAAAATGAGATTTAGTGTTGATTTTACAGTTAGTAATAAAGTAAATATTATATTTAATGATTGTGAATCTATGGAACATTTACAAGAAAAAATTAATGAAGCTGTTATTTTGATTAAAAATTTAAATAATATTGATTCAAAAGTTAAAATTGATGAAGTTATAGAAATTAAATAAAAATAGGCAAAAAATGAGCACATTTACAATAAATTTGGGTTCAAATCATGGTATGCATTATATAACATTTGAATGTGAAGATAAGAAAGATCTTGGTGCTTTAGCATTTAAAGCATTTACTCAATTAATGAAACAATTTGATATTGATTACACTTTACCAAACACATTTGGACATGAAATAATAGGTGAAAAATGAGTATTAGAGTATTAAAGCTTCCTAGATATGAATTTCAATCTCCTAATGTTGAAATTATTATTACTGCAAGAATACGTACTGAATTAAAAGAATGGGTCGGCACCGACCCATTATACTATGAGATAGACATTCTTGATCATAATGGTAATAAGGTTACAACACTAAATCCAATGGATGATAAAACTTTGTCATTAAGAACTATTGCACCTCATGAACATAATTTTAAAAAAATTGATGAAAATTTACTTTGGGAAGTGAAGGAGATTATAAATAATGAATAAAATTGAAAATAATAAAAAACAGTTACAAATGATAATATCTTCAATAGATTTTATTAGGGATAATGTTTATCCATTACTGCATAAAATAAGTACATTAGATTATAATGAATATTCATCTGAGATAGCTTATTTAGGAAAAGGTATTAGAAAACAAATGATTGAATCTATGGGTGATCTTCATTATTACAAAGACTTATATGAAGATGAATTAAACTATGATGAGAGTAATATTTAATGAATAAATACATACAAGATAAAGTAGAATTAGAAATGTCTAATGCTAAACATATGTTTTCACATAATGTAGAGCTCATACATAGTACTGTTGTTAGGATTGATCCTGCTCATATTTACTTGTTAGATAAGATTAAACAACTACAATTGCAGTTAAATTCAGTGCAAGCTGATTTATTTGATCTTAAAAATAATCATCGTAATAAAAAGGATAAAAAATGACCTGTATTATTGGTATTAAACATAATGATGATATTTATATAGGTGGAGATAGTCTAGGATGTGATAATAACGGATTTTGTTTTACTTCTACTGAAGAAAAAGTATTTCATAGAAATGAGTTTTTATTTGGTTTTTGCGGTAACTTTAGATTTGGTCAAATATTGAGATATAAATTTTTAATACCTGAAAGAGATGAATCAATATCTGACATGGAATATTTAATTGGTTTTTTTATTCCTCAGCTAAGAATAAATTTAGATAATGAAAGATCAATAAGAAGTTTTAATGATGGCCATGCAACTCCAGGTGAGAGTGAATTAATTTTTTCATACAGAAAAAACATTTATAAGTTGTATTCTGATTTTAGTATTGAAAAAAATGATGATAATATTCTATCTGTTGGTTGTGGTCATCATATAGCATTAGGTTGTATGTATGCATTATATGAACTTAATCCCATCGAAAGAATACGTAAGTCTTTACAAATAGTGGCTAAGCTGAACTGTAGTGTAAGAGAACCTTTTTTAATTTTAGAGGATAAAAAATAATGACATGTATTATTGGCATTAAAAGAGATCATACTGTATACATAGGTGGTGATAAGATAGCCACTGATAACGATGGTTTTTTCCATACCATTAAAGATAGTAAAGTATTTTATAAGGATAGTTTTTTATTTGGATGTTCTGGTAGCTTTAGGGTAACTCAAATACTAAAATATGATTTTGATATTCCATCTCGTGATGAATCATTAACTGACATGGAGTATCTAGTTTCTGTATTTATTCCTGCGCTTCAAAATAAATTAGAAGAAAGAAAAGCTGTAAAAAATTCAGATAATGGACAAGAAATTGCAGATTATTTCAGAATGATATTTGCTTATCGTAAAAATCTTTATTCAATGTACTTTGATTATCAAATACAACAGAGTTCAGATGATATATTAGCTTCTGGTATTGGGGAAAGGATAGCATTAGCGAGTATGAAGGCATTAAATAACTTACATCCTAGAAAAATGATTGAGAAATCACTAGAAATAGTACAAGAATTAAATGGAAGTGTAAGAGGACCATTTACAATATGTGATACTGATTACAATATTGACTAACATTTAGGTGAAACATGAAAGATATTGTAAATTGTCCTTGTTGTCCAGATTACTTTTATTCAACTAGCAAGAAGACTAAGCTTGATAAATTATTGAAGTCTGAGAAGGATTATTTTAAAAATTTACAACAGATAGAAAGAGAAGCTTACCAAGAATTACAAGAGGCTAGTAAATTACAAAGGATTAGATTTATATGGAAAGCTAATGAATTTTATCGTAAATATTTAGGTGAAACATGAAAGACATTATACATTGTAATTGTTGTCCAAATTATAAAAGAAGAGAAGCTGAAGCGGATATAATTCTTAATCTTATAACTAAACAAGTTGAGTTCTTAAGAAAAGAGTATGGTGATATTTTTAGCTATATAAATGATGTGGATGTTAATCCAAAATATACTATGTGCGGTAATATTGACTAACATTTAGGTGAAACATGAAAGCTATGCTATCTAGAAACATGCATATTACATCATCAAAATATGCTGATGATATTGGTGATAAAATGTTAGATGTTGTTAATTATTTTAACAGTCAAGGAAGATTTCCCCAGTTACACGCTTATAATATAAGCTTCAGAGCTAATCATTATGTTATAGATGGGCTATCACCAGAAATATATGTTACTTGTACTGATACCAATGAGATTTTAGGAACTATTTCTAGGTTTCCAATACTTGAAACTACAATTGACTAACATTTAGCCTATCTTTATACTATTAGGGTTAACCCTAACAAGTATAATCATGCAAGAGCCAAATATTGAACTATTAGAATTGAAATCGAAACTTCAGGGTTCGTTTCTGTTATTTTGTCAGTTTTTCTACAAACAGTTGCATCAAAGAGATTTTATATTAAGCAATCCCATGGGACGGGAATCACACTTTATTACGTGCGCTAGGGCTTTAACAAAATGTGCTAGACTTGAAGATGTAAGATTGATTCTTAATTTACCACCTGGACACGGTAAAAGCACGTTACTAGTGATGTGGGTAGCATGGACAATGTCAATGTACCCAGATTCTCAATATATGTACATTTCTTACTCAAAGAAGATTGCAACTAAACAAACAGAATTGATTAAACGTCTTATTTCTCTCTATGAATATAAAACATTATTTGGGATTACAATACAACATGATAGTAAAGCTAAAGAATATTTTAAGAATACTCATGGCGGAACTGTTGCCGCTTTTGGTGCTAGCGGGTCTATTACTGGATTTGACGCAGGGCTGCCTGGTCTTGATCGTTTTAGTGGCGCTCTTATTGTTGATGATGCCCACAAGCCTGATGAAGTTCATTCAGATACAATCAGAGAATCTGTTATTCAAAATTATAAAGAAACTGTTTCCCAACGTGTTCGAGGTATAAACGTACCTATTATTTTCTTGGGTCAACGTCTACATGAGGCAGACTTACCGGCATTCTTATTAGATGATGGGGACGGTACTCAATGGAAGAACGTCATACTGCAATCATTAGATGAGGCAGAAAACGCACTTTATCCAGAAGCTTTCCCTAAAGAAATGTTAGTTAAATTACGAGAATTTAGTCCTTATGTGTATGCCTCGCAGCACCAACAAAACCCTATACCGGCAGGTGGTGCGTTATTTAAGCCAGAATACTTTGTTAAATTAACGGAAGAACCGAAATTCGTTATCACATTTATTACCGCAGATACTGCTGAAACTGAAAATACTTACAATTGCCCTACGGTTTTCAGTTTTTGGGGATTATATATATTGCCTGAAGATCCTACTCAATTTGGTCTTCATTGGATAGATTGCATACAAGAATGGGTAGAGCCTAAAGATTTAAAGCCTCTATTTGATGGATTTTTATTACAAGCTAGAAGACATAAAAACCCACCTTCTATTGCAGCAATTGAGAAAAAAAGTACTGGAACAACATTACTAAGTTTACTTAGTAATGAAAGAGGAATTGAGATAAGAGACATTAATAGAGATAGAACAAGTAAAGAGCAAAGATCTTTAAATTGTCAGACATTTGTTTATCAAAGATTAATATCATTTACTGAAGGTGATCCACATGTAGAGATGTGCATAGATCATATGAAAAAAATAACTGCCAATGGTACACATGCTAGATCAGATATATGTGATACTTTTACAGATGCTTGTAAGATGGCCTTCATAGATAAATCAATTTATTCTCAAAAAAGAGAAGATCATTTAAAAATATCAGAACAACTTAATGCTCAAGTTAATCAAAGATTAGCTTTAATGAAAAAAACTCAACTTAGCGGATTTAGGAGATAAATATGTACGATAGATCAAGTAATTATTCAAATTCATCAGATGATCAATTAGTCCAGGAAATAATGGATTGTATTCAGTCATCTTATGACGCTGATTATCACGAAAGACGATATTTTTCTTATTTTAATAAAATAATTAATGATACTGCACTTGATCCAGATATTGTTTCTAAGTTAAATCAAATGAATAAACCTGCTATTGAATGTAATAGATTGGCTATGTATATAAATAAAGAGATGGGAGAATTTGAAAATCAGCAACCAGGATTTGAAGTTAATAGTAGTGATGATGTTACTATTGAGCATCTTACTGAAAATATAGAAGAAACATGTGAAGTTTTAGAGGGCCATCTAAGGAATGAATTAGCAGTTAATGATCCAAATAGTACTGGGTATAAAGTTTACCAAGACGTTATTAGTGGCGGATATTCTGTCGTGAGAGTCAGTGTAGAATATAAAAACAGTCATTCTAATCAACTTGTATTAAAAAGAGAAAAGTTACCATATCCTACTATGAGCGGTTTTGATCCTTTAGCAACCTTATCTCATAAAGGAGATGGGGAATACTGTTTTGAATATGTTTATTATACAAAAAAACAGGCATTAGAATTTTTAACAGAAAAAGATCTTGAATCTATAAATCCATCTAGCAGTGCAAACAATAACTTTAACTGGTGTTTACAAGATAGTAAATTGAGAAAAATTTACACTTTCTGCAAATTTTATAGAAAAGAAAAGAAAAATATAAAAATATTGACATTATCAGATGGTAGGGAAATTACAGATAAGCAATACAAAAAAGAGCTTAAAGATATACAGCTAATGGAAGATATTACAGGTGATTTCATAATCCCACCTACTGTAGAAGATAGCAGAGACTCAAGTGAAATTAATATCATGTGTTACTTAATAACTAAAGATAAGATTTTAAAAAAAGAAGAAACAGATTTTACTGAATTACCGCTCGTAAAATATATGGGTAAGGAGTTCTTTTCAGAGGAAGTCGATGGTTCAAATAAAAGAAAAATGGGTAAATCCATGGTTCATGATGTTGAGGGTGCACAAAGATTATTCAATATAGCAGCTCAACAAGTAGGTTATGAAATAGAAAATACCATTGCGCATAAAATAGCTATGGATATTGAATCAGTAGATTTAACCCAAACTAGTCAATTAATAAATACTCAACAAGCAGATGTTTTGTTATATAGAAGTAGACGAGAAGGAACTACTGATCAAACATTACTTCCTCCAAACTTTATAGCACGGCCACCAGTTCCTACTATCATAGAAAATACATTTATCAATATGCCAAGAATGATGGATGCTATTATGGGTGGATTAGATCAAATGGGAATGCAAAGAAATAATGTTTCTGGTGAGGCTATGGATGCTGGAGCCATTCAAGCATCTATGCACGCCAGTCCTTGGAGAAATGGATACATTGTTAGCCTAAGTCAGGAAGCAAAAATATATACTGATATGATTCCTAAGATTTATAAGACACCGCGATCTATTCCTGTCATGGGGATGGATGGAAAAAGAACTTATAAAGTTATCAATGATGATAAAAACCCTAATGGCATCTATATGAACTTTAATCCTAATGATTTTAATGTTAATATAAGTGTAGGGGTTAATGCTGAAGTTGCTAAGAGAATTTCTATTAATCAAATGATTACCATGGCTAAGATGGGCGGGTGGTTTGATGAGTTTATTGTCACTAAATGTCTACCAGAATTTGTCGCTAATCTTGATGTTCGTCATCAAAAAGCATTTATGAAGAAAGCTGAAGAATTCATGGCAGAGAAGAGAAAAGAAAAAGAACAGCAAAAACAAATGATGATGCAAAATCCTCCTGTTGATCCAGTAAGAGCTCAGATAGCGCTTAAACAAGCTGAGCTTCATCAAAAGACTCAGCTTGATGATGTTAAGCTTCAACAAGAGCAGCAGAAGATACAGATTGATGCTCAGTTAAAGGCTGCTGAAATAAAACAAAAAGATACTGAAATGCAGTTAAAAATGATACAAACTCTTATGTCAACCGAGGCAGATAAGGCCGCAGCAATTGCATCTATTCAAAAGGCAGATGCTGAAAATATGCGTAGTAATGTTGACATGGCTATTCAAATATCTAAGCATAATCAAGAAATAAAGTCTGACAAGCTTGATAGATTATCAGAAGTATTGAAGCATCAAGATGAGCATAATCAAAAAGTAAAAGAGCATGAAGATAAGATGTCATTAGAGGAGAAAAAGTTGGATTCGTCAACTAAGGAAGCATTATGATAAAAGAGTACACATTAGTTTTTACTGAACTTAAAACTGTAAGCGGTTTAATTTATGAAGTAAACAAAAAAATAAATGAAGGTTGGGTTCCATCAGGAACACCTTTTTATCATGATGGTGTAGAGAATATACTTCAACCTATGGTAAAAGTTAAGAAAGGTTTATTGAGAAGAATATTTTATGGATTTAAGGTGATTGGCATATAAATATGATTATTAAAGTAACTAAAGAACAGAGTGAAAAATTAGAACCAATTATAGAATGGGGTAAAAAATTTGAAAAATCAATGGATGCGCTTGATTATTTAGGTAATATTATTTTTTCATTATATAAATTTAAAAAAGTTGTTGGAAATAATTATAAAGAAGATTTAGAGAATATAGCTGCTATCTCACAAATGATAATAGAATTCACAGATAAATTTATGATTAAAGATCTTATTATTAAAGCTGACTTAATAAATTTATTTGAAAAATATATAGAATATGCAGATTCTATTTGTGATTTTAAAGAGCTTAAAGA
>Ga0310813_10001177_pt1 | contig 15826 bp, 16 predicted proteins | sample YN3metagenome_FD_203086 | JGI IMG/M metagenome (GOLD analysis project Ga0310813, IMG submission 203086) | Soil microbial communities from experimental microcosm in Duke University, North Carolina, United States - YN3 | ecosystem: Engineered > Artificial ecosystem > Soil microcosm > Unclassified...
AATGAGTCCCGACCCCGTTCGGTTAGCCCCTCGCGGAGGCCGCCGCGCCTGCGGAGCCGCCGCTCGAGCCGAGCCATACGGCCGTCATCGTGCTCGTGATCATAGCCGAGCAGGTGCAGCAGGCCGTGTAACGCCAGCACCCGCAGCTCTGTCCCCTCTGGATGTCCAACCTGGCGCGCCTGCCGCGCCGCAACACCCGACGCAATCACCACATCACCTAGATAGCCGCGTAGGTCTGAGGGAAACGAGAGCACGTCGGTCGGCTTGTCTTTCCCGCGGAACTTCCGGTTGAGCGCGCGAACGCGCGCATCGGGCACGATGGCAACGGTTATCGTGCCGCGAGCCGCGACCGGAGCGACTGACGTCAGCCAGGCGGCCAGCCCGGCCGCGCGTGCCCTCCCGTGGACGACAACCTCAACGACGAGGTTCGACATTTTTCGTGAACGCGTCATACGCCTTCACGATCTGCTGCACCAGCTTGTGCCGGACGACATCCCTCTCGTCGAAGTACACGAACCCGATCCCTTCGATGTTCTTCACGATGTCGAGCGCCTGCACCAGACCCGACATGTGGCCGCTTGGCAAATCGATCTGCGTGATGTCGCCGGTGACGACCGCCTTCGACCCGAAGCCGAGACGAGTAAGGAACATCTTCATCTGCTCGCGCGTCGTGTTCTGTGCTTCGTCGAGAATGACGAACGCGTCGTTCAGTGTCCGGCCGCGCATGAAGGCGATGGGCGCCACCTCGATGGTGCCGCGCTCGATCAGACGCGATGCCTTTTCGGTGTCCATCATGTCGTAGAGGGCGTCGTAGAGCGGCCGCAGGTACGGGTTCACTTTCTCCGCGATGTCGCCTGGCAGGAATCCGAGCTTCTCGCCCGCTTCGACGGCGGGACGCGCGAGGATGATGCGGCTCACTTTCTTTTCGAGCAGGTAGGTCACCGCCTGCGCCATGGCGAGATACGTCTTGCCCGTGCCTGCGGGGCCGACGCCGAACACGATGTCGAACTGATCGATGACGTCGAGATACTTGCGCTGGTTGACGCTCTTCGGCGTGACGCGGCGGCGCGTGACCTGCTTCTGCCCGCCCCTGAGGAAGTAATCGCGAAGATCGAGATCGGCGTTCTCGACGAGCAGCTGCGCAGCGGTCTTCACGTCGCCGTTGCCGAGGGGATACCCCTCGTCTCTCAACTCCTGCAGCTGCTTGAAGATTAGCTGCGCCCGCACCTCGTCCTTTGGATCACCTTCGATGGTGATCTCGCCTCCCTGCGTGCGTATCTCCACGTTGAGCAGCGATTCGATGTGTTTCAGGTTCGCGTCGCGCGCGCCGTAGACGGTCTCGATGCCTTCTTCTGATAAAGCAATCTTCTTCATTTAATCTGGATGTGCAGCTCCCGCAGTTGTTTGGGATCGACGGGCGACGGCGCATCGGACATCAGGTCCACTGCCGCCGCGGTTTTCGGAAAGGCAATCACCTCGCGAATCGAGCTTTCATTCGCCAGAATGGCGGCGATGCGATCGAGACCGAGCGCGATGCCGCCGTGCGGAGGCGTCCCGTATTCGAGCGCCTCGAGGAAGAACCCAAAGCGCGCCTTCGCCTCCTCCTCGCTGATGTTCAGCAGCGAGAAGATCCTGCTCTGCATGCCGGAGTCGTGGATACGGATGCTGCCTCCTCCGATTTCGCTGCCGTTCAGCACCAGGTCGTAGGCCTTGGCGCGAATGCTGCCGGGATCGCTGTCAAGCTTCCCCATGTCCGCGTCGAGCGGCGAGGTGAACGGATGGTGCATCGAGTTCCAGCGCTTCTCCTCCGCATCCCATTCCAGCAAAGGAAAGTCCACTACCCACGTGAACCGGAACTCATCCGGCTTCAGCACGCCGTCCTTTTTCGCCAAGATCAACCGCAGCTGCCCCAACAACTTGGACGTCGGATCCGGATCACCGGCGGCAATGAAGATCAGACTTCCCTTCCCCGTGGAGGTCGCTTCGAGCAGCTTGCCGACCTCCTCCTCGCCCATCGCCTTCATCACCGAGCTGGTGATCGTCCCATCGTCCATGCGACGCGCCCACACGAGGCCGGTCGCGCCGAGCTGCTGCTTGGCCATGTCGACGATACCGTCGACTTCGCTGCGCGAGTAGTGGCTCGCCTTCGGGATGACGAAGCCGCGGACCGTCCCGCCCTTCGCCACGATTTCCTTGAAGACGCGGAAGTTCGAGTTGCGGAACTGTTCACGCAGATCCTGGATCTCGAGCCCGGGCCGCAGGTCGGGCTTGTCGGAGCCGTACTTCGCCATCGCATCGGCGTACGACATGCGCGGAAACGGAATCTGAATGTCGCGGCCGATGACGCGGAAGATGTCGCGCATCAGCGGCTCGATGATGCCGAAAATCGTCTCCGGCCGCGCGAACGACATCTCCACGTCCACCTGCGTGAACTCCGGCTGACGATCCGCGCGCAGATCCTCATCACGGAAACACTTGCAGATCTGCACGTAACGATCGATGCCGGCGATCATGAGGATCTGCTTGAACAGTTGCGGCGACTGCGGCAGCGCGAAAAACTCGCCCGGATGCACGCGGCTCGGCACCAGGTAATCGCGCGCGCCTTCCGGCGTCGACTTCGTCAGGATCGGCGTCTCGACCTCGAGGAAGCCGTTTGCATCGAAGTAGCGGCGGACCGCGGCGGCAACCTTGTGCCGCAGAATCATGTTGCTCGCCAAACGCGGTCGGCGCAGGTCCAGATATCGGTACTTCAACCGGACGTCTTCCGACACGGGCGTTTCGTCAGCAATCGGGAATGGCGGCGTCTTCGCCTCGTTGAGGACGGTCAGTTGCTTGACGAGGACCTCGACTTCGCCCGTGTCGAGCTTTGGATTGATGGTTTCGGCCGATCGCCGGCGCAACGTGCCGCTCACGCCGACCACGTACTCGGACCGCAGCCGCTTCGCTTTCGCCATCTGCGCGGCATCGTCGGCGTCAAAGACAACTTGCGTGACGCCTTCGCGGTCGCGCACGTCGACGAAGAGCAGGCCGCCGAGATCGCGCACCCGATGCACCCAGCCAAGCAGCACCACATTGGCGCCAACGTCCGACGGACGGAGTGCGCCGCAGGTGTGAGTGCGAGTCAGATCACCGAGTTGCTCAGCCACGTTGCTTCAATCCCTCGAGTAGTTTGGCGGCCGCGTCCGACTGTGCGTAGGTCTCCTGGGTCTGAGCGGCGAGGTTTTTGACCGTAACGGTGTTGTCCCGAATTTCGTTTTCGCCCAGCAAGGCGACGAACGGAATGCCTCTCGAATCAGCGTACTTGATCTGCTTGCCGATCTTCTCGGCGTCGGGATAGACGAGGACGCGCAGGCCAGCATCACGCAAACCGGCGGCAAGCTGCATGGCCGCTGGCGCACCCGCCGTGTCGAAGGTTGCGATCATGACGTCTGCGGGCGTGGTCGCGAGGGACGGAGGGAACATGTTCCGCTCTCCCATCACGACCAGAATCCGTTCGAGACCGAGCGAAAACCCGCACGCCGGGATGTTCTGACCAAGGAACATCCCCACGAGGTTGTCGTATCGGCCGCCGCCGCCGAGACTGCCCGCCAGGTCGGCGACGTTTATCTCCATGATGGCGCCGGTGTAATACGAAAGGCCGCGAGCGAGACTGGGGTCGAATTTCAGCTTACCCGCGGCGCTCGTCCGGCCAGCAAGGTCGATGATCGCCGTGACGTTTGAGTGCGCCCGTTCACCAACTGCATCACCGGTAACGAATGTGGCGACGCGTTCCGGCGACGTCGGGGGCAGAAATATCTGCAGTAGCGCGTTTCGCGCCTGTTCCTCGATGCCGCGATTAGCGAGCTCGCCGTCCACACCTTGTGGGCCGATCTTGTCCAGCTTGTCGAGAGCAACGAGCGCGTCACCATGCTGATGCGCGGCGACGCCGGCGCGCATCAGAATCGCCGTCAGGAGCTCGCGATGGTTGACGCGGATGACAAAGTCGTTGAATCCGAGCCCGATCAGCGCGTCAGAAACGGCGGCGCACAGTTCCGCTTCGACAGTCGGCGATGTCGACCCGAGTGAATCGGCATCACACTGGTAAAACTCGCGGAACCGTCCGCGCGCCGGCCGATCCGCGCGCCACACCGGCTGAATCTGATAGCGCTTGAAAAGACGCGGTAGTTTGCTCTGATGCTGCGCGACCACGCGCGCGAGCGGCACCGTCAGGTCGTAGCGCAGCGCAAGATCGGCCTGGCCGCTTGCCTCCTGTTCGCCGCGCTTGAGAATCTTGAATATGAGCTGATTGCCTTCTTCGCCGTACTTGCCGAGTAGCGTCTCGATGTTTTCCACAGCGGGCGTTTCGAGCGGCTCGAATCCGTAGCGCTCGTAGACGCGTTTGATGACGCCGATGACGTACTCACGCCGGCGCACGTCCTCCGGCAGGAAGTCGCGCATGCCGCGCGCCGGTTCAGTACGCTGGCTCACAATCGCGGCAGTGTGAGGCCCTGCTGCTTCTGATACTTCCCCTTTTTGTCCGCGTAGGAGATTTCGCAGGCCTCGTCGCTCTGAAAGAACAGCACCTGGGCAATGCCTTCGTTGGCATAGACGCGCGCCGGCAGCGGCGTCGTGTTCGAGATCTCGAGCGTCACGTAGCCTTCCCATTCGGGCTCGAAGGGGGTGACGTTGACGATCAGACCGCAGCGCGCGTACGTGGATTTGCCGACGCAGACGGTCAGCACATCGCGCGGGATGCGGAAATACTCAAGTGTCCGCGCCAGCGCGAAAGAATTCGGCGGGATGATGCACACATCGGTCTTCATGTCGACGAACGACCGCGCGTCGAAGTTCTTCGGGTCCACCACGGTGCTGTTGATGTTGGTGAAAACCTTGAACTCGTCCGCGACGCGGATGTCATAACCGTACGACGAGAGGCCGTAGGAAACGACTCCCTCGCGCACCTGACGGTCCTCGAACGGCTCGATCATCCCGTGCTCGAGCGCCATCTTCCGAATCCACTTGTCCGCTTTAATCGACGGCACTCACCGCCTCCCGAACAGCATCAGCAGCAGCGTGAGGATGATACTGGCGACGATGGATGTCGCCAGCGGAAAGTAGAAAGAGAAGTTGCCGCGGCGGAACGAGAAGTCGCCCGGAAGACGGCCAATCGGCACACCAAGCGTGAGCAGCAACCCAAAGCCCGCAATCAGAAGGCCGATGAGGATGAGAAGCCGGCCCATGCTGCCACCTGCCACCTGCTCCCCGCCACCTAGATAAGTTCCATGCCGCGGAAGAAGTAGCCAAGCTCGAATGCCGCCGTTTCGGGTGCATCGCTCCCATGCGTCGCGTTCTTGCCAATGGACTGGCCGAAGTCGCGGCGCAGCGTTCCCGGAGCCGCCTTCGCCGGGTCGGTCGGTCCCATCGTGTCGCGCCACTTCTGGATCGCATTCGGCGCCTCGAGCGCCAGCAGCACGCACGGACCCGACGACATGAAGTCAGTCAGCTCGCCGAAGAACGGCCGCTCCTTGTGCACGGCGTAGAAGCCTTCGGCTTCGCGCTTCGTCAGGTGCTGCAGGCGCATTGCCTTAACCGTGAAGCCGGCCTCTTCGATGCGCGCCAGGATCTTTCCCGCGAGCGTGCGCTCGACCGCATCCGGTTTGATGATGGCGAATGTTCGTTCCATAACGTTTCGACGGACGGAAAAGGTCTGCCCTACCCTAAGACCTCACGCATCTTCTTGCCCATGTCAGCCGGACTCTGTACGACGTGCACGCCCGCCAGTGCCAGCGCATCCATCTTCTCGGCCGCCGTTCCCTGACCACCGGCGATGATGGCGCCCGCGTGGCCCATTCGGCGGCCGGGCGGCGCGGTCTGACCGGCGATGAAGCCGACGACCGGCTTCTTGAAGTTCTGCTTGATCCACGCTGCAGCTTCCTGCTCCGCCGTGCCGCCAATCTCGCCAATCATGATGACGGCGTCCGTCTCAGGATCCTTGTTGAAGAGATCGAGTGCGTCGATGTGCGTGGTTCCGATCAGCGGATCTCCGCCGATGCCGATGCACGTCGTCTGACCCAGGCCGACCTTCGAGAGCTGGTGAATCGCCTCGTAGGTCAGCGTACCGCTCTTGGAGACAATGCCGACGCGGCCCTCGCGAAGAATGTGACCGGGGATGATGCCCGCCTTCGCCTGGCCCGCAGTGATCACGCCGGGACAGTTCGGACCGACGAGGCGCGTTTTCTTGTCTTTCATGAAGGTGAACGCGCGCGTCATGTCGTTCACCGGAATGCCTTCGGTGATGCACACGGCGAGCGGAATGCCCGCATCCGTCGCCTCCATCACCGCGTCGGCCGCGAATGGCGGCGGCACAAAGATGACGCTGGCGTTGGCCCCCGTTTCTTTCACGGCGTCGTGCACGCTGTTGAACACCGGCCAGCCTTCATGCGTGGTGCCGCCTTTGCCCGGCGTCACGCCGCCGACAACGTTGGTTCCATATGCGGCGGCCTGCTTCGCGTGAAATGTCCCTTCGCGTCCGGTGAGCCCCTGAACAATCAGTCGAGTGTTCTTGTCGAGAAGGACGGCCATTACGCGCGCACCCCGGCAACGGCGAGCGCGACGACCGCGTTGGCGCCCTCGTCCATCGAATCCGCGGTCGTGAAATTAAGACCGCTCTCCTTCAGCATCCGCTTCCCTTCCTCCACGTTGGTGCCTTCCATGCGGATGACGATCGGGACGGGGACGCCCAGCTCCTTGACGGCGGCAATGACGCCGGCGGCGAGCACGTCGCAGCGCAGGATGCCGCCGAAGATGTTGATGAAGACCGCCTTTACGTTCTTGTCCATCATCAGGATGCGGAACGCGTTCTTGATCTGCTCCGCGTTCGCACCGCCCCCGACATCAAGGAAGTTCGCCGGCTCACCTCCCGCCAGCTTGATGATGTCCATCGTCGCCATGGCCAGGCCTGCGCCGTTGACCATGCAGCCGATATTGCCGTCCAGGCGGATATAGTTCAGCGAGTACTTCGACGCCTCGACTTCCAGCGGATCCTCTTCCGATAAGTCGCGGAACTCGCGGATGTCGGGATGCCGATAGAGCGCGTTGTCGTCGAAGGTGACCTTGGCGTCGAGCGCGATCAGATCGCCGCTCTTCGTCAGGATGAGCGGGTTGATTTCGATCAGCGACGCATCCGTTTCGATGTACGCCTTGTAGATGGCCTCGAGGAGCTTGACCATCTTGCCGGCCGGGCCGGCTTCGAGGCCGAGCGCGAACGCCAGCTTGCGCGCCTGAAACGGAATGACGCCGGTGGCCGGGTCGATGTGCTCGCGGAGAATCTTCTCCGGCTCCTTCGCCGCGACCTCCTCGATGTCCATACCGCCCGCACCGCTCGCGATGATCACGGGGCGTGCGGCCGCGCGGTCCAGCAGCATGCTCAAATACAACTCACGCTCTATCTGCAGTCCCTCCTCGATGAGGACGCGTCCGACCTTGCGTCCTTCGGGACCGGTCTGATGCGTGACGAGGGTCATGCCGATCATCTGCTTCGCTAAACGCTCGGCTTCATGGGACGATTTGGCGAGCTTGACACCGCCGCCCTTGCCGCGGCCGCCCGCGTGAATCTGCGCCTTTACGACGACGACACTCGTGCCGAGCCGTTCGGCGACGGCTGTCGCTTCGGAAGCGTTGAAAATGACTTCGCCGCGCGGAACAGGGACGCCGAAGCGCGCGAGGACGGCCTTGGCCTGATACTCGTGAATCTTCACAGAAGGGTGGGTCTCCTACGAGTCGATAAACCCGGTCATGTTACCATTTCCCGCCTTTCAACTCAGGAGCTGCGCATGAATCGATTGTCAACGTCATTGACGCTCGTCGGCGTGTTCGTACTCGCGGTTGCGATCTCGGCGCAGGAACCGCAGGGCGGCGGCGGTCGCGGAGGCGGCGGTCGTGGCGGCCGCGGCGGCGCTGAGCCACAGGGCGGAGCCGCACCGCAGGCACAGGGCCGCGGCGGACCGCAGGTGCCAACCCCGAAGAATCTGCAGTTCTTCCCGAAGGACATGACCGGACAACAGATTCTTCCGATCATGCAGAACTTCAACGCCGCGCTCGGCGTGAACTGCACGTACTGCCACAACTCCGAGGCGCCGGTCGATCGACCGGGTAACGACTTCGCGTCCGACGAGAAGCAGACGAAGAAGACGGCGCGCGTGATGCTCGCGATGGCGCGCGACGTCAACATGAAGCTGCAGTCCGAGCTCGGTAAGCCCGCCAACGAGCTCACCAACGTGCAGTGCGTCACCTGCCATCGCGGCGTCGCCATCCCGAAACAGCTGGTGACCATCATGATGGAGACGGCTGGCAAAGACGGTATCAACAAGGCTGTCCAGCAGTACCAGGATCTGCGAAAGCAGTACTACGGCGCGCAGGCATACGACTTCACGGATGCGACACTCTTCAACGCCGCGACGCAGTCACTGGCCGCGAACAAGCCGGATGATGCGATTGCGTTTACGCAGTTGAACATCGCCTACAACGCGAACTCGGCTCGCAGCTACCAGGTGATGTCGCAGGCGTTCCAGCGCAAGAATGACAAGGACAAGGCGATTCAGGCGCTCGAGAAGGCCGTCGCGCTCGATCCGAACAACCAGGGTTTCAAAAACCAGCTGCAACAGTTGAAGGCTGGCGCCTAGTCAACCTCCAATTTCCAACTTCCAACTTTCAAAAGACGAACTCCCAACTTCCATCGTCGGAAGTTGGGAGTTGGGCGTTAGGCGTTGGGGGTGTCCTAGTAGATGAACTGGTGACCCATGGTGTCGCCGATCTCGTACCACGTGTTGATCGGCCGCGGCTCGCTGGCGGGTGCCTCACCAAACGTGATCGGCGCGCTGGTGGACATGGTCCGGGGTCTGGTGACGGTGCGGGTGAATCCCATGTAGAACACCTTCTCCGTCTTCGGGTCACGCACGACGACCACGTCGAGCGCCGTCGGACTGGCAACGTTGAACGAATACTGGCCCGCCGGCAACACGATGCCGGGCAGCGCAACCGGCCGCGAGAATGTCAGTCGGTTCTCGTGGTTGTAGCCCCAGGCCGCCGCCGCGTGACTCGATGCCGCAGCCATCAGCGCGAGGGCAACAGCAGCAATTGCGATTTTCAGTGACTTGCGTTTCGTCATTTCCTTCCTCCTGTCAGGAAACAACGACGCGTAGGACAGATTCTTACGAGGGCCGGAACGTGCGGAGGATTCGGCGCGAGGCGCTGCTGGTCAGCGCGTCCTGCAACTCGCGGCCGGTTTGGTATCGCCCGTCGGGATCTTTCGTCAGCAACCGCATCACGATCTTCTCTAGATGTCTGGAGCGTTCGGGCGACAGCTTGGTCAGCGCCACCGGCTGTTTTTCAAGCACGTTTGTCACCGTTTCGGACGGTGATACACCGGCAAACGGCAACCTTCCAGTGGCCATCTCGTACATGACAACGCCGAGCGAGAACAGATCGCAGCGCGGGTCGAGCGGACCCTGCAGGATGCGCTCCGGCGCCATGTAATTTGCCGTCCCAAGCGGACGCCCGGGCATCGTCGATCCGTACAACGTGACCTCGCCGGTCTCCGGCATCCTGAATCGGCGTGCCAGACCGAAGTCGAGGACCTTCACCGCCCCTCCTGCGCCGATCATGATGTTGCCCGGCTTTATGTCTCGATGCACCACGCCCTTCTCGTGCGCTGCCTGAAGGGCTGCGGCTACCTGGCGTGCAATGTCGATCACATCGGGCTCACTCAGGGTGGTCCGCGCCATGTGCAGCTTCAGATTCGCGCCGTCAATTCGCTCCATGGCGATGAAGCGGCTTCCCTCGTGTTCGTCGATCTCGAAGATGGTGCAGATGTTCGGATGGTTGAGCAGCGCGATCGTGTCGGCTTCGCGCTGCAGGCGACGCGCCGCCTCAGCATCCGTTGCCAGCTCCGGCGGCAGAAACTTGAGGGCGACGCGCCTCGGCAGGCGCGTGTCTTCCGCGTCGTATACGACCCCCATCCCGCCGATGCCAAGCTTGCCGACGATGCGGTAGTGGGACAGCGTGGTTCCAACCATGAGGACCGTCGAGATTATCGCAGCTGTGCACCGGCCGCCCGACGGTCGTTATCTCCTTTGAGAGGGCACCGTGCCGATGTCGGGTTTGGTTATGATCGCTGACGTCGGCCTGCCCATGAGCGAGAACGATCCAGGAGAGACATCCGAAACTGCGCTCCTCAGTGACGAGCCCACGATTGAGCTCGTCCTCTCGGCGCGGAACGGCAACCGAACGGCGCTTGAGGCGTTGCTCGAACGGTGCATCCCGCAGCTGCGGCGCTGGACGCATGGGCGGCTGCCCGCGCACGCCCGCGGGACGCTCGACACCGGCGATCTCGTGCAGGAAGCAGCGATGCACGTGCTCGCGCGTCTCGACAAGTTCGAGCCGCGGCATGTGGGCGCCATGCAGGCCTACCTGCGCATGTCGGTCATCAATCGGATTCGAGACGAGATCCGGAAGGTCGGGCGTCGGCCCGAATCAGTGGAGCTGACGGCCGAACCGCCGGCGGATGACACGTCCGCCCTCGAATCGCTGATCGAAGCGGAAGCCTACGATCGCTATCGTCGCGCGCTCGAGAAGTTGCGGCCACGCGACCGCGAGATGATCGTCGCCCGAATTGAATTGCAGTGGACTATTCCGGAGATCGCGCAGCGCTTCGGCATGGCCTCTGCCGATGCGGCGCGCGTGGCGGTGAGCCGCTCGCTCAAGCGGCTCACCGCGCAGTTGTCCAAAGGGTCAGATTGATCTACATCCCGATGACATCGACAAGCTCTTTGACCGAGGCAGCCGACTTCTTCAGCGCTGCGTCTTCCTCGGCCGTCAGTTTGATCTGAATGATCTGTTCGATGCCGCGGGCACCGAGCTTTACCGGCACGCCGACGAACAGCCCGTTGATGCCGTATTCCCCTTCCAAGTACACCGAGCACGGCAGGATCTTCTTTTTGTCCTTGAGAATCGCTTCCACCATCTCGACCGCCGCTTGTCCCGGCGCATACCAGGCGCTGGTGCCGACGAGCTTCGTGATTTCCAGACCGCCGCCGGCCGTCCGCTTCGCGATTGCTTCGATCTTCTCCTTCGGCAGGAGATCCGTGATCGGAATGCCGGCAACGGTCGAATAGCGCGGCAGCGGCACCATCGTGTCCCCATGGCCACCAAGCACAAACGAGCTGACGTTCTCAACTGACACGCCAAGCTCCATCGCGATGAACGTGCTCATGCGTGCCGAATCGAGTACGCCGGCCATGCCGATGATGCGCTGCTTCGGGAATTTCGTCAGCTTGTAGAGCGCCTGCGCCATCGCATCGAGTGGGTTGGCAACGGGAATGATGATCGCGTCTGGCGTGTGCTGCACGAGATTCGGCGCGATGCTCTTCATGATGTTGAAGTTGTCGCGCACCAGATCGTCGCGGCTCATGTTCGGCCCGCGCGGCTTGCCGGAAGTGATGACGACGATATCGGAGCCGGCCGCGGGCGCCCAATCGCTGCCGCCAATCACGCGGACGTCCGAGCCGATGATCGGCGTCGTCTCGTAGATGTCGAGGCCGATGCCGGCGGCCTTCGATTCGGCGATATCGATGATGACGACATCAGCCAGTTCCTTCTCGGCGATCTGGCGGGCAACGGTCGCGCCCACATTTCCGGCGCCGCCAACGACTGTCACTTTGCGCTTCATGAATCTCCTTCTCGCATTTGGGTCGTGGGTGATAGGCGGCGGATGGTAGTCACGTTGTCGAACGCATGAAGCAAAGGCGACGCACCACCCACCGCCCCACCACCTGATTAGGTCGGCCTACCACACAGGTCGTACGGTTACTCACAGTTTCTGTGGAAAACTCTGTTGAAAACATCGCGCGGCGCGTGCGATCGCGGCTCGATTCGGAGCAATTTAGCGGTTTGCACAATCGTAGTGCGCGCGTTACAGGATACGAACCACGGAGGCACGGTTTGCTGTCTCCGTGGTTTGCGGTCCAGCCGCAGATTATACTTGGCAAAATCTTGCGTCACGTGACGCTTCATCCCGGATTCCAACATTGAAAATCGTAGTCGCCGACGACCTTCCTGCCTCCGCACTCGATGTGCTTCGCGCGGAAGGGTGGACCGTCGATGCTCGTACCGGCCGGCCGGCCGAACAACTCGCCGCCGATATCGCTGACGCCGAGGCGATTGTCGTGCGCAGCGCCACGAAAGTGACCTCTACCCTCATCAACGCCGCGGCAAAGCTTCGCGCCATCGCACGCGCGGGAACCGGCGTGGACAACGTGGACGTTCCCGCCGCGAGCGCGCGCGGTGTCGTCGTCATGAACGCGCCCGGCGCCAACAGCATCAGCGTCGCAGAACTCGCGATAGGCCTGATGCTGTCGATGGCGCGCCACCTTCCCGCTGCCGATGCGGCGATGAAGCAGGGCAAATGGGAGAAAAAGAAGTTCCTCGGCGAGGAGGTGCGCGAGAAAACCCTCGGCCTGGCGGGTCTCGGACGCATCGGTCAGGAGGTCGCACGTCGAGCCTCTGCGTTCGACATGCGCATCATCGCGCACGATCCGTTTATCTCGGAAGACGTTGCCGCCGATCTCGGTGTCGAGCTGGTGTCGCTCGACGATCTGTTCGCCCGCTCCGACTTCCTGTCACTGCACATGCCGTCGACGCCGACGACCAAGAACATCGTCAACGCCGATCGACTCGCGAAGGCCAAGAAGGGAATCCGCATCATCAACACGGCCCGCGGCGATCTTGTTGACGAGAACGCACTTGCGGACGCCATCGAGTCGGGACACATCGGCGGTGCGGCGCTGGATGTGTTTCAGAAGGAGCCGACGGTCGATCAGCGGCTGCAGCTGCTGCCGCAGGTCGTGGCAACGCCGCATATCGCCGCCTCAACGCGCGAAGGCCAGGAACTGGTCGGCATCGAGACGATGGCCGCGCTGCGCGACTTCCTTCGTGACGGCATTATCCGGAATGCGGTGAACTTTCCATCGGTCACTGCCGAGGAGTTCAACCGGCTCAAACCGTTCCTCGAACTTGGCGAGCGGCTCGGCCACTTCATCGCACAGATGAACGACGGACGAGTCAAGGCGCTCGGTGTGCGCTATTACGGGGACCTGACCGCGGGGCGTACCGAAATGATCGCGAACGCGATTCTGGTCGGCCTCTTCAAGCCGATGCTCGAGGTGGGCGTCACACCAGTCAACGCGCGCAACGTTGCGAACGAGCGCGGCATCGAGATCATCGAGTCGAAGAGCACGCGGCCGCGCAACTACACCAGCCTGCTGTCGGTGAAACTGCACACGCCCGACGGCGAGCGCTGGGTCGAGGGCGCCGTATTCGAAAAGACCTCGCCCAGACTCGTGCTTCTTGACGGCATCGGTGTCGAGGCGCCGCTCGGGGGAACGATGATCGTTGTCCGCAATACCGATCAGCCGGGCGTGATCGGCGATATTGGGACGATTCTCGGCAAGCACCGCGTCAACATCGCCAACTTCGCGCTTGGACGCGACGGCAACAGCGCGGTCGGCGTCGTGATCGTCGACGCGGAAAGCGTCGCCGATCACGTGCTCGACGAGATTCGGAAGGTGAAAGGAATTCGCGAAGTACGATTGGTACGCGTCTAACGAAGGCCGAGACGCAACGTGGCGCCGTCAGCAAGCCTGGTAAGCTCCACGGCGTCGGCCGCAATCTTGTCGACGCGATATCCGGCGACGATGTCGCCTTCCTTCGCCAGGGAAACGCCCGCGTCGGTATGCAGGATCGCAGTGCGCTGCTGCTGACCACCGGCGTTATCAGCGGCGATGCCATCCAGCGTGACGACCGGCGGCGGTGGAATCAGCGGCGCAACAGGGACCGGCGGCGCGTCGACGCGGACACCCGACGTCGGCCGGGTTGGCTCGCGGCGTTCGCTGAAGCGGAACGGGTTGCGCGATGGCTCCGTGTAGTGCGCCTCGGGCCGCGGCCGCGCCTGCAGGCGCTGCGCTTCCTTCTCGATATCGATTCTCGACGTCGCTCTGCGCGCTGCCACTGCACGCGGAGCCGGACTGACCGCAGCCGCTGGAGCATGCGTCGGCGGCATGGAGAAAAACCATGTCGCCAGGATGCCGGCGACCGAGATCACCGCCGTCGATTTCCAGTCCATATTTGAAAAAACCACGGCTATTTTAGCATTTCGATCATGCTATGATTCGTCGTGCACCCTGTCGGATTTCCTGATCCTTTCGACAGAACACTCCCCCCTCCACAAGTTATCGCCGTCATCCCCGCCCGGTACGAGGCGACGCGTCTGCCCGGCAAGCCGCTCGCAGACATCGGGGGCAAACCGATGATCGAACATGTTTATCGGCGCGCCGCGGCTGCAAGAGGAGTGGGGGCGGTCGTGGTGGCCACCGACGACGACCGGATAGCGGCGGCAGTAAGGAAATTCGGCGGTATTGCGGCCCTGACGGAATCCACGCATCGCACAGGAACCGACCGCATTGCGGAGGTCGCCGCAAAGCTCCCCTGTGACATCGTCCTCAACCTCCAGGGCGACGAGCCGCTGATCGAACCCGAGACCATCGAGGCGGTGATCGCGCCGCTCATGTCCGATCCCATGCTCGAGATGTCGACGGTGTGTGTTGCCATCACCGATCGCGCCGATTATGACAATCCGAACGTGGTCAAGGTAGTCAGGGATCGCTCCGGCCGCGCGCTGTACTTCTCGCGCTCTCCGATTCCGTTCGTTCGCATCCCGAACCTCGAATCCCGAATCCCGGTCTACAAACACCTCGGCCTCTACGGATATCGCCGCACCTTCATCCTGAAATTCGCGACGCTGCCGCAGACACCGCTGGAGAAAGCGGAATCGCTCGAGCAGCTGCGCGCGCTCGAGCACGGCTATCGCATTCAGGCGGTCGAAACCCAATACGACTCCATCGGCGTGGACACCCCCGAGGACCTGGAACGCGTTCGGGTCCGCCTGAAGGCGGACACTACCGAACCGGTAGCGTCCGGCTTGAGCCGGACTAAAGCATGAGGCGGCATGACACAAGGAGCTGACAAACGTCCCGTGAAGTACATCTTCGTCACCGGCGGCGTTGTTTCCTCGCTCGGCAAAGGTCTGGCGGCAGCATCCATCGGACGCCTTCTGGAGGACCACGGCTACAAGGTGGCGCTGCAGAAGTTCGACCCGTACATCAACGTCGATCCGGGGACAATGAGTCCGTATCAACACGGCGAGGTGTACGTCACCGACGATGGCGCGGAGACGGACCTGGACCTCGGTCACTACGAGCGCTTCACCAGCATGGTGGCGTCGAGGAACAGCAACTGGACGACCGGCAAAATCTACTTATCCGTCATTCAGAAAGAGCGCCGCGGCGACTACCTCGGGCGGACTGTGCAAGTCATTCCGCACATCACCAACGAGATCAAGGATGCGATTCGCGTCGCGGCACGCGATGTGGACGTTGTGCTGGTCGAAATCGGCGGGACGGTTGGCGACATCGAGAGCATGCCGTTTCTCGAGGCAATCCGTCAGTTCCGCCTCGATGTTGGCCGCGATAACACCCTGTTCATTCACCTGACGCTGGTGCCGTTTATCGGCACCGCCGGCGAGCTGAAGACGAAGCCGACGCAGCACAGCGTGCGCGACCTTCGATCGATTGGTATTCAGCCGGACATCCTGCTCTGCCGCACGGATCGATTCCTTGACGCCGACATCAAGCGGAAGATTTCACTCTTCTGCGACGTAAACGAAGAAGCGGTCATCACCGCGAAGGACGTCGAAACGATCTACGAAGTGCCGCTCGTGCTGTCGGCCGAAGGGCTC
>Ga0310813_10001180_pt1 | contig 15812 bp, 13 predicted proteins | sample YN3metagenome_FD_203086 | JGI IMG/M metagenome (GOLD analysis project Ga0310813, IMG submission 203086) | Soil microbial communities from experimental microcosm in Duke University, North Carolina, United States - YN3 | ecosystem: Engineered > Artificial ecosystem > Soil microcosm > Unclassified...
TGAACCCGGCGATGCGGCCCTGCGCGACGGCTTCGTAGAGCCCCTGGATCGACGCCGCGACGATGCCCCGCTCGACGCAGACGCTGCGGATCACGCGGCGGGCAAGGTCGCGTTCGGCGGGATCGACGGCGAAAACGGCGATGCGGACGAGCGTGTCAATGCCGGCGGGCGATTCGGCGAGCGAGGGCAGCGCCCGCGCCATTTATTCTCCGTCCTCGGCGGCCGAGGCGGTTTGCTTTTTCTTCTTCTTGCCGTCCGCGTCGTTGCGCACCATGCGGTCCTCGAGGCGCGCCAGCAGCGGCGGGAAGGGCGTGTTGGCCATCTGGTCGTGCGGGAAGCGATGCGGCTCGAACGGCCCGTGGCGCCGCATGTATTCGACGATGTTGATGGCCTGGCGGCGGACGTTGTCGAACGCGGGGTCGTCGAAGAGGTCGACCGGCCCGACGAACTCGCCGTTGGCCAGCTGGAAGCCCGAGGCGGTGACGCGCGGGGGTCCGTCATAGCGGACCGAGCGGGCGTCCTTGATGGCGACGGGCATCATGGGCCCCTGGTAGGTCGAACGCATCCAGCCGCTCACCAGGTGGGGGAACGCGAAGGCTTCAGTCGCCTCGCCGACCGTGGGGAGGCCGTTCTGGCAGCGCACGACGAGGACCGGGTCGTCGGTTCCGGCGCTGTGGCCGATCCCGACGGGGCGGGGCCAGGAGCTGATGGCCGCGACCATGCCGTCGACGCGGCGGATGACCTTGTTGACCACGAAGCGGCCCCGCGAGCCCAGGAACATGATCAGGTCGTAGATGTCGCCGGGGCACTGGAGCGTCAGGGTCTTGTTCTCGACGACGTCGAGGATCTCGAAGGCGAAGCCCTCGTGCATGGAGGGATCGACGACGAGGCCGGCCGTGTTGAACGGATCGGCGAACATCTTGTAGAGCGGGAGGTTCCAGGCGCCCAGCTCGCACTTGTCGGCGAGGAAGACGATGAAGGTCTCGCTGGGCCGCTCCCGGAAGGCCAGCTCGGCGACGACGGGCCCGAGGCCCCGGAGCGTGCCGTTGAACGTCTCGGAGAGCAGGTCCTGCGCGGGGCTGAAGAGGTGCAGCTTCTCGGCGACTTCGGAGCAGGCCGTCAGGGTCTCCCAGGCGAGCTTGTGGATCTCCTTGTTCTCGACGCCCTTCTCATGGGTCATCATGAGGGCCAGGTCGTCGCCGGTGCGGGAGGTCCAGGAGTCCAGGAGCAGGCCCTTGGAGGCGGCCTTGGAGAGGCTCTCGCGGGCCTTCTCGAGGACATCCTCGTGGATGTCGGTATTGCCGACGAACCCGCCGACGTTCGCCTTGACGATCGAGAGCGTGATTTTTTCCACGGGTGCCTGACCCTCAGCTTGCGTCGGTCGGAGTCCGTGCGATCAAAAAAGATTATCCCGCCGTGTTGCAGCAAGTCAAAAGAAAATGACCCCCGGGGGCGGATTGCCAATGTGCACGAAACCCGCTAAAATGGCCCGCCCATGAACTACGACCTTCTGGTCTTCGATCTGGACGGGACGCTTTGCGACAGCGCGCCGGACATCTCGGCGTCGCTGCGCCGAACGCTGGCCCGGATGGGGCGCGAGCCGATCTCCCACGAAAAGGTGGTTGCGGCCATCGGGAGCGGGGTGCGCAAGCTGATCGAGCGGACCACGACGCCGCCCATCGAGCCCGTCATGGACGCGTTCATGAAGGAGTATTCCGAGCACCTGCTCGACGCCACGAAGCTCTACGCGGGCGTGGCGGAGACGCTCGAACGGATCCCGGGCCGGAAGATCGTGCTGTCCAACAAGCCCGAAGCGATGTCCCGGAAGGTGGTGGACGGGCTCGGGATCGCGCGCCACTTCGACGCGGTCTACGGCGGCGACTCGTTCCCGGTGCGGAAGCCCGACCCCGACTGCTGGCGGCGCGCCGTCAACGGCGCCGCGCGGCCGCTCATGATCGGCGACAGCGGCACCGACGTCCAGACGGCCCGGAACGGCGGGGCGGCCGTGGTCGCGGTGACCTACGGCTACTTCAAGCCCGGCGAGCTGGACGAGGCGGACTTCCGCATCGACCGCTTCGATCAGCTCCTCAGCCTCCTGCGGTAGATCCCTTCCTCGATCAGGAGGACCGAAAGCGTCAGCCCGCCCGCCAGCCAAAAGGACATTCTCCGGTCCACCAGATCGGCGAGCGCCCCGCCCGCCAGGGGCACGAGGAACGAGCCCGCGCCGAGAACGGCCTCGTGCAGCCCCGCGAACTTGCCGTGGTCGGCCGGCCCGTGCAGGCTGTAGTAGATGCTGGAGGCGTTCGCGAACCCCAGGCCGATGCCGACCAGCGCCGCCGCGGCCAGCAGGGCGCCGTCGGTCGAGACGAAGGTGACCGCGACGCCGGCCGCGCCCGCGAGCAACTGCGTCCCGTAGAGGAGGCTGCGCCGGTAGGTCCACGCGGAGCCCCTCTGAAGGACGACGAAGAGCAGCGTCTGGGTCCCATACATGGCGCCCAGGACGAGCCCGAACAGGGTCTCCGGATGCCCGCCGCCGAGGCCCGACTTCTCGGCATACTTGTAGAACTGATTCGAGAAGACGTTGCCCACGCCGAAGGCCAGGAAGTTCGCGACGTAGCTCATGAGACGAAAGACCGCCGTGTCGCGACGCCCGGCTTCGTGGGGCCCTTCGCGATGGACGCGCCGGTTGCCGGGGTAGAGCAGGAGGATCGGCAGCGCCGCCCCGGCCGCGAGCCAGAGCGCGAAGCCGTGTCCGCGGGTCGTCACCAGCCAGCCCGCGACGACGAAGCCCAGGGTCTTGCCGACGGACCAGGAGACGTTGAACCATCCGATGGACTTCTCGACCTTCGACGGCTCGCTCTCGGCCCCGACGGCGCCCTGGATGCTCGGCCAGTAGACGCTGCCCGAGAGGCCCAATAGCGGGGCGACCAGGTATAGAAGGCTCAGCGAGTCGATGTACACCGTCATCGCGCAGGCGGCGATCCCCACGACCACGGCCCAGCGGGCGAGTGCCGACCGCGAGGCCCGGTCGGAGAGCCGGCCGGCGAAGAGGCTGCTCAGGACGTAGACGATGGACGACGAGGTCTGGAGGAGCGCGAGCTGGGTGTTGCTGGCGTGGAAACCGACGGCCCGGATGGGCACGACGGTCCAGAAGACGAAGGCCAGCCAGTTGAAGAGGAAACCGGCGATGCAGTACCGCCAGAGGCGCATGGGGGATGGATTCTAGGTCTGGAAACGCAAAGGGGCAAGGCTTGCGCCTTGCCCCTGGCGTAGTGTACGGAAACAAACACCCGCGAAGCAAAATCATAGTAGCGCCGACGCCCAACCGGATCAAGAGAGGGCTGTCCAATCCGCGAACTCGGACAGCCCTCAGAATTGGTGGAGGCGAGGGAGGGGATTCGAACCCCCGATTGATGCTTCGCGGGCGCCCGTGTTTCCAATTACACTACGCCCCCACCAACGTTTTTCAAAGTTGCCCCGCCGGCTTGGCCGCGTGGTCGAACACGTAGTCGAAGAGGGCATCGAGGCGCGCGACGGCGCCGCGGTCCTCCACGTAGAGGCCGAGCTCGAAGTTGTAGTGGAGGCTCGTGTCGGTGAAGTTGGCGCTGCCGACGTAGGCGCGGTCCGCGTCCGCCAGGATCATCTTCGCGTGGAGCTGGTAGAGCTGCGCCTTGCCCTGCTTCTCGCAGAGGTAGCGGACCGCCAGGGGCCGCGTCGTCGCGAAGCGCTCCAGGACGGGGCTCGACTTCATCTTCGCGTCGCGGAGCGTGGTGACGATCTGGATGGGCGCCCGCGCGAGCTGAGCCATGCCGGTGAACGAGTTGTCCACGTAGGGCGAGAAGATCTTGATGGATCGCTTGGCCGACTCGAGGAGCGTGCGGAAGGTCTCGTCGGTCGAGCAGACGCCGGGAAGCTGCGTGACGAGGGAACTCCGCAGGGAGGCGGGGAGGGAGAGGACCAGGTCCGACGCGCGGCGCTCGACCGGTCCGTCGTCCGGAGCCGCCGAGGAATCGCCGCCGAGCATGCGATCGAGGATTCGGTTCAGCATGAGTTCTCCTTTCAAGAGCGGCGTCCTGAAGAGCAAGGGACGTGCCACGAGACGACGCAGGGGAATTCGCGCCGGCGGGCGGGTCGCGTTACGTTTCGTAACGCGGGGGGTAACGTGGCGGCTCGGCTTGCGGTGGGGGATCGGGGCCGCTAGAATGCGCGTTCCTCAAAGGGACCGTTCATGAACCACGGCTGGATGCTTCTTCTCCTCGCGCCGATCCTCCTTCAGGATGATCCCATCGCCGCGGAGGCGCTTCAGGGCTACAAGCATCCCTGGGCGGACTTCGGCGACACCTCGACGGTGACGATGCGGGAGACGACGAAGCGGCCCGATATCGACGCGGCGGGGAACCTCGTCTACAAGGACGTCACGAACGAGGTCACCTGGACCGTCGTGCAGTCGGCGGGCGAGAAGGCGACCTTCAAGATCCAGGGCGGCGGGCAGGAGTCGCTCATCCCGTACTTCCTCACGCTCCCCAACTGGGCGCGGGGGAAGGGAGAGAAGAAGGGCAGCGAGGAGCTCATGGTGGGCGGCGTGAAGCGGACCTGCCAGGTGACGACGATCTCGCTGGACGTCGACAAGGACGCGGGCCAGGTGACGACGATCAGCAAGTCGTCGGACGTCCCCTACTGGGCGGTGCGCTGGCGGGTGGAGACGCTCCTGAAGGGCAGGCCGAATACGTCGGAGGAGGAGCGGCTGATCGACGTCGGCCAGAAGCTGAAGGTGGGGGATCGGGAGCTGTCCTGCGTCGTGGTGGAGGCGACGGTGGAGTCCGTGGGGGGCGCCCGGACCGTGCGGAAGGAATGGCGCTGCGACGAGGTTCCGGGCCGGGTGCTGCGTCGGGAGAGCCGCCAGTACCTGAACGGCAAGGAGCAGGCCTCGGCGTCCATTCAAATGGAAGTTGTCAGGTTCCGGGCGAAAAGGTAGACTTCTCGACTTATCGGGCCGTAGCGCAGCCTGGCTAGCGCGCTTGCTTGGGGTGCAAGAGGTCGCGAGTTCAAATCTCGCCGGCCCGACCATTCAAATCCATCGCGACCCCCGAAGGCGATGGCAATCATAACCTGCTAGTGCATCCTCGCCCGCGCAGGAGGAAGATCGCCAGCCCGACCGCTACCCCTGCTGCAACCCCGGCTCATGTCGGCTTCCGCTGGATCCGGGGGAGGCGGTCCGTCCAATCAGCTCGTTCGAGGGAAGTGCCGGGTCGACCGCCTTTCGGGCGCTCTCGACTCCCGTCACGGGCAGGGTTCGCGGGTCGATCAGGCCGAGCTGGACCAACACGGACGCCTGATCCCAGTAGATGTGCTCGTGCAGCACTTTCCCGCCCTTGAATCGGACAATCACTACCAGAGCCACCTCGACCCGCCGTCCGGTCGGCGCGATTCCCGGCAGCATCCAGTCCATCGGAACCGTGTGTGTAAACGAAAAGATTAGTTCGTCGACCAGCTGATCCTTGTCGATTGTTCGGGAGACCGGCGTTATCGAGACATCCGGCGGCATCTGTGGGATGAAGTTGCGGGAATAGAACTCCCGGAGAGCAGCCAGCCCCACGCCCCCCGTCATCACGGGGATATGATTGACATAGGCTTCCGGCGCCATGGTGGCGAGCGTGGTCTCCGTGTCGCGGGCCGCGAACTCCCCTTCGAGATGCTTCTCCCAGAGGACGCGAAGCTTCTGCTGGGCCTGAGTGAGGCGCGGCTGCGACCCGGGCCTGAGGGATTCTTCCATCACATCCTCCGTTTCGGCCTTCTGCCACGTTACGCGACGGGGCCGCGGGACGCACCCTGGAAATGATTCGAGTCCGCTTGGAGTGCAAGCCAGCGGGTCTTCTCGGCTCTTCGAGTCTCGCCGCCTTACCCGCGTCATCCCCCGTGTGGCACCGGTGTGGCACTTTCGTTGAAGAAGCTGGCGAAGCTGGCTAGAGTGGCGAAGCGGGTCGCGGACGGTACCCGTTGACGGTCAGCGGATTCTGCGGTTCCAGCGAAATTCTTGAGAATCCGTCCCCGTTTGGGGTGCAAGAGGTCGCGAGTTCAAATCTCGCCGGCCCGACCAATTCAACCCCCGCCACAAACGAGTCGAATCCGCCCGGGTCCGCGGGCGTTCAACGGTCCATCCCCGGCGAGTGGTATAGTTCAAGGCGATGGGGCATCCTCCGCCTCCCGAAGAGTGGGCCGAGCGCGTCCGCGAGGGCATCACTGAGCTCGAAAAAAGCCTTCAGAATCCGGGACTCGTCGCCTCTCCGCTCGATCTCCTGTTTTCTCAGCTCCCGCGCTACCTCCGCGAACGATCCCTCGGAGAAGGGACCAGCGCCATCGTCTACGGCGCCCACGATCGCGAACTCAACCGGCCCGTGGCGATCAAACTCCTGCGCGAGGCCGTCGGGTTCAGCGAGGTCGCACGGGAGCGCTTCCGGCGCGAGGCCCAGGCCGCCGCCCGTCTCTCTCACCCGAACGTCGTTACGGTCTACGATGCCGGCGAAGTCCGGGGGCAGCTTTACCTCGTCATGGAGCGGATCGACGGCCGATCCTTCGCCGACCTGCTCCGGGAGGGGGAACGCGACGAGCGCCGGATCGTCGGTATCCTCCAGAAGGCCGCCCGAGGCGTCGCCGCGGCCCACGCGCAGGGCATCGTCCATCGGGATCTCAAGCCCGCCAACATCCTGCTCAGCTCCACGGGCGAGCCCAAGGTGGGCGACTTCGGCCTGGCGCACCTCATGAGTTCGAATGCGGACCTCACCAAGTCCGGATCCGCCTTGGGCACGCCGCTCTACATGGCCCCCGAACAGGTCATGGGAAGGGCCGAGGAGATCACTCCCCGGACGGACGTCTACGGGCTCGGCGCCATCCTCTACGAAGCGATGACCGGCCGATCGGTTCATCCCGGGTCGACCGTCCAGGAAATCTACGCGTCCATTCTGAAGGACGACCCCGTGCCGCCTCGGAAGCTGAACCCCAAGGTCTCCAGTCAGCTCGAGACCGTCATCCTCAAAGCTCTCGAACGGGATCCCGCCCGACGCTATCTCTCGGCGGGCGAATTCGCCGACGACCTCGGGCGGTATCTGGAGGGCGTGCCGGTTCTGGCTCGGCCGCCGAGCGCGGGGTACCGGGTCCGGCGACACCTGGCCCGCAATCGATGGGGATACCTGGTGGGCGCGAGCATCCTGGCGGGGGCCGCGGCGGCGGCGGGCGTCTGGGTCGGGGCCTCGGTGAAGGCGGAGCGGGTGAGCCGGGAGCGGGCCGCCGAGCGCGACGAAGCGGTCCGGCAGCTTCGGGAGACGTCGCGGATTCTCCTGGACGCGGCGCTGCGGCTCAGCCGGAAGGGCGAGAGCATGGACAATCTGGCGCCGTACGTGGAAAAGATGGAGCAGGCGCACGCCCGGGCTCTCGAGAGGGCCCCGGAAGTGGCGGAAGTCGACTACCTCATGGGGCGCATGTACCGGGCCAGTCTCAAGACGGGACAGAGTTGGAAGTGTCAGGAGCAGGCGCTCCGGAAAGACCCGGATTTCGCCCCGGCGCTGTACGAAGCAACGGTCGTCGGATACTACTTCTACCAGTCCGCTCGTTCTACCCTTGCGTCCTCCTCGCCTCCCGTAACCGAAGCGAAGGCGAAGGAGCTTGCCCAGAACTGCGCGTGGTGGATCCCGACGCTGTCGGGCTACGTCCAGAAACTGGAACGGGCCACCGATGGTGGGACTCGGGCGGCTGAGGGCGTCAGCCGGGCGCAGGTCTTTTCCGCCAAGGCGAGACGGGCGCTCGTGGAGGAGCGCTTGGACGAGGCGACGGCGAACCTCGAGTCGGCGGTGAGGGAGGATCCCATGCTCGAGGAGGCCTGGGATCTCTACGCGCAGCTCGCGGGCGGATGGACGTTGCTCGGCCCGCCGGTCTCGGATCGGGAGCGGGAGAAGAAGCTGGAAGCGGGGGAGGCCATCTATACCCGGGCCATCGCCCATGACCAGGGATACGTTCTTTACCGCTTGCATCGGGGCATCATGAGAAGCGATATCGCCCGATACCGGTTCCGACGGGGCGAAGACCCCTTGGAGTATGTCGCGAGAGCGGATCAGGATTTCGAGCAGGCCTCCCAGATCAGCAGCAAGATGCCCCCGCCCTGGTACTGCCGCGGGAAGGCCTGGGAACTGGCGGCTCGATTCCGCCTCGCGCGAAACGAAGATCCCTCGAAGGAGATTGCCGCGGCGATCGGTCATTCGGAGACGGCGCTCCGAGTGTGCACCGGGGACTACATCGAAGCGATGCTGACGATCGCCGCTTCCCGAATCATCGCGGGAGACTACCAGCGGACCCGAGGACAGGACCCGACGGCGGAATTCACCGAGGCGGAGAAGGTCCTGAACGCCGCCTTGGAGCGGGCGCCGAATTCCATCCCCACCCGGACCCAACTCGGAACCCTGCACACGCGACGCGGTCTCTTCCGGCACGGTCTGGCGTTTGACCCCACGCCCGACTGGGATGCCGCACAGACGCATCTGGCGAAAGCTCTCGAGATGAACCCCGGGGATTCGGAAACCATCACGGCCCGCGCCTGGCTGCAGTACCACCGGGCCTCCTTCCATGAAACGAAGGGCGAACGGCCGGAGCTCCAACGGGCATTGGCCAGGTCCGTCGACGATTTCCGCGAGGCGATCCGGCTCGATCCGGGGATCGAGGGGCAATTGGGTCGGACCCTGGCAGAAGCGGAAAAGAAACTGGCCGCGTTGGGGAAGCCGTAGACCCAACGCGGCCGTGACCGGATCTAGCGACCGGGCTTCCTGGAACGGAGGATGGCGATCACCCCGATCGCGATCCAGATCTCCGCCCCGGTGGCGCCGCACTTGTTCCCGGAGGCGCCGGTGCTCCGGGGGGGTGCGGGTTTCGTGGTCGCGTTCGGCCCGTCCAGCGGGACGAGTTGCCACTGCTGATTCTCGCCGCCGTGGTACGTCCACTGGATGAGCGGCGTCCCGTCGTTCGTCAATGCCTGGGACACATCGAGGGCCTTGCCGCTGTGCCGGGCGAGGAGTCGGTAGTATCCGTCGCCCGTGGACTCGATCTTCCACTGCTGATTCGCACCGGCCCACCAGTCCCACTGGATGACCTGCGCCCCGTCGTCCATCGAGGCCCCGTTGACGTCGAGTACCTTCCCGCTGTGAAGCGCCGTGAGGCGGTAATAGCCGCTGTCGCTGGGCTCGATCTTCCACTTCTGGTTGGCGCCTCCGCCCCAGGTCCACTGCTGAACGACGGCGCCGTTCTCCTGCGAGCTCCCCGACACATCGAGTACCTTCCCGCTGTGACGCGCCACGAGGCGGTACGTCCCGCTCAAGTCCCCGGTCGTGACGGGAGGGGCGGACGGAAGGGCCGTGAGGCTGAAATTGACCGGCGACGACCACGGTCCGTCACCGCCCGCGGCCGTCCGCGACCTCGTCTTCCAGCGGTACGCTCCCGGCGCGCCGAGCGTGATCGTCGATTGGGAGACCCCTTGAAACCAAGGCTCGAGGTGCGAGCCGTCGGGGAAATCGACCCAGACCTGGTACAAGGTCGATGCGTCCGCGCCGGACGGAGGAGCCCAGGCGAACGGCACCCCGGGTCCCGTCACGCTCGACCCTTCTGCCGGCGAGACCGGAGTGGGCGCCGGCAACGGGCTGACGGCGGTCCCGCTCTGCAAGGGCCCGATGTAGCTGCGAGCGACCACGATATGATCGATCCGGAGCGAGCCGGGCGGGGTTCGGTCGGCCACGTCGTTCTGGATCCACATGAAGTTGAGCTTCAGGTCGAGGGTGTTTCTCCACTGAAACCCGGGGAAGGGGCTCCCCTGGTCATCGATCCACCAGTTCCCGCCGCTTCGGGTGACCTTCGGGAACCCGGGCCCGAGGTGCAGGACTTTCGTTCCGTTGATCCAGTACGCCAGTTCGCCGTTGGACGCGGAAACGGGGTTGTTGAGCTTGATCATGACCTCGACGCAGAACCACGTGTTCACCATGAGGCTTGGAGGTTGATGGAAGACGTTGCCCCAATAGTCGCCATGTCCGTCCGGGTACATGCCCATCCAGTAGGAGTAGAAGCCGAACTCGTTGTTGGCGGAAGGCTCCGTGTTGACCTGGAAATGATCCGACCCGGTCGGCTTGACGCCGGCGATTCCCTGAGGCCACGGGGTCGGCGGGTTGTATCCCCCGAAATGACATCCCGCGTGATGGTAGGACGGGCCGCTGTTCAAGTACTTGATGTAGTACCGGATGTAGGCCGTGTCGCCGACTTCGGGCGTGAAGCTCTTGTAGAGGTACGACGTGTTGTAGCCCGGCCGGACCACATTGCCGTTCATTTCCAGCGACCGGCCGCTGGAGCTCCCGGGGGGACGATCCGTGCTCAACGACAAGGCCCCCGGGTTCACGCTGTCCTGCCAGCGGGAGAAGACCGTGCTGATGGCGGCGTCATCGAACTTCTCGACGAAGACCACGCCGGGGTCGCTTTCAATTCCCTGATCCCCGGCGTACTTGGAGGAGATGCCCTGGGCCGCGGCGCTGCGGGAGGCCCATGCCAGAACGAGGCCGACGACGAGTCCCTTACCCATGAGCGTGTCCTTTCTCGCAGGCAATCCTTCGGCTCGCCCCCAACCCAATACCCTTTGCCGAAGCGGCGCCCGGACCTCGGACCCCGGCGCCGTCTTGATTCGAAAAGGATGCTCTATCCGTCATTCCGATTTGAATTGGGAAAGTTGGTTAAAAAACGCGATGTCGGAGATGAAATCGAGAGGGGGCCGTCAGGCCTTAAAGAAGGCGTCCCATTCTTTCTTCAAGTCGTCGGACCCGGCACAGGTCCGGGCAAGCTCGCTCAAGATCTCGGAGCGGATCTCGGTTCGGATCATGAACAGGTAGCTTCGGACGTCGTCCTCCTGAACGCCGAGGCGAAGAGCCAATTCCGCGTACGTCGGCCGGTTTCCGGACCCCATGTCGTACTCCTCGTAGATCCGGAATCGGTCCGTCCACCCTTTGGCGTGGTAGCGCTGACGAACGCTCTCGACCGCGTGGGCGACCAGCGTGACCATCCACGCGCGGTCGAAGGCGCGATCGGGATCCTGCGTCTGGGGGTCGATGAGCGTCTCCCCCCCGGGACCGTTCTCGCCGTCGAGGTCCAACAAGCGCACCCCTCCGCCGCGCTTCAAGCTGTGGTCGGCCTCGTCCTGGTGTTGAACGAAATGACGCAGGAGGCTCCGGATGTAGGCCCTGAAGCTCCCGCGCTCGGGGTCGTATTGTTTGAGCGGTTCCCGCTCCATCAACCAGAGAAAGAACGCCTGGGTCAGGTCCTTCGCATCGTCGTTCGACTTGGCCCGGGCCACGCGAAGATAGTGATAGAGCGGTTTCCAGTATCGTCGGCAAAGCTCCTCGAGGCTGGCGCGACGGACGTGGGTCGAATCAGCCGCCGCCCCGTGGACCACGTCCCACGTGGTCTCGGGAAAGCCCGGGTGGGGTCCGCCCTGACTCGTGTCGCCAGGCCGCATGGTCCTCCGCAACGCCTCCTCCCCATCATACCCTGTCTGCTCGTCGGGAAGAGAAGGGCGGCCTCGCCGAAGGAGTCGGCGCTCCGACCGCAACCGCTATTTGCGCAGGATCTTCTCCATGGCCTTGCCCTGGGCGAGTTCGTCGATCAGCTTGTCCAGGTAGCGGATTTTCCGCATGGTGTCGTCCTCGACGTCCTCCACCCGAACGCCGCAGACCACGCCCTTGATCAGGCTCGCGTTCGGCTGGAAGCGCGGCGCCTTGGCATAGAACGTCTCCAGGTCAATTTCTGCGTCGATGGCTTTTTTTAAACTTCCCGCCTTATGCCCGGTGAGCCAGAAGATGACTTCGTCGACTTCCGCCTTTGTCCGACCTTTCCTCTTGGCCTTCTGGACGTAGAGCGGATAGACGCTCGCAAAACTCATCGCGTAGACTTTCGATTTGTCCATGGTCGGCTCCTCCCTTCGCGCCTAGCAACCTTAGATGTCCCTCGGGGGGATGTCAAAGGGGACCCTAAGCTTCCGGCACGAGCTCCAGGAGCGTGATTTCCGCGGGGGAGCCGACCCGGACCGGCGGGCCCCAGTAGCCGGTCCCGCGGCTCACGTAGATCCACATCGAGCCCAGGCGGTGCAGCCCGTAGTTGAAGCGGTGGACCCAGGACGCGACGAGCGTCCACGGGAAGAACTGCCCCCCGTGCGTGTGGCCCGAGATCTGGAGCGTGGCGCCGCGCGCCTCCGCGTCGGCGGCGAACTTCGGCTGGTGACAGAGGAAGATCGTCGGAAACGCCGCCTCGGGGATGCCGTCGAACGCCCGGTCGAGGTCCGGCCCCGCCTGGCCGAAGTGTTCCGCGGCCGGGTCGGGGACCCCGGCGATCGCGAAGGCCTTTCCGTTCTTCCGAACGACCGCGTGCCCATTGAGCAGCGGCTCGAACCCGAGCTCTCTCGCTTTCTCGATCCACGCGGCGCCTTCCCAGTAATACTCGTGGTTGCCGGTGACGTAGTACTGTCCCAGCGGCGCGCGCAGGGCGGACAGCGGCGCCACCTGTTCCTCGAGCTCGCGGACCCGGCCGTCGGCCAGATCCCCGGTCACCACGATCAGGTCCGGAGCCGCCTTCGTGGCGAGCCGGACGACCTTTTCCACGAACGGCTTTCGGATGGTCGGCCCGACGTGAAGATCTGTGATTTGGAGGATCTTCAACCCCGCGAGCTCCGGCGGGAGGCTCTCGATGGGAACCTTGACGCGGCGAAGTTTCACCCCGAAGTGGGCGCTCGCATAGCCCAACAGGAAGAGGGCTGCCGATCCCGAGAGGATCAGGACGCTCATCCATTCCGTGCGCAGGTCGGCCGCCACGACCAGCGATGCGAGGTCGCGCGCGACGAGGAGCATGAGCGCGAAGCTCAGGATGCCCATCGCGCCGTAGGCCATCCACAGGAACGCCCGCTCGCGCCGCGTCGTCTCCTCGGAATTGCGCTGCCAGAACGCCAGGGGGACCCAGAGGATCGCGCCCACGGCGGCGCCCAGAAGTCCCGCGACGAGCCCCCGGGCCCACGTTTCGTGGAACGGCAGCGCCAGGCCCACGACGAAGTAGGCGAAGAACAGCCCGAAGATCCCGATCAGGACGACGCGAAAGCGCCGGCCGGCAGGGCGGGGGCGGCGGGTGCGCGGCTTTCGATCAACGGTTTGGACGCTCTCACTCATACGAAGCCCCTCTTTAGGGGAACGGGCGTGCGGCGTCCTTATTCCGTCGAGCGTCGTCTATTTCAGCGGGTCGCGACGGGACGCGGGCGGCGGACGGCCGACGCGATGCGCTCCCCGGGCTCCCGCCAGAGCTGGAAGCCTCCCAGGAAGGCATTGAAGTTGTTCCCGAGTCTCGTCGCCTTCGGGAGCGACTGGATCAGGCGCGAATTGCCGCCGCCCAGGACGACGTAGTCGACATCGAGGGCCTTCCTCAACAGTTCGATGACCCTGCAGACGTGCTTGCGCCATTTCTTCTTTCCCATCCTCCGGAGGCCGCGGAGCCCCAGGTAGTCCTCGTAGCTCCGGCGCTTGCGATACGGGAGGTGGGCGAGTTCCATCGGCTGCAGCACGCCGTCCACGACGAGCGCGGAGCCGAGGCCGGCGCCCAGGCCGAGGAAGAGCATGCGGCCCCCCTGGTAGCTTCCCAGGGCCTGCATGGCCGCGTCGTTGATGATCCGGACGGGCCGGCCGAACGCCTTCTGGAAGTCGAAGCGGACCCAGCCGCGCCCGAGGTTGTGGGGCTCCAGGGTCGGCCGGTTCCGACGCACGGGCCCCGGATAGCCGATGGAGATCGCCGAGTACTTCCACCCCGAGGTCTCGCGCCGCACGGCCGCGACCATCTGCTTCGCGGTCATCCGCGGTCCGGACGGGATCCGCAGCGGCCGGCGCTGACCGGGGGTCAGCATCTTGACGTTGGTGCCGCCGACGTCGATGACCAGCACGGGGGCTGACGTAGCTTGGCTCATAAGGATATGGTACGTAATCGCCCCGGCCGCCGCCGCTCGCGACGCAGCCCGCGAAGGCGAAGTCCCACCAAATATGATTTCAGGGGGCCGGGCGCCTGGGGTGACGTCCAATAGGGTAGGGATCGAGGATCTTCCATGCGTCTCGTCGTCGTTCTCCTCCTCTTGTCTCCGGCGCTGTCCCCGGACTCGACTCGACGAACGGAAGTCGTCTCCCCCTTCATCCCCATCGTGGTCGAGAACTCGAATGGCCTGAGGGAAACCGTCGTGGGACTCCTCGATACCGGCCGCGGCCGGCTGGTCTGGGATCGGACGATCCGTCGCAGCCCCTACCGCTTCGCCACGATCTCCGCCTATGGCAACGCCATCCAGGTCGGGATAGAAGAGGGAGAGGGCGATGCGGGGGTCACGTATGGCCTCGCTCTCAAATCGGGCGAGCTCCTCTTCGAGCACCCGGGATTGGTCGGGGCCTACCTCCAGGTGAACGGACGACGGAGCGTCGTCCTGTACCATCCCCAGGGACTAACCTGTCTCGACCCGGAAAGCGGGCGATCCCTTTGGTTCTGGAAGGGGAAGGGGCACTCGTACATTCCGACGCTGGGGCATCAGCGATTGGTGGCATTCCTGGATGGGGGAGAGGGAGGGGTTGCCGTATTGGACGCGACGACCGGAGCCGAGCTCTGGCGGCGCTCGAAAGCCCGAAATGAGACATTCCTCTATGGTCTCACCAAGATCTGGAGTCGGATGGACAACGACGTCGTCGAGCTCGACGCGGACTCGGGAAAAGAGGTCCGCAGCTTCAGATCTCCTCAAGCGGTGAAAGACCTGGGGACGGACGGTCGATTCGTCTACTGCCTGTTTCGCCGGTCCTTGCAGGCCCTGGATGCGCAGACGCTGCAGCCTGCCTGGAGCTGGGCTGCCCCGGCGGATACCTCGTCTCTGTTCGCGACGCGGTATGGACTTCATGTCGCCATTGAAAGTGGCAAAAGAATTCATGTTCTCAATCCCGACTCGGGAAAGAGCCTGGCCGTCGTGGAGGTGGATGGCGCCGACGGAAGCGGCTCCACCTTCACGCGGGACTCTCTTTACGTTCACTTCGCCTACCAGTTGAAGCGGAGTTGGACGTTCACGATTGTCGACGGAATCCGAGGCGGGATTCTCTGGCAGGGGGATGCGCGAGGATTTTGCGGCTCGGGAAGAGGGATGGGTCATGCCTGGTCCGGAGACAAGATTTGGCGCGTCCCCCTGAAGGCGGAGACGTCCGTCTGGAGCACGACCGTGCCTGGGGCGATTTCCGAAGTCACGGTTCATTGCGGAACGCTGGTGGTGGTCGCGGGGCAGGGAGTCGCAGGAATCGACCCGCTGAGTGGGGATCGCCTCTGGCAGTGGACGCCGTCCTTCGATCCGAAGCGCGTGGTGATGGGGTATTGGCGTGCCCCGGACTGATCGGGCGGCTGCCGGGGATGCGACGCTCCACCTCCTCGCGCGCAGCGCGGGAAACTCGGCGAGGAAGAAGTCGTCGAACCACCCCGTGCCGCTGTACGTGCCCGTATCCGTCGACGTGGAGGCCTCTCTTTCTTTGCGGCAGTAGGGGTTTCCTTAGGTGAGGGGGTCCCGGGAATCCGGCGGCGCGGCTATAATCCGGAGGCGATGGGGACCTACGGAAGCGGCACCCGGGCGTTTCGGGGATACTCCGCGAGCCAGGATTGCTCGGTCGGGTACTGGAGCGACCACGACGCCGAAGCGGCCGCGTTCCGGGCCCGTCAGAAGGAAGCGAAGAAGCTGCTCGCCGGGCTTCAGCCCT
>Ga0310813_10001181_pt1 | contig 15808 bp, 10 predicted proteins | sample YN3metagenome_FD_203086 | JGI IMG/M metagenome (GOLD analysis project Ga0310813, IMG submission 203086) | Soil microbial communities from experimental microcosm in Duke University, North Carolina, United States - YN3 | ecosystem: Engineered > Artificial ecosystem > Soil microcosm > Unclassified...
TGTTTTTGAGACCATCGGCGAGGAGGAACGCGCGCTCCGCTCTCACGAGCCGCTCGTTCACCGCGGCGAGCTTCGCGGTGTTCGCCGACGGCGACGCCTGCATCACCGGCGGCCGATCGCGCCACGCCGCGTACGCCTTGTCGAACTCCGCCGCGGCGGCGGTCAACGTCTCCACCGCGTTGAGCAAGGGCGCGAAGTTGAATTGCGGTGGCACGGAGTCGACGCGCGGCGCCGTCGTCGGCGTGTGCGGGTCGGCAACGATGCCGAACAATCCGTCGGCGATCTGCTTCTTCCGCTCGGCGATCTCCTTGGCGCGCGAATCACGGAGCGTCTGAAGCTCCGTCGCGTACGTCTTCACCGTCTCGCTCAAGTTCGTGTAGGCAAATGGAATGACGTCCGCGTTGGCGAGACGAAGAACGGCGATCCCGGCGGCCTGCGCCAGAGCACGACCGTACACGAACGACGTGTCGCTGAAGTGCGTGTACCAGTAAAAGTCGTCGTAGATCGAGTGATAGATGCCGCCATCGTCCTCGCCGCCGTATCCGATGTTGAGCGACGCGATGCCGAGGTGTTGGAGGAACGGCGTGAAGTCCGAGCCCGAGCCAAGCGCCTCGATATGAAGATCCTCACGGTCGCGCGCATTGGCCTGACCGCCGACGATGAGTGCCGCCTGATTGCGCTTCCACGAGCTGACTTTGGCTTCGGGATCTTCAACGTCCTTGGCGACGCCGTTGATGAACTTCTCCAGTGAATGCGACCCCTCCATGCCGAGGTAGCCGCGATCGTTCGTGTCGCTGTTGAGATAGGCGACGGCGTGCTGGTCCAACTCCGACGCGTGCGCCTCGGCCCATTCCGTCGAGCCGAGCAGTCCGGGCTCTTCGCCATCCCACGCCGCGTAAATGATCGTGCGCTTCGGCCGCCAGCCCTGCTTCCAGAGTTCGCCGAGGGCGCGAGCTTCTTCCAATTCGGCGACGAGACCCGAGATCGGATCCTCCGCGCCGTTGACCCAGGCGTCGTGATGATTGCCACGAATCACCCACTGATCGGCCTCGCTCGCGCCCGGCAGCTTGGCGATCACGTCGTAAAGCGTCTTGAGGCTCCAGTCCGATTTCACCTTCAAATGCACGCGAGCGGCGCCGGGTCCGAACCGGTACGTGATCGGAAGTCCCCCGCGCCAATCGCCCGGCACCGTCGGTCCGCCGAGCGCGGCGAGCAGCGGCTGCGCGTCGCCGTAGGAGATTGGCAGCACCGGAATCTTCGTGATCGTCGGCGCATCAGCGACGGCCAGGCGCTTCGCATCCTTGGTCGCGCCGACGCCGGGCGTCAGCGGATCGCCGGGGAATGTCGGCATGTCGGCGACGCTCCCCCGTTGCACTCCCTGGGGCGGCCGCATCGGCCCTTTCGGAAAAACGTCCCCGCCGCCGTAGCCGTCATCACGAGGATCCGAGTAGATGAGACAACCGATCGCGCCATGCTCGGCGGCGACCTTCGGCTTGATGCCGCGCCACGAGCCGCCGTATTTGGCGATGACGATCGCGCCGCGCACCGAGATGCCGCGACGCTCGAGCTCTTCATAGTCGGCCGGGACGCCGTAGTTCACGAAAACGAGCGGGCCCGTGACGTCGCCGTCCCGTGAGTAGGCGTTGTACGTCGGCAGCTGCTCGGCGTGCTGATTCGACGTCGGATCGACGGAGACGGTCGGCTCCTGGAGTTGCGCCTTGTACGACGTCGGCGCCACGAGCTCGACCGCGCGATCAACGGGCGTGGGAAAGAGCACATCGAACGTCTCGATCTTCGCGTCCCAGCCGAACGCCGCGAACTGATCGCGAATCCATTCGGCGTTCTGCTTGTCGTACGGAGACCCGACGTGATGCGGGCGCGCGCTGAGCCGTTGCATCATCTCGCGCATCCGCGCCGGCTCGGGGATCGCGCGCAGCTTTGCCTCGAGCTCGCGTTCTGCCTTGGACGATTGCGTGTTGAACCCGAGGATCGTGGGCTCGGGCTCCGAGGCGAATGGTATGGCGAGGAGCGCGGCGGCCAACAGCGAGTAGGTAGGACGCGACATGACGACAACCGTTGAGGAGGTTTGGCGGGGGGGGGACAACTTGAATATCGGCGCCGCTCCGCCGTCTGCCAGGCCGTTGAGCGCGGTTCGCCCTTCGCGCTAAGTGCCTGATTCTGGCACCGGCCATGCGTTCAGAAGCAACCCTGATTTTCGATTCAAGCGCGCCACGCGCGCGCGGGAGGAGGGGGAGATCATGAGCATTGCTGCAATCGTCATCATAGTCGCCGCGGTAGCGGTCGTCGGGGCCGCGGCATGGTACGTGGGGTTACGCCGTCGTCACACGGAAGATCTGCGGTCGCGCTACGGAACCGAGTATTCGCGCGCCGTAAACGAACTGGGCAGCCAACGCCGCGCCGAGCATGAGCTCGAGCGGCGCGAAGAGCGCGTCGAGGCTCTCGAGATTCGTCCACTCGCGCCGGAGCAGCGGACGCGTTTCACTCAGGAATGGCGCAACGTCCAGTCCCTCTTCGTCGACGACCCGGGCGGCGCTATCTCGCGCGCCGATGGCCTCGTCGAAGAAGTCATGAAAGTCCGCGGGTATCCGGTGTCCGACTTCGACCAGCGCGCCGCGGATCTCTCCGTCCATCACGCGCGCGTCGTCGAGAACTACCGCGCGGCACGCGAGATCGCCGAGCGGCATCGTCGTGGCGCGGCGAGCACGGAAGAGTTGCGCCGCGCGATGGTGCACTACCGCGAACTGTTTCAAGACCTGCTCGAGGAGCGCGAGCAACCGGTTGAGCGCGCCGTCGATCGACCCGTCGAACGCGAAGTGCCGAGCCGTCGGGTTGCCGAAAGCCCAAACGATGGCCGCCCTGTGACCCGAATCGACAAGGATGTCCGACCATGAGCGCACCAAATCCAAATCCCGAGCGCGTCCAACGAGACGCCGACGACATCGCGCAGAATCGCGCGGCGACGGACATCGCGCGCCCGCCGGCCGATCGTGAGGTGACGCAGCACCGCTACGACGGCCAGCTGGCCGACACGAGCGAGCGGGCGGCGTTGTTCGAGACCGCCGTGCTGAACGATTTCAACTCACGCTGGTCGGAGATTCAGACGGGTTTCGTCGACGAGCCCCGTCGCGCCGTACAGCAGGCCGACGCACTCGTGTCCGACGTGATCAACCGAATCGCCGATTCGTTCGGCCGCGAGCGCACGCAGCTCGAGCAGCAATGGGATCGCGGCGACGACGTGTCGACGGAAGATTTGCGGGTAGCGCTCCAACGCTATCGCTCATTCTTCTCGCGGCTGCTGACGATCTAGAGGCGACTCGGCGACTCGGCGACTCGGCGGCGTCGCCGAGGGGCCGAGCAGCAGCTCAGACGCCCGTCCGCATGTACTTCCCGATCGGTCCGACCAAGCGATCGATGTCGTCCATCGTGTTGTAGAAATGCGGCGAGGCGCGGAGGCCCGGATTGCTTCCGTTCGCACCGCGCACCGTGACGACGATCCGCTCTTTTGTCAGCGCGTCGCCGACCTTGCGCGGATCGAGCGATCCCGGCTTGAAGATCACGATCTGCGCGGAACGATCGGGTGAGGGATCCGTCCAGAGCTGAACGCCGTCGAGCTTCTGAAGCTCGCGCATCAAATGCTGGGCGAGCGAGCGCGCCCGGCGCTCGATGACATCGCGTCCGATTGTGCCCTGGAAGTCGAGCGCCTTCACGACGGCGGCCATCGATGCGTCGTCGCGCTGGCCCTCCGCCTCGAAGGTTCGCGAGATGCCCGTCGCGCCGCCGTACACTCCGTAGATGCTGGGCGACAACCGGTCCTGGATCGCCTTGTTCACGTAGAGGACGCCCTTCTCCTTCGGTCCGCACGGCCACTTGTGCATCGAGCCGGTGAAGAAATCCGGTTTCACCTCCGAGAGATTGACGTCGATCACCCCGAACGCCTGCGCGCCGTCGACGAGCGACAAGACGCCATGCTCGCGAGCCGCGCGGCAGAGCGCCGCCACGGGCAGGACGTCGCCCGAGTTGCTGCTGACGTAAGTCACCGCAAGAACCTTCGTCTTCGGCGTAAACGCCTTGACGAAGGAATCGACGTATCCGTCAGCGCCGGGGTGATGCGCCGGCGTCGCGACCGTCACGACGTTGAAGCCGAAGCGCGCGCCCTTCTGTCGCCACGCGACGAGATTGCTCGGGTGGTTGTCGGCGGACACGACCACTTCGTCGCCGGCGCCGAGTGTGAGACCGCTCGAAACGAAGTTGTTCCCCTCGGTGGTGTTGCGGGTGAGCACCAGCTCGTCCGTCGTCACGCGGAGCGCATCGGCCAATCGCTTGCGCGCGTCTTCGCGCGCGTGGAGAAGGACCGATCGTACCTCCGGCGACGGATCGATTTCGTAGTCGCGAGTGTTCTTCTCGATCGCCTCGATGACGGGCAGCGACATCGGACAGAGATTCGCCGCGTTCAGAAAGGCGAGATCTCGCGGCACGAGAAATCGGGCCCGCACGTCGCGCCAGAACTTCTCGTCCGGCTCGGCGGGCGTAGGGGGAAGCGGCCGGGCCGAGTACCCGAGGGATTCCAACGCTTCCTGATCCGCGAACGCGCGCGTCGGAATCAGCGTTGCCGTCCCCGAGAGCGCGACGAACCGCGCAAAGTCGCGGCGAGAGATAGAGGTCATCGGGTCCTCGATCCAGTGTTGGGCGTCGGGGCAATGTATGGCTCTCCCGGCGCCGCGGCCAATCCAAGGAGCGCGCCACTGACACGTCGAGAGAAGAGGCGTATCTTGGTTCGACTCGACCCATGCCGAGATGCGCGCCCTCGCTTTGACTCTCCTTCTCGCGCCGACCATGCTCGTCGGCCAGGCAAAGTCCGTCGACTGGCCCGTCTACGGCGGATCGCCCGATCACAGCCACTACACGACGATCGACCAGATCACGCGTGAGAATGTGAACCGGCTCCGCGTCGCCTGGACGTACGAGACGCACGACGAGTTTCCCGGCTCGGAGATGCAGGCCAATCCGATCGTCGTCGACGGCGTCCTCTACGCGACCACGCCGAGGCTCAAGGTCTTCGCGCTCGACGCCGCGACGGGAAAACAGATCTGGAGCTTTGATCCGAGCGGCGGCGTGCAGGGTCCGCGTTTTCGGCATCGTGGTGTCGTGGTCACCGGCGATCGCGTGTTGTTCACCTATCGCAACAAGCTCTGGGCGCTCGACAAGAAGACCGGCCAGCCAATCAAATCCTTCGGCGTCGATGGGACCGTCGACCTTCGCGAAGGACTCGACCGCCCCGCGAATGGACTGTCCGTCAGCGCCAGCACGCCGGGCGTCGTCTTTGAGGATTTGCTGATCATCGGCAGCACGGTTCCCGAAACGCTTCCCGGTGCGCCGGGGGATATTCGCGCGTACGACGTCAAGACCGGCGCGCTGCGCTGGAGCTTCCACACAATTCCGCACCCCGGCGAGTTCGGCTATGAGACCTGGTCGCCGGAATCGTACAAGATCAACGGTGGCGCGAACGCATGGTCTGGCGTGACGGTCGACCTGCGTCGCGGGATGGTGTTCGCCGCGACGGGCTCGGCGTCGTTCGACTTTTTCGGCGGCAATCGGATCGGCGACAATCTCTTCGCCAACACGATCCTCGCGCTCGACGCGCGCACGGGGAAGCGCATCTGGCATTTCCAGGGTGTGCGCCACGACCTCTGGGATTGGGATTTCCCGGCGGCGCCCGTGCTCGTCACCGTAACGCGCGACGGGCGGCGCGTCGACGCCGTCGCGCAGATCACGAAGACCGGGTACGTCTGGGTGCTCGAGCGTGAGACGGGCCGGTCGCTTTTTCCGGTCGAGTACCGCAAGGTCCCGGGTTCTTCGATCCCCGGTGAAAGGCCCGCCGAGCTGCAACCTGTTCCCACGAGCCCGCCGCCCTTCGCGCGACAGACGCTCGACGAGAGCATGATCACGACGCGCACGCCCGAGGCGCACGCCGCGGCTCTGAAGATGTTCCGCGAGTACAAGACGTCCGGCATGTACGATCCGCCGAACCTGCAAGGCACGATCATCTTTCCCGGCGTCGATGGCGGCGGGGAGTGGGGCGGGCCGGCCTTTGATCCAACAACCGGCCTACTGTATGTGAACTCGAATGAGATGCCCTGGTATCACCGGCTCGTCCCGCGCAACGACAAATCGCTTTACGGCTCGAACTGCGCGAGTTGCCACGCCGACGATCTCAAAGGCTCGCCGAACGGTCCGTCGCTCGTCGGTATTGGCGATAGGCGGACGCGCGACCAGCTCGCGCAAGTCATCCGGCAGGGGACGGGTCGCATGCCGGCCTTTGCGCAGTCGCTCGATAACACGGCTGTCAACGACCTCGTCACTTTCCTGATCACCGGGCGCGATGTCGCGCAAACGGCCGGCTCGAATTCGAACTATTTGCCATACCGCAGTACCGGGCTCAAGATCTGGCAAGATCCGGATGGCTATCCGGCGATCACGCCGCCGTGGGGCACGCTCAACGCCATCGACCTCAACAAGGGCGAGATCAAGTGGAAGATCCCGTTCGGTGAATATCCCAAGCTCGCCGCGCAGGGACTTACGAAGACGGGTACCGACAACTACGGCGGGGCGATCGTCACCGAAAATGGCCTGCTCATCATCGGCGCCACCACCTACGACAACAAATTCCACATCTACGACAAGCTTACGGGAAAGCTCCTCTGGGAAACGACGCTTCCAGCGGCGGGAAATGCGACGCCATCCATATACACGGTGAACGGACGCGTATTCATCGTCATCGCGTGTGGCGGTGGTAAGAACGACGCGCCGTCGGGGGGAACATACGTCGCCTTCACGCTCGGCGACGATGCGCCGAAGCTCCCCAACCAATCGACGAAAGTGAGTGTCAAACCGGGCATTCCCGTCCACTCCTCGAATGCCCAGTTGCCGTCCGCTCACCGCGGCAGCGCGCGTCGCGCTGCTCACAGTCCCGTTCGCCCTTACTCCAGCCGCTAGCGCGCAGACGCCCAATCGCTCCGCGGTCGGTGTTCGCGCTGAGCGTGCTCCGGTCCTCGATGGCCGCGATGACGACGCCGTCTGGCGCGCCGCACCACGGATCTCGGACTTCCGACAATTCTCGCCGCGGATCGACACCGCGGCGTCGCTGAGAACCGAATTCCGCGTCGCGTACGACGAACGAAACCTGTTCGTTTTCGTGCGCATGTTCGACCCGCATCCCGACAGCATTCTGCACGCGTTGACGCGTCGCGACGTCCGCGGCCCGTCCGATCAGATCAAGATTCTCGTCGATTCGTACGACGATAAACGGAGCGGCTTCGAGTTCGCCGTCAATCCCGACGGCGTCAAGCGTGACTACTCGATGAGCAATGACGGCAACGAGGATAGCGCCTGGAATGGCATCTGGGATGTCGCGACGCGTGTCGATTCCCTGGGATGGACCGCGGAGTTCCGTATTCCACTCTCGCAGCTCCGCTACGCGCGCGGCGAGAACAACACTTTTGGTTTTGGCGTCTGGCGCGACATCGAGCGCTACAACGAACGCGACGCGTGGCCGGTGTATTCGCCGAACAAGGCGGGCCTCGTCTCACAACTCGGCCGGCTTACCGGTTTGACCGGCATCGCGAGCGACCAGCGCATCGAAGCAACGCCCTATGTCGTGACGAAGAACGTGGAGCGTGCAACGGCACGCTCGCCGTACGCGCGCAATCAGCAGGTGACGGTCGGCGGAGATCTCAAGCTTGGCCTCACCCCGAACGTCACGCTGGATGCGACGATCAATCCGGATTTTGGGCAGGTCGAGGCGGATCCGGCGGTCGTCAACCTCACCGCCTTCGAGACGTACTTCGCCGAACAGCGCCCATTCTTTGTTGAGGGCACTGGGCTGTATCGCTTCCAGCTCAACTGCTACATCGTCGTCGACTGCAGCACGAATGAGGGGTTGTTTTACTCGCGGCGCATCGGCCGCTCGCCGGCGCTCCGTGACCTGTATGGAGACGCGTCGACTGCCACGGCGACGCCGATCGCGATGGCGAGCAAGCTCACCGGTCGCACGGCCTCCGGTTTGTCGTTCGGACTGCTCGACGCGGTCACGGAACGGGTCAGGGGTCCGATCAACACCGTCGAGCCGTTGTCCAACTACGCCGTGCTCCGCGCGCAGCAGGACCTTCGCGGCGGCGAAGCGGGCTTCAGCATCATCGCCACGGCGGTGAACCGTTCGCTCGATACGGTGACCTCACCTTACATGCACCGCGACGCCTACACGAGCGGCGCGACGTTCCGCAATCGCTTCGGCGGCGGCCGCTACGAGCTCGCTGGGCAGTTCGCCGGATCCTACGTCGCCGGCTCGAAGCAGGCGCTGCTCGCGACGCAACAGAGCTCGGCGCACTACTTCCAACAGCCCAACGACAAGCTCACGCTCGATTCGAACCGGACCTCACTCAGCGGATACGCCGCTCAGCTGAAGTTCGGCAAATACGGCGGCGGCGTCACGCGCTTCGAATCGAGTCTCATCCGCCAGTCCGCCGGCTTCGAAGTGAATGACCTCGGCTATCTCCGGCGCGCTGATGTAGTCGACTGGAGCACCTGGGGCGCGCTCACCTTCCAGAGCGCCCGCGGCATCTACCGATGGATGCAAATCAACGGCAATCACTGGGAGACGTGGAATACGTCGGGCACCCGTCTCGAGAACGCGCTCAACGTGAACGGCCACATGGGATTCATGAACAACTGGGACGCCCATCTCGGCGGCACCGTCGGAAAGCTCACGCCGAGTTATTGCGACCGATGCACGCGCGGCGGCCCGGTCCTTCGCCAATCACGTTCCTTCTCGCCGTGGGGCGGCATCAATACCGACAGCAGACAAACAATATCCACCGGCGTATGGGTGAATCTTTGGTTCAACGACGGTGGAAAGTCGCAGGGCGCGTCGTTCAGTCCATACGTGAACGTCCACCCGTCGTCGAGTCTCCAACTCTCGTTCGGCCCGGGCGTGACGCACGACCACAACAACACGCAGTGGTTCGGCAACTTCACCGACGGCGCGACGGGGACCACGCACTACACCTTCGCGCATCTCGATCAACGAACGGTATCGATCAGCACGCGCGTCACCTACACGATGACGCCGAATCTGACATTCGAGTTCTACGGTCAGCCGTTCGTCTCCACCGGCGAGTATTCCGATGCGCGAGAATTGAGCTCGACGCCGCGCGCCGCGTCATACGACGATCGCTTCAAGCCGTACGCGGTCGACACCAGCACGGCGATGACATTCAAGGCGGCCCAGCTGCGAACGAACTCGGTCGTGCGCTGGGAGTATCGCCCTGGCTCGACCCTGTTCCTCGTCTGGGCGCACGGCCGCAACGGCCCGGCGAACTCCAACATGAACCAGTCCTGGTCCCAGGACTATCGCGACCTGTTCAGCTTGCATCCGGTGAACACGTTCCTTGTGAAGCTGGCGTACTGGATGAATCGTTGACGCCCTTGCTAGAGCGCCGAACCGTCTGCAATGTCCCGCATCCCACGCTCCACCCCCGATGCCCGGACATACCATCCGTACGGAGGATTCGGACGTGCTTACAGCAACGCGGATCAGGCTCGCGGCAATCGCCCTCGTCTTCATCGGGGCATGCTCGACCACCGAGCGACCCACGGCCATTCACGCGCCGGCGGCGTCGCTCAAATCGAGCGGTGTGCCGTACACCGGCGATCTCCCCGATCTGATCGTCGACGGGAAGGCGACACAGAACAACTGGATAAACCGCGTCGAAGATCTGCCGGCGGACTTCTGCAGCGTTATCGAGGGCGGTGTCACTCCCGGAACGCACACACTCCTGCGGTTCACGGTTACGACGCCGAACATCGGCAAGGGCGACGTGTTCATCGGCAGCCCGCTCCAGCACATGGATCCGAACGGCGACGGCAACTTCTCCGACTCGGACGGGTTGTTCGAGTTCGCCACGTGCCATCAGCATTTCCACTTTCAGCATTACGCTACGTACAAGCTGATCGGACAAGACGGCCACGTCTGGAAAGCCGCGAAACGCGGCTTCTGCATGCTCGACACCGATCCGTTCAACATTCAGAACGGTGATGGAACGTGGACCTATCGCAGCTGCGGCACGCTTACCCGCGACGGATTCCAGGGGATCAGCAGCGGGTGGGCCGACACCTACGTCTTCAAGCTGGGTGGCCAGTACTTCGTGCTCGATGGCGGTGACGGACAACCAGTCGTTCCGCCAGGAGTCTATACGATTCAGGTCGAGGTCAATCCGGCGTTCGCGCCGCCGGCTCACGGCGGATGCCCGCGCGTGACGGATCCGCTCACCGGCCTCTGTCACAACTTTGCGGAATCCGACTACACCAACAACGTCGGTCAGGCCACGGTGATCATCACCGATCATCCAGGCCGCGCCGGCTATGGGACGATCAAGGACAATACGAAAATCACGAAGGCGGACGAAATCGAGAAGTAGCGCGCTAACCGAAATCGACGACAGCGGCAGCGCCCTCGCGCTGCCGCTGCTTTTTTTCGCGGACCGAAGCGGCCGCGTTACACGGCGAAGGCCGCCGGTTCGCCAACCTCGGCTTGTGTAGCCTCGACGAGTCGCTTGAGGTTCGCGAGCTCCTCGGCGAGGTGTTGTTCGACCGCCGGCGGCACCTGGGCGCCGAAGATCATCGTGACCGTGTACAATGACCGATTGCCGATCGGCACGACGCGCGTCGGCCATCGCTGCGCTTGCTCGATCGTCGGACCGGCCCACCAATCGAGCACGCCCAAATCCCGGTCGCCGGTCGTACCGAAGTACATCTCGCCGGACGGCGCGGTTACAACCGCCCCATCACTGACGAGTCGAATGCCCTTGCAGAAGTGAACCGCCCACGCCGGCAGATTGCGAAGGTCGCTGACGAAGTCGAACACGGCCTCGGCGGGTGCGTCGATGACGACGTGCTGCTGGCGGATGTTGATCGCTTGTGACATCGGTCTCTCCTCCCCTCGCGACGGAGGGCTCGTTTGGTCTCGCTGGCAGCATACGACAAACGGTGCCATTTTCTGGCAGGTTTGTTCGTACCGTGTGTGTCAGAGGCCCCCCTTCCCAGCAAATGCAACGCGTCGACCGTCTCGACCTCCTCACTCGCGTGCTCCGCGATCGCCCGGGCATCACCGTCAACGAGCTGGCCCGCGACCTTGGTGTCAGTGCGCGCAGCGTGTTTCGCGACATCGACCATCTTCGCGAACGCGGCTACCCCATCGAAGCCGACCGCGGGCGCGGCGGCGGACTGCGGCTGCACCCGAGCTGGGGACTTGGCAAAGTCCTCCTGTCGAGCGAGGAGGCGCTGTGCACGCTGTTGAGCCTCGCGATCAGCGAGAAGCTGTCGTTTCCGATTTTCTCATCGGAGGTATCGCGCGCGCGGAAGAAGATCGTCGATGCCTTTCCGGCGGCGGAGCGAAAGCGGATCGCTCCGCTCCGCGAGCGGATTTTCGTCGGCCGTCCCGCGTCGGCGGCGGTTCGAGGCTCCTACGCGAACCCTGACACGGCCGTGATGCGCCCGTTGCAGGTTGCGTTCGTCAGGGAGTTCACCGTGACCGCCGAGTACGTAAAGGAGAGCGGTGAGGCATCGACGCGTCGCGTGGAGCCGCATGCGATGCTCATCAATTGGCCGGCGTGGTACCTCCTCGGCTTCGATCATCTGCGAGGCGAGCCGCGCATGTTTCGGTTTGACCGTTTTCGGGCGGCGCGAATGGAAGAGGGAAGTCCGTTTCGCGCGCGCGCCCGTGAGTACGCCGACCGGCTGAAGTGCCACGCCGAAATCGCCGTCGAGTCGGTCTGACGGCTCCGCCCCTCCCGTCGGGCAACAGAGCGGCGTAACATCCGACTGTTGTTACGAGGCGACGGAGTGGGACATGACGACCAACGCAGCCCCCGGCGTATTCGAGTCGGAAACCATCGGCACGCCGCGCGGCGAGCGAAGCCGAGACGAGGAAACGCCAGCGCGCACAACCCGGCCCCTCACCTGGCCGAGCGGTGAGGGAGTTCACGTCGTCCACGTCGCCGGAGAGCTGGCGCCATTCGCGCGCAGCGGCGGACTGGGCGAAGCCGTGAACAGTCTCGCGCGCTTTCAGGCCGCCTCGGGACTGCCGACGTCGATCGTCATGCCACTCTACGATACGGCGCGCGACAACGCGCCGAGTATCGAGCCGGTGGGCGCCGCGTTTCGAGTGCAGGTCGGTCCCCGTCACGAGACCGTGCGTTTGTGGCGACTCGTCTCGGCGCCCGACGACACGCTGGCGCAGGTAAAGGTCTACTTCATAGAAAGTGAAGAGTACTTCGCGCGTCCGTACATCTACGGACCTCCCGGAAGCGACTACCTCGACAACGCACGCCGGTACGCCTGCTTCTCCATGGCAGCGATCGCGTCACTGTCGCGCATCGCCGGCAAGAATCCGGTGCTGCTGCACGTTCACGACTGGCACACCGCGCTTGCCCCTGTCTTTCTCCGAACGACCCTCGCCGCGACGGAGGTTGCGCGGCGTACGAAGGTGGTGCTGACCGTCCACAACGCCGGGTATCAAGGACACTTTCCCCCGGCGACCATGACGGATCTCGGGCTCCGGGCCTCGCTGTTCAACTGGAAGCAGCTCGAGTGGTACGGCCATGTGAACGTGCTCAAGGGCGGACTCGTCTTCGCGGATGCGGTGACGACAGTGAGCCCAACGCACGCGCACGAGCTTCGCACACAGGCCGGCGGCTTCGGCCTCGACGGCGTATTCGTTCATCTGCGGGATCGCTTCGTCGGGATCACCAACGGTATCGATCAGCAGGTGTGGGATCCATCGAGCGATCCGATCCTCGCGACCACCTATTCGGCAAAAAACCTTCAAGGAAAGCTCGATTGCCGCGAAGCGCTCCAACTGGCGACAGGTTTGCGGCCGACGGACGAGATGCCGATCGTCGCGATGAGCGCGCGCCTGGTTTCGCAAAAAGGGCTCGATCTCATTCTCGGCGACCCGAGCTACTTCGCGCTCGACGCGCAGTTCCTCTTCCTCGGCGCGGGCGAGCCGCGCTACGAACAAGCGCTCACCGCGATCGCCGAGCGCGCGCCGAATCGCATTTCGGTGCAGCTCAAGTTCACCGAGGAGCTCGAGCACAAGCTGCTTGCCGGCGCGGACATTTGCCTCATGCCGTCGCTCTACGAGCCGTGCGGCCTCACGCAGATGCGCGCGCAGCGCTACGGCACGATTCCGGTCGCGCGACGCGTCGGCGGTCTGGCGGACACGATCGAGGACGGGGTCACCGGTTTCTTGTTCGACGACTATACGTCCGACGATTTCATGCGCGCCGCGATGCGCGCGATCGATCAATTCGAGGATCCCGACGGCTGGCTCGTCATGGTGCGCGAAGCGATGGCCCGGGACTTCGGATGGGAGCGGTCGGCGGAGAAGTATCTGAATCTGTACCGGCGCGTCGTTGGCGCGCCGGTGAGTCCGTGACGGCTAGTCGCGCAGTTGAATTCCGTGTTGAGCGATCGCTGACATCGTCACATCGGCTTCCAGCGCTTCGTCCACGCGACGCCGGCACCACGACCTCACACGAAGCATCGCCCAGACGTACGGAACGGTAATGATCCAGAAAAAGATGAACGGAAGGAAGTAATACACCGCCGCTGGGGGCGCGGTTGACGGCGCCGTCCCGGACGGCGTCACGATCCGCGGGCCGAATTGCAACAGCAACAGGACGAGGGCGGGCGCGATCAGCGCCGCCAGAACACTTCGTCGAAGCGACAACTCGTATTCGAGCCGGCTCCTTCCCCCATTCGCCTCGTTACCGTCCACGCGAAATGTCCCGCTCGACAAGAACGGGACGAGCCACGTTGGCAAGACCCAGCGCAGGAAGACCGGGACGCGAAACTCCAGCTCGATGTCCGTCCGCGAGAGCACCCGGGCGCCCTCGCGCTCCAGCCTGTCCGCGCACGCGATGATCAACGCCCTGCTCGACGGGCGGGCCGGTGGCTGAGCCAGGTCGATCGCTCCGCGGATACTGATCGGAAAAGGCATAGTGAATCTCTAATCTGTCAAAACAAGAACGGCAGCGCGAGCGCTGCCGTTCTTGTCTTTGCGATCAATTCGACTACTTGCTCTTGTTCGCTTTCGGCGTGAATCGGCCCATCTGGTCGTGGTTGTCCTCTCCGCCAAACTGCGGCGCATCCGTCCCGCCGCCGCTCACTCGCTCGACGCGGAAGGTCTGCCGGTACGTCTGGCCACCCACGACCATCGTCACCAGGTAATCACCGGTGTTGGCGATGTTCGCGCCGGCGCCGCCAAAGCCACCACCGCCACCGCCGCGGCCACCAACCGCTGGCGGATTCATTCCGATGAGCGCCCAGATGCGGCCGATCGGATCGAGCGCGGCATCACCCGTCGCTCCGCCACCGCGTGCGCCGCGCCCACCACGACCGCCAGCCGCCGGCGCGGCAACGCCACCACGACCGGCTCCGCCGGCAAACAGCGCCGCCGTCGCCGAGTCGAGACCACCCGCGCCACCGCCACCACCGCCGCGACGACCACCGGTTGATTCGGCGGGACGCGCGCAGAACGTCTCCCACTGCGTCGTCGGGTGTTCGCATGCCTGACCACCCGCACCGCCGCGACCACCGCCCCCGCCCCCGCCGCCACGTCCACCGGCTGCCAACCCCGCGGCTTGCTGCGGATTCGTCAGGAACGCGACCTGTTGGCGCACCGTCCGAATCGCCGCCGTGTCGTAGCCGGCCTTCTGCAGCGAGTCGAGCACCTGCGGCGCGCGCGCGCGGAGCAGAATGCTGTCACGACGCTGCGACGGCGAGAGCTCGGCCGCCACACGCGGACGCGTCTCCTGGAAGTTCCACGTCGCGTGGTGCACACCGGCGCCGCCTTGACCGTTGATCGTCGCTAGCGTGTCGCCGGCAACGTCGGAGATCACCAGACGAACGTTGCCCGGAGCGCTCGCCGCGAGACGATAGACGATATCCGCGCCGAACGGCGGGTTCGCGTACGTCATCTCTGCTTGCGCGTACCCGTTGCCCGGCAGATTGAGCTGCGGACCCTCGCCCCACTGATACGCGGTCTTCGGCTTGAACAGATACGTTCCGGCCGCCATCACCTTCGGCGTCAGCTGCTCGAGCGCCGCGATGTCGACGACCCACAAGCTGCGGCCGTGCGTCGCCGCGATCATCTCGTGATCGCGCGGGTGAATCTGCAGGTCGAACACCGGCACCGTCGGGAAATTCGCCGAGAAGCGCGACCACGTCTGCCCGCGATCGATCGAGACGAACGCCGTCTTCGAGCTGCCGACGAACAGCAGGTCGCGGTTGTGCGGGTCTTCGCGAATGACGTGCAGGTAATCCGCCGGGCTCGCCGACGGCAGGTTGTTGACGATCGACCGGAACGTCTTGCCGCCGTCGTTCGTCACGAGCAGGTACGGCTTGAAGTCGTTCCAGCGATGGTTCTCCGCCGCGACGTAGAACGTGAGCGTATCGAAGTGGCTCGGCTCGACGCGCACGATGTACGCGTCCCACGGAACCCCGGCCGCCTGAATCTTCGGCGTCAGGTCTTCCCACGTGCCGCCGTCGTTGTGCGTGACCCACAGGTTGCCATCATCCGTCCCGGCGAGCAGGAAGCCCGGTTTGATCGTCGATTCCTGCAACGCCACCACCGTGCCGTACGCTTCCGCGCCGGTGAGGTCGAGCGTGATGCCGCCCGTGTACTTCTCGACCGTATCGATTCGCGCGAGACGGGCCTTCTCCTGTGCCTGAT
>Ga0310813_10001182_pt1 | contig 15804 bp, 11 predicted proteins | sample YN3metagenome_FD_203086 | JGI IMG/M metagenome (GOLD analysis project Ga0310813, IMG submission 203086) | Soil microbial communities from experimental microcosm in Duke University, North Carolina, United States - YN3 | ecosystem: Engineered > Artificial ecosystem > Soil microcosm > Unclassified...
GACGGCCGGCACTCTGTCCGTGCCGGCCGTCTTTGCACATTCCTCTCTCATCTCTCATGCGGCAGCTGTCTTTCATCATTGCGTTCATCGCGATCGCGTCCGTCACGACGACGGCGTGTTACGGCCCGGCCGACGCAGCGTCAGCACACGTCGATTCCCTGCGCGCCGATTCGATTGCGCGAGCGCGGCAGGACTCGATCAATCGATCGCTTCCGGGCTACGTCGTCGACTCGGCGCGCCCAATCCCCGAGGAGATCCGACGATTCGCCGCGCGCATCGGCGGAAATCCGGTCTCCGTGTTTGCGCATGCCAGTGCGTCGCGCGAGGCGTTGATTCGCCGCGTCGTGCGCGACGTCGTGGCCTCAGATAGTACCGACTTGTCCGCCGCGGCGATTACACCGCGCGAGTTCATCGACCTCATCTATCCCAGCTCACCCTACACGCACGCGCCGTACGAGCAGCCGCCCGACCTCGTTTGGATGCAGATCGCCAATCCGAGCGCGGCCGGATATCGTCGCCTCCTCGCGAGGCGAGGGGGACAGGCGCTTGTGTATATCAGTCACGGCTGCGCCAGTAAGGCGGAACGCCAGGGGCCGAATACGTTGTTCGTGGACTGCGTCATTACGGTCCGCGATCCGTCTCGCGCGGAGAGCAAGCAGCGCTGGTTCGGTTCGATCATCGAGCGTGACGGGCGCTTCAAGATCCTCAGCTATCGTAACCAGTTCTAAGGACAGGTTACTCCCAGTCGCCTGTTACCAGCGCCGTAACATTCTCGTTGCAAACCATTCGCGGCCCTTTCGCGACCCGTCTGGTCGCTGGATTATTCGCTCCCCGTTATCAGGTCGCTTCATGCAGAGAATGTTCACCGACCGCCGCGGCACCGATTGGGCCGTGACCGAGATCAAGCGTTCGTCGCCCCACGGACTGACGGGACAATCCTGGCTCTGCTTCCGAAACGGGGACGCGCGCGTTCGAGTACCGCGCGATGCGTTTCGCGGCGATTGGCGGCGGCTACGCCCGTCCGATCTGGACCGTCTGCTCGAGGCAGCGCGTTCACTCCCGCCCGACTGATCGGGTCAGAAATACTTCGCGGCGAAGCGTGACGGTTGCGTGACCGCGCCCCACCGGCGGCGTGACGCACGGGCGCGAGCTTGTCAGCCCAGTGCACCGGGATGACGCTTGACCTTCTTCGAGATTGCATGTGAGGCCCACAGTTGCGGCGCGACGATCTATGTGGTCGGCCTATTCGGCGACATCGTCGCGTCCCGCATCGAGCGGTGGGTCGCTTCCCTCCCCGACGCGATCGTGAACGTCCGCCTCGACCTGCGCGGCGTTTCCTACATCGATCCGGCGGGCTTCGTTCGCGTCGCGCGCGCGCTCACCGGATGGCGCGATACGCACGGGGCGCCAGCCGGTCGTCGCGTAAACATGGAGTTCCCCGAGCGGTCGCGACGACGAGTCACGTTGCCGACTCCCGCCGGGAGACCGAGCGCGGCGAGCGCGCCCGGTCCGGTTCACGAGGTCGGCGCTAGTGGATCGACTTCGGTGACCTACTGAGGTGGAAGACCGCAGCTCGCGATCAATCCGATCGGCGTCGACAATTTCCATAATTGTCGTCGGTGACGGAGATTCGTAGACCTTACTCCAGATGAAGGCCGCTAGCTGTGGCGTGCCAGACGGGAATCACCAGTCGGAACGACTCCTTTTCCCTCCGGCGAAGTCGCTCGAGCAACGCCTGCAGCCCGGCGACGGGATCGACGTGTGAGACGACTCCGTTCGTCGCCGAATTTCCGTTGTTTGCACTCGCTGCCTTGTACTCGGCGACGAGGGATGCGAGCTGGCTGCCGAACATTTGCGCATCGTGAAGATCCCCGAGCTTGTCCTGCAGGTCCTTGAGCGACACCATCGCCCGGGCCTGGTCGGAATCGCTCGGCGCCACGATCTCGAGGACGTAGCGCAGGCGCTTGGCGGCGATGCGCGCTGCATGGGCCTGTGAACGGTCGTGAATGCTCGACACACCGGCCATTGCCGCGTCGAGCGCCTCGAGGTGCGCGCTCACGATCTCACCGGCGACTTCTTCGTACGACTGTTCACCTTCGACGCGCGCCTCGTATCGCGACAACGCTTTTTCGACGCGCCGGGTCGTCTTGTCGAAGTTGTCGTCGAGCGCACGCCGCAGCTCGGCGTCGTATTCCACCTTCTCCTGCCTCAGGCGCTTGATCAACCACGACGCGCCCTTGCGTTCGTCGCCGCGCAATTGCCGACGCGACCGATCGATCCATTCGATGCGGACCTCCAGATCGCGGCTCGCGCCGGTCGCGTCGGCAATGTCGCCGAGCCGCCTCATCACCTTTCCACGCAGGGTGTCGCGCAAGACCGGACGAAATGCGCGAAGCCAGGTGCGGAGGCGTCGCAGGGCAACACGAAAATCGTGCAACGCGTCGGCGTCCGACGGATCGTCGAGGCGGTCCCGCGCCGTCAGGACATCGCGCAGCAACCCGAGCGCGACGACTCTCGCGGCGCGCTTGGCGGGATCGGTGATAGGCACGCTGGAAGCGGTCATGCGATAGCCACGAGACGCTACCGAGCCGACGACCGCCGCGGTTCGTCGGGAACCGGCTGGTCCTCAGGCTGCACCGGCGTGCCGACGTGCGACGGCTCCCACGCCGGCGGGTCGCTCGCCGGAAAGCTCTCCTCGGACGCCTCGTCGACCTCATCGCGCTTTTCGTCTCGCTCCGCCATCGCGCCTCCGGGGCTCGCATTCGAAATGTAGGCCGGGAGCGGCAGCACGTGCCGCCGCCTTGCCGCACCGACTCGGCCGGCGTCTATTCGGGCCATCCCATGACCGGCACCACCTCGGTAGCGCATCGCGCAACGGACGCGAGCAAACGCGGAACACTCATCGCCACGATCGTTGCGTCGAGCATGACGTTCATCGACGGCACCGTCGTGAACGTCGCCCTCCCGGCGCTGCAGCGCGATCTCGGCGCGAACATCACCGATGTGCAGTGGGTCATCGAAGCGTACGCCCTCTTTCTCGGGTCGCTCATCCTCGTCGGCGGCTCGCTGGGCGATCAGCTCGGCCGACGTCGTGTTTTTCTGTCCGGTGTAATCCTCTTCACGATCGCGTCGGTGTTTTGCGGATTCGCGCCGACGTCGCTGTCGCTCATCGCGGCCCGCGCCCTCCAGGGAATCGGCGCGGCGTTCCTCGTGCCGGGTAGTCTGGCGATCATCACGACGACGTTCGACGACGAGGAGCGCGGACGCGCGATTGGAACGTGGTCCGGGTTTACCGCGATCATGACCGCGGTCGGGCCGGTGCTCGGCGGGTGGCTGGTGGAGCACGCGTCGTGGCGGGCGGTGTTTTTCATGAACGTGCCGCTCGCCGCGGTCGTCGTGGTTCTATCACAACGCTCGATCGAAGAGACGAAGGATCCTTCGCGGCAAGGCGCGATCGATTGGACGGGTGCGGCGTTGGCCGTCATCGGTTTGAGCGGGATCGTCTTCGGTTTGCTCGAGTGGCCGCCCCTCGGGCCGCGACATCCGCTCGTGCTGGGCGCGCTCGGCGTCGGCGTCGCCGCGCTCGTCGCGCTCGTCGTCGTGGAAGGGCGCGTGTCGAATCCGATGCTGCCAATGGAGCTCTTTTCGTCGCGCTGCTTCACGCCCGCCAACGTGCTGACGCTGTTCCTGTACGCCGCGCTGACGGAAATGCTTTTTCTCGTTCCGCTCGAGCTGATTCAGGTTCAGCGATACACGGCGACCGCCGCCGGCGCGATGTTGCTTCCCTTCCCGATCATCATGTTCGCGATGTCGCGATGGTCCGGCGGCTTGATTCGGCGGGTTGGCCATCGATTGCCGCTCACCGCTGGACCACTCATCGCGGCCGTCGGGCTGGGGGCCTTCGCGCTGCCGATCCGGGACACGTTCGTGACCCCGATGACCCTGCTCGCGATCGTGATCCTCGGCGTCGGGATGGCGATCACCGTCGCGCCGCTCACCACGACAGTGATGGAATCCGTGTCGAGCGAACATTCCGGCGTCGCGAGCGGCGTGAACAACGCGGTGGCGCGCGTCGCCGGCCTGATCGCGATCGCGGGGTTTGGGGTGATGATTTCCGGGATCTTCAACACGCGCGCGACGAGCGAAATCAGTCGCCTCCCCTTGTCAATTGAGGCGCGGACGGCCGTCCAAGAGCAGCTGCCGAAGCTCGCTGGCGCCGAGATATCCACGCTGCCATCGCTCACCCCCGAGCAAAAGACCGAGGTGCGCGCCGCGATCGATTCGTCGTTCACGAGCGCGTTTCGCGCGGCAATGATCGTCGCCGCGCTCCTCGGCGTCGCGGCGGCGGTCGTCGGGCTGAAGATCGTATAAAGCTCTGTTAATGCCCGGGACCCTCGAGGCACGGCTGTTGCAAACTGCGCACAGCGATCACGGTCTCATCGGGTTGCGGGCGCCGGCCTGCTGGCACAGGACGGGGCAATGGTCTTCGCATCGATCAACGGAATTCCTGGGATTGGATTCGCCGAACTGTCGTCGCACGAGGACGCGTGCGAACATCGGGGCAAGATTCGGCTGAACGCGGCGAACGCCCATCGGCTGCGCCGACTGATCGAAGAGCGCGCGGCGCTCGTGTACTATGGGCCGGTATGGATCGATCAGCGTTGGCAGCTGCGATCCTTTCAGCTCGACGGCGCCGACCTCCAGTCGCTGCACGAAGACTTCTTTGTCGTGCACTTCGCCGTACGGGATGCGACGCCGAAGAATGTTGTTTTGACTTTCAGAACGACGTCGCCTTGACGGCGAAACTGCCAACGGACCGCCGAGACTGTCATTGAACCCCACGTCGGGCGGCTCACCGGCCATCGAACCCTCAGAGGCGCACGATCAGCGACAAGATAAAATACGCGATCGCCGCCATCATCGCCGACGCCGGAATCGTCAGAATCCATGCCCAGACGATCCGCCCGGCAATACCCCAACGCACTGCCGACATCCGTTGTGTCGCGCCCACCCCGACGATCGAGCCCGTGATCGTGTGCGTCGTGCTGACGGGAATTCCGAAGTGCGTCGCGAGCAAGATCGCCGCGGCGCCGCCGGTCTCGGCGCAAAAGCCGCTCACCGGACGAAGCTTCGTGATCCGCTGCCCCATCGTGTGAACGATCCGCCAGCCGCCGAACAGCGTCCCGAGCGAGATCGCCGAGTAAGCACCGATCTCGAGCCAGTGCGGGACCGTGCTGTTGTCCGGGAGATACAGCGCATGGAGCCACCCCTGCTGATCAGCGAACAAGCCCTTGACAGAGACGAGCAACCCGACGACGACGCCCATCGTCTTCTGCGCGTCGTTGCCGCCATGCGAATACGAAAGTAGCGCCGAGCTCACGAGCTGCGCGGGACGGAAAAACCGATCGACGCGCGATGCCGAGGTTCTGTGAAACAGCCAGAAGACAATGACCATCAGGATATAGCCGGCGACCAGCCCGATGAGCGGCGAGAGCACGATGAAGGTCAGTGTCTGAATCCACTTCGTCCCCCAGGTGATCGCGACGAGCCCCGCACGGGCGACGGCGGCGCCCGCATAGCCGCCGATCAAGGCGTGCGAGGAGCTCGACGGAATCCCGAAATACCAGGTGATGATGTTCCAGGCGATCGCGCCGAGCAGTCCTCCGAGTATGACGTTCGGATTGACGATGCTCTGCTCGATCATCCCCCCACCGACCGCCTTCGCCACGGCGAGCGACCCGGTGAACGCCGCGGCGAAATTGAACACGGCCGCCCAAATGACGGCGGCCAGCGGGCTCAGAACGCGCGTCCCGACGATCGTCGCGATCGAGTTCGCCGAGTCGTGGAAGCCGTTGCTGAAATCGAAGATGAACGCGATCAGGACGATCGCGACGACGTAAGCGATCACAGGATTCGATCAGGCGTTCTTCATCGAGATGCTCTGCAGCACCTGCGCGACGCCCATGCAGCTATCGATCGCGCGCTCGAGCGTGTCGTACATCTCCTTCCACTTCAGGACGTCGAGGGGGTCGGGCTTGCCGGCGAAGAGCGCGCCGACCGCCTCGTGATAGATCGCATCGCCCTCTTCCTCGAGATGCTTGATCAACGCGACGTGCTCGTTCACCTCGCGCGGCTGGCGCATCTCCGCCACGGCCGCCTGAATCTCGTTCGCCGCGCGACAGAGCACGCCACTGAGCTGCTTGGCCGGCGGGAGAACCTCGGTGATGTGCAGCATCTCGAACCGCCGCGCCGTGCCGTCGAGAAGATCGATGACGTCGTCGAGGCGCGACGCCAGCATATGGATGTCTTCGCGGTCAATCGGCGTGATGAAACTCTTGTCGATCCGCTGGTTGACGGTCGTCGTCAGCAGATCCGCCTTGTGCTCGATGTCCTTGATCGCCCGAACATGCTCGGAGACGTGCCTGGCGTCGCCGAACAAATTGTCCACCATCTTCGCCGTCGTCGCGAGATGTCCCGCGAGCTGGTCGAAGAGCGTGAAGAACTGGTCGTCGCGTGGGAGAAGACGGCCGAGCATAACGCTCCGGTTATCTGGTGAGTCCGTTACACCACGTGTAACGCGTCAAAGCTACCGCGCACCGGACTGGCCGGCAAAGGCACGAATCAGGCACCGACTTGCGCAAAGTGGCGCTGTTCGCCGAGCGCCCGTCGCTGGGCGACGAGTTGCGGGTTCTCGAACAGCTTGATCAGCACCATTCCCGCGACGAACCCGCCGATGTGCGCCCAGACCGCGACGCCACTGGAGATCTCGGGGTTGAGCGGCGTGGCGTACGCGCTGAGCAACTGCAGCCCGAACCAATAGATCAACACGATCCAGGCCGGGATCGCGAACACACGGAAAAAGATGATGAAGATGAACAGCATGTTGACGCGCACTTTCGGGTACAGCACGAGATACGCGCCGAGGATCCCCGAGATCGCTCCCGACGCGCCGACCGTCGGAATCGGCGACGCGGGCTGCGTCAGCACGTGCGTGGCGGCGGCGATCAATCCGCACAGGAGGTAGAAGACCAGAAAGCGCCCGGGCCCCATGCTGTCTTCGATGTTGTTCCCGAACACCCAGAAGAAGAGCGCGTTCCCGAGAATGTGTCCCCAGCCGCCGTGGAGAAACATCGAGGTGAGCGGCGTGAAGTAGTTGATCCGGTCGTTGTCGACGACGCACGCCAGCGATCCAGGGATGATCCAGAAGCCTTCCCCGATGCGCGCCCTGTGTGTGAGCTCGCCCGGGACCATCCCCAGATTACAAACACTCTTCGCGAGCTGAACGTCGCTTCCCGGCAATCCGCCGCCCTGGATGACGAACCACACGGCGAACATCGCGCCGAGGATGAGCCAGGTCATGATCGGCGTGCGGAGCGTCGGATTTTCGTCGGAGAGCGGGATCACGGGTTGGCTTTTTAGGTCAAGCTTGGTGCCGACCGCGTGAGAGGTAATCGGTCGGGGTTCGTGGCGCCATGTTCTGAGCCGCACGCCAAGCCTGACAGGCCCTTCACCCCGCGAGCTCCATTTCCCTGCCAAGTTGGCGCAAAAACCCGGTCCCTCTCTTGCCTTCCTCCCCTGCGCGCCGACCACCACTCGGTGCCACACACTGACCCAACAGAGGAAGCAATGGCCGACAAAGTCATCGGTATCGATCTCGGAACCACGAATTCCGTCGTCGCCGTCATGGAAGGCGGCGATCCGGTCGTGATCCCGAACGCCGAGGGCGGGCGAACAACCCCATCTGTCGTTGGCTTTACCCGGGACGGCGAGCGGCTCGTCGGCCAGGTCGCCAAGCGGCAGGCTGTCACCAATCCGCAGAACACCGTCTTTTCAATCAAGCGCTTCATGGGACGCCGCATGAGCGAGGTCCCGGACGAGATCAAGCGCGTTCCCTATAAAGTGGTTTCCGGCCAGGGCGACTTGGCTACCGTCGAGGTCCAGGGCAAACGCTTCACCGCCCCCGAGATCTCGGCGATGATCCTTCAGAAGATGAAGCAGACGGCCGAAGACTATCTCGGACACGCCGTCTCCAAGGCCGTCGTCACCGTCCCGGCCTACTTCAACGACGCTCAGCGGCAGGCGACCAAGGACGCTGGCAAGATTGCCGGCCTCGACGTCCTCCGCATCATCAACGAGCCGACGGCCGCGGCGCTTGCCTATGGCCTCGACAAGAAGAAGGACGAGAAAGTCGCGGTGTTCGACCTGGGCGGCGGCACGTACGACATCTCCGTCCTCGAGCTCTATGACGTCGAAGGCTCGCGGCAGTTCGAGGTGAAATCGACGAACGGCGACACGCACTTGGGCGGCGACGACTTCGACCAGCGCGTCATCGACTGGATCGTCGGCGAGTTCAAGCGCGACCAGGGCATCGACCTCTCCAAGGACCCGATGGCGCTCCAGCGCCTCAAGGAAGCCGCCGAGAAGGCGAAGATGGAGTTGTCGAGCACGATGTCGACCGACATCAACCTGCCCTTCATCACGGCCGACCAGAGCGGGCCGAAGCACCTCAACTACACGCTCAGCCGTGCCAAATTCGAGCAATTGGTGGATGACCTCATCCAGCGCACGCTCGAGCCAATGAAGAAGGCGCTCAAGGATGCAGGGATGGAGCCTAAGGACATCGACGAGGTGATTCTCGTCGGTGGCTCGACGCGCATCCCAAAAATTCAGGAGATCGTCAAAGGCTACTTCGGCAAGGAGCCCAATCGATCCGTCAACCCGGATGAGGTTGTTGCGATCGGCGCGGCGATCCAGGGCGCGGTGCTCACGGGCGAGCAGAAAGACGTGCTCCTGCTCGACGTCACGCCGCTCTCGCTCGGCATCGAGACCCTCGGCGGCGTGACGACGGTGCTCATCCCGCGCAACACGACGATTCCGACCAAGAAGTCGGAAACGTTCTCCACGGCCGACGACAACCAGACGACCGTCGAGATCCATGTGTTGCAGGGCGAGCGTGACATGGCGAAGGACAACCGGACGATCGGCAAATTCCAGCTCACGGGGATTCCACCCGCACCGCGCGGCATGCCGCAGATCGAGGTGACCTTCGACATCGATGCGAACGGTATCCTGCACGTTTCGGCCAAGGACAAGGCGACGAGCAAGGAGCAGAAGATCCGCATCGAGGCGTCGAGCGGTCTCTCCGATTCCGACATCGATCGCATGGTGAAGGACGCCGAGAAGAACGCGACGGCCGACAAGGCGCGTCGTGAGGAGATCGACACCCGGAATCGTCTCGACAGCATGACGTACGAGGTCGAGAAGAACTCCAAGGAGTGGTCGGACAAGCTGTCGCCCGAGCTGAAGACCAAGCTCGAGTCAGCGGTCGAGCGCGCGCGTAAGGCGCTCCGCGGCGACGACATGAACGAGATCCGCGCCGCGCAGGAGGAGTTGAACCGTACGTTCAGCGAGGCGGGCCAGTCGTTCTACGCGCAGAGCCAAGGCGCCGGCGCTCCCCCGGGCGGCGAGTCCGGCCCGACCGGCTCGACGGGCGGCCAAGCGGGCCAACCGGGTGCCACCGGCCAAGCGCCGAACGAGGACGTAGTCGAAGCCGACTACGAGATCGTGGACGAGAACAAGAAGTAACGAGTCGCCGAGTCGCCGAGTCGTAAAGAATTCGTAGTGAGTCGGCCCACGAAGAAACCGTGGGCCGACTCATGCGTGACATATGTTGAGGTCGCACGAGGAGTTGTGCCGGCGGCCCGAGCGCGCGAAACTTGCCCGGAGCCAGCGGGTACGACCGCAGAATCACACCATATCGTCAGGAAAACACCCTCATGTCCATTCGCTATTCACGGGCACGGTTCGGCGCGGCGATTCTCGTTGCCTTTCTGTGCGGACTCGTCTTCGCGTCCGGCTTCGACCTGACTCGCTTTGGCTGGGCACAGGGTCGCGTCGGGTCCAGCAACGCCACCAAGCCGACGCCGGCACAGGTAGCGCCGGCGGCCGATATGGAATCGGCATTCGAAGCCGTCGCCGATCACGCGCGGCCGGCGGTGGTCTCCATCGAGACCGAGCGCTTCTCGAAACCTCGAGCAAATACCCGCCTTCGTGGCCGCAGCGGCGGCCAGCTGCCGCCGGGACTCGAGGACCTGTTCCGGCAGTTCGACGGCAGCGGACGTGATGCCCGCCCCGACGATACACCGGAGGAGGCGAGCGGCTCGGGCTTCATCGTCTCCAACGACGGCTACATCCTCACGAACAATCACGTCGTTGCCGACGCCGACCGCGTGAACGTCACGTTGTTCGACAAGCGTTCGTTCAGCGCGAAGGTCATCGGCCGCGATTCGACGACCGACGTCGCCGTCATCAAGATCGACGGCACCAATTTCCCAACGCTGAGCCTCGGCGACGACGCACGCGCGCGCGTCGGCCAGTGGGTGCTCGCCATCGGCAATCCGCTGCAGCTCAACTTCACGGTCACGGCCGGTATCGTGAGCGCCAAGGGACGCACCGCGCCCGGTCTGCTCAATCCGCAGGGCCGCAATCCGTACGCGATCACCGACTACATCCAGACCGACGCCGCGATCAACCCGGGCAACTCGGGTGGTCCGCTGCTCAACATCCATGGTGAGGTCATCGGCATCAACAGCGCGATCGCCAGCGGAACGGGCTACTACGCGGGCTATGGTTTCGCGATTCCGATCACGCTCGCCAGACAGGTGATGGACGACCTGATCAAGTTCGGGAAGATCCGCCGCGCCGTGGTTGGCGTGTCGCTCCTCGACCCGACGCCCGCCGACGCGAAAGCTGCCGGGATGGCGCAGCCGGGCGGAGCGAAGGTCCAGGGCTTCAACCCGGAGAACGACAGCCCGGGACAGAGGGCCGGCCTCGAGATCGGTGACATCATCATTACCGCCGACGGCAAGCCGGTCGATCAGGTGAGCACGCTCCAGCGCATCATCCGCGGCCACAAGCCGGGCGACGTCGTGGACCTCGAGGCGATGCGCTTCGGGCAGAAGAAGGCGTTCCACGTCAAACTCGGCGAGCCGCCGGCGGATCTGGGCACGGTCGCCGCGAACGAGGACTCGGCCCCATCCACGCGGGCGGTGGACGTGGGTCGAGCCAATGACAAATTGGGTATCAGCGTCGAGGCCGTGAGCACCGAGTTCGCGCAGACGGTTCGGTTGCCAAGCCAATTCCGCGCGGGCCTGCGCGTCACGAACGTGACCGGACGGGGACCGGCGTTCCGGAATCTGTTCGAGAACGACATCATCCTGTCCGAGCTCTTCCCGCAACAGCGACAGATCAAGACGGTCGAAGATCTCCAAGCCGCGGTCTCATCGCTCAAGGCCGGAGATGTGATCGAATTCAAGAAGTGCACGCCGTTGCCGACCGGAGGATGCCAGACGGCGGCGGTGAGCATTCAGATCGAGAAGTGAGGCGAACCGAGGAAGAACGGGACTAACCAAGGTCGGAACTGACCAAGGTCGGAACTGACCAAGATCGGACCTGACCAAGATCGGAACTGACCAGGGTCGGGACTGACAAGGACCGAGCAAGCCCGAAAAGACAAGCGGCGGCGAGAGGAAATGCTCTCGCCGCCGTTTGTGCTTTATCTTGAATTGAGGCGAGCGTGGCGGAATTGGCAGACGCACCAGACTTAGGATCTGGCGCCGAAAGGCTTGGGGGTTCGAGTCCCCCCGCTCGCATGGGCGTTGAGGCATAACGACTTACAGCAACGGCGACGGCCACTAGATGCGTCGCCGTTCGCCTTATTGGTCACAGTTCTGGTCATAAAACATTTTCTCCGCCAGAGCGCACGATGCTCAGCAGTTCGCGAGATGTTCTGCTACTGCTGCTCGGATGGCTACTCGGAACACTTAGTCCCAGCATCCGACGCGCGATATAACGCAGACGGCGCCGCGAGGACCTTTTGCGCAGTTTTGCGTACGAATGCCACGAGCCGGCTATCGAGACGTGACCGACGTGTTCGCGAAGGCATTTGCCGGGGGTGACCCCCAGCTAATTAGTTGGGCGAACGACGAGCGGACGCAAAAACGAGACGCATTCGGGCGCCCGCTCGCTGAGTGGCCCAATCCTCATTCGCTACGGCTTCTCATGGCGAATACCGCGCATCTCGACCTCCTTCGACCGTCTGAACAAGAGACGTTGCTGCGCGTTGATGCCGAATTAAAGCTGTTCAACCCGAACAAGTCGGGTACGTTCGACTTGTACATGAGCGCAGCTTTTCACTGACCGGCGAAAACCTTCGTCTCAATGAGGCGAACTACTTGGAGGCGCGTCGCAACCTCGCCACGCGAGAAGCAGAGTTGATCCGCGCCATCGACCGGTTCATCGAATCAGACGGAACGTTGCGCTACCCGTTGTTCGCTCTCGCCTGCGCGACAGGCTCCGAGGGGTGCGGCCATTCGCCTTTACGGACAGCGCGGGCCGAACATGGCGTTCACTCTCGCCGTCTCCTCCTGGTCCGCCCTTGGTCAGTCCCGACGCTTGTCAGCTCCGCTCTTTGTCAGTCCCGGCCGTTGTCAGCCCGTCTTTTGGAGTCAGGGCGTCGTCATCGTGAATACCACGCCGATCGTATACGTGCCTGGTAGATCGGTCGCCCAGTGCACGGCCGGTCGAAGGTAGACGGTCGTCGACGCGCTTCCGGCGGTTGCCGGCCCCGACGTCACCGTGACGGGAGTGAGAGACATCGCCGTCGTCGCTCCGGTCGACGAAAGGCTCCAGCGAAGGTCCGAAATCGGCTTGCTGGCCCACGCTCCCGCGCTCGCCGTCCACGTTGCGGCCGCGCCGCTCACCTGGACCGACCACGCGCGGTTGCCCTGCACGCTGAAGCTGACTGAAGCGGGCGTGGCGATGCCCGCCGCCACCTCCATGTCGGACATCGTGGCGGTGACGGAGATTGGTGAAAGAGGGGACGACGTCGGCGAAACGGTCAACTTGAGCAGCGCCGGGTTCGTCATCGTTCCTGGGCTCGCCAGACTCACATCCGGCGAGCACTTTCCGGTCTGACCGGCAACGCTACACGACGTCTGCCCGCGACTCTGCGCCGCGGTGAGCGCCAGCCCGATGAACGACAAGGCTAGTGAGCGTGCGGTCATTGGACGCGATGGGCGCGGAAGGTTCCAGACGCACCGATCCCCGCGTCCGAGATCTGGACCCAGCTCCCGGTGAGTGAATCGCCCTTCACCGCCCCGCTGTGCCGTCGCGTCGTGGCCGGATCGATCACCATGTCGAATTCGATGAGCGATTGGTCAATCGTCCGGCCGCTGACGACGCCGGCAATACGACGAAGCTGCCCGTACGAGTCCTGCTCGTTCGCGTCGAGCGTCCCGGTGAAACGCACCGTGCTGTCCTGAGACAGAGTGAGCGTGCCGTTCGCAATCGTCGCGGCGCCCGACTGCACACTGGCGTAGCTCCAGGCACCGCGCACGATGACAGTCGCCGGGGTAGTCTCCGTCGGCGCGCTCAAGCAAGACGCGGACAACAGGAGTATGGCAGTGATGCCGAGCGCGTCGCGCCGCCTCATGCTTTCGGCCGGAAGAGTCGCACGGGGCGCGTGCGAACGGTCACCGTGATCTGGCGCCGTCCTGGAGTTCCATCCATTTCAACGCTTGGAATGGGATCGACGACGAGGGGCTCGCTCGGTCCCTCGAGCTCCGCGGTCAAGGTGTATCGTCCCTTCGGAAGCGCATCGAACGTCGCGCGCTGCACCGCGCCGGTTCGCGCGACCCACGTCCGGCCGGTCGAGTCACGAAGTGTGAGCGTCGCCACGCCGACGCGCACCGCGGTCGCGCTACCCTCCGGGCTCGGCGACAAGAGAACGAGCACGTCGAGCGCGCTCGTCGGAATCACGCCAAGCGCGATACCGTCTCGCTGTCCGCTTTGCGCACCGAGAGCGCGCGGGCTTTGAAGCCAGCCATCCGGCAGTGACCGTGGATCGATCTCGATCACGCCGTTTGCTCCGGGGGTGAATCGGAACGAGCCGTTCGCGTCGGTCACCGCCGACTCGGCGCCGCGCCGTACCACGATCCCCCCGACGCCAGGTTCGCCGGCGTCGCGCAGGCCATTTCCATTTCGATCCTGGAACACGATGCCGCTCGCCAAGCGTTGTCCGAGACGGGGCAGGTTCGACGTTCGCTCCAGTCGCAGCGTGGCGATGCTCGGTGTCGCGCCGGTTGCGTCGCGGAACGTTCCGCGCTCCCATCCACCCACGATGCGCAGCCCCTGACGAAGCGCGAGGTCGACTTCGAGTCGTGACGTAGTCAGCGCGGCGGGTCCGTATCGCAGACGCTGGATTCCGCCGCTCACCGTGAGCGGAGAGCCCCGTCCAAAGGGCGCGAGACGTTCGGCGTGAACGTCGATGAGCGTTTGGACGGGGACGGCTCCTGCCGCATCGACCGCGCTCTCCAGCGAGCCGGCTACACCAATCACGCCGCCGATCACACCATGGTCGAGGCGGGCCCGGTTGGTCAGACGCCGGCCGTGCTCGAGGAGCGACGTCGCCGCCGGCGGCGTCGCATCGCGCTCGATCGACGCGTATCTGGAATCGCCATTCGCGTCAAAACCGAGCGCGCGCAAATTCACGCGGCCGCCATATTCGGTTTGGTCCGACGAGAACAGCCCAGTCGCGCCTCCGGACGAATAGCCGGAGCGACGAACCTCGACACCGATCGAGAGCCACGGCGCCGCGAGATACGTCGGGGAGATCGACCATCCGTCCGACGACAGCGAGAGTGAAGGCGTGCCGTCGCGCGCGCTCCAGTAGCTGGCGTCGCTCCGAACCTTCGCGAAGCGCTTGCTTACCGTGGCCGACATGCCGTTTTGCGACGGTGCAAACGCGGCGCTTCCCCCCGGCGCGCGCAGCACGCGAAGGTCGACGTCGGCGCCGGCGATCGGCCCATTCACGTTGGTCGATACGCCGACGCCGCTGCCGTCGCGAAACCGTCGTTCGGCGAGTTGCGCCGCCACGCTTCCACCGGACCACGGATTCATCTCGGCGCCGATCCCCGCCGCGTCGAGATCGCGTGTCACGACACTCGAATCCCGCAGGTGCGCGACGAACGCCGAGAGCGTCGTGCTCGACACGCGCATATTGGCGATCGCGCCAAAGAGCGTCGGCGCCGTCCAGTCACTCGACGCGTAGACGGGCGTCGCGCCGATCACTTGCAGATCGGCGCCCCCGGCCCGCAATCGCATCGAGCCGCCGCGTCCGAAAATCGTTTCACCGGCGAGATCGTTGAGACCAACACCGGTGGCGCCCGCCGTCGCCGTCCAGCGCGCGCCGGCGAGTGAGACGGTGTTCGCCTGCGACGAGTAACCCATCGTCGCCAACGCGCGCTCGGCCTCCGGGCGATCGGATAGGGACGTACTGAGCTGACCGTGAATCAAGAGCGCATCCGACAGGTTTCCGTCGAAGGCGACGTTCTCGACCGATCGTGGCGCGGTGCCTCCGACGGCAACCGATCCGACGCCAAGCCTCATGGACGGCCCAACGGCCGACGCCGCGCCATTGCCTCCCGCGAGCTCGACCAGCGTCGAGGCGCGGCCGACGCTCTCTCCGTGGCGCGTTGCGACCAGCGACACGGTGTACGCGCCGCCCTCCCATCGCGACGGCACGGAGACGCGCCCGCGCCGCTCGACCGTTTCACCGGGCGCGACGACCGCGGTGGCCGAACCGAGCATCTTCGCGCTCCAACCGTCCGGCGCGTCGAGCGACAGCGAGACCGTATCGGCGACGTTGCCGTGATTAGAGATCTGGAACAACGGCTCCATGCGATCGCCGGGTCGGCCGCCGAGCATCGGCTGACTCGGCGCGACGCGCAGCGCGTGCCGCGGCAT
>Ga0310813_10001189_pt1 | contig 15766 bp, 12 predicted proteins | sample YN3metagenome_FD_203086 | JGI IMG/M metagenome (GOLD analysis project Ga0310813, IMG submission 203086) | Soil microbial communities from experimental microcosm in Duke University, North Carolina, United States - YN3 | ecosystem: Engineered > Artificial ecosystem > Soil microcosm > Unclassified...
GCGCTGCCCTCGTTGCCCGTGCCCGGCACGCCGGCCTTGCGGAAGTACTTCGACGCGATGATGTCGGTGGCGAGCTGCGTCCAGGTCTTCGGGATCTCGAGGTTCTCGAGCTTGAAGACGGTGGAGCCGTCGGGGTTCGTGATCTTCGAGCTCCGGCGGTCCCACTCGATCATGTCGTACGGGTCCACGCCGGGCGTCGTGTAGACGCGCTTGATCTTGAGGCCCTTGCCCTTGGAGGGCACCCGGCGGGTTTTACGGCGGACGTCCGTGACGGAGTTGGTGTCCACGGCCGATGCGGCGACAGTCTTTCCAAACATGTCCATTGCTTCCTCCTCTCACCCTAGGTGGTGCGAGACTAAAATATTTAGAACCAGGTCGTTGGTGTTGGAATCACGTTAACAACGGCTGCTGCCTCTCCCCATCTCCCCGACCGAACGACGCCCCTCTACGTCTCTCCCTACACAGTCTATCGGAGTGCTTTTGGCGTGCGGTGGATTCGCGTCACCCCCGGCCAGCTCTCCACAACCTGTATACCTGACGGGGGGACTATACCCCCATCGCTTGGGGTAGTCAAGGCGAAATCCCCTGTTTCTCGTAAAATTTTTAACGCGAGTTTTGTGTCCAGAAAAGTCGCGTAATGCGGACATCGACAAACCGTAAAGTGTTTTTTTTCTGAAAAATCCGCGACGCCGTCGCCCTGATTTTCGGGTCTTGGAAAAGAAGAACACGCCGCGCGACGATCAGAAGTCCTTTTTCGGCGCGAGCGTCTCCTTCTTGCCCTTGCGCAGCACGAGCAGCGCGCTGTCCTTCGTGATCGCGCCCTTCGCGGCGTCCGGCGACGCCAGTTTCCGGCCGTCGATCTCGAGAAGCACATCGTTCTTCTTCAGACCGAGCGCTTCGGCGACGCTGCCGGGCGCCACCTTCGAGACCACGGCGCCCTGGCCCTCGGGGATTTCGAGCTGCGAGCGCAGCGAATCGTCCAGCGGCGTCAGGAGTGCGCCCGCGACCGGCGTGCTCTCGGGCTCCTCCGCCGGAGGCGGCGCCACGCGGCCCGGCCGCTGCGGGACGCTGAAGCGGAAGTTCGGGACCAGCGCGCCACCCTTGAAGCTCACGCGGCTCCCGGCGTAGTCGATCCCTTCTTCCGTGATGCCGAAGCGCTGCGCCAGCTCCTTGTGATCTTTCAGGAACGCCTCCAGGCTCGCCGCCTCCGTGACGGAGGACTGGCCCTGGTCGTCGGCCGTGATCAGCTTCACCTTCCCGGACGCCGCCTTCTCGAAATTGAGCACGGCGCTGCCGTCGAACGGCGTGATCTGGTACGTCGTGTCGCCGTTGACGGAGCGGACCGACACCGAGCTGCCGCGGACTCCCGGGCGGCCGGGGAGCGGCGCCGGGACGGTCGACTTCCCGAACTTCTGCGGCTTGGCCATCTCCTCGAGGATGTCCTTTGCGCGCTGGCGGACCTCGGGATCGTCGCTCTCCTGGGCGGCCTTCTGGAGCGGATCCTTGGCGGCCTTGCCGGCTTTCTTCAGCGCCTCGGTCGCCTGTTCGCGCGTGGCGAAGTCGTCCGAGCCGAGCTTCTTGATCCAATCCGGGATGCTCTCTTGGTCTTGGAGAAAGAGGGCGAGCATCATCGTGGCAATGAGGGTCATGGCAGCCTCCTTGAGCACAACATTAGTAGCATAGCGGAGCGGAAAGTTCGGCGCCCGAGGAATCCCGCCCGCCGGCTACTTCTTCTCCCAGGCGACGACGGACATCGTGACCACGCTCGTGGAGTCGCCGCCCGAGATCTCCGCCTTGACGATGGCCCCCGGCACCTCCTTCGCAAGCCAGTACTTGATCTTGTCTTTCTCCTTGGTGCCCTCTATCCAGTGGCACTGGAGCTTCTTGCCCGCGACCTCGATCTCCTCATCCCCCTCCTTGAGAATCTTGATGGAATACTTGGCCTTGTTCTTGAGGATCTCTTCCTTCTCCGTCTCTTCGGGCTGCACCTTGCCGTTGAAGGTCATCTTGATCTTCGATTCAATGACCGCCTTGTCTGCGGTCAACTCGAGGAGGGTGACGTTCACCTCCATGAGGGCCTTCACCCCCCGGTCGCTGATCTCCCCCTTCAGCTTCGCCCACGAGCCCGACTTGTATGAGGACCAGTATCCGTAGTCGGGATTTTCCCCTTGCTGGAGCGGGAGGAGCGCCCAAATGGCGAACGCGAGCAGAGTCTTCATGTCGTTCCTTTCTTCAGACCCGGTGATTGTAGACCGCGATGGAACTGGCGGAAGGAGCAATCGGAAATTAGACCAGGCCGGTCGCGTAGTAGACCGCAATGACGACGAAGACCGCGACCGTCTTCATGCAGGTCAGGACGAAGATGTCCCGGTAGGACGTGCGGTGCGTGAGCCCCGACACCGCCAGGAGCGTGATGACGGCGCCGTTGTGCGGGAGCGTGTCCATCCCGCCGCTCGCCATGGAGGCGACCCGGTGCAGGACCTCCATCGGGACCTGCGCCACCCGGGCGGCGGCGATGAACTGCTCGGACATCGCGGCCAGCGCGATGCTCAGGCCCCCCGACGCCGAGCCCGTCACGCCTGCGAGGGTCGTGACCGTCACGGCCTCGTTGAGCAGCGGGTTCGGGATCGCCTGCAGGCCTTTCTGGATCAGCAGGAAGCCCGGGAGCGTCGCGATGACCGCGCCGAAGCCGTACTCCGAGGCCGTGTTGACCGAGGCCAGGAGCGAGCCCGAAATCGCGGACTTCGAGCCTTCGGAAAACTTCTGCTTCACCGTCCGGAACGCGAACACGAGCACCGTCAGGATCCCGACGATGAGGGCCGCCTCCACGGACCAGATCGCGCGGACCGAGGAGATCTGCGTCGTGAGCGGCTTCGCCATCCCGGGCAGCGTGACCTCGTGCAGCTCGCCGTAGTGCTTCGCGATGAGGATCGAGAAGACCTTGTTCATCGCGAAGACGACGGCCAGGGGCAGGAGCGCGATGACGGGGTGAGGCAGCCGCTCGGCGGAGGCGGGCTCGGGTTCGAGAAGGTGCCCGGTCCCGTATCCTTCCGCGCGCGCCGCGGCCTGGCGCCGGCGCCACTCGAGGTAGGGGAACCCGGCCGCCAGGATGACGCAGGCCCCGACGGTCCCCAGCCAGGGCGCGGCCCAGGCGTCGGTCTTGAAGAACGTCGTGGGGATGATGTTCTGGATCTGCGGGCTCCCGGGGAGCGCGTCCATCGTGAAGGTGAAGGAGCCCAGCGCGATCGCGCCCGGGATGAGGCGCTTGGGGATGTCCGCCTGGCGGAACATCTCGGCCGCGAAGGGGTAGACGGCGAAGACGACGACGAAGACCGACACGCCGCCGTAGGTCAGCACGGCCGAGACCAGCACGATCGAGGCGATGACGCGCTTCGGACCGGCGACGCGGATGAGGGTCGAGACGATCGAGCGGGCGAAGCCCGACAGCTCGATGAGCTTTCCGAAGATCGCGCCGAGGAGGAAGAGCGGGAAGTAGAGCTTGAGGAACGTCACCATCTTCTCCATGAAGACGCCGACGAAGACGGGCGGCACCGCCGAGGGGTCGGTGAGGAGCACCGCGAGCATCGCGGCCACGGGCGCGAAGAGGATGACGCTGAAGCCGCGATACGCAACGACCATCAAGAAGATCAGGGCGCCGAGGACAATTACGATGCTCATGGGCCGCCGATCATAACACGAACCAGTAGCCAGTACCCAGTACACAGGCAGAGGAGCAACCGGACGAACCCCGGATGACCAGGGATCTTCGGGGAACGGGAAACAGGAAGCAGGAAACAGAAGACGGGGTCCCCGTCCCTCCTTCCCGGGGGAAGGCGCCCGACTCTCTACTTCCAGATCTCTTCTAGTAAACGGTACAGCTTGGGGTCGTGAATGCGCAGCTCCGTGCGGACGAAGGGGTAGAAGTCGTTCGTGCCGAAGAACGCCTCGGTCCCCTCGGCGAAGTATTCCTGAGGGTCCGTGAGGGCGTAGTGGCGATCCTTGGAGCCGCCGACCCGGAGGACCGACTCGTACGTGCCGCCCTTCTTCGCCTCGCGGTACGCCTCCTGCAGGCCGGCGTGGCTGAAGCCGAGCACGCGGTCGTGGTAGGCGTGGGCGAGCTCGTGGAGCACCATCGAAGGCTGGTCGAGCGAGGTCTTGAGGAAGCGCGCCGCGTTGCCGATCTCGACGCCCTTGGCCTTCTCAGGATTGAGCCCGTGCTTCGCGAGCCAGTCGGGGTTGGGGTGGTACTGCGCCCGGTCGTTGGGGCCGTCGTCCACGCCCAGCCAGATCGGCACCTTCCGCAGCTCGTCGCACTTCGGCCCGGGGACGACGCGGGCGATCTCGTGGAGCTTGTCCGCCAGCACCCGCAGGGCTTCGGCGCCCAGCGGCGCCTGCTCGGTCAGGAGCCTCCGGTTGACGCGGACCGTCCAGCCCTCCAGGGGCCGGAGTTCGTACTGCGACGTGGGGATGGGCTGCGTCGTGACGTCCGCGGGGGCCGCGCACGCGCCGAGCGCCGCCAGCAACGGGAGGAGGCGTTTCACGCGGCCGCCATTGTATCCCGGCCGCATAACCGGATCACGGAAACGAGGATCATTAGTTCGGAGAGACGAATCGTATTTAGCGGAGGTTGGCATGATCTGGAAAGCGGCAGGATTCGGGATCGTCGCGGTGGTCCTCGCCCTCGCGGCGTGCAGCTCGTCCGATCTCGGGACGGGGATGAACACGGTGGACCGGGATTACACGGCCTCGGTCAAAGAGGCGCACGATGCCGCCTTGGCGACCCTGAAGGCGGAGAACCTGCAAATCGAGAGCGACAAGGCTGACGCCCTCGGGGCCAACATCGTCGCCAAGCGGGGCGCCAGCGACGACAAGGTCCTGGTGGACATCAAGGGGAAGGAAAAGGGCAAGAGCAGCGTCTCCGTCCGCGTGCAGCCCGGGGACAAGGCCCAGGCCACGATGCTCCAGGATCACATCGAGGAGAAGCTCTCCCCCGCGGCCAAGTAGGGTCGCCTACTTCCCGCCGACCACCTGGACGCGGCCGGCGGAGCCCGGGGCCTCTTCGACTTCGACGCGCAGCGGCTCGCCGCCGCGGCGCGACGCGTCGATGTCGATCTTGAGCTGGTGAACGCCCAGCTTGAGGTCGAGATCCAGGGTCTCCTTGGTTTCCGCCGGCGACCCGTCCACCGTAAGCGTCAGACCCTTTGTCGAGTTGAGCCGGATCCGGATCAGCCCGGGCGTGACCACGTTGATCTCGGCCTTCGCATAGGGCACGTCGGCCGGGAGGGCCCCGGCGACCAGGCTGTAGGTGGGGACCTCCACGCCGGCCGCGTCGGGCACGCGCCAGCGGCGGATCAGCGGCGCGGCCGTCACCGCGTAGGGTCCCGGCTTGCCGAGCTCCGAGAGGAAGCGGACGAGGTCGAGGAACTCGGCGTCCGTGAGGAGGTCGGCGAGCCCCGCGGGCATGATCGACCCGATTTCCTTCTTTTTCTCGATCGCGTCGAGCGGGATGATCATCTCGTCCCGCGCGGCGTCGCGGAGCACGAGCTCCTTGTCGTTCTGACGGACGCGCACGCCGCTGAGGATGTCGCCGGACTTCGTCATCACCTGCATCGAGACGAAGCCTTCCTTCTGCTTGGCGTCGGGGACGAGCACGGACTCGACCAGGTAGTCCACGGGCGCGCTGGCGCCGAGGCTCATGAAGTCGGGTCCCACCTGGCTGCCCGCGCCGCCGATCGCGTGGCACTGGAAGCAGCTGAGCTCCTTGCGGCGGAAGATCGCCTCGCCGCGCGCGGGGTCGCCCTTCTCGCGGACCTGCTGGGCCCACTGGGCGAGCTGGGCCGGGGTCACGTTCTTGCCCCGGGGCGTCAGGCCGACGATGCTGTTGAGCAGCTCCCGCAGCGCGGGCTCCTGGAGGCCGGCGGCGTACATCGCCCGCAGACCCAGCCGCGCCGCGTCGGCCGACAGCTTCTTCGATTCGAGGGCCGCGAGGAGCGCCTCGACGCCGCCCTTGCGCAGCAGGAAGGCGGTGAAGACTTCGGTGCACTCGCCCGTGAGGACGCCGGCCGCGCGGCCCGCGGCGGCCTTCAGGTCGGCCGCGACCAGGCCGATGACGCCGAGCTGACGGAGGCGAAGCGGCTTTTCCGGCGCCGACAGGTCCTTGAAGAACTCCACGCTCGCGTCGCCCCCCAGCAGGGCCAGCGCGTCGATCGCCGCCCGCCGGCCCGCCTCCGCGTGCTTCTGGAGCTCGGGCCGCAGCGGCTCCAGCTTCCAGAGGCCCGCCAGCACGAGGGCCTCGTTCGAGATCGGATCGGCCGCGTCGAACCAGCGCTTGACCTTCGTGAGGTCCCCCGAGGGACGGACGTTGCGCTCGCGCGCGCCGCGGGCGATGGCCGCGAGGATCTTCGGCTGCATCTCCGGCGGGAAGCTCGCGTTGAAGAGCGAGGTGAGCTCCTCGGGGCCCGCGGTCCCGGCGAGCAGACTGAGCGCGGTCATCCGCGACTCCATCGACTGCCAGCCGGCCTTCACCTGGTCGGCGAGCGCCTTAAGGGCCAGCGGCGACTTCACCGCCCGGAGGGCGAACTCCTCGTGGGCCTTGTTGCCGCCGAACGTGATCTTCTCCGCCTGGAACTGCGGCAGCCAGACCGCGCGGAGATCATTGGCGGTGAGCCAGAGGGCGTGGTCGAGGAAGCGGTCCATGGGTTTGTCGAGCGCCTTCATGGCGATCTCGATCGCGTGGGGATCGGCGAACTCCTTGAGGGCCCGGACCGCCTCGATGCGCACCCGCGGGTTCTCGTCGGCGACCTGGATCTCGAGGAGCGCGAGCGCGTCGGTCACGCGGGAGCCCCAGCGGGCCAGGATCCGCGTGGCGGCCGCGCGGGCGTTGAAGTCCTTCGCCCGGAGGAGCTCCTTGAGAAGGGGCACCTGGACGAGGTCCATCGTCTGGTAGGCCCAGAGCGCCTCGAGGCGGTCGTGCTCGTCGGCGTTGGCCTTGAGGAAGTCCGCCAGCGCCACGGTGACCTCGCGAAGGTCGCGCTCGGCCAGGGCGCGCTTGGCGAAGTGCCGGGTCCAGCCCTCGGGCGACTTGAGCTGCTCGACGACCTCGCGGATCGGCACGTCGACCAGCTTGGGCCGCGGGACGAGGGGGCGGTTCTTCGCGGTGACGCGCCAGATGCGGCCGTGCGTCTTGTCGCGGCGCGGGTCGCGGAAGCCGACCTCGCCGTGGTTGATGATCGGGTTGTACCAGTCGGCGATGTAGAGCGCGCCGTCGGGGCCCATGCGGACGTCGATGGGCCGGAAGGCTCGATCGGTCGAGGTGATGAGGTCCGGCATCAGCTTGGAGGAGAAGCCCGAGCCGTCGTCGCTGATCGCGAAGCGGACCACGCGATTCGCGCGGAAGTCGTTGGTGACGATGCTGCCCTGCCAGTCCTCGGGGAAGTGGCGGCCGCTGATCGTCTCGTTGCCGCAGTACTTGGGCTGGCCGGGGTTGAGGCCGGGGAAGTGCTTCTCGCCGCTGGGGAAGTGCGGGTACGTGAAGCCGGGAACGAGGTAGTGGATGCCGTCGCCGCCGGCGCCGTCGGTGCCGAAGGAGTTGCCCCAGCGGTCGAACTCATGGCCCCACGGATTGCACATTCCCTTGCAGAAGACGTCGAGGTCGAGGCTGGACGGCCGGAAGCGCCAGATGCCGCCGCCCCCCAGGCGCCGGGTGCCGCGGGGAGTCTCGATGTGGCTGTGGATGTAGATCGACTGGTTGAAGTAGAGCGCGCCGTCAGGGCCCCAGCGGAACGTGTGGATGATGTGGTGCGTGTCCTCCGTGCCGAAGCCCGAGAGCAGCACGCGGCGCTGGTCGGCCTTGCCGTCGCCGTCCGTGTCCTTCAAGTGGATCAGCTCGGTGCTGTTCGCGACGTAGCAGCCGCCGTCGCCCGGTTCGATCCCGGTGGGAATGTGGAGGCCGTCGGCGAACACGGTCGCCTTGTCGGCCTTGCCGTCGCCGTCCGTGTCCTCGAGGACAACGATCTTGTCGTTGGGAATCTCCCCGGGGACGACCATGGGATAGACGCTCGAGGTTGAGATCCAGAGCCGGCCGCGGGCGTCCCAGTTCATCTGGGTGGGCTTGGAGACGAGCGGGTCGGCGGCGAAGAGCGTGACCTCGAAGCCCTCGGCGACCTTGAAGCTCTTGCGCTCGAGCTCCGGATCGGGCGGGAGCGACGGGTCGACGGGTTTCTCCTGGGCGGGCGACTGCGGCTTCTTGTCCTGCGCCGGGGCGGCGCCCTGGAGGAGGAGAAGCGAGAGAAGGGTAGCGATCATTGCGCACGCTCCAGGACGTAGGTGTGGGCGACGGGGACGCGGAGCTTGGCGATCTCGGCGTCCTTCTCGTTCAGGATCGGGGGGTACTTGGGGAACTCGGCGGTGAGGTGCCCCTGCTCCTTGCGGCGGAATCCGAAGATGTAGGTGTCGTTCTGCGGGCGCCAATAATGATAGTAGTGGCGGTTCTTCTCCTCGATGAGCCGCCGCAGCTTCTCGAGCTGCTCGAACTCGGGGCCCCGGCTGATCACGACGCCCTTCGCCCATTCTTCGGCGGACGCGGTTGCGACGACGGCGCCGTCGATGCGCAGCGCGTGGCGGCCGGCCGGGAGCCAGGACGCGCGGAGCGTCCTGCCGCCGGCGGGCAGCGTCGTGTCCGTCGCGACGAAGCGCGTCCCGTCGGCGCCGGCGAGCGCGGTCCCCGCCGAGAGCGCCTTGTCCTTGCCCTCGAGCGTGACCTCCCAGGAGAGCGGGGCGAGGCCGAGCGAGCGTTCGATCGTCCACGCGGCGGCGCGATAGCCGCGGTCGTTCAGGTGGATGCCGTTCTCGGTGAGCGGCTGCTCCTTCGAGCCGGCCAGGTCGAAGAGGTTGACGTAGTCGTAGTTCCGCCGCCCCGCGACCTTCGCGATCGCGTCGCAGGTGAGCTGCAGGTTGCTGTTGTGCTCGGCCGGGTCGGGGAAGGGCCGTCCCAGGTCCTCGTGGCGGATCGGCGACAGGAGGATGATCCGCGCCTGGGTGCGGGAGAGCATGTCGAGCATCTTGTCGAGCTGCTGGATGAAGGCGGGGATGCCGCCGGGCCCCGCGTACGACTCGCTGAAGCCGTAGGCGACGAAGATCACGCTGGGCTTGAGGTCGGCCACGTGCTTGGCGAGGCTGTTGAAGCCGTCGGCCGGGCTCCCGAACTCGGCTCGCGCCTCGCCCCAGACGGTGTCGCCGTCCCAGCCGAGATTGCGGAACGTGACGTTCCGCGAGGGCCAGCGAAGCGTCAGCGCGGTCTCGAGGTGGTTGTACTTGAGGTCGCGCTCGAAGAACGTGTTGCCGATGAAGACCACGCGGTCGCCGTCGACGAGCTCGAACGGTTTCTTCGTCGCCGACTGGCAGAGCGCCAGCGACAGGGCAAGAAGGTAGATCACGGTACCCGGCACCCCCAACAATGGATCCCGCTGTATCGAATTAGCTAGTGACTATACGCTCGAACCCTGCAGCCCGCAACCCGTATCCCAAAACCCGGCGGAGAAATCCCCACCTGAAGTCCTCCCCGGGGGAGGGGCGGGGGTGGGGAGGACTTCGCCGCCGTGGTTCCTGGTTCGGGATTGGACTGCGGGCTATGGGTTGCTGCTTGCCGGTTCCATCGCCCGGCTGATGGCGCGGCGCAGGTCGGTCAGCGAGAACGGTTTCTGCAGGAATGCGATGCGCTTCAGCGTGCGGCACGCGCGGAGGGTCTCGTCCGAGAGGAAGCTCGACATCAGGACGATGGGGATCCCCTGGCCGCGGCCGCGGAGTTCGCGCACGAGCTCGACGCCGCTCTTGTGGGGCATCATGACGTCGGAGACGAGCAGCGCGTAGGGGTGCTCCTCGAGCTTGCGGGCGGCCGACTCGCCGTCCTGGACCACGTCCGCGGCATAGCCGGAGGGGGCCAGCGCCTCCCGCAGCAGGGCGCCGATCTGCGGCTCGTCGTCGGCGACGAGGCAGCGCAGGGGCGTCTTCGCGGAGGGCGGCATGGACAGACGATTCTAGTCGGGTCGTCCCGCGTGTCAATCGTTCTTTTTTGAACTCCGCGCCGCGCCTCCCGCGGACGGCCGCCGGCGCTACAATGGAGGCGCATGCTGCAGGAAGAGTTCTTCGACCTGACGATCGCCACGGTCTCGCCGGGCGAGGCGGCGCCGCCCGAGGCGCACGTGGCGCGGGTGCTCGAGCCGACCCGGCGCGAGGTCGATGCCCGGGCCGCGGACGGCTGGTTCTACAAGCCCTGCTATGTCACCTACGTGCTTCGGGTCCCCGCGTCGCTCGACGAGTACATCCAGCAGTCGTTCCGGGCCGGCACCCGCAACAAGCCGCGGCGCCTGCTGCGCGACGTCCCGGCGCGCTACCGGCTTTCGGTCGAGACCGGCGGCCGGGGCATGGACGAGTTCAAGGACCTCTACCGGCGCACCATCGTGGCCCGGCCGCGGGGCCGGGACCGCGTGGGGGAGCACGAGGACGGCTTCGGTCCCGGGTGGGTCGGTTTCTTCCTCCACGAGGCCGGCGCGCTGGTCGCCGGGATCCTGGTGCACGAGCTTCGGGACCACCTCTCGGTGGCCTACGGCGCCTTCGACCCGGAACACCGGGACCTCGACCTGGAGCACTTCCTGATCATGCAGGCGATCGAGCGCTGCGTGACGCGCCGCGTGCCGGCGCTTTCGCTGGGGATGGACACGAACCGTTACGGGCACCATCTGCCGCTGGGCTTGCCGGCCTACAAGCTCCGCATCGGCTTCACGCCGCTGCCCTGGGAGCCCGCCGGTCGCGAGATCGTCAAGTTCCAGCGCTTCGAGCGCTTCGAGAAGGGCCTCTTCTTCTACTCTTATGAGGGCCGCGGGATCGTGGGCAACCTCTTCACGCGGGAGGAGCCGGACCTGCGCCCCTTCCAGCACCACAACGCCCCCGAGATCCGCACCCACCGGATCCCCTGAGACAAAACCCCGCGCTTATTTTGTCGCGAGCAGGGACTGCATCTGCTCGCGGCAGGAGCGGACGCGCTCCTCCGCCTTGCGGCGCTGCTCCTCCGCGGCGCGGCGCTCCTCGGCGTGCTGCACCTCCTGGTCGAGCGTCGACGGCTTCGGCCGCTTCGCCAGCTGCTCCACGAGTAGGCGGGCCTTGTCCAGCTCTCCCATGGCCTGATCGAAGTCGGCCCATGCGGCGCCGACGAGCCGGCTCTTCGCCTCCTCGCGGCCGGCGCGGGCCGGGGCGTCGGAAGGGTTGTTCCGGAACGCCTGGTCATAAAGCTTGAAGGCCGCGGCGTAGTCGCCGTCCTTCATCAGCTTGTCCGCCTGGGGGTGGCCCGCGCGCGACTCGCCGGCCGACGGGGAACGGAACGCGAGCGCCGCCAGGGCCAGGATCACGACGACCCCCGCGGCCGCCGCCGCGAGGCGGAGCCTCGGCTGCAGGCGAATCTGCTGCGTCTCCTCCTGCGTCGGTCCCGGCGCCGACCCTTTCTTGTCGAGCCACTGGGCGAGCTCCCGCGCGAAGGCCTCGGCGGTCGGATAGCGCTCCTCGGGCTTCTTGGCGAGCGACTTGAGGCAGATCCGCTCGATGTCGCGGTCGGACGTCGAGAACCCCCGCGCGCGAGCCACGCCGGAGAAAGGCGGCACGGGATCGTGGATGACCTTCTGGAGCGTCGCGGCGCGGGTCGCCTCCTTGAACGGGGGGCGTCCCTCGAGGATCTCGTAGAGCATGACGCCGAGCGAGTAAATGTCGGTCCTCCGATCGATCCCCGGCAGCCCCTGCGCCTGCTCGGGGCTGATGTAGGTCGGCGTGCCGCAGGCGCGGCGCGCTTCCGGATCGTCGGCGGCCGCTCCCGGCTCGTGGGCGCGGGCCAGCCCGAAGTCGGTCACGTAGGGCTTCTGGTCGGCGTCGAGCAGCACGTTGGCGGGCTTGAGGTCACGGTGAAGCACGCCGTGCTCGTGGGCGTAGTGGACCGCGAGCGCGACGGTGCGGAGGATCTTGATCTGCTGCCGCGCCGTGAGGACGCCCTTCTGGCGCCATTCCGCGAGGGTCTGCCCCCGCACGAGCTCCATGGCGATGTAGTGCAGGCCGTCGGCGACGTCCGCCTCGTAGATGTTGACGATGTGCGGGTGCTTCGACAGCTTGGCGGACAGCTGCGCCTCCTTGATGAAGCGCTCCACCTCGCGGCTGCTGCCGGCGCCGTCGAGCTCGCTGCGGATTACTTTGACGGCGGCCTGACGATTGAGCTGCGGGTCGTGCGCCTCGTAGACTTCGCCCATCGAGCCGCGGCCCAGCTTGCCGACGATCGTGTAGCGACCCAGCTTCTGCAGCTCGGGGACGGCCGGGGTCGGCGCCGCGGGGGCCTTCGGGGCCGCCGGCTCGTCGGGCTCCAGCGGGGCCTGGCACTGCGGGCACACGTCGGAGCCGCCGACGCCGCCCGCGCGGACGTGCTCGCCGCAGCGGCGGCAGACGGCCGGGACGCCCTTCTGGAGTTCGAGCGCTTCGTCGATCTGGTCCTTGGTGACGTGGCCCTTCTCGATCAGCAGCTCGCCCAGCAGCGGGACCTCCTCGGCGCCGTAGCGGACCGCGTCGTCCTGGATCCGGAGGCAGGCGTCGACCTTGTCCTTCTCCACGAAGCCGGCGTCGACGAGGATCTGGCCCAGCAGGCGGTCCTCCGCGCGGCGCTGCGCCTGGGCCGCGAACTTCGCCTCCTGCTCCTCGAGCAGCGCGAGGACCTGGTCGTCGTCGAGGAAGCGCTTCTCGGCGAGGATGACGCCGAGGCGGCGGGGCTTCTTGCGCCCGCGCTGCACGCCCAGGCGCTGCTCCTCGAGCGCCTGCTTCAGCTGCTCTTCGCTGAGGAGGCCTTGCTGGACCGCGAGCTTGCCCAGGCGCACGTCGGCCCGGGCTTCCCGTTGATCCTGCGGGGTGTCCATCGCGTCTTTTCATGATACCCCATGAGTGATGCAATCATCGCGGTCACACGAATCGATGACAGCCCGGGCGTGTACGCTATACTAGGGAAAGACCGGGAGGCCATCATCCGTGGGCGCTGATCAGGATCTTCTTTTCGGGCGCATCGCCCTCAACCACAAGTTCTGCACCCAGGCGCAGCTCGACGAGTGCGTCGCCATCCAGGCGCGCTCCCGCGACCGCCTGGCGATCGGCCACATCCTCAAGGACGAAGGCTACATTACCGAGGACCAGCACTCCCAGGTGCTCGCCATCCAGCGAAAGAACATGATGGCGGTGGACCCGGTCCAGAAGCTGAGCAAGGAGACGGTCCTGCTCGGCAAGCTCGCGGTGCGCGAGAGGTACATGTCGGAGCGTGACGTGAACCTCTGCCTCCGCCTGCAGGCCAAGGAGGGCGAGAAGCGCTCCATCGGCGAGCTCATGGTGGAGCAGGGCTTCCTGACGCCGGAACAGCTCAAGCGCCTGCTCGCGAAGCAGCACAAGAAAATCATGAGCTGCCCGACCTGCAAGCTCTCCTTCACGGTGCTGACGATCTCGCAGGAGAAGGTCATTCCCTGTCCCCGTTGCAAGGGGCCGCTGAAGGAGGGGAAGCCGTCGGACTCGGTCCGCACCGACGCGCAGTTCGATACCTCCGTCTCTCGCCGCATCAAGAAGGAGAGCGCGCCGCCGAAAGCCCCCTCGCCGGCCCCAAGCTCCTCGATCCGCATGCTGAAGATGAAGTGCCCGATCTGCTCCGTCGACTTCAACGAACCGGTCGACTCCAAAGGCGGGGTCAATTGCCCTTCCTGTTTCTCGAGCTTCTCGGCCTGAAGACGAATCGCGAATCGCGAATCGCTCCGGTCAGATTCCCGCGAGATTGGGCGCGATCTTCACATAGCCGTGCTCGCGGGCGATGACGTCGAGCGGCGTCGACGCGAGCTCATCGACCACGGGCTCCGCCTCCCAGTTCAGCGTCAGGTCCACCGACTTGAGGTATTTGTGGCACGAGTCGCAGGCCTCGACGCGCATCCACGGGATCTCCTGCGCCGTCAGCCGCGGCAGCTTCTCCGGCCGCTCCTCTTTGCACCTCGGACAGAGCACCCGCGGAAAATCCCACTCGTTGCAGCAGCGGGGACACAGCAGCGTGCGTCGGACGGTGTCCGCCTGCTTGTCCTCCCGGAGGACGCTGACCGCCGGAGGCAGCTCGCAGAAGGGACACAGGCCCGGATGCTTCGTGGTGTCGAGGCCCTCGAGCCGCACGGTCGAGGCGTACTTCGGCTGTTCGAGGACCCGCAGGAAAAACTCATCGACGGGGTCTCGATCCTGCTCGATCTCCAGGACGTGGAGGTCTTCGGCGCTCAACGTCGAGGCGCGCTCGGCCAGGACGCGGGGACCCCGGTCGCGCACGATTTCCAGCAGCCGAGCGAGGATCGTCCGCTGGCTCCGCGTGGTCTCGTCGCCGGCCGGAGCGTCGAGGAGGGCGAGCAAGTCCTTCTGAACCTGGACGAGGGGCTTGTAGAAGCCGAGGATGCCGGCGGCGAACTCCCACTCCTTCGAGAGCTGCTCGGCGCGGCGGAGCCGCTTCTCGAAGACGTCGGGCATCAGGCCTGGGGATCCCGGTGCTTCCCTTTGGCCCAGGCGTCGTCGGTCTTGGCGGGCGACGGGGAGGCCTTGGACATCTCGTCCGCCCACGTGCCGTGGTGGTGCTTGGCCCACTCCTCGCTCACCGTGCCCTCGGTCATGGCACGCAGCGCGCCGCCGGTGATGAAGACCGCCATGTGGATGTGCATCACGAGCGAGAGGATCGCCAGCACCGCCGACACGGAGTGGATCACGATCGCCCAGAGGCGGAGGTCGCGGCCGAAGTCCTCCGGGAACCAGATCGGGACGCCGCTGCCGAGCAGCACGAGCCCCAGGAGCACCTGCGCCGTGAAGAGCAGCTTCTGGCCCGCGTTGAAGCGGCCCGTCGGCGGGATCCCCTCGTCGCGGCCCGCCAGATAGTCGCGCATCTTCTTCATCCAGACGCGGTCACCCGGCGTCAGGCGCAGGTCCTTGTACCACTTGATGAACTGGGCCAGCGTCGCGACGATGAAGACGACCCCGATGATCGGATGCCAGGCCCGCACCACCTGGCCGCCGCCGAAGACCTTGAGCAGCCAGTCGAGCTTCGGCGTGAAGAGCCCGAGGCCCGTCAGGCCGAGATAGACGAACGTGAAGGCGACCGTCCAGTGGACGATCCGCTCATAGAGCGAATAGCGCTTGATGCGTTTCTCGGGTTTCGCCGGCGCTTCCGCGTGGGCGACCTTCTCGCGCCGCGGGCCCGACACCAGGTAGTGAACCGCCGCGGCGGCGAGCGAGGCGCCGAACGCGATCCCGCCGACGAGCTTGAGCGGGCCCTTCCAGAAGCGGATCTGCGGGTCGACCTTCGGCTCCTTCGGCAGGTGCCCGTAGAGCTCGGGCTGGTCGGCGTGGTGGAGGACGTAGATGACGCCCGTGCCGCCGACGCCCGCCGGGTCGTAGACGCCGGCATTCGGGAAACCTTCCTCGACGACCTGGTGGGCGCGCTTCTCGCCACGCTCCTTCATCTGCTTCTTCGTGCCGAACTCGAGGCAGCCGGTGGGGCAGGCCTTGACGCAGGCGGGCCCCAGACCATTGGAAACGCGGTCCGAGCACATCGTGCACTTGAAGACGCGCTGCGACTTCACGTCGAATTTCGGGATGTTGAAGGGGCAGCCCGTCATGCAGTAGCCGCAGCCGATGCAGCTCTCCTGCTGGAAGTCGACGATGCCGTTGGTGAACTGGACGATCGCGC
>Ga0310813_10001190_pt1 | contig 15757 bp, 10 predicted proteins | sample YN3metagenome_FD_203086 | JGI IMG/M metagenome (GOLD analysis project Ga0310813, IMG submission 203086) | Soil microbial communities from experimental microcosm in Duke University, North Carolina, United States - YN3 | ecosystem: Engineered > Artificial ecosystem > Soil microcosm > Unclassified...
AACAGCCGTGAATTGCGCGCCCAATAGACATGCAGCCATGATCTCGCGCGTTGGAGCGTTGACCATGCAGAAAACAGCTATCGTCATATTTGCCGTTCTTTGCGCGACAACATCGGCCGGCCTTGTCGCACCCATGGTTGCGCTGGCACAGCAGACGCCCCCGGCCTCTTCGCGGCCAAACATTCTGTTCATGCTCAGCGACAATGTTGGCTTTGGCGTGCCGTCTTCTTACAACGGCGGCGTCCTCGACATCCCAACGCCGCGCATTGACGAGCTCGCCGCCGAGGGGTTGCGGCTGACGAACTTCAACGTGGAAAACCAGTGCACACCCAGCCGCGCTGCGCTCATGACCGGACGTCTGCCGATCCGCTCTGGCATCGGAAAGGCTATAGCGGCCGGCGCGCCCGGCGGGCTGCCTCCGTGGGAGGTCACGCTTGCGGAGATGCTGGGTGACGCCGGGTACCGCACGGCGATGTTCGGGAAATGGCATCTCGGAGCGGGCCAAGGGCGTTTGCCGACCGATCAAGGCTTCGACGAGTGGTTCGGCTTTGAGACGACCGACATCATCTACTGGGCGGGGAAGCCCGGCATGCCCCTTAAGGATGTGGACTACATCCGTGAAGCGAAGAAAGGTGAAAAACCACGAAACCTGCGGGTGTATGACGAAGTTGTCCGCAGGCAGATCGACAGAATGGTGACCGACCACGCTGTCGACTACATCGCAAAAAATGGCAGGGGTGAGCGGCCGTTCTTTCTCTACGTGCCGTTTGCGTTCGCTCACCATCCGGCGCTCGCCCATCCCGATTTCAAAGGCAAGTCCCCGGCTGGCGAGTTTGGCGATAGCCTGCTTGAGCACGACCATAACGTCGGACGCATTCTCGACGCGCTGATGGCAGCCGGCATTGCCGACAACACCGTTGTAATTTGGGCAAGCGACAACGGCCCTTCACCGCTTCCGACAGTCACACCCTCGTGGACGATTGGCGACACCGGCCCGTGGCGCGGCGAGATTGGCACAGTGCTGGAAGGAAACATCCGCACTCCCTGTGTCATCCGTTGGCCCGGAAAAATTCTCGGTGGGCGCGTCAGCAACCAGATGGTTGCGATCGTCGATTTCTTTCCGACACTCGCACGTATCGCTGAAGGTAAAGTTCCGACCGACAGACCTATTGATGGCATCGACCAGCTCGACTTCTTTTCAGGCCGCCAGGAGAAATCCAATCGCGAGCACGTACTGCTTTTTCTCGGTCAGAAGCTCATGGCCGTTAAATGGCGGAATTACAAAATCCATATAGATGGCCTCGACCGCGTGGACGGTGTGATTGAAGATTGGTCGTTTCCGCGGGCCTTTAACCTCGCGTCAGATCCGAAGGAACGCTGGAATATCATCTGGCAGAACTCGTGGTTGGGCGAAGAGATCGGACCTTTCGTTGCCGCCTACGAAGCGAGCGTTAAGAAATATCCAAATCTCTCCGGGGGACAGCCCAATAACCAGCCACCCCGCTACGGCGCAGAAAGCGCCGGCGCCGAAGGAGTGCAACGCAAGCTTGAGTCAATAAAACAGCACTGAGGAGCAAATGGTGAGCACTCAGAACGATCAGGGCGGAACGAAACTTGAGATCAAAGTCACAGATCACACAGTTGACCGCCGCAGCGTGCTGCTCGGCGGCATCATGCTCGTCGCGGCGTCCGCGCTTGGCGCCAGTGCCCAGGCCCAGGCGCCGTCACCACAGTCCAAGCCCAACATCCTGTTCGTGCTGGTTGATAACCTCGGTTATGGCGAACTTGGCGTCTATGGTGGCGGTGCAACGCGCGGCGCGCCGACGCCGCGCATCGACAAACTCGCAAGCGAAGGCTTGCGCCTCACCAACATGAACATGGAGACGCAGTGCACGCCGAGCCGCTCCAGTATTCTGACCGGACGGTATGCGATCCGCTCGGGCACGCATTCGGTGCCGTTTGGCGGTGTAGCGGACGGCCTCACGCAATGGGAAGTAACGATGGCCGAGTCATTGTCGGCCGCCGGCTATGCGACAGCACTCTACGGAAAATGGCATCTCGGCAGCCAAGATGGCCGCCTGCCCAACGACCAGGGATTTGACGAATGGTACGGCATCCCGCGCACCACCGACGAAGCATTGTGGCCGGGTTCGCCCGGGTACTCGCCGGACATCATGCCGCCGGAACAGATCATGGAGGGGCGCAAGGGCGAAAAGAGCCGCGCGCTAAAGGTCTACGATCGCGAACAGCGCCGGCTGATCGACGCCGAGATCACCCGGCGTTCGATCGCCTTCATGGAGCGGCACGCGCAGGCGAAAAAACCCTTCTACGCCTATGCCACTCTCACGCAGCCGCACCTGCCGACGCTGCCGAATCCGGCGTTTACAGGAAAAACCGGCAACGGCGACTGGGCCGACATGCTTGCCGAGATGGATCACAATGTCGGGCAGATGCTCGATGCGGTGGATCGCCTCGGCATTCGGGACAACACCATTGTGATCTTTGCGAGCGACAACGGTCCGGAATTCATCAAGCCGTGGGACGGCTGGGCGGGGCCGTGGCGCGGCCAATATTTCACCGCGTGGGAAGGCGGCATCCGCGTGCCATTCGTGATCCGCTGGCCCGGCAAGGTGCCGGCCGGCCGGGTTAGCGACGAGATTGCTCACGGCGTCGACCTGTTCCCGACACTGGCCGGTATTGCCGGCGCCGCCGTGCCGAAGGACCGGCCGATCGATGGCGTCGATCAGTCGAACTTTTTTACCGGCAAAACCGACAAGTCCGGACGCGAAGGGATTCTGATCTGGTGCGCGGACCGCCTCCAGGCGGTGAAGTGGCGCAATTTCAAGGTGCATTTCTACCAACAGGAGACGATGGTTTCGCCACCGATCAAGCTCGCAATACCTCTGCTGTTCAATCTCTACACGAACCCGCGCGAGGATACGGACAAAGTGATCACCGACAGCTGGATCTTCGGGCCGATACTGAAAATGGTCGGCGAATTTGAAGCGAGTGCGAAAAAGTTTCCTCTGATTGCGATGGGAACGCCCGATCCGTACATGCCGCCGCGCTGAGGAGGCAACCGATGTCTCGGCTAGTCAAGCTGGCATGTCCGCTTTTGGCCTTTAGCGGACATTAGCTTGTCCGCCGCACATGTCCGCTTTTAGGGATAAAGCCAACATGACCTCTTGCGGGAATCCGCTTTCGCGGTCGCTATTGGGTGTAAAGCAGACATGGCTTTTTGCGCTGCACATGTCCGCTTATGACCCGAAGCGGACATGAGGAGGCCTTTCCCGACGCTCGCTTAAGCAGTTACGATGCGCGGTCCTGAGAGGGAGGCAATGAGACGGCGCGAATTCATCAGTTTAATCATCAGCGCGATGGCGTGGCCGTTCGCGGCCCGCGGGCAAGCGGGCAAAGTTTATCGCATCGGAGTGCTAGAGCCGACACCCGCGGTGCAGAACGCCACTAATTTCAATGCCCTGCGCGACGGGCTGCGGAAGCTTGGCTATGTCGAAGGGCAAAACCTGGTCATCGAGTATCGGTCAGCGGATGGTCGCGCTGAGCGATTTCCGGACCTCGCGTCCGAGTTAGTTCGTCTCAAAGTCGATGCGGTGGTGACGAGAGGGACGCCCGCCGTTCAGGCAGCCCAACAAGCCAGTGGAACGATTCCCATCGTTATGGCGGCGATGGGGGCACCGTTTCTCGTCGCCGCCAGTCTTCCGCGACCGGGCGGCAACGTAACAGGGCTGACGACCTTTAGTCAGGAACTGATCGGTAAACGGATCGAACTCCTCAAAGAGTTGGTCCCAAATCTCTCTCGCCTCGCATTGATGCACAACATCGGCAACCCCATGGGTCCGCCTGAATGGGAGGAGGCCAAGTCGGCAGCACGCTCCACTGCTCTCGAAGTCCTGCTTCTTGACGTGCGACATAAGGATGACTTGCATCACGCGTTCGAGCGAGCGGTCCAAGAGCGCGTCGACGCGCTTATCGTCGGAGCCGATGGCCTTACCCAAGTGGAGCAACGAACGATCGTCGATTTAGCGGCCCGCAATAGATTGCCCGCTATCCATCCATCGCGTGATTTCGTCGAAATCGGGGGATTGTTAGCGTACGCGGTGAGCTACCCGGCCTTGTATCTTCGAGCCGCAAGCCTCGTCGATAAAATTCTCAAAGGCGTGAAGCCTGCCGATATTCCCCTCGAACAGCCGACTAGATTTGAGCTAGTTATCAATCTCAAGACCGCGAAGACGCTCGGCCTCACCGTACCATCGCCTTTGCTTGCTCGGGCTGACGAGGTGATCGAATAAAGCTGACGATGTCCGCTTATGGCCCCTAGCGGACATGCGCTAGTGCGCTGCACATGTCTGCTTTTAGGGGTGAAGCAGACATGACCCTTTGCGGGAATCCGCTTTCGCGGTCGCTATTGGGGTAAAGCGGACATGGCTTTTTGCAGCGCATACGTCCGCTTATGACCCAAAGCGGACATCCACGGCCAGCGTGTTTCTAGTGTTGGGCAGACTATCGTCCGCGCGGCTTTGGCTTTGCTCGCGGAGCGGCCACTTGCTCGGAGGTTGTCGAGATCTTCTTAGTGCCTTCCAACGCCGGATAAGCGACCGAACAAATGTGTGAATTTATGCGTTTTAGGTCGCGAAGCACGTCAAGATGTAGAGAGGTTGTCTCCAGCGTTTCCGGTCGGCCCTCGCGTAGCCTTTCGAGGTGACGTTCTGCAGCGGTGAGCTCGACGCTGCGCAATTGAGACTTTTCAGCAACCAGCTTGCGAGCGCCCGCGACATCGCCAGACATGAAGACGCCAAAGGAGAGACGGAGATTTTCGAGTATGCGCCGGTGAAATTCATCGATCTCTGCCGCGCCGTCGTCCGAAAATTGCACGTTGCGCTTGATTTTCTTGGCGGCAAGCTCGCTCAGGTTCTTTTCAATGATGTCGCCGACATGTTCGAGGTTGATGGAAAACGACAGGATGTCCATGGCACGCTTTGCCTCGCTGTCGTCGAGATTGCTGCGTGTCAGCTTGGTCAGGTAGAGCTTGATCGCCTCATCGAGTGAATCGACGATGTTGTCCATGCGTGCAACTTCGGAGACCAGCGTGCGATTGTTCGTCATCAGCGCCGTCATGACCTGCTTGAGCATCGCCTCGACGGTGTCACCCATGCGTAGTGTTTCGCGGGCCGCATTGGCCAGGGCGAGCGAGGGCGTGTCGAGAGCGGATTCGTCGAGATACCGTGGGGCCGCTGGATCAACGGATGCCTTGCGGTCAGGCAACAATTTGACCAGTAATGTTGCCAAAGGATCGAGCAGCGGAAGGAAAATAATGGCAAGCGCGACGTTGAAGCCGATGTGGAATTCGGCCGTCATTCTTGCCATGTTTGGCTCGAAACGCTGCGCCATGCCGACGATGTCTGGAAGGAAGGGCAGCGCGATGCCGACGCCGATCAGCCTGTTGAGCAGATTTCCGAGCGGCAGCCGGTAGCTCGCCGGATCGCCGCGTTGCGCGCCTTCGAGCACGGGATTGATCGCACTGCCAAGGTTTGCCCCGAGGACGAGTGCCAGCGCTGCGGGCGGCGTGACAAATTGCGAAAACGCGAGTGACATCGTCAGAAGCACCGTCGCGACGCTCGAATGGGCGGCCCACGTTAGAGCTGCGGCGATCAATACGCAGAATATTGGATCGCTGGTGACGAGCTTGAGCAGTGCGCGCACGCCAGGCGCCTCTTCGGCCGGTGCAAGCGTGTCGATCAAAATATGCAGCGCCAGAAGCATCAGCCCCAGGCCAATTGCAACGCGCCCCATATCCTTCAGGCGGGTGCGTCCACCACTCCGGAAGGCGACTAGTCCGATGACGAATAAAAATGGTGCCGCCGCGGACACATTGAATGACAGCACCTGCACGATGAGTGTCGTTCCGACATTGGCCCCAAGCATGATGGCAAGCGCCGGTACGAGCGCGATCACTCCTTCATTGACGAAGGATGCCACCATGAGGCCCGTTGCCGTGCTGCTCTGAAGCAGGGAGGTCAGGCCCGTTCCGGCGGCGAAGGCAGCCAAACGGTTCTGGAGTGTCCGTGATAAAAAGCGCCGAAGCTCCGGCCCGAAAGCGCGTAGGACGCCGCTCTGGACCATATGAAGGCCCCAGAGAAGCAACGCCACGCCGCCCATCAAATCCAGAAGTACTATGGTGCCCATTCGTGGTCACTCAAACGATTCGCGGACCAACGGACAGTTTAGACCGTTGTTCCGATCTTGCCCAAGGACTGGATCGCGATGTCCGCTTATGGCCCTTAGCGGACATGCGACCCGTCAACAAACAAAGCCCCAGACGATGCCGGGGCTTTGAATTTCGTCAGAAGTTTTAAACTCGACTCGTTCAGTACCTTTGCACTTTGCCCATTCGGGGCGGCCGCACCGGGGCCGCGACCCCGTAAATAACCGTGATCCCCGAACCTCCGCCCCATGTTGACGTGGGACGAGATGGATCGGCTGCGGCTGCGCCGTTGAGGTCGTTCCAGTTATTCGCCGCCCATACATTGCCGGCCGGGTCGATAGACACGTCGGTGAGCATCTGAATGCTGCCGCCCTTAAAGACATGGATGACATCGCCGGTTTTCGTGCCTGCGGGGTGGCCCTTCGTATTATCTCCGGTCATCAGCACCACGCCGCGGCCCCAGAAATTGCCAATCCAGACGTCATCGTTGCCGTCGAGATTCAAACCCCACGGCACGCTGACTGCTTTGTCACCGGTGAAGCCGTTTGGAGCGGGCTGGGAGCCATCGGGGCGGATCATATTGACCACACCGGTGACCCTATCCGGATTGCTGGAGAGAACCTTGAGCATGTGCCCAGCGGCGATTTTGAATTGCTCCATAATCGACGCGCCGTCGGGAATGACAGGCGGGGGAAAGTCGAGCGACATGTTACTTGCGACCCATACGTTGTCCTTCGAATCGAGTGCGAGGGCACGGACACCGATCCCGGCGCGGAATGACTGCACCTTGGAGGGGTCATCGGCGGGAAACCGCACGACGGTGTCCGACTGGGAGTTGCTGACCCAAACACGATTTTGCCCATCGATGACGATGTCGAACGGAGACTTCAGCCCGGCGACTTTTACAATCCGGCCGTCCTTCACCTTTCCGCCGGGGAAGAACAACAACTGATTGTCCGCCCCGTCGGCAATCCAAACATCACCGTTGGCGGCAACGCCGATACCCATGAGGCCGAGGAACTTTTCCTTGAACGGGAAATCGTTTTCCGTGCCAATCGGCTTGCCGTTGAAGTCCGTGATGAGAATCTTGCCGTTGAAGCTGGTGATCCAAACCTTGTCGCGGGTCACGGCGGTGCCCCAACCGACTCCGTCCATGCCCATCCCGGTGAACCCAGTGATTGGTGGCGAGAGAGCGGCTCCATTGGGGGAGAGTTTGACGACGCCGCCACCAATGCTTTGGTTGACGCCCGACTGCGAGCCGGCCATCCAGTTTTGCCCGCTCCAAAGATTGCCTTCGACATCGAACATGAGCCGACCGGCCGAGTAGACGCCGCCGCCCGCGAAGCAAAGCGAAAGGGCGAAGTCGTCCGGAACGTAGGCCAGATATGGCGCGAATGGGGCTGCTCGCCGGGAGCCGTCTTTTGGCTGCGGGTAGGCTTCATCGAACAGCGCGTACAGTGTTTTCGGATCGGCCCACGGCTCGCGGGCGATGCTGGCCATCGCTTCAAGCGTATTCTTCGGCGTCGGTCCGTCGGCAAGGGTTGCAGTCTTGAGGAAACGCGCTCGCCAACCATCGTTGCTCGTCGTGGCAAACGCCGTGATGAGCGAGCCAAGAGTGTTTAGGCTTGCGAGTGTCGTGGTCTGTGTACTGTTGAGCGGATCAAGAAGCACCTTGCCCCATCCGCCGGTCGCGGGATCAACGAGGTTTGGAGCGTTGCCGGCAGCGATCCGCAGTCCAAGAGGATTTCCTGAGATTGATTCCCCTTTGATAAATCTCGCGGCGGTGAATGCGGACGCGACGGTGGTCATTTCATTGATGACGACCTTGGACGGTCGCTTGTTGCCTAACACGGTCAACAAAGCGACGCCCGGATTGTCGCGGCCACCCTGCTTAATAGTGGCTAGGCCGCCTTTTGCGACAACATACAGGACTACATCCTTGCCGGGAGTCTCTGCGGTACGAACTTCGAATCGGCCATCACTGCGGGATTTCGTTTGAGCCAACTGCTTGGGTTCGCCTGCACTTGCAGCCCATAGAGTGACGGTGGAATTTGCGAGCGGTCCACCGCCGGTCTGAACTTCGCCCGCGATGCGAACCTCAGCTGCGGCCATGCCGCTCGCAAACCCGAGTAACGCAACTGTCAAAGTACCGGTCACTAAATCCGCTTTAGCAAGCTTGAGCATTCGAGATTCTCCACATTCAAAGAATTAGAACTTGCTTGCGATTTGAAATGAGACACCAGGCGGTATCAATTGCCCGAAAGGGCAATACGGCGGGTCATGCCCGCTTTTGGCCCTTAGCGGACATTGGCTGGTGCACCGCACATGTCCGCTTTCGGGGGCAAAGCGGACATTCGCAAGCATTTGTTCAGTGGGTCGCCGTCAATAGACCAAGCTCCAAGCAAAGACCAAAGAGCACAATCACCGCAACGCCCCGTGGTGCCGCCCTATCCTTCACGCCGCTTAGCTCAGCGAGGCGCCGCGATGGTCATCGTCTTTCCGCGACTGGTGAAGGAGAAACCCTGGGTACCAAGCGTGCCTATCATGACAGCCTCGATAAGCGGTTCGGTAATTTCTCCATCAGCCGCCCATTCGACGACGAAGTTCGCCCCGGTTCCTCCGCGCGTATCCTCAGCGGGAACGAAGGTCTCCGCTGAACCAAGGGGGCGGATCGCGATGGGGTCTGCCAAGTAACGGTGAAGCAGATTGCCGGCAGTGCCAAAGTAGTCGACGCGCAGGAGGATCAACGGCCTCTTCTCGGAGGTATTGTGGACAGTCAGTGTGGTGGCAAGGTCGACCTTGCCTTTGCCGCCACCCAATCTGATCGTAGAATAGGCGGCAACGTATACGGTCTGACGTGTCCTCAGTCTTTCGACGTTTGGAACCTGCGTTAATGGGTCAGCGGCTGGGGAATCAGCTGCTGTTTGCGCCCGCGCAAAGCTGACCACCGGAATTGTTTGCGAGTTGATTATTGGACGCACGGCCCAGATCGCGCCCACGAGGAGCACGGTGCCGAAAAGCATTACAAGGACACGATGGGACATCTGCTCGCTCTCCCTTCCGCTTGCCACCGGCTAGCATAACCGGGACACACGCCGCTGTCGTCCCTACCTTTATGTCCGTCTGCATTGGACGTGACCGCCACTTGATAAGGGCGGCCTCATTTCGGCAAAATGTCGGCTAGTGACCCAAAGCGAAAATCAGCCAGCGGCAGATCAGTGGCCGTTGTCTCCCATCTCGCCGATGTGATGCTGCGCATAGGCTACTACGACACCAAGACGAGGATCGCCAGCAAACATCGTCAGGCTATTCAGTTCCGGCATTCGGACGCCATCTGCGGAATCGATTCAACTAAGACACCCGCAAAATAAGCGACACCAAACACGAATGCCGAGACCGCCATTGTATCCGCGTACGACTGCAGCAGCATGAGCAATCGCCGCAGCAACGATGGTCGTGGAAATTGATGTACACAGCCCGCTGGCGTAATCACTTCAAACGTCCGCACCGCGGGAGATTCTTTAGACACTGCTATTGGCAACATCGGATGGTCTCCTCTTCACGCTGTGGTTCCGATTCGTGCGTCCAGTTCTCCAATCATTCCCCGTGCAATTTCACGTTCGCCCATAATTGCAATATTGGCACCTAGGCTGGTCAGGTGCTCAACCTCCGCGTCGGAATGAGCGCGTGCGATAATCTCAATTTTAGGATTTACCGCGCGAGCTTGTTGCACGATTTGCCCCGCTTCGAATGCGTCCGGGATTGCGATCACCAAATAACGAGCCGCGGCAGGACGGGCCGCCAACAATACGTCAGGACGTGCCGCATTTCCAATTATCGACTGAAAGTGCATGTCGCGCAGTTTCACAAGCGCGCTGTCGGCAGCTTCAACCACAAGGAACGATTGACCGCGTTGCTGTAACGCCTCTGCGATGAGACTTCCAACTCTTCCATAACCAACGAGAATCGTGTGATTTGATAGCGCTGTCGGCTCGGATGGCTCGATTATAGGCGCTTGTTCATGCTCAGCAGGTAGAGCCGGGCGGCCTAATTTCCGCTCAAGGCGCGGTGCCAGCCGATCAACCCATGCAAAGATTAGCGGGTTGAGCATGATCGAAAGCATTGCTCCGGCTAAGATCAAGTCGCGACCTTCCTTCGTCAACAACTTCAACGTCACTCCAAGTTCGGCCAGAATAAAAGAGAACTCGCCAATTTGGGCGAGGCTTGCCGATATCATGAGAGCTGTCGCCGGCGGATGCCGAAATCCGAGCACAATAAGAAACGCGGCGAGCGACTTACCAATGATAATGATGAACAGAGTTGCGGCTAGCGGCCATGGCTCTTGCAGTACCGTTGTCGGATCAAAAAGCATTCCAACAGAAACAAAAAACAAAACAGCAAAGGCATCGCGCAATGGCAATGATTCTTGCGCGGCGCGTTGACTGAGCGGCGATTCGCTGAGGATCATCCCGGCAAAGAATGCTCCGAGCGCGAGCGACACCCCAAACAATTTTGCCGCTCCGAAAGCAACGCAGAGAGCGATTACAAGAACGCAAAGACGGAATAACTCCCGCGATCCGGTATGCGCAATGTAGTGAAGGAGCCAAGGAATAATCCGCCGTCCCACGATCAACATGAGTCCGACGAAAACAGCGACCTTGAAAAAGGTCAGCAACAGCACGCCGACAAGTCCCATGCCAAGGCGGGCCGCGAGCGGATCGGAAGTCAGTGCGTCACCGGTTCCGCCAAAGATACTGGCTAGAGCTGGAAGCAAGACCAGTGTGAGCACCATCGCCAAATCTTCGACGATCAGCCAACCGACCGCAATTCGGCCGCGCTCCGTTTCCATTAAGCGGCGGTCTTGAATTGCGCGAAGTAGAACGACGGTACTTGCGACAGATAGCGCAAGGCCGAATACGAGACCCGCGCCGATCGTCCATCCCAACGAGAGGGCAAGACCAAGACCCATACAAGTCGCGACCGCGATCTGCGCAACGGCGCCGGGAAGAGCTATCGCACGAACTGAAAGCAAATCGTTCAATGAAAAATGAAGCCCAACCCCGAACATGAGTAAGATGACACCAAGCTCGGCAAGCTCGCTTGCCAAGTTTTGGTCGGCGACAAATCCGGGAGTGAAGGGGCCGACGACAACGCCTGCGAGCAGATAACCAACTAGAGGCGGGATTCTGAGCCGCTGGGCAAATGCACCGAGAACGAAGGCGAGTCCAAGTCCCACCACAATGGTTGTAATAAGCGGCGTGTCGTGCGGCATCCCATGGCCTTTTAGCTTGCACTAAACTTTCGCAGAAATACGCGCACTTCAACAGGCGACGATCCGTCGCGAGCACCGGTAACTTGGTCGGAAGCAGATATGAGCTAGTGCACTGCAAATTTCCGCTTTCGGGGCAAAGCGGACACGACTTTTTGCGGGCGCGAATTCTGCTTGTGAGCGAGCGCGACCGTTGCCCTAACGTTCGCGCGATTATCGTTTCCGTCCCAGGTCTGCTTCGCGGTTTGATGCCCCTGCCGAGTGTGAAACTCACGGCCGCATGGCACTGGGTGGACCTCGGAGAATGCCAGACATTTTTCGTATCATGCGATCGAGTTCGTTACGCTCTCCGGGCGCGAGTTGATCCAGGCACTCTTCGTAAGTCATTAATAGCGGGTCTTTCCGTGGCCAACTCGGCTGCCCAATCTCGTTAGGGGTCATGTAGGCACGTGCGTTGCCCTCCACCGCTCGGACGAAGGCGCGAAGTCGCACTGCAACAGCTTCAGGGGTATTTGGCATAGTGTTGGCTCTCAAGTTTTCTTGCACGTGGAGTGCGCAGGACGCCTAACATCCGAGGTGCCGCGCTTTCCGAGCGAGAAGGGAACAGGCCAGCCTATTTTTCCGGCTTCATGACATAGAAGCCCGCGACCACGACGACCGCGATGACTACAAAGAGACCAATGCCTGTGAGCATGTCCATTGCGAACCCTCCGGTGGTGGCCTAACGCGCGTAAGCGGCGGCCGATCCATGGCTCGTTACGATTGTCAGCGCCTTTGGCCGGTCAATTACGGATGTTTACGTGATGCAAAACCCATCAGGTCGAGGCCACTTGGCCAACCACTATTCGCAAAGTAAAGTTTTACGGGGCGTTTCGCGTGAGCGGGGCTTATGTCCGAAATCCTGATTCGATGTCCGGTCGCGGGAATTCCGATTCAGACCGGGCTTAGCACCGAAACGATCGTATTCGGGTCACTGCCAAATATCGCGTACCAACTGCGCTGTCCTCGATGCAAAAAACTCCATCGGTGGAGACCAAAAGATGCTTGGGTAGAAAAAGCACAAAGCGACGACGACAGACGAGCCGGAGGTTAGACGCGCAAAGACTCGATTGTATGTGCGTATTGAGGCCGCCTCAGTTGGCGGCGTCTTACTTCCTTCCCTGGCCACGTCGTGCGCGGCCCGCAGCAACGCTCTTCGTGCCCGGTCAACCCGGCCTACCTCACAAGATCGAAGCTGGGCGCCGTCCGTCCCCATCCCCAGCCCCAGCGTCCGGCAGAGAAGTGACTCAAGCGGTATCCCTTCGTCTGGCGTCAATCCTTTTCAATTGCCGCAACGTCACTCAAGAAATTTGTTACCGTGTGGCCCGATTGTCACGGAGAGTTGGAATCCGTCGAGGTTCCGCGCCGCGTCTGTATTCCCCCACGACATCCTTCGGTAGTGTTCAAACGTCGGGGATGGGCCAGGGGCAGTTTCTGCGAAGCCAAAGGCATGGAGGTTTGAATGACGCCACCGGGTCAGAAGTGCCGCGACGATCGCTAGCGCCAAACTTTCGGGCTGAGCGTAGCGGCAAGTTTCGGGACGGCACGCCGGGGACGGCTCTCGGGGTCGCATCAGTCAGGCAAGACCCCAAATGCAGCCGTTCCCGACGCGCATTCGTATTTTTCTTTAGTTACCTCATCTTGGTCAGCGCGTCGGAAACTAATTTCTCCGCATCAAATGCAACCGAACGGGAAAACGCAGCCTCAGCGTCGTAGGCCATCTTCTCAAGAGGACTCATCCAGTAGCCGAACCGCTCCAGCCCGTCGGCGTACATGCGCAAGAATTCTTTCGTTCCCAGAATTCGCCACTGGATGACGTGAATGAGCTCGTGGAAGTGTGTGGCTTCGTCTTTGGCGACGGCGGGCTTCAGGAAGAAGGTGTCGAGATACGTGATGCCATTGAAGTTGCCGCGCTCGAATTCAGCAAACTGCGGAAGGCCCATCCTTGACAGGGGCGGCACGGGCAATCGGTCGACGAGCACCACCTTGGATGACGCTAGGGTTTCGTCGCTGAAGTAGTGCGGTAAGCGCGGAAATCCGCACAAGGCGACTGCTCGCTTTTTCCCCGCGTGGGCTGCCAGCGTGCTTTGAATCCAACTATCCACGATGGGATAGAGTTTTTCAAAAATCTCGAACGTCACGCTTTCGCCTGTTCGGAAAGCTCGGCGTCAGTGTGGCGTTTCTTGGTAAGGCGCGGTTCGGGCTCAGGTTCAGGATTTGCTTGGGGTAGCGGCGCCAGCCCTTGGTGCGCTTGCTGCCTGACCCCGGGGAGGCGGCAAACGCTTGGCCGGAGGCCGAGCGCACCGCTCGACCGGCCTCGTTTGAAACCGGGAGTGGCCCCTTTTGGTGATGGCTTACGCATTAAGGGAACATCCGTAATTGAAAACGTAAGCGATGTTAGTCTTGGTTTTCGACCATGGGCGCTGCCGAAGATACGAGCCAAGGCATCCAATCACACGCTCTTGCTGCGTGGAATCCATGAAGCTCGTCAACGCCATCCCGCGCATTGGCCCCTATCCGGAGCTGCAGACCTACCGCTGCGAGCGGTGCCACAACGTCGAAACGATTGAGGTCAAGATAACAGGTTCTTAAGGAGGTTGCGATGTCGGAAGTTGAAACAATTGGGGTCATACTCACAGTCGCCGTGATCGTGATGATAGTGTGGGCTCGCTACAAGCTCACCTAGCGCGCCGCCATCCGCAGATAGTGCGGCGGCATCGACACCCTAAGTGGGGAACCTATTACGCCCACGCACGTTCCGCATTTGGGCGAAATGGGGGGACTTCCGTGAAAAAGGTTGAAGAGTATCTGGGACACGCTTCGGAGTGTCGAACGCTGGCCCGAGCAGCCCCTTCAGCACACCGTCAGCAATTAGAAGATATGGCACGGACGTGGGAGCGGCTTGCCAAGGACCGCGTGCGTGAAGTCCAGAAACATTTTCAGGTAAAAACCTGTTAGGGCGGCATCATCCACCCGCCGCCATCGAGCGCAGCCTGTTGTCGGCTGTAGTCATGCCTCAGATTCGGCCCGTCGCCAGCCGCAGATCGTGCACCGGCATCGGCGCTGTATCTCTGACAACATTTTCCTCTGCTTTGAATTGCTCGATCGGCAGCTCGCCATGATGATGGCAGGGCCAATCGCCTTCACGCTTGCCATTGCAATAGACCAGCAGTTGGCGAACGCCGCGGGTCTGTAAGGACGCAATCGTAACCGCCTTAATCCAACACATTCAAAAGCATGAATTGTTCGAGATCAAAGCAGGGCCTGCTGGGGTCTGCACCTAATTTCCGGCATGGCCAGTCCCTTTCTCTACAAATGCCCGAACACTGGATTTTTCGTCCAGGGCTGGAGCGAGTCGGATGCCGACAATCTGCTTTCGTATGAAAGTGTGGCATGCCCACTTTGCCAGCAGCCGCACATGGTCAACATGAAAACTGGAAGGGTGGCGGGGTCTTCAAAAAATGACCCGTCATAGGGTTTGACCGCCTCCGCCCGCGCCGGGGGTGGCGTCTGGTTCTGCCGATAATGCTGGCCTCACCACTAAACGCAGGGGCCGAGTGCGCTAACACGCGACCCCCACTTGCCACAACGCACCATCGGATCAGGGCGCGTCGAGACCGATTACAAAATACCCAAAAACACTAAACCGCAGAGCGCTGCCCCCGACGCAACGGTCACGGACCCCCCGCATAGTCGGGCTGGCGCAGTGGCCGTCGATATGATCGTGAAATTTCTAGACGCGCAACGCGGATGCTACCGCCGCTCGACGTAGTGGAGGCCGATGAAACATACTTCGGCCGCACGAAAGAAAAGAAGGCGCTCAGTCAATTTAGGCTTATGCAATCACGCGTCCTTATGTCCGCTTTTGCGGTCGCTTTCGGGGTAAAGCAGACATCGCTCCGCGTCGCAAAATGTCTGGTTATGGCCCTTACCCGACATCAACTAGTGCACTGCACACGTCCGCTTTCGGGAGTAAAGCGGACATGACCCTTTGCGGGAATCCGCTTTCGCGGTTGCTATTCGGGGGTAAAGCGGACATGCGTTATTGCACTGCATATGTCCGCTAATGACCCAAAGCGGACATTGGCGCGGCAACACCGGTTACTGCCACCTTCCTGTCTGCTAGGCTTTCCCAGGCGAACTTGCGACTTTTGGGGATGGTTGCGTGCGCCGGCGCGATTTCATCAGGATCACTGTGGGTTCAGCGGTCGTTTGGCCGTTGGCCG
>Ga0310813_10001192_pt1 | contig 15743 bp, 12 predicted proteins | sample YN3metagenome_FD_203086 | JGI IMG/M metagenome (GOLD analysis project Ga0310813, IMG submission 203086) | Soil microbial communities from experimental microcosm in Duke University, North Carolina, United States - YN3 | ecosystem: Engineered > Artificial ecosystem > Soil microcosm > Unclassified...
GTGCTCGGTGAGGAAGAGATCGCGTTCATCGTCAGCCGCTGGACGGGCATTCCCGTCACGCGCCTGCAAGAGGCCGAGACGTCACGTCTGCTCCGCATGGAGGACGAGCTTCACCAAACCGTCATCGGCCAGGACGAAGCGATCAGGGCGATCTCCAAGGCGATTCGTCGCAGCCGCGCGGGGCTCAAAGATCCGCGCCGGCCGATCGGTTCGTTCGTCTTCTCCGGCCCGACCGGCGTCGGCAAGACGGAGCTCGCGCGCTCGCTGGCGAAGTTCTTGTTCGCCGACGATTCGGCACTGATTCGCGTCGACATGAGCGAGTACATGGAGAAGTTCTCCGTATCACGTCTGATCGGCGCGCCTCCGGGCTACGTCGGCTACGAGGATTCGGGAACACTCACCAAGGCCGTGCGCCGCAAGCCGTATAGCGTGATCCTGCTCGACGAGATCGAGAAGGCGCACCCCGACGTGTTCAACATCCTGCTCCAGGTGCTCGACGAAGGACATCTCACGGACAATTACGGCCGCGTGATCGACTTCAAGAACACCGTGGTGATCATGACGTCGAACGTCGGCGCGCGTGACCTCACCAAGACCAAGTCGCTCGGCTTCACGCAGGGTGACGCGCAGCAAAACTGGGAACGGCGCGCGGAGAAGGTTCGGGACGAGCTCAAGAACGTGTTCAACCCCGAGTTCCTGAACCGACTGGACGACGTCATCGTCTTCCACCCGCTCAGCCGCGAGCACATCTCGCAGATCGTGAGCGTGCTCCTCAAGGACGTCCGGAAACGCCTGTCCGAGGAAGAGCTCACGCTCAAGCTGACCGATCAGGCAACGGACTTCCTCGTCAGGCACGGTTATGACGAGCAGTACGGTGCACGGCCGCTCAAGCGGGCGATTCAAAAGTTCATCGAGGACCCGCTTTCCGAGAAGATTCTCATGGGCGAGTTCTCAAAGGGTGACGAGATCGAGGTCGACGTCTCGGCGGATGGGGAGCGGCTGGACTTCAGGGTTTTGACGAGCACGCCCCAGACCTAACGTTGTCATTCTGAGCGAACCGAAGGATCTACTATCCCGGTCCGGTGTTTAGCCGGGGACAGTAGATCCTTCGTCGCTTCGCTCCTCAGGATGACCGCTGCTGGCCAGGTCCCTGCAGGGATCTGGCCAGTCCCTTTTTGTGTATATTCCAAGACTATGCGACAGTTGCGCTTCCTCCCCGCGCTTCTGGGTCTATTGGTGGCTGCCTCAGCCGCACGAGCCCAGGATGCCGCGACCGGTCCATGCGCCACGCCAGACAGCGTGGCGTTCCGTGGACAGTCCCGCATTCCCGAGGGCGACCTCCGCGCCGACGTGGGCATCGCACCCAAGTCGAAGATCAACAGCCGGATCCTCGATCGGGCCATTCGCGACTTGTACGCTACGAATAATTTCGACGAAAACATCACTGCTGTCTGCGAGATCGTCGGCGGAAAGGCGGTTCTCGTCTTCAACGTCAAGGAGCGTCCGCTCCTCAGCGACGTCAGGGTCACCGGCGCCGACCGGATTTCGTCCAACTCGGTCAAGGATCGCGTCGATCTCCTAATCGGAAAGCCGATCAATCCAGCGCAGGTCGCAAAGGACATGGCGCGGATCGACTCGCTCTATCAGGCCGAGGGCTACTACCTGGCGAGGGTCAAGGTCGACACGATCCGCGGCGGAACGAGTGTCGGGGGGGGCGCGAACGAGGAAGTGACCCTCGTCTTCCATGTCGACGAAGGGCATCGGCTCGCGATTTCGGGTGTCGACATCGAAGGAAACCGCGCGCTCTCCGACAAGACCATCGTCGCCGCGATCAGCACGAAGCCGGAAGGATTCTTCTGGTGGCGCAACGGCGAATTCGATTCAGACAAGTACGCCGAGGATCTCTCGAAGAACATCCCGGCGCTGTACGCCGCGCACGGCTACATCGACATGCAGGTCGTCAAGGACACCTTGATCATCGACCGCGAGCGCGGCAAGGCGTTGGTTCGCCTGACGGTGAGCGAGGGGCCACGCTATAAGATCGGCACCTTCGAGGTGAACGGCGCGAAGCGGTTCTCCAACGACGACATCGCGCGCTTCTATCCGTTCGGCGAAAAGCAGAAGGGCATTTCCGACGCGGTGAAGGGGTTGATTCGCGTTGGCGGCGCCGGCGACGCTCCCGGCACGTTCAATCAGGCGGCGTGGGAGTCGGCGACCGAAAAGGTGCGCGACGCCTACGAAAACGAAGGCTACATCTACGCGAGCATTCAGCCGGTCGTCGAGCGGCGGCGCGTCGGCAAGGATTCGCTGCCTACGGTCGACCTCCGCTGGGAGATCGATGAGCGCTCGCCGGCGATCGTGAATCGTGTCGACATCACGGGCAACGACGTCACCACCGAGGCGTGTATTCGCCGCCAGTTGTTCGTCATTCCCGGCGACGTCTTCAACAAGCAGCGGTTGATCGACAGCTATCGCAACATCGCGAACCTCGGCTTCTTCGAGCAGGACATGCCGCCGCCGGACACGCGGCAGGTGAACGACAAGGGCGACATCGACATCATCTTCCACGTCAAGGAAAAGCGGACCGGCAACGTCAACTTCGGCGCGTCGGTCGGTCAGGGCTACGGCGTCGGCGGCTTTGTCGGTTTCGATCAGCCGAATCTGTTCGGCGAGTGCAAGCGCGGCTCGTTGAACTGGCAGTTCGGGAAATACATCAAGGATTTCAGCCTGAGTTACACCGACCCGTTCATCAAGCAGACGAACGTGTCAGGTACGATCTCCGCCTACCATCAGCAGTCGCGCTTCATCATCCAGAACATCGGCCAGTCCACGACCACCGGCGGCCAGCTGCAGATTGGCTTCCCGTTGCCTAACTCGCCGCAGACGACGCGGTTCTACACGAGCTATGGCGGCGAGCGAGTGAAATACGGCGGCGACGGTCTGGTCTCGACGATCAACTGCAACGGTTGTTTCCGGTCGACGCTGGGCTTCACGCTCGATCACGACACGCGGTTCGGTTTGCCGTTCCCCGTGTCCGGCGTACACGAGGACGTCCAGCTCCAACTCAATGGCGGACCACTCGGCGGTACGGCCAAATACTCGAGGCTCGTCACCGAGATGGCGGGTTTCACGCCCTTAGGGACGTTCGGGAAGGGGATTGGCCCGGAGCCGCTGACGCTTTTGTTCGGCCTGAGCGCGAAAGCGGGCGCTGTCTTCGGCGACCCCGGTCCATTCTTCGTTTCCCAAGCGTTCTCGATGGGCGGCGTGCAGTACGGCGAACCGCTGCGCGGCTATGAGGAGTTCTCCATCACGCCCCGCGGCTACATCCCGAACGCGGACCAGTACACGGCTCAACGAAGCTCCTTCGGCAATGCGTTCTTTAGAGCGACGGCGCAGCTCGGACTTCGCGTCAGTCAGCAGGTGTACCTGGATGCGTTTTACGATGCCGGCAACCTGTGGGCAAAGCCGCGAGACTTCGATCCGACGCGGCTGTTCCGTGGTGCCGGTTTCGGCGGTTCGCTCGTCACCCCACTCGGACCTCTCGGCATCGACCTCGGGTATGGGTTCGACCGGGTGGACGCGAATGGACGCCCGGATCCTAAATGGCAAGTGCACTTCAAGTTCGGTCAGATCTTCTAATCGGAGTTTCAATGAGTTCCATCGTCCGCGCGACTGCGATCGCGCTCGCAACAACGGTGCTGTCGAGTGTCGCGCAGGCGCAGAACGCCGCGTGTACGAAGCTTGGTTACGTGAATCCCCAGGCGTTGATGGAAGCCGCGCCGGGGCGCGTCGCCGCTGAATCACTGCTCAACAAGGAAGGCCAGGCGTATCAGGCCCAACTGCAGAAGATGCAGGACTCCTTGAACGGCTTGCTCCAGAAGTATCAGAAGGAGGAGCCGACGATGACGGCGACGGTCAAGGATACGCGCCAGAAGTCGCTCCAGGCGCTCGAGACCGAGCTGCAGCAAAAGAACTCGCAGTTCCAGCAGCAGTTCGACGCGCGCAAGAACGAGGTCATGGCGCCGATCACGGACGTCGTGAAGAAAGTGCTCGACGACATCCGTGAAGAAGGCTGCTACGCGATGATTCTCATGAGCGAGCCTGGGCAGTCGGTCATCGCCTCGGCGGACAAGAATCTCGACGTGACCGACAAGGCGGTGTCGCGTTTGCGCGCGACCAAGGCGCCCGCGGTTCCGGCGACGAAAGCAGGCGCGCCCTCGGCCCCGGCAGGAGTGACCCGGCCGAAGCCGCCCGCCCAGTGATCGCGGACACATTCCGGCAACACCACAGCGGTGAGGGCGGAGTCGCCCTCACCGCTGCGTCTATTGCGGATGCCGTCGGCGGAAAGCTGATCGGTGATCCGTCGATCGAGGTGGGCGCGGTCGCGCCGCTGGACCGCGCCTCCCGTGGAGATTTGAGCTTTCTCGGCACCGCGAAGTACTCGTCGTTGATGGCGACGACACAGGCGGGCGTCGTCCTCGTGTCGCCCGAGTTGGCCGAGGCGCCGGGGGACGTTGCGGCGCGAATCGTGGTCGCCAAACCGCAGGAAGCACTGCTCTCACTGCTGCCGCGTTTCTATCGCCCGCCCGCCGCGCAAACCGGCATCAATGAGACGGCGGTGATTGGACGCGGCGTCTCCCTCGGCAAGAACGTCTCTGTCGGCCCATATGCGGTCATCGGCGACGGGGCAGTCGTCGGCGACGGGACGGTGATCGGCCCGCACTGCGTGCTAGGGCCGGCGGTGGTTCTCGGCAGCGATTGCCACTTGGTATCGCAGGTGACGTTGTACACGGGCGCCGTCCTCGGCGACCGTGTGATGGTCCACGCGGGCGCTCGCATTGCCTCGGACGGCTTCGGCTACGTGCAGCGCGGCGGCGCGCACGTGAAGATCCCGCATGTTGGCCGGTGCATCATCGAGAACGACGTCGAGATCGGCGCGAACACGACGATCGATCGTGGCAGTATCGACGACACGGTCGTCGGTGCCGGCACCAAGGTCGACAACCTCGTTCAGATCGGCCATAACGTTCGAATTGGGAAGCTCTGCCTGATCATGGCACAGGTCGGGATTGCCGGATCGGTCCGCGTCGAGGATGGAGCGATGCTCCTCGGCCAGGTCGGCGTCTCCGGGCATCATACCATCGGAAAGGGAGCGATCCTCGCCGCGCAGGCAGGGGTCTTTGGCGACATTCCCGCCGGCGAGACCTGGTCCGGCTATCCCGCGCGGCCGCACAAACAGGCGCTGCGTGCTCAGGCCGCGCTGTTCCGGCTTCCCGATCTCATTCGGAAGATCGAACGTCTGATCGCGCGATCGGAGTCGGATACAGGCTCCTGAGACATCAAAAGCCATCATAGGTCGCGCGACTGGTTGAGTTTGGCGATATTTGCGGGATGAATCGTCGTACCATCGGTCGGCCCGTATCGCTGAATGGGGTCGGACTTCATCTTGGCGCCGAATGCCGGCTGTCTTTCAGGCCGGCCGTCTCCGGCGCCGGTATCTTCTTTCGGCGGACGGATTTGGCCGATCGGCCGATCATTCCGGCGCTCGCCGAGCGGGCGGTCCTGTCCGAGCGTCAGACCCAGCTCGGCGAGGATCCCGTTGCCGTCCACACCGTCGAGCATGTCCTCGCCGCGGTGGCCGGGACGGGAATCGATGACCTCGAGATTGAGCTCGATGCCCCCGAGCCGCCGATCATGGACGGGAGCTCGGCGCCGTTCGTCGATGCTCTCCTGTCGGCGGGCATCGTCGAGCACAATGGCGGCGTCAAAGCCAACTACCTGACGCTCCGGCGGCCGATTCGCCTCGTCGATGGCGAGTCCGTCTATGAGGTCCACCCGGCGCCCGATCTCGAGCTCCGGGTCTCGATCGACTTCCCGCATCCGGTGATTGGATTGCAGAGCGGCTGCTATCGCGTGACACGCGAGACCTTCATCCGCGACCTCGCACCCGCGCGGACCTTTGGATTCGTGAGCGAGGTGGAAGCGCTGCGGGCGAAGGGACTCATCAAGGGCGCGTCAGTCGAAAACGCGGTCGTGTTGGACGACGTCGGCGTTGTCGGATCCGTGCTCCGCTGGCCCGACGAGTTCGTGCGGCACAAGGCTCTCGATTGCATCGGCGACCTCGCGCTCGCCGGGGCCCGTGTTCGCGCGCGCGTCACGGCAGTGAAACCAAGTCATCGAGGCACAGTGAAACTGGTGCGCGCCATGAAAGAAGCGATTGCGAAGGAGTCAACGGTGATCGAGATCGACCAAATCATGAAGGTGTTGGCGCACCGGTATCCCTTTCTGCTCGTGGATCGCATCCTCGAGATCGAGGACGGCAAGCGCATCGTGGGGTTGAAGAACGTCACGATCAACGAGCCGTTCTTTCAGGGACATTTCCCCGGCCATCCGATCATGCCGGGCGTGCTGATCATCGAAGCGATGGCCCAGGTGGGCGGCATGCTGCTCATGGGCACCGTGCCGAATCCCGATCAGAAGGTCGTGTATTTCACTTCTCTCAACAATGTGAAGTGGCGCCGTCCGGTGAAGCCGGGCGATCAGCTCCGCTTCGAGCTGGAGCTGCTGCAGGTGCGTGGATCGATGTGCAAGATGTCCGGAATCGCGAAGGTGGATGGCCAAGTAGTCTGCGAAGCGGAGATGGGCGCGATGGTGCGGGAGAGATGACCAGCCGCATTCATCCGACCGCGCTCGTCGACGCGAGCGCCGAGATCGGCGAAGGCGTCGAGATCGGCGCGCAGGCGATCATCGGCGAAGGCTGCAAGGTGGGCGACGGATCGATTTTGGCGGCCCGCGCCGTCCTCGAGCGCAACGTCATTCTCGGCTGTGGCGTGAAAGTCGGCGTCGGCACGGTACTCGGCGGCGACCCGCAGGATCTCAAGTACAAGGGCGAGCACACGACCGTCGAGATTGGCGACGGCACCACGATCCGCGAATACACCACGATCAATCGCGGCACCACGCAATCGTACAAGACGACGGTGGGGAAGGGCTGCTTCCTGATGTCGTACGTGCATCTCGCGCACGACTGTCACGTCGGCGACGGCGTCATCATCTCGAACGGTACGCAGCTCGCCGGTCATGTCACGATCGACGAGAAGGCCATTCTGAGCGGCTTGGTCGCCGTGCACCAATTCGCGACGATCGGGCGCTACTGCTTTATCGGCGGATGTTCGCGCGTCGCGAAGGATGTCCCGCCCTACGTGAAGGCCGTCGGCAACCCGATCAAGCTGTACGGACTGAACACCGTGGGCCTCGAGCGCAACGGATTTCCGGAAGAGGTGCGCCGCGAGCTCAAGCGGGCGTATCGCCTCTTCTTCAAGTCCGAGCTGAATCTTTCGCAGGCGCGCGAGCGCGCCGTCGCCGAGCTGCACCAGTATCCCGAAATTGGCGAATTCCTCGCCTTCTTCGACCGCAGCGACCGCGGATCGGTCGTCTGATGCCGGTACGGATCGGCGTGGTCGGTGCGGGCGCCCTCGGCTTCCACCACACACGCATTCTCCGCGACGTACCCGGCGCGGCGCTCGTCGGCTTTCACGACAGCAACGCGGAACGCGCGGCGACGGTCAGTCGTGAGTTGGGCGTCACGGCATTCCCCACACTCGACGCGCTGCTCGATTCGATCGACGCGCTGAGCGTGGTCGTGCCGACGCCGGCACACTTCGCGGTCGCCGCTCCGGCGCTCGAGCGCGGGATTCACGTCCTCATCGAGAAGCCGATCGCGACGACGCTGGACGAAGCCGACCAGCTCCTCGTGATCGCCAAGCGAACCGGCGCGCTCGTCCAGACCGGTCACGTCGAGCGGTTCAATCGCGCAGTTCGTGCGGCGCTGCCGTATGTCGAAGAGCCGCGCTTCGTCGAGAGCGACCGGCTCGCGCCCTTCAATCCGCGCGGCTCGGACGTCGCCGTCGTGCTCGATCTCATGATCCACGACATCGATCTGGTGCGTACGTTCGTCGGCGGCGGAGTCTCTTCCGTTTCCGCGGTCGGCGTGCCGGTGCTCACGCCGTTCGTGGACATCGCCAACGCGCGCATCGCGTTCGACAGCGGCGCGGTCGCCAACATCACGGCCAGCCGCGTGTCGCGCGAGCGGATGCGGAAGCTCCGGCTCTTCCAGCAGAGCGGCTACCTCTCACTCGACCTCGCCGCGGGCACGGGCGAGTTCTATCGGTTACGACGAGACGTCGATTTCGCGGCGTTCGTGCGCGGCGCGCAGGGTGCGCAGGCGCTCGAGTCGTTCGTCGAACGTATCGCCATCGAGGCACCCGAGGGGGAGCCGCTCCGGCTCGAGCTCGACGCATTCGTCCGAGCCGTGGCGGGCGAAGGCCCTGTGCCCGTGAGCGGCGACGACGGACGCGAGGCTCTCGCCGTCGCGCTGACGATCGTTCACGACATCGAGCAGTCGCTCCCTTTGTTGTCGGGCGCGGGCTCCGCCGTGGCCATCGCCGCGGCGCTGAGAGCCACGGAGAAAGGCGGGGGCGGTGCGTGAAATCTTGTTCGTCGCCGGCGAATCGTCCGGTGACGCACACGCGGCCGGCGTTGCCCGCGAGCTGATCGCGGCGCGCGCTCCCTACAAATTGATCGGCATCGGGGGCGACCAGATGCAGGCCGCCGGCGTCGAATTGATCGAGCACACGCGCAGGCTTGCGGTCATGGGATTCGTCGAGGTGCTGGAGACGATCCCGCGCCACTGGATGCTCTTGCAGACGCTCAAGCGTCGGTTGCGCGAAGGCAACGTGGCGGCGATCGTGCTCGTCGACTATCCGGACTTCAACATGATCGTCGCGTCGGCCGCGACGGAAATTGGCGTGCCGGTCCTCTACTACATCACACCGCAGGTGTGGGCGTGGCGGCCAGGCCGTCTCGACAAACTTGCAAAAACCGTCACGAAAGCCGCGGTGATTCTTCCGTTCGAGGAGAAACTCCTGCGCGATCACGGCATCGACGCGAGCTTCGTGGGGCACCCGTTGCTCGATCGCGCCGAGGCGATCCCCGATCGCGCGTCGGCGCGCACCGCGCTCGGCTTCGGCGCCGAGGACCGCGTCCTCGCGCTCTTCCCCGGGAGCCGAAAGCAGGAAGTGGAGCGGCATCTGGATGATTTCGTCGCCGTGGCGCGCGAGCTGGAGCGCCGCGCCCCGGGCTTGAAGGTCGTCATCGCGCTGGCGCCACACGTCACGATCGATGCGGCCAAGTGTCCGTTTCCGATGGTTCGCTCGGCTTCGTTTACCGTGCTCCGCGCCGCGGACGCGGCGTTCTGCAAGAGCGGAACGACGACGCTCGAGGCGGCGGTCGCCGGATGTCCGCTCGTCGTCGCGTACAGGATGAACGCGCTCAACTACGCGGTCGCGCGTTGGTTGGTGAAGGTTCCGAACATCGGTCTCGTCAACCTGATCGCCGGTCACACGCTGGTTCCTGAGTTCGTGCAGGACGACCTGCAGCCGCAACGCGTAGCCGATGCGCTCGAGCCGCTGCTCGATCGACAGAGTCGCCAACGACGGGAGATGGTCCAAGGCCTCGACGCCGTGCGTGCGGCGCTTGGATCGCCCGGCGCGTCGGGACGCGTGGCGTCGATCGTCACCGACCTGGCCGAGCGGGGGAAACGTGGGCGCTGAAGTGCGCGCGACGGAGGCGTCACGCGATCCCAAATTCGCGCGGCTCGCGCGCGCCGGTGCCGTGCTCGTGAAGCTGCTCGGCCGAACTTGGCGGATCAACGCGAGTCACGATGAGGAGATCAAGAAGCTTCGCGCCGCCCGCCGTCCGATCGTGTTCTCGCTCTGGCATGGCCAGTTGTTGCCGCTGCTGTATCATCACCGGGGCGAAGGCGTCACGGTGCTGATCAGCGAGCACGGGGACGGAGAGATCATCGCGAGAATCGCCGAGAGTCTTGGCTATCGAACCGTCCGCGGCTCGACATCGCGCGGCGCGGCGCGTGCGCTCATCGAGCTGGCGCGCGAGGTCGAAGCGGGGCACGATCTCGCGATCACGCCCGATGGTCCGCGCGGTCCGGCGAAGTCGGTCGCGCCGGGGGTCGCCGTCGTCGCCCACCGTTCGGCCGCGCCGGTGATCGCCGCCGCGGCATTCGCACCTTCCGCGTGGCGGCTCAAGAGCTGGGATCGTTTTCTCATCCCGCGGCCGTTCGCCCGCGTATCGATCGCCTACAGCGACGCGAGGCAGATCGACGCCGGCGACGCGCGCGAAGCGGCGCTCGAGGCAGATCGCGTCGGCGCGATGATGCGTGAGGCGGAGGGTCGCGCGCGCGAGGCGTTCGGGTGAGCGTTCAAGACGTCGTTCAGCGAATCTGGTACGGCGACGGAAAGCTGATTGCCGCGTCGCGCTTGGCGCTTTTGCCCGCCGAGCGCTTGTTCGGCGGCGTCGTCGGCTTGCGCGACATTCTCTACGACGTCGGCTGGCTCCCGAGTCACGACGCGGCGATCCCGGTCGTGAGCATTGGGAACTTGACCGTCGGCGGAACGGGGAAGACTCCGGTTGCGGCGTGGGTGGCGTCCGGGTTGGCGGCCCGGGGCGCGCAGCCGGCTGTCGTCCTTCGCGGCTACGGCGACGACGAGCCGCTCGTCCACGAACGACTGAATCCGTCCATCCCCGTCATCGTGAATCCCGATCGAACGCGAGCTGTCGCCATTGCCGCCGCGCGCGGCGCGACGATCGCCGTGCTCGACGACGGGTTCCAGCACCGCGCCATTCGGCGCGACGCCGACATCGTCCTCGTCAGCGCCGATCGTTGGACCCCCGATGTTCGGGTGCTCCCGGCGGGACCTTGGCGGGAGCCGCTCTCCGCGTTGCGTCGCGCGACACTGATTGTCGTGACGTCGCGCGCCGCCGATGCGCAGCGCGTGGATGAGGTGCATAAGGCCCTCGCCAAGGCTGCGCCAGCCGTTCCGCGTGTGTCCGTGCGACTGTCTCTCTCGGAGCTCGTCCGCGCGGACGACGACGTTCAGCGCCAACCCCTCGATCGGCTGCGCGGCGCCAAAGTGCTCGCCGTCGCTTCGATCGCCGATCCCGCATCGTTTCTCGATCAGCTCCAGGCCCTCGGCGCGGTGGTCACCGAGCGGTTGTTTCGCGATCACCACTCGTTTTCGGATGAGGAAAGTTTCCAGATTGCATCACAATCGGCCGCCTTCGATTACGTTGTCTGCACGCTCAAGGATGCCGTAAAGCTCGGTCCCCGTTGGCCGCGGCCCCCCGGCTCCCTGGAGCGGCCGTTGTGGTATGTTTCTCAGCAGGTGATGGTGGAACGCGGCGTTGGAGGCCTCGAGCATGTTCTCGACGAGCTCGTACGTTCGCGCTCCGGATCGTCCCCCACCGCCGGCTAGCGCCGGCCCGTTTCGCATCTCATGACGACCGATCTCAGACTCCCAACCGATCGTATAGTCCGTCCCGATAAAGACCGTTTTCTGAACGAAGAGAACCCGTTCGAGGCGATGATGTCCCGCTTCGACCGCGCCGCGGAACTGCTCGATCTCGAGCCCGGCCTATACAAGGTTCTTCGTCACCCCGAAAAACAGATCACCGTGTCCGTACCGGTGATGATGGACAATGGCGAAGTTGAGGTCTTCATCGGCCATCGGGTCCTTTACAACACGTCGCGCGGTCCCGCCAAGGGCGGCATCCGTTTCGATCTGAACGTCACGCTCGAGGAAGTGAAAGCCCTCGCGGCGTGGATGACCTGGAAGTGCGCGGTCGTGAATCTGCCGTTCGGCGGCGCCAAGGGCGGGGTTGTCTGCGACCCGCTCAAGATGAGCGCCGGCGAGCTCGAGCGTCTCACTCGTCGGTACACGGCTGGAATCATCAGTACGCTCGGTCCCGACTCCGACGTCCCCGCGCCCGACGTCAACACGAACGAGCGGGTCATGGCGTGGGTCATGGACACCTACTCGATGCACATGCGCCATACGGTGACCGCTGTCGTCACCGGGAAGCCGATCGAGATGGGCGGCTCGCTCGGACGTCGCGAGGCGACCGGCCGCGGCTGCATGATCGTCACGAAGGAAGCGCTCAAGCACCTCGGCATGGCGATTCGCGGGACCACCGTCGCCGTGCAGGGATTCGGCAACGTCGGATCCGTCGCGGCGGAACTGCTGCAGCGCGAAGGGTGCAAGATCACGGCGATCAGCGATCGGACGGGTGGCTACTACAACCCGAACGGCATCGACATCGAAGCGGCGATCAAGCACGTGCGGCAGGTCCGCTCGCTCGAGGGTTTCACGGGGGGCGACCAGGTCTCGAATGACGACCTGCTCACGCTCGACGTGGACGTGCTGCTCCCCGCGGCGCTCGAGAACGTCATCACCAGCCGCAACGCCGGGAAGGTTCGCGCCAAGATCATCTGTGAGGGTGCGAATGGTCCGACGACGGCGGGCGCCGACTCGATCCTCGAGGAGAAGGGCATCTTCGTCATCCCCGACATTCTCGCCAACGCCGGCGGCGTGACCGTATCCTATTTCGAGTGGGTACAGGACCGCGGCGGATATTTCTGGACGGAGGCGACCGTCAACGAACGGCTCACCGACATCATGACGCGCAGCTTCGCCGACGTGTTGCAGCTCTCTAAGCAGCACAAGGTCAACATGCGCACGGCCGCGTATATGGTGTCGATCAGTCGTGTCGCGACCGTGCACCGTCTGCGCGGGATCTATGCGTAAAGGGCGGCGCGGGTCGGGTCGCGTCCCGCGGCGTCGCGAGCGCTGTCGCGTCGCGTGTTGAATGCATTTTGTCGTGGCGGTTGTCGGGAAGCCACGGGATGCGAGTCTTGCGGGAGCAATCCGCGAGTATGAGACACGAGCGAGCCGCTACTGGCCGCTCGAGATTCGAGAGGTCCGCGAAGAGTCGGCACGCGCCGCCAACGCGGACCTCGTGCGTGAGCGGGAGGGCGAGCGTCTGCTCGGTGCGGTACCGCGTGGAGCCCACGTCGTCGCATGCGATCTGACGGGGCGCTCGATGTCGTCGGAGCAGTTCGCGGCCTGGTTGCAGCGCCTCCAGGAGCGCGCGCGCGACGTCGCGATCCTGATCGGCGGCGCGTATGGGTTGAGCGCCGCGGCCCGCGAGCAGTCGGCCGAGCGCATCGCACTCGCCCCGTGGACGTTGCCGCACGAATTGGCGCGCCTGGTTCTCGCCGAGCAGCTCTATCGCGCGGGGACGATCTGCCGCCGCGAACCGTATCACAAATGAGCGAGCGCGCCGCGTGACCCAGCCGATCGTGCGCACCGAATCGCTCGGCGGATCGCCGCTGTCGCAAGCAGCGAGGGCCGGACGGTTGCCCGAGTGGTATCCGACGATTCCACGTGCCGCGGACCAATGGAGGACGCACGCCGATCGAGTGGTCTCCACCGTCGGGAACCGCTGGCTCGATGCACTCGCGCCGGCCATCCATGCGAGCGGCGTCGCCGCGGAACGTCTTGCGCGCAGCGCGGGCGGCAAGGGAGCGGTGGTCACCACGGGGCAACAGCCCGGTCTCTTTGGCGGTCCGTTGATGACGCTCGCCAAGGCGATCACCGCGCGTACCCTCGCCGACACGCTCGAGGAGATCATCGGCATGCCCGTAGCGCCGGTGTTTTGGGCGGCGACCGATGACGCCGATTTCGACGAAGCGGCCGTTGTCTCGGTGGCACTCGAGGACGGTGCGCACGAGCTGCGTCTCGAGAGCCGCGCCCCCGCCGGCACGCCCATGTCGCGGGTGCCGATGGATGACGAGATCCGTGCGCTGCTCCCTGCATTCAGAAGCGCCGTCGCCTCCACGCCGCACGCCTCGTTCGTCGACGTCGTGGAACGCGCCTATCACGCCGGCGCGACGATCGGCGACGCCTACATCGACGTGCTCCGCGAGGTCCTCCAGCCGATCGGGATCGCGGTGCTGGACGCGTCGCATCCTTCCGTGACTCAGTTGGGCGCCGGGCTTCTCCGCACGGCGGCAACGCGGGCGGAGCAGCTCAGCGTCGCGTTGCACTCGCGCACGGAAGCGATTCGTGCGGCGGGTTTCGCGCCGCAAGTCGAAGAGGTGCCCGGTCTGTCGCTCGTGTTCATCAATGAGCACGGCATCAAACGTCGTCTGCCGATTCACGAAGCGGTGAGCGTCGGCGGCGACCGGCAGTTGTCGGCGACGGTGCTCGTGCGCCCGGTGCTCGAGCGCGCGATCCTCCCGACGCTCGGCTACGTCGCCGGACCGGGCGAGATCGCCTACTTCGCACAGGTCAGTGCGGTGGCCGACGCGCTTGGCGCCGAGCGTCCGCTCGTCGTGCCGCGCTGGTCGACGACGATCGTCGATGCGCGGACGCAGCGCACCCTCGACGACTTCCATGCGACCGTTGAAGAGCTCGCGGATCCGCACGCCGTCTTCACTCGCGCGGCGCGCGAGCGCGTGCCCGACGGGGCGGGGCAGGCGCTCAACACGCTGCGGGCTGATACGCTCGCCGGCGTCGACAGGCTGCGCGGCGCCGCGAACGGTCTCCTGTCCGATGCCGTAATCGACGGTTTGCGTCGGAATCTCGAGCACCGCTTGGCGCGCACGGAGCGCCGTCTTATCGCCGCCGTGAAGGCGAAGGAAGCGGAGGTCATGCGGCGGCTCTCCGCGGCGCGCGGCTCACTCTTTCCGCACGGCGTCCGTCAGGAGCGAAAGCTCGCGTACATCCCGTTCCTGGCGCGCTACGGACCGGCGCTCGTGGATCAGATGCTCGAGGCGGCACGCGCGCATGCACGCGCCGTGGTCGCGGGCGCGCCGGCGATGCCCGCGAGCGCAGCGCCCGCGACCGCGCGACGATGAGCGAGATCACCGCGGCCGACGAGCCAACCCCGATCGAGCAGGCGTCTGTCCCCGGTCGTAGTCGCACCGGGGCTTTTTTCGTTTCACTCGGGATCTTCACCAACAAGATCTTCGGCGTCGTCCGCCAGTCGTTCATCGCGACGTACTTGGGCGCGGGGGCTGCCGCTGATGCATTCAACGCGGCGATCCGGATCCCGAACATGTTGCAGAATCTGTTCGGCGAGGGCGCGCTCTCGGCGTCGTTCATCCCCGTGTACGTCGGCTTACGCGCGCGCGCCGACGAAGAAGAAGCTGGGCGCGTCGCCGGCGCCGTGTTCGCGATTCTGGCGCTGGTCGTTTCGATCCTCGTGCTGCTCGGCGTGCTGTTTACGCCGCAGATCCTTCCGCTGATCGTCGGCGGGTTCAAGGGGGAACGACGCGAGCTCGCGATCACCTACGTCCGGATTCTCTTTCCGGGCGCGGGCTTGTTTGTTCTCGGCGCGTGGTGTCTGGGCGTCCTGAACAGCCATCGGAAGTTCCTGCTGTCGTACATGGCGCCGGTGCTGTGGAACGTGACGATGATCATCGCGCTCGTCTGGTACGGACCGCGCGAGAGCCTCGCGTCGTTGGCGCGGATCACGGCCTGGGCGTCAGTCGTGGGCGCCGCGGCGCAGTTCCTCGTCCAGCTCCCGTTCGTACTGTCGCTGGTCCCGCAGCTGCGTATCTCGTTCGATTGGCGCCGGCCGAGTGTGCGGACCGTGCTGCGCAACTTCGCGCCCGTCGGCGTGAGCCGCGGCGTGGTGCAGGTGAGCGCGTACATCGACCAACTGATCTCGTCGTTCCTCCCCGAAGGAATGGTCTCGCTCATCTTTTACGCGACGACGATCTCCTACGTCCCGGTGTCGCTCTTCGGCATGTCGATCTCCGCCGCCGAGCTCCCGGAGATGGCGAGTGTGACAGGCGACCACGGCGAGCGCGCGCGGCAACTCCG